>PJUD01000587.1_pt1 | contig 16546 bp, 13 predicted proteins | sample 1512341 | NCBI WGS metagenome assembly PJUD01 (sample SAMN08177675, study PRJNA422409) | Feces metagenome, whole genome shotgun sequencing project. | isolation source: Chicken feces (3) enriched on wood chips: beechwood xylan treatment | host: Gallus gallus | place: USA: Madison | collected 2015-01-15 | reverse complement strand
GATTTTGAATCAATCGTATGTTCAATATCAGGTGTGTTCAAAAGCATCCAGTATTTCTCAGAGAAAGAAGCAGGATGTTGTCCAAAATAATATTTTAATTCCATTTCATCATCGATCTTTGACACCAACAAAATATCAAGCAATCCATCATAATTGTAATCTGCTGGAATCACAGATTCTATTGGCTTATCATTCTGTATACTATCATACATTGAAAATCCATAACTCTCTATTAAAAAGTCATTCATTGAAACCTGAATTCTTCTATACTGTGAGAATAAACATAAATTTTCAATGTCTTTTGATCGTCTGACAATAAAATAATATCTGTACTAAACAAATTAAGGCTAAAACCCCATTGTCAAGTACTATTTGTCATTATTAAAGTCTCCATATGCGACAAGATGCATTCCAGAGGTTTCTTCATGAAGATTTAATCCATCCAATTGATACATTCCTATACTATATAAGATAGATAAAAATCGAGTCTTACCAGAAGGAGGTTTAACTGTGAAAGGATGACCTTCGAATGTGCCAATAGTATATTCACAAGAACAAAGGACTGCAAAGGAAACAAGAAATAACACGATTTTCATCGAGAATAAATTTAATAATTTTGCAGGATTTTCTATATTCCAAAAAAGTTTTACTGTATAGGACGGAGACTTTTTTACTTGTAATTTAAATTAAAGAAACAAAAAATATATTGTTACAAAGATTGTTGCTTCCAACTAGAGATAGATAAAAGTATATCAATAAAAGTACAATGTTGTTAAATTATATAAGCTGGATGTGCAATAAATACTGTGAATTATTATTATCGAAACTTGGCTTCATTCCCAACTAGTGCAGAAGTATGTTTTCTTCTATTATAAGTTGGTTGTTGTCGCTTTGATATTTCTTGCATTAAATGAATATCCTATGAGATAAAATATATTGATATCATTCAAGACTTACTGGACTTTCTTTTCGACTTGGATTTTTGTTCAAAATTGGTGTTGGTTTCTTATGAAGTGAACTTGTAGAATCCATTTCAGCCATCTTATTTTGAAAAAATTAGATAATCCTCACAAAAATTCTTCATTTACCACTTTATGGACAGCGTCCATGACTCCTCTAACAAGAATATTTCCTTTATTAAATTGTTCATCAGTGATTTCTTTCTTTCTCACACTCATGCTAATTTCATGACTCAAATTATGATTTACTGCTGTATTATTTGTTGACTGTCCAGCACTATCTCTAAAACTATCCATCTCAAAATCTTCTTTCGTCAATCTATTCTGAATCACCAATAACTCTTTATTCACTGCTGTTCTTTTTGGTCTTGCTTTTCCCTCTTTAAATGAGCCACCACCGCCAATGGCTTCTGGAGCCTTTTTACGTGCGATATTTGGAGTTAAAGTTTCAGGATCAATCGAAATATCTCTTTTACTCTCTGATGCTATAGAAAAATTTTATTATACAAATCTCAAACTCAGTCGCACCTTTAATGAGAGGTATCTGTTTGGAATCAAAATATTCACTGACTTCTCTTGATTCATCTGGTTCAGTTCTCCCAACTTTATGTTAGAATTAATCATTCTCCTTCCAAAAATCAATCATTACGCCCACTCATTTTCTTTTTATCAGATCGACTTCGACTTTTGAGATTTCTTCTTTTTGGTGGTTCAAGGAAACTTGATTTATCACCTTCTTTTATTTGCTGCGATTCCACTCTTTGAGGACTATCAATACTTGGTTCAACTTCTATACTTGCTTCTTTATTCATCATTCTTGCTTTCTAATTTTTTGGTGTTAATTAAGCATATTCCCAAAGGTTACTTACTCTTCTTTTTGCAATATCAACATACATATCTTTTCGAGGTTGTTCTGTTCTTTTTGGTTTCTTTGAATTATAATTTTCTTCAACAGGTACAAGTTTGCTCTCATCAGGAACTGGAGTTGTTCTTGCTTCTGTTGCATGTTTCCTTGTATATGAAGGAGGAGTCTCTTCATCTAGAATCTTTTTATTTCCTTGAGTTTTGAGACCAGGTCGACTTTTCTCGGGTGATAGACTGGCTAACCTTTTGCTCAAGTGAGAATGACTATCATTTTGATCCAAAATTTTATCATTAGAGACATTCAATGTATTCAAACTTGATTCTTGACTTTGAAGTTGCTTTGCGGCTCTTCCAGCTTTCATTTCGACTGATGTTGAAATGCCATTGTTTAAATCAGCGGCCATCTTTTTAAAGACACTTCCAGAACGCACAGGTTCTTTCATGTGTCCTTTTGTAGAAAGATGTCTCCATTGTGCTGCTGACAAATCAGTTTCTTTCACTTCTCTCTGGGACTCTGATGGCTCAGGGAATCTATATCCAATCAAGTTTGAATGGTCAAGCTTCTTCTTGAGAGTTCTATGCCCATCATGCACATAATCCCATTCAGAGTCATAAATAAAATCCATATTCTTTGATGGTGCATTCTGAGTAAAATTCTGATTTGTCTGTGAAAAAGATTCGCCTCCATTTCCAGAAGACAAGTGGGATTGTTTTAATTTATTCATATATTGCTGGTTGATTTGTTGAGGATTGTACCCTCCTGAAAACTGACTGATTGGAGGAAGGACATGAAAAGAAGGAAAAGGCTCGGGGGTTATTCTCGATGAAGTCTGTCTTCTTCTAGTCTCGCCATATAATGATTTCTGATGCTGATGGTTGCGATTCGATATCTCTGGTTTTCTGACCGTACCTCCATATGTTGAATGCATCTCAGAATAATATTCCTGGAATAGTTAAGAGAACTCTCTTTCAAAAAATAAAATTACCATTTGAGTGTTCGTATGAGTAGTATGGCCACCAACTTTTCTTAACTCTTGAAATTCTTTCAATTTTCCAGAGACAAAAGACATATTCAAAATCTCGGCTGCAGATGGTCTTTTAGCAGGATTTACTCTCAACAACATCCCAATCAAATTCTGAAGCTCTCTCGAAAAATGACCAGGGATTGGAAGAAATTGCCCTTTGATAATTTTTACGGCTAATCCAGCAAATCCATTAGCTGTAAAAGGAGGCTTCAGAGCACACAGTTCATACAAAACAACACCAAGTGACCAGATGTCAGATTGGTAACTATACTCTTTGCCATTGACAATTTCAGGAGAAAGATTGATTGGAGTTCCTGCCATAGTTTTAGCCTCTTGGCGAGTTGTTGTAAAGATACGAGCTATGCCAAAATCTCCAAGCTTTGCAATACGATCTTTTGTTAAAAAGATATTTTGAGTTTTAAGATCTCTATGAAGAATTTTAGTATCATGGACACACTTGAGAGCTTGGCAGATTTGAATAAACCATTCAAGAATTTGATCTTCCATAAAATATTGCCCTTGTTGAGCTTCTATTGCTTTTGCTAGGTCTCCTCCTTACATTATTTAGCCTTTTCAAAAAAATTTCAGCTCTTACCTTCTGCATGCTCCATCACAATACATAATCTTCCCTTTTTTGTCTTGTACACTTCATTAAAACGAATAATGTATGGGTGTTGCAGTGTCTTGAGGACCTGCACCTCAACCAAAGTATTCTGAGTCTGCTTTTCATCCATTTCATTCAAACTGAATTGCTTAATCACGTAAAAACAACCATCAGTGCTTCCTTGCACCAAGTACACCTTTCCAAAAGATCCCTCACCTAATAGCTTGATCCTCTTATACTGTTCATTTTCTCGGCGTTGAGCCATTATATAGGTATGAGAATTTTATTAATTTTATTTGGAAATTAAACCAGGATGCTTTTCATTTGTACAACAAAAACACTCTTCAATCAAAATATCCTTAATTCTCAATTCATTCTTCACTTTAATTTAATACAACACTCGTTTTATTTTTTTCCTTCTCACATTAACTTGATTATTTTTAGTACTCATTTTTCGGTAAATAATTTCATCATCAATGTCAAACTCGGAACTTAACAAGACATCGAAACATCAATGAAATCTGTCTTTATTCTTCATCAAATTTGCTATAAAAAATTCTTGAGAATTTTTATTCTAAGTTCATTCCAAAAACAAAGTCACATTTGAAAACCCTAAATTTCATTGATTTACTGAATCTCGAAAATCTCTAGATGTATATATAACAGGAGAATTCGGTTATATTCTCTCAAGTATTTATCCACTTCCTCTAAATTATTCAAATTTCTTTTACTCGACTAATTTAGTCACAAGCAAATCTCAACCTAGTATTGGAAATTCACAAAGCATTTTCTAATTGATTATTAAAATATTTTTCAGATTTCTCCAAGATTGACTTTTATCTATGTTTCAAAGCAAGTCTCTCCTTTTATTTGTAATCTGCGGGCTGACCTTCGCTGCTGCTTTAACCGCTGATCAAGATTGGGCTAATCTTGCAAAGTACAGAGATTCTGATGCTGAACTTGCAAAACTTCCTGCTGGAACCAATGAAGTTATCTTTATGGGCGCTTCTGTTATTGAGTTCTGGACCAAGAATGGAGATTTCTTCCCTGGTAAACCTTATGTCAACAGAGGAATCGCTGGACAAATCACTCCTCAAAATTTGGTGAGATTCCGCCCTGATGCTATCAATCTCAAACCTAAAGTTATTCTTATTCTTTGCGGATCAAATGATATTGCTGCTAACTTAACTTTGGAAAGTATGGCTAATAATATCATGTCAATGACTGATTTGGCTTTGGCAAACAAAATTAAAGTTGTCTTATCAAGTTTGACACCTGTTTGTGGAGCTGTTGTCGCTGAAAGACCACCTGAAAGAGTCATGGCTTATAATGCTTGGCTCAAGAGTTATGCTGAACAAGTTGGCGTCGTTTTTGTTGATGTTTACAGTCCTTTAATTGGCCCTGATGGATTATTCAGACAAGATCTAACTATTGATTGTTTACATCCCAACAAGGATGGTTATGCCATCATGTCTCCTCCTATTTTGGCAGCCATCAAGAAAGCTGAAGGCATTCAAATCTAATCTATAATTTATAATATTTATTATTATCATCATTATCTAATTATTCTGTGAATGAGATATTTTACCATATCTTCTCAAAATAACAAGTCTCTCTCTCCTATCAACTTTCTAAAGCCCCAGAAAACCTCTTTTTGCGGCATTTGGAAAAGAATGAAAAAATTTTTGTTGAAATTTCTAAAAAATTTAACTCAAAAAATTGATACAATAAATAAGCTTTTCGGAGCGAATTAATTTATAATTATTTTCTAAACTCGTCCAAATGACCACTTTCAAATCCTTTCTTCTCACGATCGCTCTTTGCTTTATTTCAGCTTTTGCAGGGACTTCAGACCAAAACAACCACAAAAACAGCAATCCTGAAGTTGTTTTTATGGGAGCTTCTATCATCGAATGGTGGCCCAAAAATGGTGTCTTTTTCCCTGGCAAAAACTATCTCGACAAAGGAATTGCAGGCCAGACCTCTTCTCAAGTCTTGAAAAGATTCGTTCCAGATGTTATCAATCATCAGCCAAAAGCTGTTGTTATCCTCGTTGGCGCAAATGACATTATCACAAATGTGTCATTAAACACCATGACAGAAAACATAAAATCCATGGTTAAGCTTGCCCATCAACATGGCACTCATGTTATCCTCTCTTCCTTGCCTCCTGTTTGTGGCACTAAAATCTGGATGAGACCAAAGATCCTTGCTTACAATAATTGGTTAAAGAAATATTCTCAAGAAAATCAAGTGATATATCTCGATTTCTACTCTGCTTTGGTTGACAAAAATCAACTCTTACCACAAGATAAAACTATTGATTGTTTGCATCCCAATAAGGCTGGTTATGCTATCATGTCTCCTCTTGCTGAATTTGCAATCCAAAAAGCCCTCAAAAAATAATTTTCAACTTCATAATATTTATTCATGAATAAAGATATAATTTGAGTAATTGAAAAAATAAAATTCTTAATAACTCTTTGTCCTGAAGATCCTCCTTTCAAGAAGTAATCGATCAAATTAAATTTTCAATTCTCTCAAGAAATAGAATTTTTTTATTTCTGGAAAAATATTTTTCTTTCAAAATTTTAGCTTAGTTTTCTAATTAAGTTATAACTCAAACAACAACAACAATATTTAAACAAAATCAAGAAGAATAATTCACCAAACATATTTAAAAAAAAGAGTTTATAAACCAGAATATAAAATTATTATGATAAACTAATAATTGATTCAGGTAATTTTCCTGCATCCTTTTGCTTGTTGAGAGCCATTGCTCGAGAGATTTTCTTCAGAGTTTGTCTTCTTCGAGCCTCTCGAGAGTTTTCTGGGAGAATGAGGCTTCGCTTATCATTCACTGATCCAGCTTCACTTGAGCTTGGGAAGGGATGAAGTCTCATCTGACTCGTATTATTGGGAGAAAGCAGTCGTGGCATTTCATCATTATAATAGCTATTCACTGATGGGGTGCTTGTTACTGGACTGCGAGACTTGGAGCCTTTTTCATCAAAAAGAGATTCCGTTGGTGGGAAGAAAGAATCTCGATCTGATTTTTTGAAATTGGTCATCGATGAAGGTTCCGGAGCAACTTTCTTCTTCTTGCCGCTCAGACTTAGAAAAACATCTTTAAGCTCTGCTATTCCAGCCTTCAAAAGGTCCTGCATTTCTAAGTAAAAACTGATAAAATTCAAAACCAATATTCCCATATTTGCAGCCATAATACAATATCCAAGCACGTTTTTCACTCCCTTATTTGTTCCACCGGCTATATTGTAAATAGCCAGAATAGAGACGCCTAAAAGGGCAATCCAAGCGACTATTTCATAAATCAAAGTCATCCAAAACTCCCCGTTTTCCTCGAGAGGCCTGTATTTGATGACGTATGCCAACATCAAGACAGCAGCAAGGTTCAAGAAAACCAGTTGTGTGACTACCTGGTCGTTCAAGAATATCGTGACAAAGCAAAAAATAAACACTCTGACCATTAAAAAGAAGGGATACAACATTGCTATCAAATGGTCTTTCCTGAGATTCTTATATAGCACAAGTCTTCTTCCCAAAAAATCATCCTGGGTATATTCTTCCTTCTCTTTTTCTTCTTCACTAAAGGACTCTAGTTTTCTCCCAACTTTTCTAATAATGACAAAAACTCCCACGATGCCAATAACTGAGACCACAAGTCCAATAATACAACAAACCAAATTGAGGGTGTCGAAGTTGCCATCACCCCCTCCTGCATTATAGACTCCCAACAAGGAAAAGAATGCCAAATCTTGATACTTGGAGACAAACTGATTGATTAAGAAACTCCACCTCAACAAAACACTGGTCTTTCTAAAGAGTCTATAGTACCATTTCGATTCATAGTCTTTTGTCTTGGATTTAATGAGAGCAAGCAGGAGGTCATTAAATGGGATGATAAGGATACAGATTAGCAGCAGTAGAATTGAATATCCAATGTTGGCTAAAAGAGTCTGATCTTCTATTTGTTTATTCACGCTTTCGACTCTGCCTTTAGTGGTTGAATCCTCAGAATCTTTGAATGGATTTGGCATGTTCGAGCTTCCGTAGTTCGACGAGGCAAAGCCCTCATAGTTGGCAGGATAATCAACGCTTAAGAAAATATAATAGCTCACAGGTCCTTGAACTGATTGGGATCTCATCGAAAAAATGCCTCCTGCGGACAGGCTTGATATGAGGGACATAATTTCACTTGAAATCTGTCTCACCTCATCTGCAGCACTCAAAACTTTCACAGCTTCTGGAGTAAAACCTACAGAAAATTAAGATTTGCATAAAACCAGATCAATTACTGATGCAAATATTCTTTGTGTCAGGAGCTGTCCCATCAGGACATTCTACTCTACAGATATAAAGATAGCTATAAGGGGCTTCAGCTGGGCACGATGAGTAGCAGGCAGCATTGTAAATGAAGGGAACTAAGCCTGCATGGTCACAACTGGTACAAAAAATTGATGAAGTCGCACATGTCAAACAATTCGAATCACAAGCTAAGAAGCATGAATAAAATTATTAAAAAGTCTTTTCCTTACCAGTACATGCGTTTGTAGAGCTTTGATAGCTTTCAATGGGACAATTCCCATATTTGTAGCAATTATTGTTTGAAGCGTAAAAGAGTGGATAAGAGTTGTCGCAGGTCAGGCAGAAAGAAGGGGAGGTATCACAAGTTGCACAATTAGAATTACAGGCTAATAAACATAAAGAAATTGGTCAAAATATTTATCCTTACCAGTGCATGTGTTTGAGGAGCTTTGATAACTTTCAGTGGGACAACTTCCGAGACAGTTCCCATTATAAAGGAATTCAATACCCGGACAGGTTGCGCAGGTTTGCTGTTCAGCAGAAGTGAGGCCAGTGCATGTTTGACACTGATTTGAACACCGGTTAGGCCCATATACAATATATGCAAGGCCATTTGCCCCTGTCACAGCTGTCTGTCCAATCAAATAATCAGAATATCCATCCCCATTTGCGTCATAAATTGGGTAAAAATGCATCGGATCCATCACACCAGGCAAGGCACTATTGTAGATTCGAAAGCCCTCCTCCATTGTTAGAGTGTCCAAGTCAAACGTACCTGAAAAGCTTTGACCAAAAATAATGTAGCAAGAAGTATATGCATTGCAAATTGCAAAAGCGGCTTCGTCTCGAGTCTTTTCAGTGGAAAGACCTCCATAAATTCTGCGTCCTACGTTTGTGCCACTTGTTGTACCAAATGTAATAACAGCTCCTTGACTTGATGGAAAAGTATTCACATTTACATCAGCAACAAGCGCACTACTATAAATGTAAAAGGCCTGCCCAAGATTCCAAGCTGGCCAATACGGTGCTCCAACAATGATCTCATTTTTTCCATCTCCATCTACATCTCCAGCTATAGTCACACTCGTTCCAAGTCCAAGGCCAGGCGATGGCGTATAAACAAAGACCACTTTGGGTGTTGAGGATGTTGAATAACTTCCAGAGGAAAGATCCATATCAGTCCATCCACTACCCATGCCAAAGATGATGGCAACTTTCGTTCCAGCATTCAGATTTCCAATAGCAAACTCCTCAAAACTATTCGAGTCTAGATCTCCTAAAGTCCCGAAAGGCAAGAAAGTCAGCGGATCTCCCTGGTATCCGTGGCTAATTTTGATAACGGAAGGAGGAGAAGAGCTCGCAATGTCTATTGTGGCATATGAATCCAACCGGTCAAAAATTACCATAGCATAGTAATTACTCCCATCAAGAACTGAAATCATCACATTTCCTCCGAATCCCACTGCCTCCCCTGCGAAAACGGCTGAGCTTGAAATGGTGATGATAGTTTTTGCTGGAGGGACGAAATTATTGGCATCAAGGGGGCTTGCAGCAGAAAAATAAGATGGATCCCCATACAGAACGTAGAAAAATTCTTGGGTATCATCTGCGATGAGAAGGTCTTCAACATTGTCAGAATTTATATCTCCAAGGCAAATAACTTTCGTTCCAAAACCAGTTATTGTCGAATAAATGAGGGTGAACCCTGAATTAGAGGAGGCTGGATTGTTGAGGTCCACTGTTGAAAGATCTTTTCCGCCTAAAATGACGAAAATCTCTCCAGACCCACCATTAGCACCAGGACTTCCAATGACCAAGTCTGCTGTGCCATCGCCATTCATATCACAACTGCGGACTGAAGTCCCAAAATTCGTTCCTGGAGCGCTTGAAAATGCTATTCCTTGGCTTGGGTCAAGAGAATTCAAATCGATAGTGCCTCCAAAAGGTGCGACAAGAACAAATAAGCAACTGATAATGAGAATGAGAGTGCATAAAGAATTTCTTCTTTCCATAGTTGTGAAATAATTATTGTTTTGAAACATAAATTAACTTTTTATTTTTAAACCCAAACAAGTTGCTAATTTGAGGTTGTTAAATTAATTTGCTTCAAGGTGCTCATTAAAGATTGATAAATAAATTTAATACTTCAGAATTTAAATATGTGGCTTTAATTTACTCGAAATAAAATTTTTCATCAAATAACTCAGAAGCAAGTTTGCTTTTCATCCCTCAGATCAATCACTTCTAAGAAATGGAAAAAGTCTTCTTCAGGGAAAGCTGAGCCTTTTATTTTTACAGAAAACAAGAGGAGATTAGAGAATAAACAAGATAGGGATCACGAACCTTGTTAATATCCCAAAATAGACTGGAGCTAAGATGCTCTTCCTTTCAAAAAATTAAGCCCGCTAAAATGGCTTTGAAGTGGGAGAATTCACTTGAAATTTCAACTTTAGACATTCATATTCATCTCGATTCTGTTGGACTAGAATCGAAATTTCCAGAGGTAACTCCAAGTTAGAAAATGACAGTTGTCAATTCATTAGTTTTTCAGGATTATTTGCCTCCTTACAAACGTAGTTCTAAAAAAAATCTCAAATCAAGGCGAATTAAAGAATTAAAAAATTTCAAGATCAATCGGTTAACCGCTATTGGCTCGACATTTTTGAAAGGATATTATGTTTTCTGGTTCGTTAGTTATCGATTTTATCAGCTAACTTGGTTTCAGATCCAAATTGAAGCTGAAAATCTTTTATAACTTCCTATTCAAGTTGAAAATAATTTGCAACGATTTGAATTAATTTATGCTTTCAGAAGTGAATTTCAACAAAATTTTTTTCTGAAGAGTCAGTCCTTTTATTGGATTTTTATCAAGATTGAAAGATTTTGAAAAGAAACTATTTGAAAATAAAACGAGACCAAATCTATGATAAAATTTTTTTTAACAACTTCTCTTTTTCGAACTTTGTTTATGAAAAAATGTCATCTTCTTCTGCTATTATGCTTTTAAAAACAAAAAATAAACCTTCTATGGGCTAACAACTCCTTCAATTATTCTATTCTTGCTAACTTCTCGCATCTACAGTTTGTTTCTATCTTTTGAGCAATTTCGAGCAGGACAATCTGCCTTTCGTCCAAAGATTTCAAGACTTTATTGGCTTTTCCTCAAGCATTCGTGTGAATCTCGAGATAACAATATCATTTTCCAAGGGTTGTTTGAAAGTTAAAGACTTGGACCGTCATCAAGTTTTATTGAATGTTTGGGACAAATTGGCAAATTTTGAAACTTATAAAACTTAAAAATCACACTTCTTAAATCATCTTAATTAATTTACTCTTATTTCATATTTTTCTCCCAAATGAGATGGATTCAAGAAAAAATAAAAATTGAGCTTTCTCTAAGAATCTTCCTCAATGATTGAAAAAAATTTAATGTCATGACTCTCTGGAGTAAAAGGAAAAACGTGATCAATCATACCTAACCAATCTAATTTTTGACCAAACAAGATTTTTCTGATTCTCCAGGTTCGGAATATGAAAAGAAGTTTGACTGGCGGATTGTGAAAATTGATAATTTTTATAATTTTTATCCATCAGGTATCTTATTAATTAAAAAAAAAAAATCAAAGTATTAATTTAGCCCATTTTCAAATGAAAAAAAGTTCAATCTGACCCTCATCAAATCTCAAAACCTGAAGCACTGGAAATTTGTTTTCTCCATCAAGAGAGTCTTGGCTATATTGTATCAAAAAGAAAAAGTCAAAAATCTCCCATAAAAAAAAGTGATTTCTTTCGTAAAGATTTAATTGGCTAAAATACCAACTTTACCCCAAGATCAAGAACAAATTCTTATTTAAATCTTCCACGTTATTTAAGCCTTAGTATGACTATTTTTAATAATCTATTCTTTTTCAAAATTTATTCTGATGTCAAGCTGGAAACTGTTTTGTTTCTTATTTGTTTTGAAAATTTTTATTGCCAATGCAGAGGTCAATGAATTCCTTGGAAAACCTCTCAATGAAATAATCGTTTCCTCATCTCAACAAAGCCCCATAGATGCTGAGATGATAATGACAAATCTTCAAAAATCTCCTCCTCCTCAAGATATTCAATTTCCCACACCTTCAGTCCCTCCTCAACTTTTCACAGATCCAGATTGGGCAAATTTAGCTAGATATGCTGCATCAGACGATGAGCGATCAAAACTTCCAGTCGGCTCGAATCAAGTCATCTTTATGGGAGATTCTATTACTGACGGATGGAATATTTCACACTGGTTCCCCGATAAACCTTATGTTAATCGTGGCATTGGTGGCCAAATTACTCCCCAAATGCTTGTCAGATTCCGTGAAGATGTTGTCAATCTTTTGCCAAATGTTACTGTTATCCTTGGTGGAACAAATGATATTGCTTTACAAACCAATTTAACCAGAATCCAAGCTAATTTGCAAACTATGGCTGAAATTTCAAAAGCTCATGGCTTTAAACCTATCATCGCTTCAATTACTCCTGTTTGTGGATCTGTTGCTGCTGTTCGCCCACCTGAACAGATCAACTTTATGAACGCTTGGATCCAACATTTCTGCGTAAAATGGGGATACATTTATTTGGATTACTACTCTGCTATGGTTGGTCCTGATGGACTCCTTAAGGCAGACTTGACAAATGATTGCTTACATCCTAATGCTGCAGGATATGATGTTATGGCTCCTTTAGCTCAAGCTGCTATTGATAAAGCTCTTAGTGAATAATTATTAGGAGTAAGTTCACAAAGTTTTAAAAAATCTTATATAAAAGTATAAAAAGTCACAAAAAAATTTAATTCATAAAAAGAGAATGGAAGAATATCATTAATTATAATATTCTGGTATAAAAGAACAATATTAAAAAATAAATAAATAATTCTAACTTCCTTCAATCGTGGCTAATCTTTTATAAGCTGCTATGAAATTCTGGTTAATTTTCACTTTTACTAAACAAAAACCTTACATCGATTATTGGTATAATTTTGTGTCATGCCAAGACTTGAATCATTCAACTCTCTTCTTTCTTGCGAAATTGAGCCAATACTGTTTCCAGCTGTAGCATTTCTTAAAGCTTGGTTCATGTTAATTGGCTCAAGTGTCACATTTCTGTAAGGGTGCTTTTTCTTTGGAAGAAAATCGACTGGCACTCTTGGAGGAATCTTGTACACAGATTGCAAGGCCATGTTAACAGAGTCCTTTACAGAGTTAAATTGACTTTCCAAACTGCTCTTGGATGGAGCTTGAGATGGTGTTGGCTTTCTTGTTGGTTTTGATTCTGTCAACATTGAATCATGTTTTTCTAAAAATTTTGGATTAGATAAATTAAAAATTCTCAATTTAGTTACCTAAGCTTGTGTTGTGTCGAGCTTTCCTGAAGAAATTAGTTGCAGCTCCATTGGCAGTTCTTTCAAAGACTTTACTGCTTGTTTCATCATAAACATTTGATTCACGTCTACTTCTTTGATTGATGATACTGTGATCAAAATTAGATTCTCTTTCAGTATATTCATATTCATCTTGGAATTCAATATCTCGATTTTTCCATTCTTCTGTAATCATTTCCAAACCTTTACCATTTCCGATTTTGGGGAATTTGACTTGTTTTGCTCGAACCACAAAAGGAGGGACAACGTATTCATTTCTATCATCGCGCCATCTTGCAGCACCTCTCAACTTGTCATATTCTGAAGGACTGACCATATATGTCATAATTGCTCGGTTAATTTGGTTCTCTTTTTCTAATACTCTAATCGTGTCAAGCATTTCTTCTTTGTTTAATTCGTGTTCTCTTTCCAAATCTTTAATTTCATTTGTTGCCTCTTTGTATTTCTTCTTCAAAGTAGAGATAATTTTTCTTTGGGCCTCAACTTCTTCGTGCAAACTTGCATATTTCTTCTCTGCCACTGCAACTTCTTCCTCTTTCTTTTGTTTTTCTTGCAAGAGATTCTCATGCTCTTTTTGATGTTCTTGCATCTTTTTAAGCATTTCCTGATATTGCTTTTTCTCTTCAGGTTCACCACTGCTACTACTTTTATTATCTCCTGTAGCTCCTCCAATAACAAGTTGACTTTGCATAGATGATAATCTAGCTTCTAAGTCTTCACGTCTTTTTCGTTCATTTTGAATCTCATCATTCTTCTGTTTAATCTTTTCCTCATATTCTGATTCGGTATTTCTCAACTTTCTTCTCTTAGCAGTAAAATACATTTCTTCTTCTGTCAGAGTTGTCTGAGTAATACTAACAGCATTTTCAAGCTGAGCTTTCAATCTCTTAATTTCTTCTGCATACTCGAAAAGCAAAGCATCCTTTGGATCTTGATTAACCTTGGGTTGATTCTTAATATTCTTAGCTCTGCTTGCATAACGAAGAGTACCCAGAGTCTCATCATAACTATCACTTGCTGCAGACACATTTGCAATCATAACAGTCTTGGTGTTTCCTCCCAGAGAGTCTTGTAAAAGTCTTGTCAACTTCGAGTCACGATAGGGAATATGCGAACTTTTTCCATCAACAAGCGCAGAAATAACGTTTCCGAGAGCTGATAACGACAAATTAATTTTATTCGCTTCCTTGAGACGATCTCCAGTTGCATGGGTTTTGCTTTGTCTTTCAGAACCAGCAAGATCAACAAGATTCAATTTTCCCAGTGTAATGTTCTGGTTTCCTTTGGAATCAGTTTGGGCTGATTCAATGTAGATTGTGAAAACTGAGTGGGATCTTGACGAGTCTTTATTCATCAAGGTCTCACCCACACTTCTATTCTTTAATCCGAGGACCATCAGTCTCTCAATATCAGCGATTGACTTCACAATATGCATAGACAAATTTTTAATGTGAACTCCCTTATCAGATGATTCCTTTAATTCAAGCTTTGCTTTGATATCTGTTCCAATCAAATCATGCACTTCTTCATTGTAAATTTCAATGTATGAACATCTGATCAAGAAGTTCTTTTGAGTGGAAGATTCGATATTTCCGAAAATATGCGCAAATGCTCTTGGGATAATACCTTTCAAGCTATCATTTTCTGGAGCTCCCATCATTGTGTAGGTTTTACCGCAGCCAGTTTGTCCATAAGCAAAAATGGTTCCGTTATAGCCTTCCAAAACTGATTCTACCAACTGAAAAGCAGCTTTTTCATAAATGATCTGTTGTTGAGTTTCAGGTGCGAATACAGTGTCATAAGAAAACACTTTTTCTGTTTCTGTGTTGTTGGGATTATTCAGAGAAATTTGCATCAGCTTGGTATCTGTACTAACAACCTTGGAAAAATTCTTGCCCTTCTCTCTTTCATTAAAGGGCCTCACTCTCACCATAACCTTCACTGTTTCAGATGGCATCTTTTTTTGCTTGCGTGGAAATTAGTTAAAATTTTAAAAATAACAAAGTCAATGTTACGTTAGATTTTCTCAAATTTCCTTAACGACTCTGAATTTGAGGCTAAAAGAAGTTTCAATTATTCTCTTGATATTCAACAACAATATTTTTTCATCAATTTTATCGTATGAAAATTCTTTTCTGACAATTTTTCTCTCGTGTTAATAATTTCACAATGTTTTTTTATCATAATTAGTTTTAACTTTTTGACATAGCATAACAGAGCTCAACAACGAATATATGGAGAGAGAGCAATAAATAGAGTCTCAACCCAAAATATAATATAAAGATACATGAATTTTGTTTTATTTGTTTGATTATGAATGAATTCTTTCAAACCAAGCGAATTCCGTATACAACAAATTTGTTAATTAGAAATTGACTTCTCTTTCAATAATTGATTTACAATCAGGGTCATTTAATATGACAGGACTTGTTGAAAGAACATTTTTGACTTGGGAATAAATATTGAATCTTCTCATTGGGTCATCATAAACAAACTATTTGGTGGGTAAATATCAAAATTCAATTGAAAAAATTAATTACTTTATTAAAGTTCTTGAATGATTTGATGTTGAATTCATTGACTTTCAAATGCAAGTCATCTTCCATCATAGCTTCGACGTTTAAGCTAATTTCAGGCTCAACCAATTCTAATTGAGCAGAGTCGTAGGCATATAATTCACTCAAACATTTGCAAAACACTTGCAAAATCATCTTAAAGTCATTCTCAAAAATATTGTTGCTTGCCAAGGCCATTTGATTCAAATTGATTCCTTCATTTGCTTCAAGCTCTTTAATGTATGAGCTCAAAATTGCAAAGGCATAAAACACAAAGCTCTTCTTGATGTAATAACTGCTATACACTGTTTCTTCCTTCAAGAATTCATAGAAAGTTGAAAGCAAAGAATATTTGCAATCGGCAACTTCCAATTTAGGAGACAAAGCGTTCAAAACGTTATGCAAAGCTTCGACATCTTCAAATGTAAGTCTGCCCAAGACTCTCAAAAGACCTGCCAACAAAGCAAAGTTAGTCTCAGTTCCTGCTTTCATGTAGTGCAAGATTTGCTCAAGCAAATGGAGAGAGAATTCAGCTCTATTATTTTTGTCAACTCTCAAATAGATTTCAACCAGATCGAAATAATATTTCAAAGATGAATCCTTCAAGTCAGTAAACCAAACAGGAATAAATTGGCTCAAGTTCTGTCCAATCACTTGATTTACGATATCAATCTCAGCTAATAAAGAATTTTCAAGGATGATGACGGTAAGTGGAATAAAATCAAATATATCCAATGATATTTTGCAAACAATCTGAATCAATAGTACCATCTTTTGAATGCATTCTTCTGAAAGTTGTTGGAGAT
>PJUD01000583.1_pt1 | contig 16662 bp, 4 predicted proteins | sample 1512341 | NCBI WGS metagenome assembly PJUD01 (sample SAMN08177675, study PRJNA422409) | Feces metagenome, whole genome shotgun sequencing project. | isolation source: Chicken feces (3) enriched on wood chips: beechwood xylan treatment | host: Gallus gallus | place: USA: Madison | collected 2015-01-15 | reverse complement strand
TTTGAGTGTCTAATTTCTTGGGTTGTCTTTCAACATGGTGCTTCAGTCTCACGTCGTCAAGAGCAGCCCAAATTTGGTCATCAGGAAATTGTCCAAGAGGATCAACATTTGTTCTTATTGTGCCTGTGAAAATAAAGGGAGTTTGAGGAATAATGGAGATATTGTTTCTTAGCAAATGAAGACCAACTTCTTGGGTGTTTACATTATCCATTTTTATCAAACTTTCTTTAGTATCATCAATGGAACGATCAAGTTCTTGCATACGATATAATAGCTGAATGATGGTAGATTTACCAGCACCAGTTCTTCCGACACAACCAATTTTTTGACCCGCTTCGACATGAAGACTAAGATCTCTAATGACGTGGTCACCATCAGGTCTGTACTTCATATAGGCCTTATGGAAATCAATTTCTCCCTTTTGAGGCCAATGGTTATCATTGTGTTGCTTATCAGAAGGCAAGCTCAATGGGGGTTCAGCAGGAACATTCAAGTAAGATTGAACTCTAGCAACAGCAGACATAGAAATAATCAGAGAACTGAATTGTCTCAAGGCGAATTGCAAGACACCTGTGACACCCAAAACTAAAGCCAAGGCAAAGGCAGCAAGACCACCTTCTTCAATAGAGCCTCCTTGAGCTTTTGCGGTGATGATGAAAATGCATCCGATAGCCGTTATTAAATAGACAATATCAGCATAGAAAGCCATGAATCTAGAAGCCAAAGTAAATGAGTTGTTAGCTTTCATAACAACATGGAGATAATCCTTGAATCTTTGTTGGAAGATGTCAGCTTGCTTGTACACACGAATAATCACAATTCCTGATAATGTAGCAGATAACAAGCCAAATAGAGGACCTTTGCTTTTGAGTTCATAGAGCTTGGCTTGCTTGACAGCAGGGAAGCTGAAATAGACAATAATTCCAATCGCTATAATCGCACCAGCAAATGGGCCAAGAATGATGGGGTTAATAATGGACACAGTGATAATGATACTTCCCAAAGTAAAGGCAATATTAAAGATATCCATAACAGCAAGAGGGATATATCTATCCAAAACTCCCACATCGCCCGAGAATCTGTTAAGAACTTGGCCAATTGGATTGGTATCAAAGAACAAAACAGTACTGTTAATGACCTTATCAAGCATCTTTTGGTGGTATTTTCTAGCAGCACGAATCAAAGCAAGACTCAGAAGCAAGAACTTCACAATGTAAATACCAATATCATACCCGACCAAGCATCCAAGGACTGTCAAGGTGACCCATTGGTCAAAGGTACCAGCAATCCAAGCACCAAGCATTCTACCGTAACCCATGTTACTCATTTCGCAAGTGATATAGACAACAAGAACCAAAAGGAAGAACCAAGGACTGCCCATCTCTTTCATCAAGCCAAAATAGGTCTTGGCGTCTACAGTCACGGAATATTGATCCTTCTTGATCTGCTTATCATCAGCTCCTTCTTGGTTATCAGCATCATCATGATCTTCATCAGCTTTCTTGGTTTCAACAGCAGCAACAGGTTTCGCGTCTTCTTGTTCTTCAACAGCTCTATTGTTCTTGTTACCAAACACTTTGTCAACATCAATGTTTTGCTTTTTCAACTCTTCATAAGTACCAGAACCAAGAACGTGTCCATGTTCCATGAGGATAATATTTTCGCAACCTCGAGCAAAATCGACCTGATGAGTGGTCAACAGGACAGTTTTTCCTTTCAAGACTTTTTCGATAGCATTACCAAAGATACTTCTAGCGACTTTAGGATCAACGGCGGACAAAGGGTCGTCAAGTAAATAGATATCAGCTTGAGAGTAAACAGCTCTTGCTAAAGAGAGACGGGCTTTTTGACCACCTGAGAGGTTGTTACCTTTCTCACCAATTTCCGAGAGGTCACCTTGAGGGAATAACTTGAGATCACTCTCCAAATTACAAGCTTTCACAACAGTCTTGTAGAATTCAGGCTCGTAAGGTCGACCGAAGCAGACATTTTCACGGAAAGTACCAGCAAAAATAGTGGGCTCTTGCTCAACGAAAGCAATACTACCAGTATATCTCATCTTTCCTTGGGTCTTGGGCATCTCACCAGTAAAACTCATCAGTAAAGAGGTCTTTCCTGAACCGACAGCTCCAACCAAGGCATTCAAAGAACCCTTCTTAATGTTCACATTGACGCTGTTCAAAGTAGGAGCTTGGGCATCAGCGTTCCAAAAAGAATTGAAGTTCTCGTACTCAATCGCATTTTGAGATTCTCTTGGGGCTTCAAATTTGATTTCTCCAATTTCGGGAGTTTCAAGCACTTGTTGAATGCCTTTAATTAAAATTCTTGCATCAGTCAAAAAGTTCAAAGCCAGCCCAAAGAAATATGATGAGTAAAGTCTCAAATAGCCAATAACAAAGTAAGCAGAGAAGACTTCACCTACTTGGAGGGTATGTCCGCTTAAGGCATAAGCAAGGAACATCAAGAAAGTAGAGCAGACTTGGGTGCTGAAAGACAAGCCTCTGATGATGGAAGAAGTAATGGCACCACTCTTCAGCATCTTCATTTCAACTTTTCTCAAATTTTCAATCTTTTCTTTAAAGTTCAACTCCCAAGTGTACATCTTCAACAATCTGATAGCTTCAATGGTCTCACTTGTCATTCTGATTCTGTTTGCAGTGGCGATGTTAGTTCTATCTCTTTCTTTCAATGAGATCATGATGAAGATTTGTTGCCAAGGGTACCAAAAGACAATATATCCAAGACCAACAAGACAATAAACTCCGAAATATTGCCATAATAAAGCACCACCTGCAACCATAGCAAAGAGACCAACCAAGATATTGCAAACAAACATTCCAAGTTGCTCAAAAAGATTGACGCCATTTGTGCAGATATTGACCAATTTTCCCATTGAAATTTTAGTCAAAGCGTCTGTTGACAATCTTGTGATTTTTCCATAAACCAAATTGATAAGAGCATTCTGAACATGATTGGGAAGATAAGCAGCCACATGGTTGAAATGATGCTCGAAATGGAAAGCAACTACCAAACAAGCAGTTAAAATACCAGCCCACATCCAAGAGTCCTGATTTTTCTCTGCAATCACATAACTGTCAATTAATTTCTTCACAACCCAAGCTGAAAAAATCCTTGTAAAAACAAAGCAAGTTTGCAGAACGATAATCTTTAAGAGTCCCCATTTGACAGTCCATAGAATAGCCCAAGACAAATTCATCTTGCCTTTTGATTTTTGCTTGTTGATTTGATGCATAAATCTCGCTGATAAAGTGTCAGCTCGAAAAATCCAAGGAAAAGAAATCAAGTCTTTTGCCGAAATCATTTTGTTGTCACGAGTTGCTTTGTAGGCACTTTTGACAAGTCCCCACACAAAGGTGAAGTAAACAAAACTAAAGATATTGGTCTTGTCGATATCCGATTTGAATCTCGAGTTGTTTTCGTTATTCTCTGGATTAATTTGTGGTGGTTTTGGAGAAGCTCCATGAACTTCTAGCTGTACAGAAGGTTGCATTTTTATATGAATTAAAGATGATTTTTTTATATTTTCACAAGAAGATTCGTGAGTATAAATAGGGCTCGGAAGATTTAAACTTTTGTTTGATTCACCTGAATTATTTTCTAATTATTTAGGCGACAGGTAAAAATGATCGTCCGAGACTTTTAGATTAAAACATTTTATGATTATTATTTTGGACAAGTTTTAGACAAGATACAAAAAATACTCTTTCATCTTCAACTTGGATATTTTGACCACTAACTGTCTATTTTCCGAAATCAAGGAAAAACACCTTTGTTTATAGAATTTTAAATTAATTTAAGTAAGGGGCTCATTCAAATAGAAGAAATGAAGGATTCAGGGTGGAGAGATTGAGAGTGGGAATTTATTGAGTGAAAGAGGAGAAATACGATGGATGTTGTTGAAATGAAAAAGTTATATTTCCTCTCACTTATAAGAAGAGAAGATCCTAAGACTTTTCTAACGATGTTTTGTAAGAAAGGGGGAGTCTGAAGTTTCTTTCTTTGATTTTTTTCTTTTCCTGAGTTTCTTTTTTGAAAGATTTTTGCTTTCTGGAAGAAAAAGTGAGAAAAAAATTGGAATAAAAAAACTTGATTCCAAGACTGAATCACTTAGAGAACTTTAAGCAATAGATCCATCAAACAAATGAAAAAGAGGAAGAAGGTATTGACTAGCATTGAATGTTTTTTCTCAATAAATGTCTCAACTCAGGGAGGAAGGGGGTTGAAACTAAAAAATCTTTCTAATCTGATTTCATGAATCGCAGAAGGGGTTTGAAACAAAATGAGAGGAAGTATAGTTTTTTCATTTTGAGGGTGACCTTCGACATATGATATGAAAAAAAGATGAAAATTTTTTCCCCTTGTATTTTGGGTGAATTTTAGTTTCGGAAGAGGGGGAATTTTTCAATCGAATGTAGAAGTAAAATAAATTTTAAGTCAATTCAGAAATATAAAACGTAAAATCTTAGGGTTGATTTTCGATCTCGGTTTAAAATACTCTTCAGAACGGCCAGGTCCCTTCAAACTTTCTTCTTTTTCTCAAGCGGAGAAAAAAGGATCAAGAAAAATAGTCTCTATGTCTGGAAAAAATCAAGGGGGATAAAATTTTCTTTTTAAGATCACATCGTAATTTCATGAGGAAAAAGCAGAAGAAGGGTTTCAGGGTGTTCAGGAATGATTCTCAGAGAATAACAAAGGTAAATGTTTGGTAGTTTCTTTTGAAAGAAATAGAAAAAAATTTCCAATAGAAATATTGAAGAGAGGGTTTTGTTTGTTTCTTTGAAAACATTGAATCTCTTCACTGAACGTTGTTGTATTTAGTTATAGACTTCTTTTTCAATGATGCCAAGGAGTTTAAAGTTTTTAGGGATTTTTGAAAGTGTTTTCTGGAATATCAAGTTTTTCAGAAAGAACCTAAAACCGTTTTTTTATTTCATAGTTCTTGAAACTCTTTAAGACCAGACTAATAAATATCTTTTTAAAGATTGATTCGTCAAAAAACTCTTGAAAGAACCATATGAGTTAGGGTCTTTTTTGAGTCTCTTCAATTAAAGAGTTCAGCTAAATGTCGTTGACGACAAAAAATTAATTCGCGATTTAAAATATTTGCCTGAATATTGGATCGAATTGGTGAGTGAATCTCAACACCAAAGTCGCTAAAAATGCAACAAACCCCTCCAGTGAATATTCTCAAAGGCGACAAAAAACCTTTCTTCTCTCAGGACAAAAATCCCAGAAACTTAGAATAGAAAAACAAAAACCCATCAAGAGTACTTTTTCTTCATAAAGAAACCTTCAAAAGAAGATTCTGAACCCAAATTAAAAATTCAAAAAAAACATATTGACATGAATTTTGAAACGAATCATCTTTAATTTCGCCCTCGTTTTTTGCGATGATATTTTACAACATTGAAACACAGATATCCCGAAAGGAACTCTCAAGAAGAACTCTTCCTAAAATCCTCTGGAAAAAATAAAGAGGAAACTCTTTTGATCATGAGATAATTTTGGAAGGATTCACAGCATCTTGGAAATATAGGTTAATTATCAAGATCCGTCGAAGGAGCAAAATTAGAGTCTTCTGCTAGCTTGTCTTCAATTAAGTTTTTCAGACTAAATTTATTTGAGGACAAAAGTTCTTGCCTGAATATTGAATGAAATTTTTGAATGAGGACAAAGATCCTCACAATAGTTTTGAGACATCGAAAAAATTTAATTGGAGAAGAAAAAAAATTGGACTTAAGAAGAACAACGGTGATTGACTAAGACCAAACCAAAAGGGTTTTCAAAATTTCATTTCACTCAAAAAAAAATTTTTTTTAATTCGGATCAACAAAATTTGAAAATGAAAAAAATTCCAGAAGAATTCTTTTGTCATTTTTTCATCAATTTAGAGAGTCGGAGAATCAGAGAAAAAAAGGAAAACCTCCCCAAAAAATTTTTCTGATTTAAATAATTGTTTTTCGAAAGTTTTTTTTTTTTTTAATATGAACTTGAGATTTCTAAAATTTAATTTTTAAAAGAATTGCATACAAAATATTAAATAAATTTTAGATAAAATTTTTTATGAGTTTATTATAAAGAAAACTTTATACAAACCGATCATTTTCATATCAACAAAATTATTCAGAAGGATGTCTTTTAAAGTAAGCATCTCTAGCAATTTCAAAAATCTTTTTGGAGGAAATAGGCCCAGTATTTTGGACCATGATGGCGAAATAACCATTGACATTGGTGGCTTCATTATCACCAATCTTGTTAACCAACAATTTGTAAGGTTCGTCGAATTCCATCTTTCTGCCTCTGTCTAAAACCAAAACTTTGTCATAGTTAGCGATGGTTTGGAGTCTATGGGCGATGGTAAATTGAGTGGATTTGGCAAATCTTTCCTCAATTTTCTTTTGAACAAAGAAATCGGTATCGTAATCCATATTAGCTGTGGCCTCATCCATGATCAACACATTGGATTTTTTAAGGATAGCTCTAGCAAGACAAACCAATTGCTTTTGACCAGCAGAAAAGACTGAGGTACCACCGTGAATAAAAGTATCAAGCTTCTTGGGTTGTCTTTCAACATGATTCTTCAATCTAACATCTTCAAGAGCAGCCCAGATTTGATCATCAGTGAATTGGCCAAGAGGGTCAACATTGGATCTGATGGTACCAGTAAAGATGAAAGGAGTTTGAGGAATAATGGAAATATTGTTTCTCAACAAATGAAGACCAACTTCTTGAGTATTAAGATTATCCATCTTGATCAAACTTTCTTTTGTATCATCGATTGAACGATCAATTTCTTGCATGCGGTACAATAACTGGATAATGGTGGATTTACCAGCACCAGTTCTTCCGACACAACCAATCTTCTGGCCAGGTTCAACATGAAGACTCAAGTCTCTGATGACATGGTCACCATCAGGTCTGTACTTCATATAAACTTTGTGGAAGTCAATTTCACCCTTTTGAGGCCAATGGTTGTCCTTGTGTTGCTTATCAGAAGCAAGACTAAGAGGGGGTTCAGCAGGGACGTTCAAGTAAGATTGGACTCTAGCAACAGCAGACATTGAAATGTTCAGTGAACTGAATTGTCTTAAAGCGAATTGCAAGACACCAGTAATACCCAAAACTAAAGCCAAGGCAAAGGCAGCAAGACCACCTTCTTCAACGGTACCACCTTGAGCTTTAGCAGTGATGATGAAAACACAACCGATGGCTGTAATGACATAAGCCAAATCGACATAGAAAGCCATGAATCTGGAGGCTAAAGTGAAGGAGTTGTTGGCTTTCATTACAATTTGGAGAGCATCTCTGAATCTTTGTTGGAAAGCCTCAGCTTGCTTGTAAACACGGATGATAACAATACCTGACAAGGTAGCAGAAAGCAAACCAAACAAAGGTCCTTTGCTTCTCAATTCGAAGAGCTTTGATTGCTTGACGGCAGGGAAGCAGAAGTAAACAATGATTCCGATGACAATCATGACTCCAGCAAAAGGACCAATGATAATGGGGTTGATAATGGCAACGGTGAGAACTATACTTCCCAAACTGAATGAGATGTTAAAGATATCCATGACAGCGAGGGGAATATATCTATCCAAGACACCGACGTCACCGGCAAATCTATTGAGGATTTGACCGATAGGGTTGGTATCGAAGAACAAGACAGTACTATTGATAACCTTATCAAGCATTTTGTTGTGGTATTTTTTGGCAGCGCGGATAAGGGCAAGACTGAGAAGCAAATACTTGACAATGTAAATGGCGACATCATAACCGACCAAACATCCCAAGACAGTCAAAGTGACCCATTGATCGAAAGTACCGGCAATCCAGGCACCCAAGAGTCTTCCGTAACCCATGTTACTCATCTCGCAAGTGACGTAAACCACAAAGACCAAGACAAAGAACCAGAAACCACCCATTTCCTTCATGAGTCCATAGTAAGTTCTCCAGCCGACAGCAACAGAGTATTGATCTCTCTTGATTTGCTTGTCATCAGCACCTTCTTGGTTATCAGCATCATCATGATCTTCATCAGCTTTCTTGGTTTCAACAGGCTTGGCATCTTCTTGTTCTTCAACTGCTCTGTTGTTCTTGTTACCAAAGACTTTATCGACATCGATGTTTTGTCTCTTAAGTTCTTCGTAAGTTCCGCTACCAAGGACCTTACCATCTTCCATGAGGATGATGTTTTCGCAACCTCTGGCAAAATCGACTTGATGAGTTGTGAGGAGGATAGTTTTGCCCTTGAGGACTTTTTCAATGGCATTGCCGAAAATACTTCTGGCGACCTTAGGATCAACAGCACTGAGAGGATCATCAAGCAAGTAGATGTCGGCTTGAGAATAGACGGCTCTGGCCAAGGCAAGACGAGCCTTTTGACCACCAGACAAGTTGTTACCCTTTTCACCAATTTCAGAAAGATCACCTTGAGGGAAGAGTTTCAAATCACTTTCCAAGTTACAAGCCTTGACGACAGTCTTGTAGAATTCGGCTTCATAAGGCTTACCGAAGCAAACATTTTCACGGAAGGTACCAGCGAAAATGGTGGGTTCTTGTTCGACAAAAGCGATGTTACCATTGTATCTCATGGTTCCTTGGGTCTTGGGCATTTCACCAGTGAAAGTCATCAACAAAGAGGTCTTTCCTGAACCAACAGCACCAACCAAAGCGTTCAATGATCCTTTCTTAATGTGGAGATCAACATTGTTCAAAGTAGGAGAGGTTTGGTTAGCATTCCAATAAGTTGTGAAGTTTTCGTACTCAATAGCATTCTTGCTATCTTGGGGAGCTTGGAAGACAACTTCTCCGATTTCAGGAGTTTCAAGGACTCCCTCAATACCTCTGATCAAAATTCTGACATCAGTCAAGAAATTCATAGAGAGACCAAGCATGTAAGAAGAGTAAATTCTCAAATAACCGATAACGAAATAGGCAGAGAAAACTTCACCAGCTTGAAGGGTATGGCCACTCAAAGCGTATGCCAGAAACATCAAGAAAGTAGAGCAGACTTGAGTACTGAAGGACAACCCTCTGATAATCGAATTCATGATAGCGCCACTTCTTAGCATTTTCAATTCAACTTTTCTGAGGTTCTCAATCTTTTCCTTGAAATTGAGTTCCCATGTGTACATCTTGAGAAGTCTGATAGCTTCAATGGTCTCACTTGTCATTCTGATTCTGTTAGCAGTAGCAATGTTGGTTCTGTCTCTTTCTTTCAAAGAAATCATGATGAAAATTTGTTGCCAGGGGTACCAAAAGACAATGTATCCGAGACCCACAAGACAATAGGCACCAAAGTATTGCCACAACAAAGCACCACCAGCGACTAAAGCAAAGAGACCAACAGCGATGTTACACACAAAGACACCGAGTTGTTCGAACAAATTAACACCGTTGGTACAAATATTGATCAATCTTCCCATAGATATTCTGGTCAAAGCATCGGTCGAAAGTCTTGTAATCTTGCCGTAGACCAAGTTGATAAGAGCGTTTTGGACATGGTTGGGGAAGTAGGAAGCAAGATGATTGAAATGATGCTCGAAATGGAAGGCAACAACCAAACAGGCAGTTAAAATACCAGCCCATTTCCAAGCTTCATGAGCATGCTCAGCAACAACATAACTGTCAATTAATTTTTTAACAATCCAAGCAGAGAAAATTCTTGTAAAAATAAAGCAAGTTTGAAGGAAAGTGATCTTGAATAATGGCCACTTCACTGTCTTCAAAATAGCCCAAGAAAGGTTCATTTTAGCCTTGGGATTCTCAGCCTTTTGCTTGCGGATTTCGTTCTCAAATCTTGCAGAAAGGACATCAGCTCTTCTGCTCCAAGGGAAGGAAATCAGATCTTTCATTCCAATCATCTTTCCTTCCTTGTTTGCAGTGAAAGCACTCTTTACGAGGTTTACAACATACAAAAAGTAAACAAAGCTAAAAATATTAGCTTTGTCAACATCGGACTTGAATCTTGAGTTGCCCTCATTGTTCTCAGGGTGGATCTGAGTTTGAGGTGTTTTATGAACTTCAACGTTAACAGGTTGCATTTTTCCTGATTAATTAATTTTAATTAACCTATTCTTTCGCTTTGCCTTTAAATAGCTCGCAAAAATCCTGTGATTATTTAAACTTTTCTGACCAAATGCATAATGTGAGTTTTCAGGAGAAAATTTTATGACTAGATTTTTTGGACAAGTTTTGGACAAATATCATATTTAACACTCTTTTTATTAAAAATCTTTTCCTCGCCCAAAGTCCCACCTGAAACTAACAAATTTCCCCCCTTCTCTCATCTGACAGACATAACCATCTTCAAAACCTCTCTTCTCAGGCCCTCGCTTTTCTTCATCCCACTCTCTTCCAAAATATTCAAAATACATAGAATCCCCTCTTACGATCCCAAAATCATTCTCAGAGTTGATCTTCAGAACATCGGCCCGATTGAGAGTATTTCAAACTGGATGTAAAATGAAATATTAAGTCCATATTTTAAGGTAAGATTAATCCTAATTTCTCTGTTTTAAAAATAGATCAAGTGATTTTATGGCTCGTCGTTAATTTAGCCTTCCACCACTACAGATAACCCTGTAAATTCGCTCAACAGCCTTGTTGAGCATCTGAAATCTCACTATTTATGCTATTTTAACCTCAGCAGACCCTGCCAATTTCGATAAAGCACTTGACTACCAATGACTCCCAACGGCGTAATCTAATGATTTGTTATTGTTAAGGCCAATACTGTGTTTTTCTCGAGAACTTGAAAATATTTTCTTTGAAAAAAGTTTTTTGTCAACAAAAATAAATCAAATCTCTGGATAAAATTTCACCCTCAATGAGACAATCTTATTCCATAGATTCCCCTAAAATATCTCTTGGGATTCTAGAGTTCGATAAAGAAGAAAAGAAATTATCATCAAAACAATCTTATCAGTTGCATATTTTTAATGAAAATTTGCCTAGAAACTCAAAACAATAGAAATTAGTCGCCCGATTATTTTTTGCCCGATTCTTAGCCTAAATTTTTTCAACATCAAACAATTCCTGACAAAATTTAGGTAAACTCACTTCAAAATACCCTCTTTAAAATAAAATCTTTATCAGGGGACCCTCCTCCTTTCTTACCAATTTTTGTTTTAGCCATCTTCATCAGTTCTCTCAGTTGGCAAAGTAATTATTTTATTCGTACGAGTCGAATTCTAAAACGAGTTTTTAAGTCAAGAGAGTTTCAAAGATTACTGTTCTTATTACCCCTCTGGTATTTCTTTCTATGACCCAATCTTTCCAAAGCCAGGCTTGGTTACTCCTGAACTCGAGATATAGATTTTATTCATGAAGACTTTTTGAATAATAAACCTTATAAAAATGAGAGCTTTTTCGAAAAAGAGATATTTTCAAAAAAAGGATCATATGAAGGTTTTAGAACAAAGAAAGAAGCGTAAGAAGTATTTCCTCTGATATAAGCTAGCTACTAGGTTCATACATAAAACTCTATTCGCTTAAACTGCCAAGATTACATTTCATCTTGATAAATTTTGCTTCTTTGTTCTTCATAATAATTGAAAGATTTTTCTGGGTTCTCTTGGCTTGAAATTCAAGAGAGACCATATCAGTCCTGTTTAAGCAAAGATTAGAAAACTGATATAGTAACTGCCAAGAAATAATTTTTTTATTCATTCAAAAAAATACATTGAAATTTTTTGCACCTTAAGAAATAGTTTGAAGAAAATCTCAACGAAAGGGTTTTATCTGGGCAAGTTATCAAGATTTACCTTTAGTTAAACTCAAAAATCTTCTTTATAAGAGGGAAAGCAAATTAAGAGCAAGTTAGACGATAAATTTTAATCTTAAACTAACCTTTTAAAATTCTTCTTTTTGTTTCTCAATAATAATTTATTTGTCGGGAGAAAATGCATTTGGAGGGGATATTTAGGCGAATACAAAAGAAGATGAGTATCCTCTTCAGAAGTCTTGTTGTGGTTTGAAACAAAAATATAAGATTTAAGAGAAGTTCGGGATTTGTCACTTAAACTTCAATTCTCACAGTAATGGTAAAGAAAGAAAAACTTGTTTATTCCTTAAAACAATCTTTAAATAGATAATCCTAGCATTTGCACGCTAATTTATTTCCTTGCCTGAATAATCTCATGCTTTAATTATTCTTTCAAATCATTTTCATTTTTTCTTCCACCTGGATTGAGATTCCTCTAAATCCAACGAGAAGACTTATTTATTGCTCCTAAGGGTCTAAAGAAGACAAAAAAGAAAAAAATACCTCCATCCATTTTTGGAAATTTCTCAAAAGGGTTCAAATTCGACTCTCCTTTTAGACAAGCTTTCCTGTTTTGGAAAAGTTTTATGGAAAGAGTTTTTGCAAGTTCGTTTTTGAAACCAGAGATTTCTCAAATCTGATCTCTCTTTCCTTTAAGAGTTTGTTGAGTTCCTTCAGTGAAACCCTTGATTTCCTAACATTACTCCATGAATTTACATTACATTTTTAAAGGCTTGATATGGGAGGAAATTATCAATTGTGTGAAAAATCTTTTCAAAAAACTCCTGGCTCCTCCCATTGAAAAAAAGTATTGGTCAGATTTTTTGGTGGGAGAATCTTCAAAAGAAAATTTTGGAAAAATTAAAACGAAAAAAAATTTTTCCTAAAAATTATTTTTGTGAGAAATTCTGAATGCTTGAAAAAAAAATTCTTTTCGAATTTTTTCGATTTTTAATCTCTCATCTTTCATCAAGTCAAAGCGAAAAATATTTTCTTTCATATGATTTTCAGATCATTTTATATGCAACATTTTATACTTTTAAAAAATGAATGTTGTGTGAAAGTTAATACTAAATATATTTCGTAAATGAAAAGAACCAGCAAGGGGTTTGCTTTTCTCAATATTTTCTATAAACAATAAATTTTTTCATGATTCAGAAGGATGCCTCTTGAAATAGGCATCTTTTGCGATCTCAAATATCTTTTTAGAGGAGATGGGTCCAGTATTTTGGACCATGATAGCGAAATAGCCGTTGACATTGGTGGCTTCATTGTCACCAATATCATTAACCAACAACTTATAAGGCTCATCAAACTCCATTTTTCTGCCTCTGTCTAAAACCAAAACTTTATCATAGTTTGCAATAGTCTGAAGTCTGTGAGCAATAGTGAATTGGGTAGCATGAGCGAATCTTTCTTCGATTTTCTTTTGGACAAAGAAGTCAGTATCGTAATCCATATTGGCAGTAGCCTCATCCATGATCAACACATTGGATTTCTTCAAAATAGCTCTTGCCAAACAAACCAATTGCTTTTGGCCAGCGGAGAACACTGAGGTGCCGCCATGGATGTGGGTATCAAGTTTTTTGGTTTGTCTCTCAACGTGATGCTTTAGCCTCACATCTTCAAGAGCGGCCCAAATTTGATCATCAGTGAATTGACCAAGAGGGTCAACGTTTGTTCTTATGGTACCTGTGAATATGAAGGGGGTCTGTGGAATGATTGAAATGTTATTTCTTAGCAAATGAAGGCCAACTTCTTGGGTATTAACATTATCCATTTTTATCAAGCTTTCTTTTGTATCATCGATTGAACGATCAATTTCTTGCATACGATACAACAATTGGATGATGGTGGATTTACCAGCACCAGTTCTTCCGACACAACCAATCTTCTGGCCAGGTTCAACATGAAGACTGAGATCTCTGATGACATGATCACCATCAGGTCTATATTTCATATAGACTTTGTGGAAATCGATTTCACCCTTCTGAGGCCATCCATTCTCTTGATGCCTCTTATCAGAAGACATTTCTAGAGGAGGTTCAGCAGGAACGTTCAAGTAAGATTGAACTCTGGCAACAGCTGCCATTGAGATATTGAGGGTACTAATTTGTCTCAGGAAGAATTGCAAGACACCAGTAACAGCCAAAACCAAAGCCAGAGCAAAAGCGGCAAGACCACCTTCTTCGACACTACCACCTTGGGCTTTGGCAGTGAGAATGAAAACACATCCTATGGCTGTGATCACATAAGCCATATCAACATAGTAAGCCATAAATCTCGAGGCCAAGGTGTAAGAATTGTTGGCCTTTAATGTTGTTTGAAGATAATCTCTGAATCTCTGTTGGAAAGCTTCGGCTTGCTTGTAAACACGAATGATAACAATTCCTGACAATGTTGCAGAGAGTAAACCAAAAACAGGTCCTTTGCTTCTCAGTTCAAAAAGTTTGGTTTGCTTCACTGCAGGGAAACAAAACTTCACAATAATTGCAATAACAATCAAGACTCCTGCGACAGGAGCAATAATGAGGGGATTAATGATAGCAACAGTGATCACAATACTTGCCAAACTGAATGCCATATTAACAATATCCATGACAGCAAGGGGGATGTATCTGTCGAGGACACCAACATCTCCAGAGAATCTATTCAGAATTTGGCCAATTGGATTGGTATCAAAGAACAAAACTGTGCTGTTAATAACTTTGTCAAGCATTTTGTTGTGGTATTTTTTTGCAGCTCGGATCAAAGCAAGACTGAGAAGCAAGTATTTCACAATATAAATACCCACATCATATCCGACCAAACATCCAAGGACTGTCAGAGTGACCCATTGATCAAAAGTACCGGCGATCCAAGCTCCCAAGAGTCTTCCATATCCCATGTTGCTCATTTCACAGGTCACATAAACAACAAATACTAACAAGAAGAACCAAAATCCACCCATTTCTTTCATAAGTCCATAGTAAGTTCTCCAGTTAACAGCAACAGAATATTGATCTTTCTTGATTTGTTTATCATCAGCTCCTTCTTGATTATCGGCGTCATCTTTTTCATCATCTTGAGCAACTTTGGTTTCAACTGGCTTGGCTTCTTCTTGTTCTTCGACTGCGCGATTGTTCTTGTTACCAAAAACTTTGTCAACATCAATATTTTGGCGTTTCAGTTCCTCGTAAGTGCCACTACCAAGAACTTTGCCATCTTCCATAAGAACAATATTTTCACAGCTTCTAGCAAAATCAACTTGATGGGTAGTTAGCAAGATAGTCTTTCCCTTGAGAACTTTTTCAATAGCATTCCCATAGATACTTCTTGCGACTTTAGGATCGACAGCAGACAAAGGATCATCGAGAAGGTAAATATCAGCTTGAGAATAAACAGCTCTAGCTAAAGCAAGACGAGCTTTTTGACCACCAGACAAGTTATTACCCTTTTCACCAATTTCAGAAAGATCACCTTGGGGGAATAACTTGAGATCACTTTCTAAATTGCAAGCCTTGACGACAGTCTTGTAAAATTCAGCTTCATAGGGTTTACCGAAGCAAACATTTTCACGGAAAGTGCCAGCAAAGATAGTGGGTTCTTGTTCAACAAAAGCAATGCTTCCGTTGTATCTCATTGATCCTTCAGCCTTGGGCATTTCACCGGTGAAAGTCATCAATAATGATGTCTTGCCTGATCCAACAGCTCCAACCAAAGCATTCAAAGAACCCTTCTTAATGTTCAAATTGATATTATTCAGAGTAGGAGCATTAGCATCAGTGTTCCAATAAGAATTAAAATTCTCATATTCAATAGCATTCTTCTGGTCTCTAGGGGCTTCGAATCTCACTTCTCCAATTTCGGGAGTTTCCAAGACTTGTTCGATACCTCGAATCAAGATCTTTGCATCAGTCAGGAAATTCATTGCAAGTCCAAGCATGTAGGAGGAGTAAATTCTCAAGTAACCAATCACGAAATAGCCAGAAAACACTGAACCTGCTTCAAGAGTATGTCCACTCAGAGCGTAGCCCAAAAACATCAGGAAAGTAGAACAAACCTGAGTACTAAAGGATAAACCTCTGATAATCGAATTCATGATAGCACCACTTCTGAGCATTTTCAATTCAATCTTTCTTAAATTTGAAATCTTTTCCTTGAAATTTTGTTCCCAGGTATACATTTTCAAGAGTCTTATAGCTTCAATGGTCTCGCTCGTCATTTTGATTCTATTAGCGGTTGCGACGTTGGTTCGATCTCTTTCTTTAAAGGAGATCATGATGAAGATTTGTTGCCAGGGGTACCAAAAAACAATGTAGCCTAAGCCAATCAGACAATAAGCACCAAAGTATTGCCATAATAAAGCACCACCAGCAATCAACCCAACAAGGCCAACGAAAATATTGCACACAAAAACACCAAGCTGTTCGAATAGATTCACACCGTTGGTGCAAATATTGATCAGTCTTCCCATTGAAATCTTGGTCAAAGCGTCAGTGGAGAGTCTTGTAATCTTGCCATAAACCAAGTTGATAAGAGCATTTTGAATGTGATTTGGAAGATAAGAAGCAAGATGGTTAAAATGATGCTCAAAATGAAAGGCAGCTATCATACAGGCGGTTAAAATTCCAGCCCATTTCCAGGCCTCATGAGCATGTTCAGCAATCACATAACTGTCAATTAATTTTTTTATGATCCAAGCGGAAAATATTCTGATAAACATAAAGCATGTTTGCATAAAAGTAATTTTGAACAGTTGCCATTTAACTGTCTTTAAAATTGCCCATGAGAGGCTCATTTTTGCCTTGGGATCCTTGCTCTTTTGTTCCTTGATATGATGCTCGAATCTTGCGGAAAGAACATCAGCTCTTCTGCTCCATGGGAAAGAGATCAAATCC
>PJUD01000580.1_pt1 | contig 16800 bp, 16 predicted proteins | sample 1512341 | NCBI WGS metagenome assembly PJUD01 (sample SAMN08177675, study PRJNA422409) | Feces metagenome, whole genome shotgun sequencing project. | isolation source: Chicken feces (3) enriched on wood chips: beechwood xylan treatment | host: Gallus gallus | place: USA: Madison | collected 2015-01-15 | reverse complement strand
GGCCGACTCGACGATGCGGCGCAGCTGCGTCTCGCCCCACACGCCGCGGGCGGAGTTGGAGCGCAGCGCGCCGGCCAGCGACTCCGTCGTGGCGCGCAGCGACTCGTCGGACTCCTGCGCGCGGCGCAGCTGTTCGGCGAGCGAGCCGAACTGCTCCTGCCGGTCGCGCTCGAGCGTCTCGACCTTCTGCTGCATCGTCTGCAGCGACTCCTGCACCGGCGCGAGCGCACGCAGCACCAGCTGCTCCCGCCGCTCCCGCTCCTCGCGGGCGGCCTGCTCCGCGCGTGCCTGCGCCCCCAGGTCACGGTGCAGCGCCCGCTGCTGCTCGAGCTGTGCGTCGAGGGCGTGCTGGGCCGCCTCGGCAGCAGCCACCCGCGCAGAGAGCGCCTCGCGGGCGGCGGCGGCGCGCTCGGCGGTGCGCGCGCTGCCGGCGAACCAGCCCGCGAGGAGGCCCGCGGCGAGGCTGGCGATCACGATCGCGGTGAGAGTCACGGCATCCATGTCGTCAGCATGCCGTGAGGCTCGGACATCGGCGGGATGCCGCCCGCGCGGCCCGCGATCAGACCGCGGCAGGGGCGGCGACGGGGAGCTGCGGCACGCGCACGCCGAGAAGCATCGCGAGCTCGACGATGTCCTGCGCGCCCGCGCGGACGGCGGCATCGATCATGATGTGCGCGCAGGCGAGCGCATCGGCGCCGGCGTCGTGGTGCGCGAAGTCGAGGAAGCCCGCGGCGGCGGCCACGAGCGGCAGCCGATAGGAGTCGAGCGAGTACGTCTTGCGCGCGACCTGCAGGCTGCACACGTACCGGTAGGCGGGAAGCAGATCGCCGGTGGCCTCGCACGCGCTGCGCAGCACGCGCATGTCGAAGCCTGCGTTGTGCGCGACGAGCACGTCGTCGCCGACGAAGTCCGTGAGGTCGGTGAATTGCGCGGTCCACGAGGGGGCGTCGGCCACGTCCTCGGGGCGGATGCCGTGGATGCCGACATTGACCCCGAAGAACACGTCGTGGCCGGCCGGCGGGCGGATGAGCCAGTCGGCGGTGTCGACGACCCGTCCGTCGCGGACCCGGGTGAGGCCGACGGCGCAGGCCGACGCGCTGGAGGAGTTCGCCGTCTCGAAGTCGATCGCGGTGAAGTCCAGGGGCACGTCCTCAGACTCTCCCGGGCACGTACAGGGGCGTTGGAGGCGCGCCGTCCGGTCCCCGGATGCCGGTGTCGGCCGGTCCGGCATCCGGCATCCCGGTTCGGGTTCCGGTATCCCGTCCGGGGTTCCGGCATCCTCGTTCGGGTCCCGGGCATCCTTGTTCGGGTCCAGGCATCCCGGTTCGGCATCCGGCATCCCGGTTCGGCAGTCGCTTGGGCACAGTGTTGCCGCCCGACACTGTGCCGAAGCGCCTGCTGAATGAGGCGGGTCTGAGTTCGGCAGTCGCTTGCGCACAGTGTTGACGCGACTGACTGTGCCCACGCGCCTGCTGAACCTCGGATCGGGCGGAGGCCGGCGCGTAGGGTCGAGGTCATGTCGAGCGAACGCGAACTGTCCACCTCGTTCGGGCGTGCCGCCGCGACGTACGAGACCGGGCGTCCCGGGTATCCGGTGGACGCGGTCGCGTGGCTGCTGTCACCCGTCACGATCGATGCGCGTCGGCCGCGGGTCGCCGACGTCGGAGCCGGTACGGGCAAGCTCACGCGCACGCTCGTCGAGCTCGGCGCCGAAGCGGTCGCCATCGACCCCGATGTCGAGATGCTGCGCACGCTCCGCGACAGTGTGCCGGGTGTGCCGACTTTCCTGGGGACGGCCGAAGCCCTGCCGCTGCCCGATCGGGGGCTGGATGCCGTGGTGCTCGGCCAGGCATGGCACTGGGTCGACCCCGACGCCGGCTCGGCGGAGGTCGGCAGGGTGCTCCGCCCGGGCGGAATGCTCGGGCTCATCTGGAACATCCGCGACGAGTCGGTGCCGTGGGTCGCCCGGCTGACCGCGATCATGCGCGGCAGCCACGCCGAGGCGATGCTGGCGGAGGGGGCCCCGCCCGTGCGCGCGCCATTCGGGGCTCTCGAAGAGCGACGATGGGAGTGGGCGCGGCCCATGAGCCGGGAGGGCCTGACGGCGATGGTCCACTCGCGCAGCTACATCATCGCCGCCACCGGCGCCGAGCGGCAGCGCATCGACGACGAGATCGAGGTGCTGTTCGACGAGATCGGCGCCGTCGGCGACGCCGAGGTCGCCCTGCCGTACGTGACCCGGGCGTATCGTGCCGAGAAGGGCCGCGTAGACTGAACCCCCGTGGCTCTTACCATCGGAATCGTCGGTCTCCCCAACGTCGGCAAGTCGACGCTGTTCAACGCGCTGACCAAGAATCAGGTGCTCGCGGCGAACTATCCGTTCGCGACGATCGAGCCGAACATCGGGGTCGTGAACCTGCCCGACCCGCGGCTGAGTACTCTCGCCGAGATCTTCGGCTCGGAGCGGATCCTCCCCGCCGCGGTGTCATTCGTCGACATCGCCGGCATCGTGCGCGGTGCGTCGGAGGGCGAGGGGCTCGGCAACAAGTTCCTCGCCAACATCCGCGAGGCCGACGCGATCGCGCAGGTCGTCCGCGGATTCGCCGATGACGACGTCGTGCACGTCGAGGGCGCGGTGAATCCGAAGAACGACCTGGAGACCATCAACGCCGAACTGCAGCTGGCCGACCTCGAGACGCTCGAGAAGGCCATCACGCGCTACGAGAAGGAAGTGCGCGGACGCAAGCTCGACCCGTCGGTGCTGCAGACCGCCGAGGCTGCCCGCGACGCGCTGCAGCGCGGCGAGCTGCTGTCGGCTTCCGGGCTCGACCTGGCACCGATCAAGGAACTCGGTCTGCTCACCGCCAAGCCCTTCATCTTCGTCTTCAACGTCGACGAGGCCGTGCTGACGGATGCCGGTCGCACGGCGGAGCTGGCTGCTCTGGTCGCCCCCGCGAAGGCGGTGTTCCTCGACGCGAAGATCGAGTCGGAACTCATCGATCTCGACCCCGAGGACGCCGCCGAGCTACTGGCCTCCACAGGCCAGGACGAGTCGGGTCTGGACCAGCTCGCTCGCATCGGCTTCGACACGCTGGGGCTGCAGACCTACCTCACCGCCGGGCCCAAGGAGGCCCGCGCCTGGACGATCGGCAAGGGCTGGAAGGCGCCCCAAGCCGCGGGGGTCATCCACACCGACTTCGAGAAGGGCTTCATCAAGGCCGAGGTCATCTCGTTCGACGATCTCGTCGCGACCGGATCGGTGCAGGAAGCGCGCGCCAAGGGGAAGGCACGCCTCGAGGGCAAGGACTACGTCATGCAGGACGGCGACGTGGTCGAGTTCCGGTTCTCGAACTAAACCTTTGGCGTGTCAGCAGTGAAGCATCACGTGGACTTCTGACTCATCTTCGCATCGCGCGTCGACCTGGAGACCCGTACACTAGGACGGGTTCCGCCGGCGGCGGAGGTCGTCGTCGCGAGAGAATGGTCCGACCACAATGAAGCGCGTCGCAGGGGCCTCGGTAGTACTCCTCTCGTCGCTCGCCCTCCTCACTGGATGCGGGAGCTCGGCAGACCTAGGCCCGATTCCGCAGCAACTGGGCGGCGCGTCGTATGCGCTGTACTTCAGCGCGCAGAGCGCAGACATCGATGGAGCGCATCACCGCGGGAGGCTGGTCCTTGTCGATGCAGATGGCTCAGTGTCTGTGTTGCCCACATGGGGGATGGATCATGGTCGACCCGTCTGGACCGACGAAGGCCTGTTCTTTAGCGATTTGAAGAACGACTATCGCCTTGATGAGACCCGGCTGACCACCATCGCGAGCCCGAAGACGGACAGCCAGTACGCGATGCTCGCGACCTCGCCGTCGACTGTGTTGGGCCTCTATAATCTGGGGTTCTCAGATGCAGGTGGCTACACGAGCCAAGTGGTCGTCACAACTGGCGACACCAGTACGCTCAGCGAGGTCGAAGGCGGCTACTACACCACTGCGAACTGTGAAGGCACGGTCTACGGCATCGGTTTGGCAACTGGGCCGTACTCGTCGACGGGCGACCCTGACACCGAGCCGGTGATGCTCAACCAGCTCACAGACACCGCTGACGGTGACGAGGAGAACGTGGGGCTGAGCGCGCAGGCCCGCGACAACGCGCTCCCCGCTAGCGCGCCGTGCCAGGGCGGGACGATCTTCTACATCTCCGATTCCATCAGCGGAGGGCTCGATTCTCCGGTCAGGCCGGTCATCTCGATGTGGGATATCGCTTCCGGGGAGTATCGCGAGGTTGCGATGGATGCTGGCCCGTTAACAGAGCGACTCATGCGCAGCGACGGCATCGGATACCCGCAGGTGAGTGCGGATTCGATTCGAGACGGACGGCTCCAATGGTTCGGTGTGAGCAACTCCATCATGTCCACCGATCTGGCGACAGGTCGGACGGAGAAGCAGTTCGACGTAGCTGGGGTCACGGACGAAGTGCTCTCATCGCAGGCATCCTTTCAAGGCGATGAAGTCGTCGTGATGGTCGACAGCGACGGATCCAATCCGTATGAGATCGTTCGATACCACCGTGATTCCGGAGTCGTGTTGTCGCGGACCGTCGTCAACTTTGCGCCGGAGGACCTCGCGGCGGGGCTGTTCCTTCGAGGATTCGCTGTCCGGCCGTAGGGTTCTTTCCGCCGCCGGATGTCTGCTCATTTATCGTGAAGACACGCCAGAGGTTGTTATCTGCGGCGACGTGGTGGAGTTCCGCTTCAATAACTAAGCGGTTGCCATCATCGCTCAGAAGCCGTCGCGACTGGAAGTCGGCTACCGTGAGCGCGTGATCACAACCGACTCCGCACGAGCCCTCCTCTCCGCCGGAAAGTGCGACGAGCTTGTCGCTGAGCTCGTGGCGCTCGATCCGCGCGCGCGTCGAGCGCTCTGCAAGCCCCTGGTGGTGCAGGCGGGGGCGATCCTGAGCGTCGAGTTCGGGTCGACGGTCTCGAGCTGGCTCCGCAACCTGCGTGAGGACTATCCCGGGGGCCACGCGCAGTTTGTCGACGCTTGGGGTGGCGCGATCACCACGGGTCACTGGGATGCCGCGACGACCGTGCTGCTCGCAGCACGAGCACCCGCGCAGGCCGCCAGGGTGTGGCCTATTCCGACGGGAAAGGGCTTCGCCAGGTCGGTGTATCCGGCGCTGTTTCCAGATGACTTGTCGGTCTTTGTGGAGCAGTGGTCGGCGGATTTCTCGACCAACCCGAAGCACTGGGACCGAAACGCCGGTCGGGCTGTGATGTACGAGTGGGTCGAAGAGGGCGTCGTCGACCCTCCTCGTCACGACGGCGCGGTGCTGATGCTCTTCAGCGGCTTGACAGCCGATCCCGGGCGGCCCCTGCTGCGATGGTTGCTGGCGAGGCCGAAGGTCACGGATCAACTGTTCCGCCGCATCTTCACGACGCCGGGCGTCACAGGAGCCTCGTTGGCCCAGCGTGATACGAACGAGGGCAACCATCCGCTTCGCACCGTGGTCGTGCCGGGACTCGTGAAGGCAGGCGTCTGGACCCGCGACTTCGTCATGGAGGGCACCGAGTCCGCATTGCGCAGCGACCTGTCCGAGTACCAGAAGCGTTGGTTCCGTGGCCTGGCGCGAGATTTCGGGCAACAATAGAGTCTCGATCTACGATCGCACCTGCGCCCACACCGCCAACGGTGACGTCACCCGGTGGAGTTCCGGTTTAACGTCTAGCGTTATTGACGGTACTCGTTATATGCTGGCTGGTCTCGTGATCAGATCGTTCGGCAGCAAGGGCACCGAGCGGATCTGGCACGAGCAGTACGTCAAAGGCGTTGATCGGCTGGTGCAACGGGCGACCTTGCGGAAAATCGAGTTGATCCATGCGGCGAAGGACGTCGAGGACCTACGGATTCCGCCGGGCAACCGGTTGGAGCGGCTGGTCGGCGAACGACGCGGTCAGCACAGCATCCGAGTCAACTCGCAATGGCGCATCTGCTTCGTCTGGAGAGAGGGAGGAGCGGAAGATGTCGAACTCGTCGACTACCACTGAGGCTGACCTGATCGAGCCCATCCATCCAGGGGAGATCCTGATGGAGGACTTCATCGAGGGCTTCGGGATCACGCAGAACAAGCTCGCTGTGTCGATCGGGGTGCCGCCGCGTCGGATCAATGAGATCGTGCACGGCAAGCGTGGCATCACCGCAGACACGGCTATCCGTCTCGCGCGGTACTTCGGGACGTCTGAGGAACTCTGGATGAACCTGCAGTCGAACTACGAACTGAGGATAGAGCGGCGGGCAATGCGTGACAAGATCGCCGCGATCACGCCGCTGAAGGTCGCGTGACCGACTTCGCCGAATACGTGCCGAGGACGCATCCAACAAGCTCTGACGAATCGGTCGAAACACGTTCGGCCGTGCCGACTGATGCCGATGCGCTTGCAGCTGTCATGGCTGCGCGCGGTGGTTCCGTCGAGGAGCACGTTGCGGCCGCTCGGAGTCTGATCGAGCGGCTCGATGTGCTACTGATTGCCGAGAAAGAGGGGTTAGCAGTCGGCTGGTGCGGTATCCAGAAGTTCTCGATCTTTCCAGATGCTGGCCCCGAGTGGTTGATCGCCGGCCTGACGGTAGTCCCTGAAGCACGTCGGCGTGGGATCGCGGCGCGACTCCTGAGGGAGGTGCTCCAAGCGACCCCGAGAACCGCGAAGGAAGAGCTGATCTTCAGTGTGATCAACGCCAGGAACTTCGCGTCTATCGATCTGCACCATGAGGTGGGGTTCGTCGAGGTCGGACGATCAGCGATCTTCGCGGGCATCGAGTTCACCGGCGGCGAGGGCGTGCTGTTGAGGCACCTTTGAGTTCTGACCTTCAAAGGTTGGTATGTGCCGAAACGCGGTCGAGTTCCGGTTCAACGTGTAGTCGCGTTCCGGTTCACCCTGTGTGCATCGGGAACTGATCTGTCACAATAATACCGTTTTCGGTATAGTTGTGACATGGCTGGTGAGGCGAAGTACCGGGACATCGTGCGCGAGATCGCGCTGGACCAGTACGGGTATATCACCACGCGAGACGCGACCGAGGCCGGTGTCCCCGCTGTAGAGCTGCCCAAGCTGGCGGCGCGAGGCGGGCTCGAGAACATTGCCTACGGGCTGTATCGCGTGCCGGATGTTCCTCCCACGCGGTATGACCAGTTCGCCGAGGCGCTGCTCCGCGTGGGAGAGGGCGCCTACCTGCACGGAGAATCTGTGCTCGCATTGCTGGGACTCGGCGATGTCAATCCGCGGCGCATCAGAGTCGCGACGAGCAGGAGAGCCCGCCCCCGACTTCCCGGATTCGTGGAGCTGACAAAGGTGCGGGGCGGCGCTTCTGTGAGGCTCTACGAGGGGCTTGCGTCACAATCTGTCGCGGATGCTCTCGTCGAGTGCCGTGGGCGCATCGAGACGAAGAGCCTTCTCGAGACCGCTGAACAGGCTCGGGGTGAGGGGTTGTTGACCACTGCGGAGTGGCAATGGGTGCGCGAGGAGATCGCGTCGTGAGCTACGTGGGTGCGCCGACTAGCGTGCGATCTCTGGAGCAGCGCATCCGCAATCTCGAACGCGACGACGGGTTGGCGCAACGGCGCAGAGTCAGCATGGCTCTGGTTGTCGTCGGCCAGATACTCCCCGCCGGGGCGATCAAAGGTGGCAGCGCGATGGCGCTCCGATTCGGACGGAGCACGCGTTTCACTCGTGATCTCGACGCCGCGAGGATCGGCTCGCTCGCGGAGTTCCGCGCCGAGTTCGAGGACGCGTTGGCGCGGGGTTGGGCCGGCTTCACCGGCAGGCTCGTGGAGAAAGCCGCGCCCATTCCGGCAGCTGTGCCCCGGGCGTACGTCATACAGCCTTTCGATGTGAAGCTCGACTACCGGGGTCGAGCTTGGTGCACGGTGAAGTTCGAGCTCGGCCATAACGAGATCGGCGACGCGGAAGAGCCCGAGCTGCACCTTGCAGATGATCTCGCAACCATGTTCACGGAGGTCGGCCTCGACGCACCGGCGCCTGTTCGAGTCATGCGCGCAGACCATCAGATCGCACAGAAACTGCATGCACTATCCGCCGAGGGTAGTGAGCGCGCACGTGATCTCATCGATCTCCAATTGCTCGAGAGTCGCGAGAATCTGAACCTCGGGCAGATTCGGGACACCTGCGTACGGCTTTTCGAGTACCGGCGGCAACAGTAGTGGCCGCCGGTCATTGCCGCAGGGGAGCAATGGCATCCGCTGTATGCGCAGGCCGCTGACGGCGTCGACGCACTGCACTCCGCCGACGAAGCGGTCATCTGGGTGAACGACTTCATCCAGCGAATCGCCTCGGCTGGACCTGCGACCACAGCTGAGGATGATCGCTGATGACCATCGGGATGACGCACATACTCGAGAACCGTGGGGCGACGATCTCGGTCACAGCCCTCGCTGGTGACGGACCGACGGTGGTTCTGCCCCATGGCTTGGCAGGAAGCTCCCGGGAGCTCTTGCCGACTGCGCGGGCACTCCAGGGACGTCGGGTGCTGCTGGTCGATCAGCGTGGGCGTGGTCGGAGTACGCGCAGGCCGGATGGCCTGTCGCGTGCTGCGTTCAGGAGCCACCGTACGGCAAAACGGTGCAGCTCGCGTGGCCATGTAGCAGCACGAACGACACCGCTAGCGCTGACGTAACCCGGTGGAGTTCCGCTTCAACGTGTCGTTCCTCTGGCGCACGGCGGGTGGCAGAAGGCGTCGGCTCGCGTCACCGAGGCATACACCCACATGGACGAGGCATACACCCACATGGACCAGGACGAGGCTCACGTCCTCTGGCTCGCTCTTGCGGCGACCCAAGCCGCGCTGGGACGACTGGAGGAATCGGTCCGCGACAGGGTGCTGGCGGTGACCTCGCGCCCGGCGACGTCCTCGCCTTCAGGCTCCCGGACGAACGGTTCGCCCTGTCCCGCGTCGCCAGGCCAGACGCGGGCTTCGAGGTCGTGGCCCGTGTCGAGCCTCATGGGGACGATGCTTCGTGCTCACCTCGGATGTACATGGCGTGGACGGGACTGCGAGAGGGCCTCGTTCGCGGGTGGCTTGCCTAGCTGCGGTCCGCAAACGGTCCGCAAGAAGACGGCGCCGCCTGATGGCGCGAGCCGCACGGCCGCACTGCGAGAATGGACGCAACCATGACCGCCACACTCGTCGCCCGCGGCCTTGCCGGTGGGTACGGCCATCGCACCCTCTTCGACGCGCTCGATCTGACCGTCGCACCCGGCGATGTCGTCGGGGTCGTCGGCGCGAACGGCGCCGGTAAGTCGACGCTCCTCCGGCTGCTCGCCGGGATCGATGAACCGCAGGGCGGCAGCATCACCCTCTCGCCGGCCGACGCCTTCGTCGGCTGGCTGCCTCAGGAGCACAAACGCGTCGCCGGCGAGACGGTCGCCGAGTACATCGCCCGTCGCACGGGGTGCGCCGAGGCGACGAGAGACATGGATGCCGCGGCCGCGGCGCTCGGCGACCCGTCACCGTCCGCCGCGGGCGGCGCCGATCCCGCCGACGTCTACTCGGCGGCGCTGGAGCGCTGGCTCGCCAGCGGTGCCGCCGACCTGGACGAGCGGCTTCCGGTCGCCCTCGCCGAGCTCGGACTCGACCTCGGCGGCGTACCCGCGGATCAGGCGACGATGACGTCGTTGTCCGGCGGGCAGGCGGCCCGCGTGGGGCTGGTGGCGCTGCTGCTGTCCCGCTTCGATCTCGTTCTGCTCGACGAGCCGACCAACGACCTGGATCTCGACGGACTCGAACGCCTCGAGGCGTTCGTACGCGGACTGCGCGGCGGCGTGGTGCTGGTCAGCCACGACCGCGAGTTCCTCGCGCGGTGTGTGACCCGCGTGCTGGAGCTGGACCTGGCCCAAGGCTCGAACCGCGTCTTCGGCGGCGGTTACGACGCCTACCTCGAGGAGCGCGCCACCGCCCGGCGTCACGCGCGCGAGAAGTACGACGAGTTCGCCGAGAAGAAAGCCGACCTCGTCGCGCGGGCGCGGACGCAGCGGGAGTGGTCGAGCCAGGGCGTGCGCAACGCGATGAGGAAGTCCCCCGACAGTGACAAGATCCGCCGGAAGGCGGCGACCGAGTCGAGCGAGAAGCAGGCGCAGAAGGTGCGCCAGATGGAGAGCAGGATCGCCCGGCTCGACGAGGTCGAGGAGCCGCGCAAGGAGTGGCAGCTCCAGTTCACCATCGGCGCCGCGCCGCGCTCCAGCTCGGTCGTCGCCACGCTGAGCTCCGCCGTGTTCCGGCAGGGCTCGTTCACACTCGGACCGGTGTCGCTGCAGGTGAACGCGGGGGAGCGCATCGGCATCACCGGACCCAACGGCGCCGGCAAGTCGACGCTGCTGCGCGCACTGCTCGGGACCCGGCATCCGGATGCCGGCTCGGCCAGTCTCGGCGCGAACGTGCAGATCGGCGAGATCGACCAGGCGCGCTCGCTGCTGACCGGAGTGCAGCCGCTCGCGGCGGCGTTCGAAGAGCTGGTGCCCGTGATGGCGTCGGGCGAGGTGCGCACCCTGCTGGCGAAGTTCGGGCTCACGGCCGACCACGTCACGCGCCCCGCCGGCGAGCTGTCCCCGGGGGAGCGGACGCGCGCCGCGCTGGCGCTGCTGCAGGCGCGTGGCGTCAACGTGCTGGTCCTCGACGAGCCGACCAACCACCTCGACCTGCCCGCCATCGAGCAGCTCGAGAGCGCGCTGGAGTCCTACGACGGCTGTCTGCTGCTGGTGACCCACGATCGGCGGATGCTCGCCACGGTCCGCACCGACCGGCGCTGGCGGGTCGAGGCCGGTCGCGTCACCGAGCTCTGAACCCTCGAGGATCCGGCTATCGACCCTGGCGCTTCTTGTAGGGCTTCGGCTGGCCCTTCACCACCGGAGCGCGCCCCTTCCCCTTCGACGCCTTCGCCTTGCCGCCCGCCGGGACTGCGGGCTTCGCAGCGGGAGCGGGCGCCGCGGCGACCTGCCGCTCCGCTTCGTCGATCAGGAGGGTTCCCGCAGGGGTCAGCGTCCAGCCGGCCCTCTGGCGGGTGAAGAGCGGGTGCCCGACCTCGTCCTCCAGCTTCTCGATCGACGAGTAGAGAGCGGCGAGCGGGATGCCGAGGGCATCGGCGGCGCGCGGAAAGTGCACGTCTTCGGCGACCACGGCGAGGAACCGCCGGAGCAGTGTGATGTTCACCTGACACCTTCCGGGTCGGACTTCACGAGGACTCCCACGTTACGCGACCGTCTCGCAGGGGCGGCGCTCGTCGCCTCGGCGGCGGATCACCGGCGATCGAGCGTGGCGTGCAGACGGGCGATCACGGCGGCGTCCAGCCCGATGCCGGCGAGATAACGGTCGACGCCACCGTGCTCGGCATCCAGGTGATCGAGCGCCCCCCGCAGCGCGGCCACGGGGGACCCGGCCATGACCTCGCGCAGATCGTCGGTGAGGATGACGCGGAACCGGCGCGCCTTGCGCGCCATGCGATCGGCCCACTCGCCGGTGAGGTTGGCGCCGCTCGAGGCGAAGTCCGCCGTGACGACGTCCGCGTCCACGCGCAGGGCGAGCAGGGTCAGGGCGATCACGAGGCCGGTCCGATCCTTGCCCGCGGTGCAGTGCACGACGGTCGGACCCGGCGCGTCCGCGATCGCACGGATGGCCCGGCCGAGGCCAGGACCGTCCTCGTCGAGGATGGTGCGGTACACGGTCCGCAGCGTGAGCGTCGCCGGATCCGTCGTCCGGCTCACGCCGGAGATGGGAATGCTGATGTACTCGGCCGGCACGCCGCGCAGCCGGTCGGAGCCGCTGATGCGCCGATCGAGACGGGACCGCAGGTCGACGATGCGGCGGATCCCCAGTTCCGCGAGGGTCGCCCGGCCGGATCTGCGCAGGCGGTGCAGCGCGTCCGAGCGGTACAGCCAGCCCTCCCGCAGCATTCCGGGGGCGACCTCGCGGAAGTTGTGCGTGCCCTCGACGTCGAGTCGCGTCACCGGTTGGGGGGAGTCGGAGGCCATGACAGCACGCTAGCCGCTCGCCGGGTCGCGCCGGGTCGACCACCGTACGCGGGCGCGTCAACCCCCTTCACCGGCTGCGGTGCCTGACCTAGTGTCGGGACCTCTACGAGAGGACATCGCATGGCCACGCCGAACGAGGACCCGCGCACGAAGCACCCGGAGGGCGACTTCCCTCCTCAGCACCAGGAGCAGCCCGGACTGACCGGGCAGACCCGGCCCGAACCCGACCACGGCGAAGACAGCTATCGCGGTGCCGGGCGCCTCGACGGCCTCCGCGCGCTCATCACCGGCGGCGACTCCGGCATCGGCCGGGCCACGGCGATCGCCTATGCCCGTGAGGGGGCCGATGTCGCGATCGCGCACCTGCCCGAAGAGGCCGACGACGCGGCCGACACGATCGGACTGATCGAGGCGGAGAGCCGCCGCGCCCTCGACCTCGTCGGCGACCTGCGCGACGAGGCCTTCTCCGAGCGCATCGTCTCCGACACCGTCGACGCGTTCGGCGGACTGGATGTGCTCGTCCTCAATGCCGCCTACCAGAAAGACCGCGACGGTCTCGACAGCCTGTCCACGGAGGAGCTCGACCGGGTCTTCCGCACGAACCTCTACAGCATGATGTTCACGGCGCGCGCCGCGATCCCGCATCTGCAGCCGGGGGCTTCGATCATCGTCACGAGTTCCATCCAGGCGTTCAATCCGTCACCGGGACTGATCGACTACGCCATGACCAAGGCCGCACAGGTCGCGTTCGTCAAGGCGCTCGCCGAGGATCTCGGGCCGAAGGGTATCCGGGTCAACGCCGTCGCGCCGGGCCCGATCTGGACGCCGCTGATCCCCGCCACCGGTTGGGATGCCGAACGCATCGCGACGTTCGGAACCGACACGCCGCTCGGGCGGCCCGGCCAGCCGGCCGAGCTCGCCGGAGCGTACGTCTACCTCGCGTCGGAGGCGGCGTCCTACGTCTCGGGGGCCGTCCTGCCCGTCACGGGAGGCAAGGGCCTGTAGCCGTCAGGTCGTCTGCCCGGCGTGCGCACCCTCGGCGATCTCCTCGATGACCTTGGCATTGAAGGCGGGGAGGTCGTCGGGAGTGCGGCTGGAGACAAGGCCGTGATCGACGACGACCTCTTCGTCGACCCAGTCCGCCCCGGCGTTGACCAGGTCGGTCCTCAGGCTCGGGTAGCTCGTCAGCGTCCGACCGTCGAGCACGTCGGCCTCCGCGAGGATCCAGGCCGCATGGCAGATCGCCGCGACGGGTTTGTGCTGAGCGAAGAAGGCGCGGGTGAGGTCGACCGCCGCCCGATCCAGCCGCAGGTGGTCGGCGTTGACGACGCCGCCCGGGAGGACGAGGGCGTCGAAGTCACCGGCATCCGCGTCGGAGGAGACGAGGTCCACCGTCTGGGTGTGCCCCTTCTTGCCCTCGATCGATCCGGATTCCGGCGCGATCAGGACGGCGCTCGCTCCCGCGCCGGTCACCGCGTCCCAGGGGGAGGTGAGCTCGCTGTCTTCGTATCCGTCGGTCGCGAGGAACGCGACGCGCTTGCCGGTGAGGTCTTCGGTGTCAGTCATGGAACCGACGCTACGTGCGCGCGGGCGCCGATCGCAGGGGGTTGACAGCATCCCGACGCGTGTCTAGCGGAGCCGCTGTCCGCCGGTGTGCTTAGCATGGTGGGATGAGCACCTCGAATCTCCCCGCCCCCACCCTGCAGCCGGTCGCCGACGACAAGAACCTCCTGACGGTCGTGGACGAGGGCGGGTCCTGCTGCGGCGGCTCGTCCTGCGGCAGCTGACGACCTCGCCGCGCGCCGTCAGTGCACGGCGGGAGCGGGCTCGCCGTCGTCCGCGGGCTTGCGGATGAGGAACGCGCCGACCAGCAGCGGCAGCGACAGCAGCGCCGCGATGAGGAACGCCGTGTGCGCGCCGGCCGCGCCGGCCTCGGCCGCGGAGGCGCCTGCGGCCAGCCTGTCGTCCTCGATGGACGACATGACCGCGACCATGAGAGCGATGCCGGCGGCTCCCGCCACCTGCTGCGCGGTCCCGACGACGGCCGACCCGTACGAGTAGAACTTCGGGGTCAGCGAGGCGAGGGATGCTGTGAACAGCGGGGTGAAGGACAGTGCGAGGCCCAGTGAGAGCACGGTCTGCGCCGCGGCGATGGTCCACAGCGTCGTCGACGCGTCGAATGTCGTGTACACCCACAGCATCCCGATCGCGATCACCGCACCGGGCACCAGCAGCACCTGCGTGCCCCTCGCGTCGTAGATGCGGCCGATGAACGGCGCGGCCAGGCCCATCAGCAGCGAGCCGGGGAGCACCGCAAGCCCCGTCTCGAGGGCCGAGATCTCCAGCGCGCGCTGCATGTACAGGGGGATGACCGTGATCGTGCCGAAGAACACGAGGGACAGCAGCGCGGCCTGCGCGATCGCGAGCGTGAAGTTGCGGGAGCGGAACACGCGCAGATCCAGCAGCGCGTCATCCTCGGCCTGCAGGCGCAGCTGACGCCAGATGAACAGGCCCAGGGAGACCACGCCGACGCTGAGGGAGACGATCAGAGTGAGCGTCGACATCGCCTGCGCCGCCTCGAGGGCGGCCTGCTGCGCCGCGGTGAGGTTCGCACCCCCGTGCGCCGCAGTGCCGCCGATCTGGCTCAGGCCGTAGACGAGGCCGCCGAACCCGAACGCCGACAGCACGATCGACAGCACGTCGATCGGGGCGCGGGTGGTCTCGCCGAGGTTGTGGATCCAGCGCGCGCCCATCGCGAGCGCGACGAGGGCGATCGGCAGCACGATCCCGAAGATCCAGCGCCAGTTGAGGACGTCGAGGAGGAACCCCGACAGGCTCGGGCCGATCGCGGGCGCCAGCGACATCACGATGGAGACGCGCCCCATCATGCGCCCTCGCGAGTGCGCCGGCACGATCGTCATGAGCGTGGTCATCAGCAGCGGCATCATGATCGCCGTCCCCATGGCCTGCACGACGCGCGCCGCGACGAGCACCGGGAACCCCGGTGCGAGCAGCGCCAGGAGCGTGCCGAGCGAGAACAGGGTCATCGCCGTGATGAACACCTGCCGGGTCGTGAACCGGCGCAGCAGGAAGCCCGTGATCGGGATCACGACCGCCATGGTCAGCATGAACGCCGTCGTCAGCCACTGGGCGGCCACGGCGGTGATGCTGAGATCGTCGATGAGATGCGGGATCGCGATGCCCATCGTCGTCTCGTTGAGGATCGCGACGAACGCGGCTGCGAGCAGCAGCCAGATCACGCGGTTCTGCTCGGGGAGCAGGATCGGCTGCTTCGCCGTCGTCGGAACGGATCCGGTGGCGGGCATGCGGGTCTCCTCGAGTCGATGGGATGTCGGGGGACGCCGCCGAGAGCCGGGGCGAACGTCCCATCATAACGACGCCTTCGGGCTGGGCATTCCCGCTCCGGGCGGATTCGCCTCGCTAGAGTTCTCGGCATGAGCATGGGCGGAATGGGCGGCGGAGGCGGTCGCGGATTCCGCGGCATGGACGAGGCGGCCCAGCGCAAGGCGAACGCGGCTGCGCCGGTGGTGCCCGATCTGGGCAAGCGCGTCGTCACGCTGTTCCGTCCGTACCTCGGGCGCATCGTCGTCACCGGCATCCTGGTGATCGTCGGCGCCGCGATCGCCGTCGTCCCGCCGCTGATCGTCCAGCGCATCTTCGACGACGCGCTGTTCCCCGTCGACGGATCGCCGCCCGAGCTGGGCCTGCTGCTGCGGCTCGTGCTGACCATGATCGGCCTGTTCCTCGTATCGGCGGGACTCGGAGTGCTGCAGACCTGGCTCACCTCCACGGTCGGCAACCGGGTCACCGGCGACTTGCGCGTGCGGCTGTTCGAGCACCTGCAGGCGATGGAGCTCGCCTTCTTCACGCGCACGAAGACCGGCGTCATCCAGTCACGGCTGCAGAACGACGTCGGCGGGGTCTCGGGCGTGCTCACCAACACCGTCACGAGCATCCTCGGCAACGTCGTCACCGTCATCTCCGCGCTCGTCGCGATGATCATCATCGACTGGCGCCTGACGATCATCGCCGTCGTCCTCATGCCGTTCCTCGTGCTCGTGCAGCGCCGCGTCGGGCAGGTGCGCGCCCGCATCGCGGGGCAGACCCAGGAGTCGCTGTCGGAGCTGACGGCGATCACGCAGGAGACGCTGTCGGTATCCGGCATCCTGCTGTCGAAGGCGTTCAACCGGCAGCGCGAGGAGTCGGCGCGCTACCAGGCAGAGAACCGGAACCAGATCTCGCTGCAGGTGCGCCGCGCCATGAGCGGCCAGGGATTCTTCGCCGTCGTGCAGGTGCTCATGGCCTCTGTCCCGGCCGTCATCTACCTCGTGTCCGGGTATCTGATCGCGGGTGGCCAGGGTGCGATCACCGCGGGCACCGTCGTCGCCTTCACCACCGTCCAGGCGCGTCTGCTGCAGCCGCTCATGGGTCTCATGCGCGTCGCGCTCGATCTGCAGACCTCGGCGGCGCTGTTCTCGCGCATCTTCGAGTACCTCGACATGGTGCCCGCGATCCGCGACGCCACCGACGCCGTCACGGTCGATGTCGCGCCGGGGCCGCGCGGACGGATCGAGTTCCGCGACGTCGTCTTCCGCTATCCGGATGCCGCGCCCGACGCGCGCCCGACCCTCGACGGCATCTCGTTCACCGCCGACCCCGGGCAGCACGTCGCTTTCGTCGGGCCGTCCGGCGCGGGAAAGACGACCGTGCTGTACCTCGCACCGCGCCTCTACGAGGCCTCGGAGGGC
>PJUD01000579.1_pt1 | contig 16839 bp, 14 predicted proteins | sample 1512341 | NCBI WGS metagenome assembly PJUD01 (sample SAMN08177675, study PRJNA422409) | Feces metagenome, whole genome shotgun sequencing project. | isolation source: Chicken feces (3) enriched on wood chips: beechwood xylan treatment | host: Gallus gallus | place: USA: Madison | collected 2015-01-15 | reverse complement strand
TTTTCTTTGGAGAAAAAAACCTTCGAAAAAAATATTTTCATTGGGAAAATTGACGAGGAGAAAAAATGATTTCACAGGGTTCTTAAAAAGCTTTTCTTGATTTGTTTTTTTCTTAAAACAATCGAACTTGAAATGGTCCGTTTTCTCTCACTTGTTTCTACTCATTTCATACTTCAAAAAAAATTTTATGAAATCAATTCGAATGAACTGGTGATGGAAAATATTTTTTAATCAAAATTTTCTTTACCTTCCATCTGCCAGTTCATTTCAAAAAATTCACTTTTTTTACAAAGCTTTTCAATGAGGAAAAAATAAATAGAGAAAGCTTAAACCTTTTTTATTAAAGGAAGCAAATTTTATTGAAGCTTAAATATTTAATATATTTCTTCAATAAGATTTATTATTTATGAGCGAATCATCTGCTGTCCGTCAAAAAATCGAAAATTTCATTGCTGCAAATAGAATAGTGGATCTCGAATGGAGATTCTCTAGTACTCATTGTTCTTGATGTTTATTAACGCTCTTAGTCTCACCTGCAAACAGTGTTATTGATAATAAAAGTGATTGTCTCTTGTATTTGAAGATCATAAGTGAAGATCCCCAAAATAAAAGAGAAATCTTGAACTTAGAACTCACTATTGCTCAATTCTTCGAAATACAAAACGAATTACAAAAAATGAAAAGTATGGTCGAGTTCGTTTCCTAATTGACTGAAATGGCATACTCAAATATTGGCAATCTCCAAATTCAATGATGTTTCCTTTTGGAATTCTGTGTATATCTTAATCTTACTCGAGTTTCATTGAGGAAAAGAAAGTTCAGAAAGTCAGAAAAAAATTCATAAATAAATAAAAAAGCCTTCTTTTTCGTTCTAAAAAAATTATATTTATCGTGATAAATCGATCTCTCATATTTATGAACTTCAAAATCTCAAAATAATGAAAAATATTGCTCTCTTTCCTTAATTCTTTTCTTCGAAAAATTTCGAGTATTGAATTGATGTATACAGATATTTATCGCTCATTCATCAATCTTTATAAATACAAGTCAGAAATTGAATTAATTTTCTATCAACTCATTTACAACAAAGTTATTTTCCATTTTAGGAGGAGGTGGGGTATTGTTTATCAATAATTTCAAAGTTCATATCATTTATAAGATGTTTATATTTTTCGATAAATTGATCATTCATATTCTCGGCTTCTTTTTTGACAAGTGCTGTTCCGCCATAATGGCTCACTAAAAATACACTTGAACCCACACCAATTTTTTGCCAAGTTTTCAAAGTCATAAATCTTCTCCAAACAATGCTCACAGCAACCACATTCATTAAACCAAGTACTGACATTCCATTAATTATCCATGTGTATTTTCTCTTCATTGAAAGGTATTCTGAAAGATCTTCAGGAGCAAAAAATTTTTTCAAAAAGAATGTAAGTTCGTACTTTTGTGAATAACTGAGGGGACGATCTGGAAACATTTAACATAAATTCAAACCAAGATATTACTATTTTCAAGAAGATTTTTGATAAATCTCAGTTTTGTGTTTTGTAATCTCTCTTTGGCAATCCTTTTTGTGTCTGTTATCTCATCTGTTTTCTCTCTAAAGAATCCTCTTGAGGCCTTAGATTCTTGGTTTTCTCCAGAACCTGAATTTTGCTTTTTGTCTAAAGATTCGCTCATTAAAAAATTAATTCCCTTCAGAAATGAGTTAATTAATCTATTTTCTTAATTTTGCGCAATCATATCTATTGCCTGATCTCGCTTTGTGTCTTTCAAAAAATTTATCCCTCCATTTTTGTCAAAACTATCAAAAGATGGAACAATTTTCATTCTTAGAGGTTAGGAATCTTAAATCTATCGAGATTAGATGGTTCTTTTTTTGTAGAGAAATTCAAAAATATTTTCTGTTTTGTGCAAAGCAATCAGAATTGTCAACTCAACATCTTGAGATTCTCATTATTCTCATATCTGATTCAAAAAGAAATTTCAATATCTTTCACAAAACAAAATCCAGAGTTCATTTTGAAATTCAAAAAAATTCTGCGAATTTATTTTTGAAATAAGAGTTTGCGTGATTTGGAGGAACAGAGTTTTACTAGACTTTAATTAAATTTTGAAAATGCATTGCTAATTTTGATTCTTTCGAGGGTTTTTGAGATTAATAATTGGTGTGTTTACCTTCATCTCTCAATAGCTTTAAATAATTAAATTGTTTAAAAGGACAAAGAGAAATAAAGTTTGAAACCAGATTGCGCAATGACAACTACTCTTGACCAAAACGCACTGCTCATGCACTCTGCATCAAAAACATCCTTTAACAATCCCGTCCTTGAAAACCTCTCCAACTCTCCAGCTGCTATCGAGTTCGACTGGAAGAACAAATGGCTTAGAGGTAACTTTCATTTATAATTTGCAAACAAACATTTTTTCCAGGAGAAGAATACGCTTACATTCTCAAAAATATTGATTTGTACTGCCAAAATTTTAGAATGCTCAAGTTAGCTCCCAAAACTCACCCTGCCTCCATCTATACCGAACCACAGGGTAATCATTTGATCATTCGTTTTTCAATATTTCATAGATGGGATGATTTACTTTGTTGAAGGAGATTCTGTTGGATCCGATTTTGGATTCCCAAGAGTTGACATTAAAAAACGTTTTAGATGGTAAAATATCTCAATGTCTTCTTTTTCGAAAACGCTGTGTATAGGAAGAAAATGAACTTCACCACCGATCTCCCAAAGAAAAGACCCTGCGTTACCTACATTGTGGCCTCGGCCGTAAAGTGCGGGAAATTCTTCCCAAATAATAAAGAAGAAGGCCCTTCCTTCAGAATGCATGCAGTTATATTGAATAAAAGTGGGGTTCAAACCCAGAAATATAAGAATAAAGAAGGCACCAACGGCAACTTTGAGGAGCCACATTCTAATATTTCAACAACTTGTTCTTCAATTGCAGATGCGGAACTTGAAAAACACGAATTTCGCCCTGAAGACAAGCCAGACCGCAAGAAAAATTCCGAGAAGAACTACGTTTTATGTCATCTCCGAAAAATAGATCAAAACTACAAGACCCCCAAGGGATCAGGTAAACGGGAGAACCCTTATGATGACGAGGATGAAGATGACAGTGAGGTGGATGAGGCACAGGGATTCCCTCGCAAGTTTATCTGTGGCGAAGAGAACTTTGATAGTCAAAGCCGCACAATCCGCACCCCTATTCGGGATGAGCCTTCTCATCAAAATCAAACCGATTCGAACAACGCCTTCCTCTTCCAAAAACTCGCCAAGTCTGGCAAAAAAAGCCAGGGTAAAATCCAGCCATCCAATGAAAAGCAAGGCCCACTCAGCTCCATCTTCTCTGACAAGAAAGGATCAAACCTCAAAAACTTTATCCCCTTCAAAATGTTTTCCAACAATTCTACTTATACATCTGACAATAACCTGAAAAATACTTTACCCAAACAACCAGTGACTCAAACAAATGCAGCAACTGAGGAGTTCCTGAGTCACATTAAAAAGGATGATGGGAATAATATCGATTACTTGAGTCTTTTTAACAAACTCATTTCTTACAAAAAGACTTAGGTTTTAGTCGCTTTGCTGTAAATTTCTTGTAACTACATCTAATCGACAGACTTAGTATTGATGAGCAATTGCTCAAATTTTCATACTGGAGAGTATTTATAATAATTTTCCTTTATTAATTTACGATTTTGTTTATTTGTTTGTTTGTCTGTAAGAAGATTTTATTCTTTGCATGGTAGATAGAATCTTGGTCAAACTCAAAAGAGTTTTATTTTTTGAATTTATATGAGATATTTTTAATGTGCTTATTACTTTCATGCTTATTCGGTATTCAGTATTCAATCCAAACAAATTTTATTAGAGACCCAAATCAAATAAAATCTTTTCATCATCATCAATCCTCTTTGAAAAAATAATAGAATTTCTATTTCCAACGTTGAGAAGATTTCAAGAAAATTCTATGACTCTTGATTTTTTTTCTTTTCACAAAACAACATCTCTTACCCCTTGGATCCCCTAGTAAAAATATTGAGACTTGAAACATCCTGCAATCTTGCTCTTACAAAGAATTCTGGGTTTTATCTAAAGTTTTTGTTTTTCCCAGTTTTCTCTTTAAAAAAAAAAGCCCTTCTCTACTTTGGTAAGTTCATATTTCTTCAAAACTCAAGAGTCCTTAACGGCTCGAATTTTTCCTTTTCTGAAATATTTTTAGTCTTCTTTTGAGAAAAAATTAGTTTTAGACCATGGCTCAAAATTATTTTTGTGAGAAAGAAAAATCGATTTCTTCTTGAAAGTTTTGTTTCTGAAAAGTAAAGAATCTGACGAAATCCTCGTGGAGGAATTGGTTCATATTTTTTGTTCTGAACAACAACAGCTGATTCAAAACTCAATAAGAAAAAGTCGAAATTTCAAAGCTTCCTCAAGTTATATCAAAACTGATCTTTGAAAGAAAGTACATCAGCATCATCCTTCCCATTTGTCTAAATCCTTGAGCTCTTTCAGATGCTTCAGAATTCACAACCCTTGATTCAGAAAAAATCCTTTTCCCGTCCATAACTCAAAAAATTATATATAATGAGGTAACAAGACTAACGAAGACAGCAGGGAAAGGGAAAGACTCTCACTTGAACTTTTTTCTCTTTTAAAGTCACAGCTTTTCAACAAACATCCTCAAAGAAATAAGAAGGGTTTTTATTTTAACTGCTGTTCGAGTCAACAAAAAATTAAATTAAAGGCTTAAATTTGTTTAATTAATATTTGTCTGGTTTCTTTTTTTGCCCTGCCGACTCCATCTTCACTACATTTCGATTTTCACAACAAACTGATTCGATATCTCCTTCCCTGGACTCTCCAAAGCTATCTCTCCTTTGTTGTTTCATGTGATAACCTTTTTGGTTTACTGAAAATTCGTTGAGTTCACGAGTTAAATGATTTTTTCGTTTCATCAGAGCTTCATAAATTTTATAAACTTTTATTTTTTTTAATAAGAAACATCAACAAAATTTTCGGGCTGAGGAAGGTTAGGTTTCTCAAACCTGAACAAGTTGAAAAACAAACATAGAAAGGTTTCCTGTGTCCAAAGAATCAAATTATCAAAAAATTTTTATAAAAAATTGACCTCATCATGAAGCAGGGGCGCGTTCCTTCTGAAAATCAAACTTTCTGCGCGATAATAATATCTCTTTGAGACAATTTAATAGAGTCAGCAGGAATTTTTCTCAGCCTCAAATGCACTTTTCATCTCAATTTTAGAAAAAGGTTGTTAATTGGGATGTTTGGTAGAAGAAACCTTTTGAAAAAACAATGCAGAATAAATTAGCTCATTAACACCCAAACTTCAATAGAAGGGACTTCAGATATAAAAGATACCATATTTCTTTTTTCTCTTTTTTCAGCTGTCAAATATATTTTTCGTTGGCTCAGTCAAAAGACAACTTTCACCCTTTAATAACAGCATGCTCTGTACTGGTGGTGGTGAATTTTTCCCCTTGAAAAATACGAGTTATGTCTCCTTACCTAAAAACACCATCTTCTCTTCATCATCTCTTCTTCTTTCTATTGATGGTATCTCCATTAGGGGACGAGATTAGTTTTGTTTATCAAAATATGATAATGAGCAAAAAGACTATATTGACTGGTAATGAAAGTTTTATTCATTCAACTTGTCTCAAAGAATCCTCATATTTCCATCTTCGTTACTTTTTCACCACCTTTTCTTCAAATAAATCATCAAGATCACCCTAAGTTATCAAATGAATCATCAATAATCCCTCTTTTTTGACCTATATTTTTGTCAAAACTAACTAGTTCTTTAAGAAATCAAAGTATTATCTTTCGATCAGTCCATTGTCGCTATCACTAAAGCCTTTTCACAGTGTTAAAGACAATTTTTGAAAAAAAATGAATGAAATTGTATCATATTCATGAAACCTCAATTATCAAAAATCAAACCCACAAACCCAGTAGAAGAAGGATTCTAGAGTTTCTTGAAATCAAGTCAGATCAAGTGAAGTCAAACCTTCTTAGGGTTGTTTATTTTTTAGGACTCTATATTTTAGAGGGAGAGGTTGTTTAGTCACTAACTACGCAATTTAATTTGAAAAAGCTGACTCGAGAGATCTTTGGTTAAGCGACTGAATTAAAAAGTTTAAATGCATCATTAATTCGGCTGAGTGTTTGATGAGGATAATTTTAGAATGTACAATTAGGCGACAGATTTCGAGCCAGTGTTATGATGGAGAAACAGCAGACATCTTGATCTTAGAACTTTCGCAAAAGAGGCAGGACGTAGCAAACTTTTCAGACTGTGGAGGTGCTTCAATCCGTTATACTTTTTGAAAAGAAAAAAATGACATTACGAGATATAATTCGTAATTAAAAACCCAAATGTTGTGTCTTTGATTAATGATCGAGTCAACAGGCTTATTAAAAATTAAAGCTTATTAAAACAGACAAATCCATGGCTAAAAATGCAATTTCGGAGATTTAAGTCGCTAAAAGTTCAAAAAGAAACAGTTGCTTCAATAAATTTAAAATTTTAAGATTGGGTTTTATCAACTGAAAACAACTTTTATTTGCAATTATAAATTTATTCTTTTAAATTTTCATGATACCTCAGAAAAAACCATCCAGGACAAACAGTCAGATCATCCAGGCCTTCACTCTTGCCAAGTAAAGTGCATACCTTCTCCCTACTAACCATATTTTCAGACAAGAGATGGAGCTTGAAGATGACAAGAGACGTTTGGCTCTTCTTCAAGGAGAAGCAACCAAAAGAAGAGAAGAAAGAGACACTAAATTCGCATCAAAGTCCGCTGCCGCCAAGAAAAAGAGCAAGAGTCTCGACAGCTCCATCAAGGGCTCTGAAAAGTACAGAAGTATGGAGGAGCATAGAATTGAGCTTGAAGAACTCTTCCAAAAGCTTGAAGTTAACCCTGAAAAGGTTCGATCTCTCAACAAAAATACAAAGTCTCATCAATCTAGGGTCTTTCCGATGGTGAAGCTCACGAAAGAAATCTGAAATATGGTGATAATGCCTTGTCTGGTAAGAAAAAGACACCATGGTACATTTTACTGTTACACGAAATGACAACCTTCTTCGCCGTCTTGCTTTGGGTCGGCGGTATCTTGTCAATTCTCGCTTATATCCTCGACAGAGATGATCCTTCAAATGTAACTCTTTCAAAACTCATTGAATAATAACTTACTCCGATAGCTTTATCTCGGTATTGTGCTTTTCGTCGTCAACATCCTCACTGCCATCGTTACATACAGTCAGAATGCCAAATCTGAGGCCATCGTCGATGCCTTCAAGAATTTCATTCCCCCCAAAACCAAATGCTTGAGAAATGGCTCTTACACCACTATCGACGCTGCCAAGGTGAGCTTTTTTTTTCGATTTTAAATTTGGTCACAAAAATAAAATTTATTTTTCCATGACAGTGTAATAACATTCAAATAGTTAGTTCCCGGTGATATCGTTGAACTCAAGGGAGGTGATCGTGTCCCTGCTGATATCCGTATTCTCTTCTCTCAAGAAATGAGAGTTGATAACTCATCCCTTACCGGTGAGTCCGACCCTCTTCTCAGAACTGTTGAGTGTACCAATAAGGAAAACCCTCTTGAAACCGATAATCTTGCTTTCTTCGGTACTTTGGTCAAGGAAGGTATTGGTAAGGGTATTGTCATCCAAATCGGTGATAACACTGTCATTGGTCAAATCGCCAATCTTGCCTCATCTGCCGGAACCCAAGAGAGTCCCTTGAGAAAAGAAATTAACAGATTTATCGTCATTATTGCTTGTATTGCCTGTACTTTCGGTATCTTATTCTTCATTGCTGGTTTCGCACTCGGATATCCCGCTATTACCAACGTTATTTTCGCCATTGGTATCATTGTCGCCAACGTCCCTGAAGGTTTGTTGGCTACCGTCACTGCTGCTCTTACCATTACCGCCAAAAAGTTGTCTGCCAAGAAGGTCCTTGTCAAGAACTTGGAAGCCGTCGAAACTCTCGGTTCTACTTCTTGTATTTGCTCTGATAAAACCGGAACTCTCACTCAAAACAAAATGACTGTTGAGCATCTCTGGTACGGCGGTAAAACCGTCAGAGGTTTAAACTTCCAAAAGTTCGGACCCAACCATTCATATGAATATGACAGAGAAGACGCTGACTTCAAAAACCTCCACATTAACGCTATCCTCTGCTCTGAAGCCACTTTCGACAACAACGTTCCTCTTGAAAAATTCGCCAACTTGCATGGAAGTGAAGCTGAAGTTGCCAAAAAGAGAGAACAACTCCAAAAGAACCACATGGCTGACCTTGAAAAGAAGTTATATCTTGAAAGACCCACTATTGGTGATGCCTCCGAAACTGCCTTGATTAAATTCTTCCAACCTATTCAAGATATCTTGGCCACTAGAAACGGTTTCCCTATCAAGGAAATGAGAGATAAGTCCCTCGCTAAGATTCCCTTCAACTCTTCTTGGAAATACGCTTTGACCATTTGTGACTATAAAACCGAAGGCTCCGTCAACACTACTTACATTAAGGTAAATCTCAATTTTTATAAATCATCTAAGATTTCTAGGGTGCTCCTGAAAAGATTTGGTCTTTGTGCTCTCACATTTCAGTTAATGGAACTGCCCAACCTATTGATGCTGAATGGAGAAAGAAATTCGCTGAAGTCAACCTCAAGTTCGGTAACGGAGGTGAAAGAGTTCTCGGTTTCGCCAAAATGCACCTTCCCCAAGAAAAATTCCCTGAAGACTATCAATTCAACTGCAAAAACGTCACTGATAACAATTTCCCCATGACTGGATTCGTCTTTTCTGGACTTGTTTCTTTGATCGATCCCCCAAGAGATGCCGTTCCTTTCTCAGTCTTGAAATGTAAAACTGCTGGTATCAAGGTTATCATGGTTACCGGAGATCAACCTGTTACTGCCGCTGCTATCGCTAGACAAGTTAACATCTTTACCAAGGAAGAAAAGACTGTTAATCAAATTGCTGAAGAAAAAGGAATTAGTTTGAATGAAGCTTTTGACCAAGCTGAAGCTATTGTTATTCACGGAGATTTGATCACTCAAGCCACTAGAGAAGATGAACTCCTTCCTGAAAGTGAAAGAGGAAGAACCCTTGCTAGATGGTTGACCAAGCCCAAGATCGTCTTTGCCAGAACCACCCCCGCTCAAAAGCTCATTATCGTCAACGGTTGCCAACAACAAGGTCACATTGTCGCCGTCACTGGTGATGGTGTCAATGACTCCCCTGCTATCAAGAAGGCTGATATCGGTATTGCCATGGGTATCACTGGTTCTGATGTCGCTAAGGATGCTGCCGATATGATTCTCTTGACTGATGATTTTGCTGCTATTATTCTTGGTATTGAAGAAGGTAGAAAGATTTTCGATAACCTCAAGAAGTCCATCGCCTACTGTCTTACCTCCAACATTCCCGAACTTACCCCCTTCTTGTTCTTCGTTATCCTCAGATTCCCCCTCCCTCTTTCCACCATTCTCGTCCTTGCTATCGATTTGGGTACCGATATTATTCCTGCCATCGGTTTCGCCTCTGAAGATGCTGAGCTCGGTATCATGATTAGACCTCCCAGAAAGAAGACTGAACACATGGTCACCAGAAAGTTGCTTACTTGCGTTTACGGAACTGCTGGTATCTTCCAAAGTCTCGGAGGTTTCTTGACTTATTTCGTCATCATGCGTGATTTCGGTTTCCCTCTCAGCGAACTCATTGGTATGTCCACAAAGAAGGGTATCAGACCTAATGAAGGTGATACCTTTGACCCCAGTGCACCCTTCTTCGGAAACACCAATGAAGAATTCATTGAATATTGCACAGCTTGCTGGGCTGGTGGAGAATGTGAACCCAAGGATTATGGTGATGATGTTGCTGAGACTCCCGATTGGTTGTACAATCCTGATAAGACTGTCGATCTCAGACTCTGGTACTTGAAATGTAATGAAGAAACCCAAGGCATTGACAACACGTTCGAATACGGAACTTGCTATGTCAAGCAAGTCAGTCCTATCTCCAAGGTCCCTGTTTGCTACACCGTCGACGCTTTGAAGTATGCCCAAACTGGTTTCTTCTTCTCCATCGTTATCGCCCAAATCTCCAACTCCTTCAACAACAAGACCAGAAAGCACTCTTTCGTTTTCGGAGGACTCAGCAACTTCCCTCTCTTGTTCGGTTTCTGCTCTGAAGTCGCCCTTTGTCTTATCTTGGCCCTCGCCGAACCAATCAATATTGCCCTCAACACCAGAGATGTGACTTTCCTCCATTTCGGTATTCCCGCTATTCCTTTCAGTGTCCTCTCATTGTTCTACGATGAAACAAGAAAGTACCTCATTAGAAACATGAAGAGAACTGATCCCAGAAAACCAAACTGGTTCGCTAGAAACCATCAATGGTAATTAAGAAAGAAATTCGTCAATAAATATTTTGTTGTATGACATATCACCTCGAATATTATTTTCATCGTCATACATCTAACACATTATGTTTATTATTTAATTTTGAGACAAGTATTAAAAAATATACACGAGATATTATACAAATACAAATACAAAATTTTACCTAAAAATAACCATTAAATTTGTCTCAGGAAAAATTATGAAACCTTTGAAATTAAGCCTCAGAATTGAGAGAAAACTCGGGGGTAAAAATGAATGTCTTCAAATTTCGAGATGAGAAAAATTAAAAGTTTATTGGGCTGATTTTTCTAAATTCTGCTCAACTCTTCAACAAAAATCTTTTATTTTCAACTCTTTTAATAATGATGAGAAATTTCTTTTCAAAAGTTCATTTTTATTGTAATAAAAAAATATTGAGAATTTTTTAACCTTCTGTAAAAAAAAGTCACAAAAAATTTACTAAACTGTAACAACACTGAGCGAATTCTAGTTTTTAAGGAAAATATTCTTCAATATAAATAAAATATCCAAAATCTCAATAAAAATCATTTCGCCCAAGTTCTTCTTCAGATGAAAATTTCGAACCCAACGAGAATCGCAAAACTTGAAAAATACTGATTTACTACTTCCTACAAATCTGAATTTTTGCAAAAGGTCTTATTCAAGTGAAAATTTTCCTTTCTTTCTCTTCAAATCTACATCCTCAAAGAAATCATTTTTATCTTATAGCAAAACAGAATTCATTTTACATCAAAATAATTAAGTGAAATTTCTTGTTTCAAAAAAGATCTATACTGATTAATTTAAACTTGAATCCAAAATAAAATGGAGAGTTTTGTCGATGCAATATACAGAAAGCCGTTAAATGCCATTTTAGTTGGTTTAGGAAAGTGTAAGAAGCGAAAAAGGTTTCTTTTCTTGTCTTGAGATAAAAGTTAATTTTCAAAAGAAATGAGTTTGAAGCAAATGATCAAGAAGTGCCGCAATATATGAAAACAAACTCTATTTACTATAAAAAACAACTTCCCTCCAACAGCCTGCTCTTTTCACAAGGAATGACCTCCTTTACCTCTTTGGCCAGATCGGAAAACCAACTGAAAAAAATAAAGCTTTCAATGAGCGAAAGTGACTTTTTGAAAATCAGAGAAAGTACAGACTTTAAAAATACAGACAATCTAAATCAATTCAAAAAAGGAAGAATCAACATAGAGATGCCAGAAGAAATGCCAAATGGCCTTACCTCGCAGATAAAACCCTATAACAGCATTGAAATGAAAAATTCCGGGATTACTATCGTAAGCAACTGTTTTTATTGCTCGAATAAATTATATACATAGCATGCCAATGAATTCAAATTATTCAAGGCTCCAAATTCTATACCAGTTGGACAACGACGGATTTTTTCATTGAAAGGCAAAGCTCGTCCTGGCGATAAAGAAAACCCCATCATCGCAGAAGATGGGTACGAGGAGGAACGCAAGAGCAATAATGCACAAAAAGAGGCAGAGTCCAACCTTCTCGATGAACTGGATAAAGTCACCAAAAACATTTCAACCATCTCATTCGATAGCCTTGGCTCTCCAATCACTTCCGATAAAGGTAAGATAAAGCCAGTGCTGAATAAAACTTTTCAGACTTTGATGAAAGACCATCAACTTCCACTTATAAAAAAATTCTCTCAACTTCTCTCGACAAAAGAGTCGATGAAACTTACCAAAATGAAGTTGGCGACATGCTCTTTGAAAAAACTATGGAAGATAAACGCAACTATCCCTTGATCACAATGGAACACTACATTAGAGTCAAAAATATATGGACATATACTGGAAACCTTGCTCAAAACGTCGTTACTCATTCCCACATTTCTCAAGTTTTATCCTATAAAAATCTTAAAACTCTTTCTGGACGAAATTGGTTAAATGATGAAGTAAGAGAGAGATGGAAATTTTTCTAAAAACTAAAATAAATAGGTTATAAATGCTTATATCAGTCTTTTGAATAAAAGGGATAGTGAAAATGTTCAGAACAAAATCTTTATCTTCAATACATTCTTCTATCAAAATCTCGAAAGCAGTCTTAAATCTGGAAGTCTCGATAAAGTCTTTAGAATCACTAAAAGAGCCAAGGTTTCGAATGATTTTGATTCATGTACTCACCAAATCTCTAGGTCAATATAAGTGAATGTTCAAAAGTCTTTATTCCGCTTAATATAAATAATAATCATTGGACCTTTGTCCAAGTGGATTTGATCAATAAGAGCATCAGTTATCACGATAGCATGCCAAGCTCGAAATTAGCAGCCAAAATCATGAGTGATATCAAGAAATACATTGAAGGAGCTTTAGTTCAAGAAGGCTTAGAGGATAATCAAAGTAAATTTGAATCATGAGAAAGCATAAATTTACGATTTAATTAGATCTGAGCACGCAAGTTGACCATTGCTATCCTCAGCAAGATAACTCTTCAGATTGTGGAGTGTTTATGTTGAAAGGTCTTGATTACTTCTCAAGAAACCTCATTCCAAGCTTTTGCGCTCATGATATGCCTTACTTTAGAATCTTGATTACCTTTGAATTAACTCTTGGTAAAATCCTTACACCCAATATATAACAATGCATGATATTTTTGAGATACATGATATGATATTTTTGTATCTACTGTTGTAGCTAATTATTTTTGTAACAATAGAAAACTTGAGTAAAAATTATGTTCAAAAAAATCTCCATAAATGATGAGAAAATTAGAAATTTATCTCTATTTTGTAATTCAACGTAATGAACCGTTTTTATGTCTTTTTAAGCAACCAAATTTAAAAACGAGTTTATATTAATTCAAAATGATGAAAGGTTTTGTGTTTTATGTCTTTTTGATTGGAGTGAGCCAGATTTTTGGGCAAAAGGTTTGTAATAAGCTCCATATGAGTTCAAGCTTTGGGCCTGATAGCACATACGATATCATCCGAGACGGAGTTGTAGCAAACACATGGAATTCAGATGCTCTTGATTCTCCAGTGATCTCAGTTTCCAAGAGTCTGGAATACTTCTATCTGCCTGACCTCGACGTGGAACTGGATCAAAGTAATATTCGACTCTATTATGATGATCCACAACACGTGGTGTCTGAAGCGATTCTTAAAAGAGAAAAGAAAGGATGGTATACTATTGAAGTTTACTATAAATGCGACTCATATGGCGGAAATTTCATCAACTACGAGCTTGAAATCCAAGTCCCTAATTGTGGACGCGCAACTGTCAACTGGAGAAAATTATGTGGCAACCCCTACACTGAGCGTGAAGGACTTAGTGTCAATTTGCTTTTTGCTCATCACAGACAAACAATTGTCAGAAATGGAAAATTATACAATGCTGGGTATTTTGATAGAGATATCAACAGTAATGCTATTTTACTGCCAGCACGTGTCCATCGAGCCCAGTTGGAAATTTTTATCAATCCAAGTGATATCCAAAAAGGAATCGATTCAACAGTTGTCCGTTCTTTCCAAAGTTCTCTCCCTAATACTGAAACTGAAAAGAAATTCAGCCCTGCCACTTTTATTTCCAGGGTTCGCGCAGATTCTGATCAAAATATAGTTAATGTCAAAGTCGAAGGAGAACTTGGCCATGCAGGTGTTGTTATCTCAGATGCTTCGAGAGCTACAGTCGACCTGATTTTTGAGTGTACTGAACTTGGAGGTGACTCAACCGTTGAAGTTGATATTCTTCTTCCTGTTTTTAAAGATGTTACCATTTATTTTGTCAAGCACTGCCCTGTAGGTTTGGCAAGTGGATGGACATATCTGAAATACTTGTTCATTTTAGCCATCGTTGCAGCAGCATTCGTTGGAATCACACAACAACAGTCTCTTAACCTGAACCTGAAGAAATATAAACCTCTCAACTGGAACTGGACCAAAATAAGAAGATCGCTTTCTGATAAATTTGAAGAATGCTACCTTATCGCGGCGGCAGCTCTGAGTTCACACAACAACAATCATGATAACTTTATGGAGATTTCAAGGGAAGAAGAGGATACTTCTGATTATGAACTTAAGGGTCTCAAAATTTCAAATGAAAAAGATGAAGAAAATATTGTCCCTTTAAATAATGCACAACAGCAAGATTATCCTATTTCTCGTACTTCTAAAAATACTTATGGAACTATCTAAATAAATATATATCTATCTATTCTAGTAAAATAATTTCATTCATCCCATAACATCAAAACAAATAATTCTCCTCTCATATGAGTAATTAATTTCAAAGAAAATTATTAAATAATATCTATCTATTATACATATATAAGATAAAAAAAATTGAAACTCCATGGATAAAGCTGCAAAATCACAATTTGAAAAGCAAACTGTAAAATATATCGAGGACAAAAAAATCTATGATGTGTTGGAGAATCTTTTGAGGAAGCTTGCTTTGAATCAACCTAACGATCCTATCGATTTTCTTATTGATCAATTGGCCCATAAAAAACCCAACTTTATTATCTCAATCGTTGGAACCGATGTCGACATCCATAAAGCCTGTGAGAATATCAGTCTCCAACTCAACTTGAAACGAATCGACGCTGATGATCTCGTTGCCAAGGAAATTCAAAAGAATACTGATCTCGGAAAAGCTTTCCAAAAAACTAAATCAGGAAACGAAAGAAGTAACGTATCCTTGTGTGATATTCAATAATAGTGCATAGTTTCTGAAGAAAGAGTTTTCCCTCTTATTCTTCAAGAATTGAAATCTGTTGACAAATTCGTAAATGGAGTTTTGTTGGAAAACTTCCCTCGCACATTGGTGAGATTTCTCTTGTTTGAATTTGTTTTAAAATCTATAAAGCAAGGTGCTGAATGTCTCAAGGAAAATAAAACTGTTCTTGAAAGAATCTTTGCTATCAGTGAAGAAACTATTGAAGAAAAATTCAAGCAAAAGAAATATACACATGAATTATTGTAATCTATTTTGATTGAAATTTACAGTTCTAAGAATGTCTCAGGGATATTAAAGATTTGCTTGAATCTTTTGGTGGATTTGTTGTCAATATTGATGCAAAAGGAAAGCCTAGTGAGAAAATCTCTGAAGAAATTGTGGTATTTATTTCCTTTTTGTTAGAAATATCTCACAAAATAGACAATGTTGAACTACAGAGTCAAGCATACTATCCCCCTTAGACCTCCAAGAATCCTTGTCATTAATCCTCCTGGTTTCATTCGACTTCTTAATCAAAATTAATCTTAAACTTCAAGGAGTTTCTTTTGAAAAAGTTGGAGCTCAAATTGCTCAAAAATTCGGTTTGGTTCATGTTGATGGTACTGCCTTGCTCAACAATGAAGTTCAAAAAAAGACCAGAATTGGAGCCATTATTTCTGACTGCTTTGAAAAGAACAATTTAGGTACGTCATGTTATTTATCGAAAATTCTAATCTTTCAAAGTACCTGATGACCTTCTTTGTGGTTTAGTGTATAATGAGCTTACTAAAAGCACAAGTAGAATTCTTGGTTGGGTGCTTACAAGTTTCCCTCTCAATCCTGCTCAATTCCATAAATACACTTCTTGGGAATTGCACCCTCATTTTGTATAATTTTCTTTGGAAATAACTCCTTATTTTATATTAGGTTTTGTCTGCAAAGATTAAAGATGAAACATTTACCAAGGCTATTCTTGAAACAGCTGATATTGGAGACTTGAATTTCTTTGGACAAGTTTTTGCCAACAAAAGCAGAAAAAATAAACAATTCTTTGAGGAATAGTAAAAAATTATATTTTTGTATTTGCTGACAACTTTATAGCCTTACAAACTTCCACAAGCTTGAAGAAATTGTTGAAAAAACCTATCCAAATAAAGTTGAAGCGTTTGAAATTGGTATTTTTATATTTATCTTTGAATCTCCCCTCCTAATTTCTTTAGAAACAAATGCATCTCAATTGAGCACTAAAGTTGGAAAACTTCTTCAAAATCCCATCTATTATGATTAAATAAATAAAAATACGTTTATAAGAAAGAACTCATGAATAAATAAATGACTTTTTTGTATCTTGAACTTCAGTTTATTTTATCTTGCAATATGATATAAATTGAAGTTTTATTCTTGAATGCATAAATCAAAATAATCAAGAAACTTTTTCATCAATTTGCAAATAATCACAATTTATTTGAAGCTAATTCTTTGCTTTGATTTTGAAAGAGGAGAAAAAAATTTCTGAGAAGAAGAAAAAAAAAAGCAAAATAAATTTGACAATTTTCAATTTTCTCATAGAATCTTCATCAAATTTCGAAATAGTAAAATTGAAGTAAGACTTGTCAAATAATATGAAAGAATAAGTTAATGTATAAGGGTTTTGGGGTTTGGGGTTTGGGGTTTGGGGTTTGGGGTTTGGG
>PJUD01000578.1_pt1 | contig 16924 bp, 16 predicted proteins | sample 1512341 | NCBI WGS metagenome assembly PJUD01 (sample SAMN08177675, study PRJNA422409) | Feces metagenome, whole genome shotgun sequencing project. | isolation source: Chicken feces (3) enriched on wood chips: beechwood xylan treatment | host: Gallus gallus | place: USA: Madison | collected 2015-01-15 | reverse complement strand
TGGAACCAGTCCACCGTTCCGCGCAGCGGGTAATCGCTTCCCGGGATATAATCAATCAGTCCTGCGACCGGTATCCCTGAACGAACGGGATATTCGGAATCGAATTCGATCTCGAAGCCGTCCTCGTCGACCGAGACGATCCTTCCTTGCGAAAACGGCGGTCTGCTCCAGTCGACGACGACATTGCGGATTTCGACGCGACTGCAATTTTTGAAGCAAAACGGCTGGATCAGGCCATGACACATTAAGGTGGAGCCTTGAAAATCCAGGACGATGCGCTCTATTCCTTCCGCGCGGATCAGAACGTTCTTGTTCTCCGTGTCGTCTCCCAGATCCCACGAACCATTGCCCGCCATCAGCGTTTCGAAATCCTGGATCGCTTTGGCGTCCGCAATCTCGTACCGTCCGCGCTTAAACCTGAACACTCGCACTCCTTCATTCAAACCGTCGCGAATGAACGCCCGAATCCGATCGGCCGTATTTTCGCCCGTATCCGGCTCGATGCCGAACCTTGTCGCTTCCCGCACTGCGTCCATCCGATCTTCTCCGTCTCTATTATCGATTCGCGTTCTTCGCTTTGTAGATGTCCGTCCAGGCCTGCTCCACTTCCGCCAAGCCGAGCTTGTCGGCCTTCTCGATAAATTCCGCGTACAGGCTCATCGCCGTCGATTCATCCTTGGCGAAAATCATTTTCGAATAATAGCCGGAGTACAAGTCGATGATTTTCTTCTCCACGATCCCGATCGGCGTCGACGAATCCAGCGTAATGCCGGCGATCGAGGGATCGTACTCGACGTAATCGGCGAACAACTTGTTGTACTCGGCGAATTGCGGATCGCTCGCATCCCATTCCGGTTCGTTCCACCAGGTGGAGTTGGCGGTCAGCCAATATTCCGAGAGCCCGTTCTTCTCTGCGACGCCGGACCAGTCCTTCTGCTTCTCCGCCCAATATTCCGGCAGGTACGTCGCTTTGCCGTCGACCATGCGGTAATGCGGACCTTGCGCGGCATCCACGTAAGTCTCCCCTTCGACGCCCCATTTCGTCAGCTTGTGGCCTTCCTGGGAGGACAGGAACGACAGGAACTGTATCGCCCGCTCCGGGTTCTTGTTCGTCTTCGGAATGGCGATCGCCGTCCAACCGCTGCCGTCTCTTACTTGTTTATAGGATGGGAACGGAGCCATTACGACATAGGAAGTGTTCGGATTGTCCGCAGGCACCTTCGTTCCGTCTCCGATCGTCCATACATAGGAGATGACATCTCCGTTATTCATTTTCTGCGTGGAAATATCTTTCGAATCGATATAGGAGTCCTTGGTTAGCAGCCCTTTGATCGCCAGCTTGTTCAGGAATTGAATGACATTCTGGTATTCCGCGCTTCTGAGCCCCGATTTCAGCGTATCGCCTTCCTTGACGAGTCCTTGAACGCCGAGCATCGCGGATGTTCCGAGCGTGACGACTTCGGTCAGATGCTTCGCGTTCGGAATGCCGCTTGCGCTCGTATAGAACCCGATCTTGTCCTTATGAAGCGCCTGAATCTGCTCCAGCGCCGCGATGAACGCATCTTGGGTTCCGATGTCCGGCTTGCCGATCTCTTCCCAATAATCCTTGCGGATCGACCAGGACGTTTGATTGGAGCCGATGAGCGCGTTGTATTTTCTCGCGGACTCCTGGTATTGCTTGCCTTCGATGAAACTGACCAGCTTGTAGGTTTTGCCGTCGGCGGATTTGTAATTGGTCAGCGCCTCCTCCGGCAGAACGTTCCTCATCTCTGGCGCGTATTGATCGATTAACTCGTCTAGCGAATACAGCATCTCTCCATCGATCATCCGCTGCAAAGCCGGATCGGACTTATCCAACAGCACGAAATCGGGAAGCTCGCGGTTCGACAGCATGATGTTGATTTTCTGATTATCGTCGGATACCGGCTTCGTAATATTGAGAGTTACTCCCGTCTTCTCCGTAATGCTCTTAGCGGCCGGATCGGACCAGTTCAACGCATACCACGAAAAGTTGACGTACATGTCGAACGTGATCGGCTCGGTCGACGGCGCTTGCGGCGATGCTGCGGCGGATTCCGATGGACTCGTGGACGCGGACCCGGTCGCGGCCGGTTCCGATGAAGCCGAACTTCCTTTGTTAGATGAACAACCGGCAAGCAGACCTGCGATAAGAACCGCGCAAATGAACCAGGCGAAGCTTGTTTTGCTTTTTCTCATGCTTCTCATGCGAGATGACCTCCTAGTATTCTATTTATTTTAACTCGCCGGCCTTGCGATAGACCAGCCAGCCAAAATCTTCTTAGCTTGTCTCAGGCTTTGATCGATCCTACGAGCATGCCTTTGACGAAAAATCTCTGGACGAACGGATAGAGCAGCGTAATCGGCAGGATCGAGACGAACAGCGTCGCATAGCGCAGCGATTCCATCGTGACCTTCGACTGATGATTGCCCAAGTATTGCTGAATTTGCTGCTGCGCTTCGCTGAGCGACAACAAACGGATCAGGATGACCGGCAGCGTCTGCAAGCTTTCCCGAGAGATGAAGAACGAAGGAACGAAGTAATCGTTCCAATGGTTAACGCCCACAAACAGCGAGATCGTAGCCACGACCGGCATGGACAGCGGAATGACGAGCTTGAAAAAAATGTACAGATCGTTCGCCCCGTCGATATAAGCGGATTCGTAGAGCTCCTTGGGCAGCTCGCGGAAAAACGCCATGAACAGCAGGCAGTGAAAAAACGTGAACAACGACGGCAAAACGTACACCAGAAAATTGTTCAGCAGATGAAGCTCGTTCAGGACAAAGTAGAGCGGAATAAGTCCGCCGGAGAAGTACATCGTCACAATCGCCATGGCCAGGTAGAGCTTCCTGAATCGCAGGTTCTCCTTGGTCAGCGCGTAGGCCGCCATCGCGGTGACGAGCACCGCGGCCGCGGTTCCGACGACCGTTCGGGCTACGGACATGCCCAAGCCGGTAATCAAATAGTTTTGCTTGAACACCATCGAATAGTTTTCCAGCGAGAATTTTCTCGGGTAAAAATAAATGTTGCCGCTCGCCGCATCCGCTCCGTCGTTCAACGAATTAATCAATACGTAATAAAGAGGATAAGCCGCCACGATCAGCAGAACGAGCGCAATGAGCACGGCAACAGCATTAACGGCCTTGTCCTCCCATGTCAGCTTGATAGCGTTCATCGATATATCGCCCCCTTCCTAGAAAATGTTGCTCCCGTTGATCTTCTTGGCGGCCCAGTTCGCGGCCAGAAGCAGGACAAGCGAGATGCACGACTGGAATAGATCGACCGCCGTCGCGAAGGCGTATCGCATTTGAAGCAGCCCGTTGTCGAGCGTGTAGTAGCCGAGCACGTACGAAGTATCCCGGTTAAATACGTTGCCGAGCAAATACGACTGGTTAAAATTCGAGCCTCCGTAGATCAGACTTCCGATGTTGAGAATGAGCAGCACCACGATCGTGCTGCGGATCGCCGGCAAGTTGATATGCCAGATCGTTCGCAGTCTTCCCGCTCCGTCCACCTTCGCGGCCTCATAGATTTCCGTATTGATTCCGGTGATCGCGGCGAGATAAATAATCGCGCCCCATCCCGTCTCCTGCCACAGATCGAGCGAAGCTCCCAGCGTCCAGAAATGTCCCGGCTCGGCAAGAAACTCGATCGGACCGTTCGTCAGCCCGAGACTTTGCAGCAGTCCGTTCACGATTCCCTTCGGATCCAGGAAAATCATCGTCAGCGTGGCGATGATCACATAGGACAGAAAATGCGGCAGCGTCGTCAGCGTCTGCGTCCACTTTTTGAAGCGCGCAAGCGGAAGCTCGTTCAGAATCAAAGCGAACAGGACGGGCGCCAGAAACGTGACGACCAGCTTGATCGAGCTCATCGCCAGCGTGTTGCGCAAGGCGCTATGAAAACGCTCGTCGCCGAACATCTCGCGAAAATGATCGAACCCGACCCACGCCCCTCCGAACAAGCCGTCGAGCACGTTATAATCTTTGAATGCGATTACAATTCCGAACATCGGAAGATAGCTGAAAATCAACAACGTCAACAACGCCGGCAACAGCATCAACTGCAAAATCAGTTGGTTATCCCATCCGCGAGAGGATTTGATTTTTCTAGGATGCACCGGGATCTCCCCTTTCCTTGTTTCGATTGCTCCTTCGTGGCGGCTGATTCCATTGTAGACGCTCGTTTTTCCGAAATCAGGAGAATATCTTTGGGTTTAGTCGACGATTTATGGCTCTTTGATTCGCGGCCCGTCCATCGTATGGACGAATATCCGAGCATCCCCTACAATAAAACCAGGTGATGCCCATGCGACTGCTTCCGCTGCCCGGCCGGTTCCGCAGGTTCAGCTTCAAGTCCAAGCTGTTCCTCTCCTATATCCTGATCGTGCTTATTCCCGTCTCGATCAGCGCGGTGTGGATCTACAACGAAGTCATTGTGCCCATGCGCGGAGAGCGAATCCAGTCGGTCGACCAAACGATGAGCCAACTCCAAACGGCCGTCAACAAAGAGGTCGACGACATTGAGAAAACCGGCTATTTGATTTCCACGAACATTGTGCTGAAGAAGGCGCTCCTCAAAAGGTATTACGACCAATCCGAGCTGATCGACGTCATGAACACCTCGATTCAATCGCTGCTGTCCTGGTTTGCGTCCACGCATCAAGACATTGGGGAATTTCGGTTTTTTACCGTTAACGAAACGCTTCCTGAAAGCGATTTCTTCCTACCAGTCTCGCGATACTCGGGGGAAATCTGGTTCCGTACCCTGCAAGAACGCATCAAGACGACGTACCCTTATTGGGAAAGCTGGCATGTGCAACGAGATTATCCTTACGGCAAAAAAAGCAATGATCCGGTGTATTCGCTGTTTTACCCGATCAATGAAGATTTCGCCGGGGAAACTTCGTATCTGGAGCTTGAGATCGACATCGATCGCTTCTTCTCCAAGTCGATCTCTATGGCGCTGTCGCCCTCCGGCGGCGTGTTCGCAGTCGATTGGAGCGGCCAACTGCTGTCCGTTCCCCGTGAGTTCGACGAATCGACGACACAACAGGCGAGCCGCGACGCTTTCCGGCGAATCGATCTGTCCGTCGCCGGCCAAGGCAACATGGAGCTTAACGGCGTTTCCTACCGTTATGCCGTTCAGCCCATCGATCGACTGCACACTTCCCTCGTCGGTCTCTTGCCCCATTCCGAGATCAATCGTCCGTGGGCGAAGACGAGAGACGCGTTCCTGCTGCTGATCCTGCTGCTCACCGTTCTGCTCGCCATTCTCTCGTTCGCGCTGGCCGGACTGCTGATCAAGAAAATCGTGCGCATCGTCGGCAACGTCCGCAAAATCCAGAACGGAAACTTCAAGGTGCGCATCCCCGTCAAAGGCGAGGACGAGATCGATTTGCTCGCTGTGAATATCAACTCGATGGCCGGACAGATCGACGACCTGGTCAATCGCGTATATAAGTCGCAAGTGTCCCAGAAAGAAGCGGAGCTTAAAGCGCTGCAAGCGCAGATCAACCCGCATTTCTTGTTCAATACGTTGGAGACGCTTCGCATGATGGCCGAGACCGAAGACCAGGAGAAACTGTCCGACGCGATTGCCGCACTGGGCAACATCATGAGATACAACATCTATAACGGCCAAGAAGCGATCGCGCTCGAGACGGAGCTTGAGCATATTCAAGACTACTTGCACATCCAGAACCTGCTGTTGAATCAACGGGTAAGCCTGGAATGCGCCATTCCGGAATCGTTAATGGCGTTTCGGATTCCGAACCTGCTGCTGCAGCCCCTTGTCGAGAATTGCATCGTTCACGGCATGCGCGGATTCAGCGGCAGACTGACGATCCGCATTTCGGCGGAAGATTTGCCCGACCATCTGATTCGGTACGAGGTGCGGGACAACGGCATGGGGATCTCTCCCGAACGTTTGGATGCGCTCCGAGACCGACTGTCCCGCGAACCCGACCAGAAACCGGTTCCGATCGTCGCCCGGGAAGCGGCCAGCGCTGGCTCCCGCTCGGGAAGCATCGGGCTTGCGAACGTGCGCGACCGCATTCATTACTGCTACGGCTCCTCGGCCGGCATGGAGATCGACGCTTCTCCGGGCGGGGGAACGATCGTCGCATTGATCCTGCCGGCGAACTTCATCTTATAGAAGCGAGGCGAACAAAATGTACCGATTGCTGATTGTGGAGGACGAGGATATTATCCGGGCGGGAATCAAGAAGATTATCCAGGAGATGGATCTAGGGTTCGTTTCCATTCTTGAAGCTTCCAGCGGAAGGCAGGCGCTGGAAATCGCAGGCGCACAGGAGGTGCACGTGCTGGTCACGGATATTCGCATGGGGGACGGGGACGGACTGGAGCTGCTGGCCGATCTGGCCCAAGCGGGGATCCGCTGCAAAACGATCATTCTGAGCGGTTACGGCCAATTCTCGTATGCGCAGCAAGCCATTTCTCTCGGAGTCGGCGAATACCTGCTTAAGCCGATTAAGAAGAAGAACCTGTATGATGCGTTGACGAAGCTGATCGCACAGTTGGATTCGGAGCGCCTCTTGCGTCCCGCTCGCGAAACGGCGGAAACCCGGCCCTCGGCCTACGATAACCATTCGATTGCCCACATCGTGGAGTTCCTGGAACGCCATTACGATCAAGATATCACGCTGCGCTCCGCAGCGGAACAAATTTTCATGAACCCGAGCTATTTCAGCTCCTTATTCAAGAAGAAGACGGGAGTTAATTTCGTTCGTTATTTGCAAAAGCTGCGCATCGAGAAATCGAAGATGCTTCTTCTGGACCCGAAGTATAAAATTTACGAGATCGCTACAAAAATCGGATTCTCCGACGAGAAATATTTTTTCAAAGTATTCAAAAGCGTCACCGGCATTACGCCCAACGAGTACCGGGACAACAAGGAACGCGTATAAGCGGACGTCGGCTTATTTCAGCTTGAATATGGCGACTCCCGCGATCATAACGCCGATGCCGATCAGCCTGTTGGCCGACAGCGCCACCTTGTCGACGCCGAACAGGCCGAAGCTTTCGACGGCGAGCGTTCCGAGCAGCTGCGCGATCAGCAGAATGGCGATTGCGTACGCCGGGTTGAGCGCAATAACCGACTTCATGGCCGTGAAGACGATTACGACGCCCATGCAGCCGCCGAGAAGATACAGCTTGTTGACTGAACCGAGCTTATGCAAGCTTCCGTCTCTTATGAGCCAGAACACGAAGAGAGACAGAACGAAACCCGATCCGTGCACGATCGCGTTCGTCAGCCAGAAGCCGACCTTCTCGCTAAGCCGCACGTTAAATATCCCCTGAACGCTAACGAACAAGCCCGCAATCAGCGCGTATAGAGCTCCCAACATTTTCGCTTCACCTCTCCTTGGGCGAGTATGCCTACTCCGAGGATAGTAGATTTGGTCGAATTTCCGTTCCATGCAACGAACTTTTGTGAAGGCGTACCGGGGGTGCGTCAAGTGAAAGTAACGACGCAGGGGGCGAAAAGACGGTGAAAGAGCCCTGAGCGGGTTTGCATACACGCCCTAGCTGTACAATGTGCCGCTTGCAAGACGCTGTAAGCCGGCAATATCCTTGACGTACAGAGCTCCCCTCGACCGTTCGACCAATCCCTGCGCGACAAACTGCGCGATCACCCGATTCAGATGACGGTAGCTCGTTCCGAGAAGCTCCGCGATTTCGGTCAGCTTGGATGCTTTCAGCTCCTCGATCCGCTCGCGGTCGTGCTCGTCGGCCGTAATCGCGACCAGATAGCTGGCAAACCTCGTTTCCACCGGGTACAAAATATTGAGGCTGGCGACCGTGGAGTTCGTATTCAGCTTGCGGGCCAGATGCTTGATAATAAAGCGCAGGAACGCCGGGTCTTCGCTCGCCGTATCGGCCAGCGCCTGCCGCTTAATGCCGATAAACAGCGTGTTCCCCACCGATTCCACCGAGTTGTTGACCTTCAAGTCGCCCAGCATCTCCATGTCTCCGATCAGGCTGAGCGGGTTGTTGAAGCGGAGCAAAATCGATTTGCCGTTGGGCAGCACCCGATAAATTTTGAGTTTGCCCCGGACCAGCATGAAGAGATGTTCGATGCTGTCCTCGGCCCGACAGATCATCTCCCCTTTGCCGAACTCGTATAGCTCCATGACCGCTTCCGTCTTCTCTCCGAACATGCCGGCCAGCCTCTGCTCTTGCATAACTCTCCGCAGCAGCGCCGGATCGCGAATTTGTCTCATCCCGTTCACCTGACCGTCCACGTCAATTGTCTGCACCCATTGTAAAACCATTATTCCCTGAGTAAAAGGACATATGTCCCATTGGAAGTGCGAATTTGATTTGCGTGACAAATGAAACGGGGTTATCCCGGCTATCTCATAAGTAAAGGCATCTATCTCTTGGACACTGCCTCATATAGCAGTGGAAGGAGATAGATGCCCTCAACTTTTAATTAATCAATTTACGTAAACGAGGTTTAACCCTCGTAGCTCTTCACATTCGAGGAAAGAACCGCGGAGCCGGCATCCGACCATTCGTATACGATCCATTTGCCGTTGTCGTAACGAAGCCGATAGCTTATCGTCTGCGAGCCGGCGACCGGATCGGGTCTGAAGTCGAACGCTCCGTAATAATAGGCTTCCTCGTAATCGAGTCGACCCAGCACGGTCGCCGAGTAGTCCGAAGCATCCAGTTGGTCGAGGCGCAAGCTATCCCGGTCGAAAACCGCCCGTTTCAGCTTCCCGATATAGTGTTCGTCTCCGGCGACCATATCGGCGAAATGGCTGGCCAAGTCGGCTTTGCGATCCGAATGGACGTTCCGAAGCCGCTCCGCGTCGCGTTCGCGGAACGCCTCATACCAGCTGGACGCGAACGCGTGCGCGGCATCTACGATCTGCTCCTTCGTCTCGTCCGTTAAGGCGGACAGCTTGAACTCCGCCCGCGTACCGTCGATCGGCCGCTCCTCGCTCTTCACGGTACCCCACGGATAATCGGCCTCCACATGTATCGTATTCGAGCCGTCCGTCGCGATTGGTCCGATCCGCTGTCCCTCTTCTACGCTTAATCCGATATCTTCTCCGTTAATGAAAATACGGGCAAAGCCGTTGTTAGAGAATACGTCGACATATTCGCCTTTCAGCGGAACCTCTAGCGGATGCGCCGTGCTTCCCAGAGGGAACAGAGCCAGCTCGACCTCATTTTCCAGTGTCGTATATTTACCCGCGTATACCGCTTTGACCTTATATTTCCCTGGCAGCAGCGGGCCCATCTGCAACGTTGAGCCTCCTACCCCGGCAATTCCGGCTTCTTCCCCGTTCAGCATAATCCGCGCGCCGCCGAAATTCGTCGTTACCGGAACCTTGTAGCTGCGCAGCTTAAGCTCATAATCGTCGAAGACGAACCAGCGCTTCTTCTCCTTCTTGTGCGCATAAACAAACGCGGACTCGCCGTCGTTCGTCGAAGCTTCCGCCGAGCCGTCGCTCAAACGCGCGATTTCCGACTTCAGTCTGGAAAGCACCGCATGCTTCGCCGGCCCGTCCGCACCGAGATAGCTGACGATCGCCTCCGCCGTCGCGCGCTCTACAGCCGCGCCTTCATCGGACGCGGCGAACAGGCTCAGCAGCTTGTCCGGCTGCCCGTTGTCGATCGAGCTTTCGAAGCGCTCAAGCAGCCTCTGCTCGTCCGTCAAGTAGTTGCCCAGGAAATATAACCCGACAGCCGCGAGAACCGCGAACGCCGCCGCTCCGATCGTGATTTTCATTTTCTTGGATGTCATATGCTCACCTAATCTTTGTCATTCTGAGTACTTGCCCATCGGCGGTGCAGACGTACAGCTCATTATTCGCATCCAAGCCGAACGAGGTGACGTTGTGGTCGGAGGTCAGCAGCGTTCGGTGCTCGGCGCTGCCATCTTCCCGCTCCCGCAGCGCCCATATCGTGCCCATGCCATAATCCGCATAGACGTACCAACCCGTCAAATCCGGTATATCGCTTCCGCGATATACGTAGCCTCCCGTTACCGATACGCCGTCATCCCGACCGTACGAGAATAAGGGGTCTATTAAACCGTCCCGCTGGCAGTCGCTCTTCGGATTATAGCATTCCGTCCCCTCCATCAGCCGCCAGCCGTAATTGCCACCGCGCTGGATCAGGTTGATCTCCTCAAAGCGGTCCTGGCCTACGTCCGCCGCCCACAGCTTGCCGCTCTCCTCGTCGAAGCTGAAGCGCCAAGGGTTGCGCAGCCCGTATGCATAGATTTCGGGTCGTCCGCCTGTCCAGGAACGGGTTGTCCGGAGGAATCGCATATGCGAGCTCCCCCGTCTTGCCGCTCACGTCTATTCGCAATATTTTGCCAAGCAGACTGTCCAGGTTTTGGCTGTGGTTCTGCGGATCGCCGCCGCTGCCTCCGTCTCCGGCCGCGATATACAAATAACCGTCCGGTCCGAACGCCAATTGACCGCCGTTATGGTTGGAATAAGGCTGCTCGAACGTGAGCAGCACCTGCTCGCTGCCCGGATCCAGCTTTCCCGTGTCGTTCGGGTCGGCGGTATACCGCGCAATAACCGTATGCGTCTTGGTCGTGTAGTTCACATAGGCGTCGTTCGGACGCTGCGGATCGAAGGCGAGCCCCAGCAGCCCCTGCTCTCCGCCTTTGTCGTGCACGCGCTCCCGGATGTCCAGTACGATCTCGGCCGCTTGATCCGGTCTGCTTAGACTTTTGCTTACGATTCGTCCCGGCTGCTCGACGAGATAGACCGCATCGAGATCGCCCTCCCGCCGTTCCAACCCTACGGGCTTGTCGAACGTCTCTTCTCCGAAGACCGGTTCAAGCGCCACAACGCCGCTGCTTGCGGAGTCCGCCGGCTTCGGCTTATCCGCCCCGCCCCAGCATGCGGTCAGGCCCAGGATAACGATCAGCCCCGCAAGCGAGACCCCAACGATTCTCAACTTAGCCCTCCCCCTTTACGGATAAAATAAAGCTTCTACCCCCGACCGCCAATCTCCTTTACTTAGTCAGAGACGAGGGCAAAGCTACGGCGTAAATTTGGTCCTCGGCCTGAATGATCGCCATCCCGTTCTCCACTTTCGCGGTCCCAAACTGTCTCGCACCCGTGACAAGCTTGCCCGCCACCTTGCCAGTGGACGCGTTAGCCAAATAGACTTGCCCGTTCGTTAGCCCGATAACGGCGGCTTGGCTAAGTAAATCCAGCTGCGCGATGGGGTTCGCGGGCCCGTTAAAGACAATGAATCCATTGCCTCCATCCTTAAGCCCGATCAGCTTCTGGTTGACCTCGAAATAGAGTCGGCCGGCATAAGGCCCAGCCAGAAACTTCCCGTGATTTTCGTAAATCCGCGGCGTCTGCTTTTCCGGCTCGCGATCCAGCGAGAACACGGACACCTTGCTCCCCCCGGACTTAATCTGCTCGATGTAGATCGATTTCCCTTCGATTATGACCGCCGCCGCATTGTTTCCAGCCACGTCTTCTTCCGGAATATAGGAGAGCGTTTTGGCGATCTTCCCCGTCTTGACGTCCACTTTATCGATGACTGCCGCAAAGCCGTTATCGAGCACGGGCCAATTGTTGCGCAAATACAAGTAGCCGTCCTGTTCGTGAAGCACGTCGGAATGCGTGCCGTCCAGCTCCCAGAGCCGCTTGCCCGAGGCTGCTTCATAGCCGTAGAAATGTATTGTCGTTATCGCCCCGTTCTCGACTCCGGATACGACGGCGATTCCCCCATATGTGCCCTGATATTGAGGCGATCCTATTTCCTGCGATTTGGTTTTCCACTTTCTCTTGCCCGTGGAGGCGTCATAGGCGGCCAGACTGTCAAGCTCAGTCACGTATAGCGTTCTTCCGTCCCTAGCAAGAGAATAGAAAGCGTCCTCGGAAGCGTCGGCGATTTTCGTTTTCCAGCCGGCCGCGCCCGTCTTGGCGTTCAGCTTGATCAGGTACCCGAGCGAATTAACAAAATAAAGAGAGCCTTCGCCCGCCAATAGCGGGCTCGAACGGCGGCCGTCATACGTCCACTTCGTTTTGCCGGTCGTCGCATCTACGGAAATGATCTTATTTTTGTAAGAATAAAACAATCTGCCGTCCGCCGCTGCAATTTCGGACGCTCCTCCCCCCGCAACATCGGCTTGAAGCTGCCACTTGGGCTTGAGGATCGGCGTCTTGTCCGCAGCCATAATTCCATACTCGCGCGAGTAGGTGGTTTTCCCTGCCGCCTCGGCTTGGCCGGCGACAGCGGGCAGAACCGACGCAAGCAATGCCAGCGACAAAGCTGCGCCAGCCGCTTTTCTCATGAGTTGCACAGTTTTTCCCTCCATGTTCTGCGCCTTGAAGGCACTATATAGATTGAACCTTGAATGTACAATGCCCATTGGACTGATTTTCCCGATGTCTTTGGTTCAACTGATATAGACGCAATGAATGGGGTAAAGTTTCATCTTCCGCCCTGTCGAACCGCATCCCGGCCGTTCTCCGGCAACACAAACAACCGCGATCCCATGAGGAACGCGGTTCTCTTCCGGTATGAGTCTGACCATTGGCCGCCTACGACTTCGTTTCCCATTTTCTCAACCGTTCGCCAAGCTCCCAGCTGCTAAAATGATCTTCCCAGATGATATGGTACAGATTGTCGTGAATTTCGACGATTACCCCATGCGTGCCGTCCTGCACATAGACCACGTGATCGCCAACCTTCATCCCGAGTCCCACCTTTGTCATCCGAGTCGAAAAACGATGCCGTGGCCGCCTTTCGGATACACCCATTTGATGTTCTGATGAGGACAGCCGATGCGGCAGCTTCCGCACTCGTGGCAGCCCTCGTAGCCGACGTGCATGCGCACCTCTTCCCATTTATAGACTTCGGCCGGGCAGAAGACGGTGCAGATTTTATCCGGACAACTCGTCAGGCATACTTCCGTGTCCATCACATGCAGATGAGACTGCGTATCGGCGTTAAAACGAAGCAAATATTGCTTCTCCTCGATGCTTGCGCCCTTGGCTGACGCTGCCGGCTGCGTTTCGCCCATCACTTCATCACCCTCCACGCGCGATACAGGTCGCGGGCCATTTTGATCTTCTCCTTGGCCGGTCCGATGTCCCTCCAGATTTTCCTTTGCTTCTCCCGCTTGGGCATGCCGTCGACGGTCAGCATTTGGCTTGCCGCCCGGTTCATCATCGGAATGTATTGCTCAAAGTATTGCGGGAACTTGTCAAAATGGTGGGTGGCGTCCTTGTACTTCTTCAGATCCTGACCGACGAAGCCGCTCATCAGCTTCTTGCGATAATCGTCAAGCGCCGCCTCCGAGAAGTCGCCTCGTTCTCTCGCCGCGACAATCGTCTCCGCCGCAAGTCTCCCCGACGTCATAGCCATGTTGGAGCCTTCGCGATGAATGGCGTTCACGAGCTGCGCCGCATCTCCCGCGACGAGGACTCCTGCTCCGACGACTTTGGGCATCGAGCGGTAGCCGCCCTCGGGAATCAGATGAGCCAGATACTCCTGAGCCTCGGCGCCTTGAATGTAGGGACGAATCATCGGGTGCTTCTTCACGTATTCCATTAGCTCGTAGGGCTTTATTTTATGCTTGATCAAGCCTGAAAGCAGCGTCCCGACGCCAATGCTGAGCGTATCTTTGTTCGTGTACAGGAATCCGGTGCCGAGGATGCCCTTCGTCGCATCGCCGAACAGCTCGATCGTGCAGCCCTGACCTTCCTCCAGATTAAAACGATCCTCGATGATCTTCTTATCGAGCTTCAGAATTTCCATCGTCGCCAGCGCCACTTCGTCCGGACGGAATTCCTTATGGAACCCGAGCTGCTTGGCGAGCAGGGAATTGACGCCGTCCGCCAGCACAACCACATCGGCGCGCAACTCCCCATCCGGCCGATCTGTCCGCACGCCGACGACTTTGCCGTCCTCGACGATGCACTCGAGCACGACCGTCTCGTTCAGCAGCAGCGCGCCTTGCTCCACCGCCTTGGCCGCGAACCATTGGTCGAACTTCGCGCGCAGTACGGTGAAGTTGTTGTACGGCTCTTCGGCCCACTCCATGCCTTTGTAGGAGAACGTTACCGCCGATGTCTTATCCATCATCATAAATCTCTGCTCGACGATCGGCCGTTCGATCGGCGCTTCTTTATGGAAGTCGGGGACGATCTCCTCCATCATCTTGCGGTACAGCACGCCGCCCATCACGTTCTTGGAGCCAGGGTACTCCCCCCGCTCGATCAGAATGACATTAACGCCGGCCTTCGCCAGCTCGTAGGCGCAGGCGGTTCCGGCCGGCCCCGCTCCTACGACGATCGCGTCAAACTTTTCCGGCATCGGCCTCTTCCTTTCTTCCCAAAGCGGATTTGAAAGCCTCGGTCAGCATCGGCACGATCGTGAGCGCGTCGCCGACGATGCCGTAATGGCAGGCCTGGAAGATCGGAGCCGCCGGGTCCTTGTTGATCGCGATAATGAGCCCCGAGTTCTGCATGCCGACCAGATGCTGAATCGCTCCCGATATGCCGATGGCAAAATAAATTTTCGGCGTCACCGTCGTTCCCGTCTGGCCGACCTGATGATGATGGCCGATCCAGCCCGCCTCCACGACGTCCCGGCTCGCCCCGACGGCGGCGCCGAGCGCTTCCGCCAACTGCTCCACGATTTTGAAGCCCGCCGGACTTCCCAGTCCCTTGCCGCCCGCCACGACAACATCGGCCTCGTCGATCCGGATGCGGCGCGTCGTCGAACGGACGATTTCCAGCACCTTCGTGCGAATATCCTCTTCCCTTAGCGGCAAGCATTCCTCGACGACAACGCCGGAGGCTCCGACTTTACGAGGCAGCGCTTTCATGACTTTGGGGCGAACAGTCGCCATCTGCGGACGATACTTCTTGCACAGAATCGTCGCCATAATGTTCCCGCCAAAAGCCGGCCGGCTGGCGAGCAGCAGCCCGGTGTCCTCCTCCACGTCGAGTTGGGTCGTGTCCGCCGTCAAGCCGGTCGGAAGATCGGTCGCCACGGCGCTGGCCAGGTCCTTGCCCGTCGAAGTCGCCCCGTACAACAGAATTTCCGGCTTATGTTTCTCCACGCAAGCCAGCATTGCCCTCATATAGGTTTCAGTTCGGTAGAAGCGATAGATCGGAGCGTCGTATACATACACTTTGTCGGCTCCGTATTCGAACGCCCTATCGGCCAGCGCGCTAATATTTTCCCCGATCAGCACGCCGGCCAGCTCGGTCTTTCTCTTATCCGCCAGCTGTCTGCCCGCCCCGAGCAGCTCCAGCGAGACGGGAGCGATCGCCCCGTCCTTCTCCTCGATAAACACCCATACTCCGCGATAATCCTCGAAGCTCAAGAAGCTCCACCTCCCGCAGCCGCAGCGAACAGCTCTTGGCGCGACATTAAAATGTCCAGCAATTGAGAGACTTGCTCTGTCGGCGCTCCTTCCAGTATCTTGCCTCCCTGCGGCTTCGGCGGCGCCCACACGGAGCTGACGATCGTCGGAGATCCCTTCAGTCCAAGCTGCGTCTTATCGATGTCCGACAGATCGGCGACCGCCCAAATATGCGGCTGATAACGAGCGGCGCGGAGCATGTTCGGCAGCGAGGAGTAGGGAACCTCGTTGATCTCCTTCTCCACCGAGAGCAGACAGGGCAGCTCGGAACGCACGACCTCGTAGCCGTCCTCGAGCTTGCGGTGAACGATGGCGCACTTCATCTCCTCGTCGATCTCGACGACTTTGTTGACGGACGTGAGCGGCGGCATATCGAGTCTGCGGGCAATGCCGGGCCCGACTTGACCGGTGTCTCCGTCTATCGTCATTTTGCCGCAGATGATCAGATCGATCGGCCGGGTCTGAGCGATTTTCTCCAGCGCCTTCGTCAGCGCATAGCTGGTCGCCAGCGTATCCGCGCCAGCGAACGCCCTGTCGGTAATCATGTAGCCTTCGTCGGCGCCGATCTCGATGCACTTGCGAATCGCCTTGACCGCGGGAGGCGGTCCCATCGTCAGCACGGAGACGACGCCCCCGTAGCGATTGCGCAGCCTGACCGCTTCCTCTACCGCATGGGCATCATACGGGTTCAGAATGGCCGGCGCGCTGGAACGATCCATCGTGTTCGTCTTCGGGTTCATCTTGATGATCTTCGTGTCCGGCACCTGTTTGATGCAGGCGACGATATGCAGCATGAGACTCACCCTTTCCGCTCAATCCGGTCGACTGCCCCGGTTCAAACCTTTCCACTTATCTATATTAAGCGGAGAGCCGGATAATGACTGGGTTTGTCCTTGCAGTCGCAAAACAAATCGCCGCCCCACATCCCCGAGAGGATGAGAGCGGCGTTGGCTAACCTTCATGCTCGAACGAATACAGTCGACGAATCGAGGAGTAAGCAAGAGACGTTGTCGACGACACGCTTGAACTCCCCTCAACGGCTTGCTCCCAGGCGTCCAAGCATTTCGGATCGAAATGCGTTCCCCGGTTTTCGCGAAGAATCGCCATGGCCTGCTCATGAGACATCGCTTGGCGATAAGCGCGGTCAGAGGTCAGCGCGTCGTACACGTCGGCTACGGCTACGATGCGCGCCAAACGCGGAATCTGCTCCCCTGCCAGACGGTCCGGGTAGCCTTCGCCGTTCCATTTCTCATGATGCGACCGGATAATTTCCAGCTCTTCCTTCATAAAACCGAGCCGCCTGCACATCTCGTAGCCTCTGGCCGGATGCTGCTCGATGATCGACCGCTCTTCCTCAGTCAAACGGCCCGGTTTGTTCAAAATTTCGTCGGGAATGTCCAGCTTGCCGATATCGTGAATGATGGAGCCTTGCGACAGAGCGCGAAGCTGATCCGGCGGGAGCTGAAGCTCCTGGGCGATCTGCATCGCGTATAGCGTCACCCGCAGGTTATG
>PJUD01000577.1_pt1 | contig 16925 bp, 22 predicted proteins | sample 1512341 | NCBI WGS metagenome assembly PJUD01 (sample SAMN08177675, study PRJNA422409) | Feces metagenome, whole genome shotgun sequencing project. | isolation source: Chicken feces (3) enriched on wood chips: beechwood xylan treatment | host: Gallus gallus | place: USA: Madison | collected 2015-01-15 | reverse complement strand
CAGTTCTAGAAAATCAGAAAAATTCATAAAAAAATTTTTGTTGTTTTGTAAATTTCTTTTATCTAATGAAACGATTTTATTGTGAATTTGACCAGAAAATATTTTTTTAGTCATGAGCAACAACAAAAAAACCGGGAAAAATTCAAGGTTCATCCTTGTCAAAAATTCCAAACAAATCTCTTTCTTCTGAAAAGACTCATCTCTGTATTGGGAAGATTCGAGAACATTTTTCCCGAACGCCAAGATTAAAAATAGCAGAAGGGTTGTTTTTTCAGTACATCATTCCTTGATAGTATATAAATAAATATTTGATTCAGACTTAAACTTGTTTGTATATACCAAAAACAACTCAAAATGAACGTGAGATACTTTGTAAACTACATCAGAACGATGAAATGCTACTTCTACTTTCTTATTCTTCAGTTGATTGCTGTCGTCTCGTTGATTATTTATGTACATCTAGCAAATTTCCTCAGCTAATCTTTTTTAGGTCTTTATTGATTTCGGCAAAAAGTACATCAATCCTTTACTTGATCCAATTTACCATGCATCTCTAGTCATAACCAAGTCCATGTCTTTGCTATTGAATGTGCTTTAACAATTATCATTATTTTTGAGATCCTAACCAGAATGATTTCCAATAAAAAAGTAATCTATTGATAATTTTCAACTCATTATCTCAGGAATTTTTCGGAAATTTATGGAATGTTATTGATCTTATTGGCATAATTATCATTACAGGCTTATTCTTTGGCTTGGTCTTTTTCGAATCTAAAAATGAGTATAGAAATTTTTTTAGTTTTTATTAACCCTCCCTTTTTCTCAAAGAAATGCTAAACATTCAGAGGAAAGTGATTTAATTCCTGCATTACTCTTAGGTGCAAGATATACAGCTCAAATCTTTAGAATTATGCTTACTTTAAAACAGTATATTTCTTGTGGGAGAGTTTTTTAAAACTAATTCTTAAAAGGAGTCATGATGTGAGAAATGTTGTTGATCATATTGTTTTTGATAATGAAGCTGAACATAAATCAGAAGTCCAAGAAACATCTCATATTGATAATCTTAGTATCAGAGTATAAAACAACACTGTGTATTACTAATTTCTTTTTTGTGAATGTTTATAATAATAATAATATTTTTCATAATGTTGATAATCATTTATGAATGGGAGGAAAGATTTTTCTATTCTTATATACACTATCAGCAAATAAAATTGATTTGTAAGCAAAAGGGTCATGAACTCTTAGAATTGAGGCTCCTTTTTGGACTGCAATACTTGTAAGTGCAGCATTTCCATAAATTGTGTTTTCTTCACTTGTTATTTCTTCTATTGGAAAAAAATCAATGACAAGTTATTCTCAAGAATTACCAATGAATTTTTTACTTGAATAGCCAAGGACAATAGGATAAGGTAATTCTTTTGCAATATAATCAAGATTTTTAAACACTTCAATATTTTGGTCTCGATTTTTAGCAAAGCCAATTCCTGGATCAATCCAAATATTCCATTTATACACTCCTTTTGACAAAGCAAGATCAACTCTTTGTTTTAATTCTTGAACAACTTCTTCAATTAAATTTGAATAGGAATTAAATCTTGTCATATCTTGAGGTGTTCCTCTTGAATGCATAATCACATATGGAATATTCTTTTCTGCAATCAAATTCATCATTTTATCATCATATGCTCCTCCTGAAACATCATTTATTATTGCTACTCCCTCATTTATTCCTTTCTCTGCTACATAACTCTATAATGAATTTTATTTGAAATTCTATCAAATAATCCCAACCTTTCTAGTATCTAATGAAATCAAGATATTTCTCAAATTCGAATCTCTTTTGATGCTTTCAATCAATGGTAATACTCTTGATGCTTCAATCTCAGGGCTGATTATTTCTGCTCCAGGCCTTGTTGATTCTCCTTGATATTATGAGTTTACACTATCCTCTCAATTCAATACCTCCGATATCAATGATTTTAAACCCAGATGCCAAAAAGCTCTTGGCTTTATTTTGCAAATATTCATAATTAATGTCTCTTCCTCTTTGTTCGATTGGAAGAGAGAAACTATCATTTGTGCAATTTAAAATTCCCATTCCAACTGTCTCTTTATTGAAATTCAAAGTAACCTCTTCACGTGTCAAAGGATTTGATAAACTCCAAACTCTTTCTGGATATGACAAGTTTGGATTTGTTCTATCATTCTCCAAATTTATTTCCTTTACAGAATCATTCTCATTTTGTTCTTTGATTTTTTTAATACTCTCAAACTTTTTCGCAATCTTGGATGTACAAATTCAGGCTCCAAATCTACCAAAGGTTTGAGCACAAAATCTCTTTCTTGAATAGACTGATGGGGAATTATCAGTTCACTTGACTCGAAAATTTCATTATCATAAAATAAGATATCAATATCAATTGGTCTTGGACCCTTCCAAACTTTTTTCAAATCAGCTGATCTTCCTAATGACTAGATGACATGATTGATATGTATGTTTTGTTGTACCAATTCTATATCTCGAATTTTATGCAAAAGAGATTCTGGAGAAAGCTGTGTTTCGAAAATAACTGCTCCATTCAAAAAAGATGGTTGTTTGGTTTCATACATAGGAGCTGTTTCATAAAGATATGAGGTTGCTGAAATCTTTCCAAACTCCTTTAATCGATGAAGAGCATTATTGAAGTTCCTTATCCGATTTCCGATATTACTTCCAATACCTAAAATTGCTCGCCGCCGCATAAAAAGTATCAATTAAATATTTTGGTAAATCTTCTAATGATTTTTCTTTTTACAATGTGGAGGATCATCTTAACTAAGTTTTTTTGGTCAAGAGGGGACTTTCACCTGAAAATTGAATAAAAAGAATTTTTTCTTTCTAAAAATTAGATCCTCTCCTGCAAAAAAAATAAAAACTCTTTATTTTCTTCTTCTTTCAAATTTCCCGTTATCAGTAGATTTTCCTGATCAAGAAATCCATTGGAAATCAGCTAGACAGCAATGAGTAATGAATACTTCTAAACTTAAAACCATTTATTTTTACAGGTTTGAAAAAATTATTTATTTTATAAAATTACCTGACCAGAAATTTATATAAAATTTGCAAAGTTTAGACTAAAGTTGCACGATAAAAAAAATCCCAAAAAAAGGTTCATGTCTAAAATGCTGATCAGAAATTCATTGTTTTTCTCTATCTAACTGACGGGAGATTGACAAAAGATTCATAGAAGATTAGATTTTAAATTAATGATTTTCTCCTGAAGATAAATGAACATTCTAGAATATTTTAAGAATTTCCAAAAACTCATAAAAAAAACTCGAAACCAACAAGAAACGAAAGACTCAATCCCTATTCTAAAAAAACAATTATTCATGATTATTCACCTAGTTTTCTTTCCTATTTGTCTAGAATTATTATTCCCTTGGAGAAATCAGATTTTGTTAGATTAGATGAAACTCAAGACACAATGCGATTGGAGCTTAAGATTATTTGTATGCCTGAAAATTCACTATAAATTTATTTTGTTTTTAATCGGACCATATGCCTAAGCCAAAGAAGCAACAATCATCTCTCGGAAAGAGTTTGATTAACAAGAAAAAGAGAGTTGAGCATACCAAGGTATAGACCCATCCAAGATTCCTTCTCATTCTCATAGCAACACGTCTCTGATATTTATGAAGTAGAAGCAAACAAACTTAAATCAGTCATCGATCAAAACACTTTACAAGATTTCTTGCAAGAAGTCGAGCTTTCTTCCAGAAACTTCGAGGTAAATCGAATCTACTCTCATCCCCATACCAACCATCTTAGGCTGTTAAAGAATTTAAAGTCAGAACTGAACATCATGTCATCGATTTAAATTCCATCAATAACCTCAAGCCCAAAACCCAAGTTGACACTAAAAATCTCATTTTGAGAGTCCCCAGAAGACCTAAATGGGACTCCACTACTACCGCTGAACAACTCAATCAAATGGAAAATGTATAATGAAGGTTGTCCCCCCAAAACTCATCTCTTTGATTAGGATAATTTCTTGACTTGGAGAAGAGATTTGGCAAAATTAGAAGAAGAACTTTTGATCGATAGAACCTTCACTCCTTTCGAAAAGAACTTGGAAGTTTGGAAGCAATTATGGAGAGTCGTTGAAAAGGCTGATATCGTTGTCCAAGTAGAAAAAGTTTTAATCGAGAATATTAACCAATTTCGCTTAGATTGTTGACGGAAGAAACCCTCTTTTCTACAGATGCCCTGATTTGGAACATTACGTTAAAGAAATGGACTCCAAAAAAGAAAACATCCTCTTGATCAATAAATCAGATCTTCTCTCTGGTCCAGTTCGGTAATTTTTGGATTTATCATTTCCCTCATTTTCTTTTTCTAGTAAAGCATGGAATAATTATATGAATGCTCATGGAATCAACCATATCTTCTTCTCTGCTAAAGATGAACAAGAAAAAATTGATACTGATAGAATCGAAGCTGAAGAAGCTCTTGAACAAACTGAAGAAATCGTTGAAAATACTGACCGTATTTTCACTAGAAAAAATCTTATGCAAGCCCTCAAGCACATCGTCATGAAGGTTAAAAAGCAAAAGCTTGAAGCACAAGAACCTTCTGAAACTCAAGCTCATCATGATGATAAATCTTCCACCAAAGCCAACTTTAACCCCAATCTCGTCACCATCGGTATGGTCGGATATCCCAATGTCGGTAAGAGTTCCGTCATTAACGTCTTGTGCAAAAAGAAGTTGGTCGGTGTTGCTGCCCAACCAGGAAAAACCAAGCATTTCCAAACTTTGTTCATCGAAAAAGATCTTATGATTTGCGATTGTCCTGGTCTCGTCTTCCCTAACTTTACTTCTAATAGATCTGAAATGGTATATTATATTTTTTAAGTAAAAACCTAAATTTTCAAGGTGTGTAATGGTGTTTTACCAATTGATAAATTGAGAGATTATTTGAACCCAATTCAATATTTATGCTTAAGATTACCAAAGAAGGTCTTTGAAGTGCTTTACAAAATCAAAATTGAAGTGCCTAACCCCACTGGTGCTCAAGTCTTACAAGCTTATTCTAAACAAAGAGGGTATAATTTTCATTTGTTTGAGAAAATCGTCTAAAATATTTCTTCTCTAGACATTTAACAGGAAGTGGGCTTCCAGATGAAACTAGAGCTGCCAGACTTTTCTTGAAGGATCTTGTTGCCGGAAAACTCCTTTATTGTGCTCTTCCTCCTGATTATGACAAAGAAAAGGATGGAGATATTATTCAATATGACGAAAGTCTTTTTGATAAAGAAGAAGAAGCAAATAAGGATAAAGAAGTCGAAGAAGAAGAAAAGGTTGAATTGGATAAAAACGGAGAACTCGTTGAAAAAAAGAAAAAACCAATCAATGATGATGAATTCTTTGATGAACTCCCACCTGAAGATGAAGATGATCCTTATGAAGGACTTGATAATGAAGATCTTTTGATGTTGCTCTTGGAAGGAAAACCTGTCAGAGGATTGAAGTTAACTAAAAATCAAAGACGTGATATTAAATTCGCTTTAAAAAGAGGAGAAGTAAAAGAAAAAATTTGACTAATTTATTGACTCTTACTTAGAAAATTAATGTGAGTGATTTCTTCAAAGTTAAAAAGTCAGGAACTGGTGTTAAATCTCTCGGAGTTCATGGAACTCAAAACTTCTCCAGAGCCCCTGTCCCCCAATCTATTGCCGCAACTAAGCCTGAATAATTTTGAAATTTATTTATTCATATCTATGATATATCATACATAATGTGTATCTTTATATTTTACCAGTATATGATAATACAAAAATCCATTGTTGTATATAATCAATTATTTGGTGTTCTCCTCCAAAATCATAAATAGTAACAAAAATATGTTTGCTTTGTTGGTTCATTTTTAAAAAGGAAATGGAAAAAATAAGTAGATATCAATAATATAAACATTTTTTAATAGAATTTTTCTATAAAATTTCACAATATTTATTTAAGAAGTATCTTTAATAGGAGTTTCAACACCACCTCTTGGATTGTATCTTGCTCTGTGAGATCCTTGGCCACCATCATCTCCACGAGTATCAAGACGGACTATTTAAAAATTATTATTTTCATAAATTTTGTCAATGGTTACGTTGATTATTGATTTCTTGATGATGTTTTAAGCTTTCTTGGAGAGTAGCAACTCTAGCATTATTACTACGAGTTGATTCTTCTTTTTCTTGTTTTAAACGCTCGATTTCTTGAGTTTTGTAATCAACTTGTTTATTTAAATCTTTTGAGATCAAATCATATTCATTCTTCAATCTAAAGGGGAAAGTGAGAAAATATTTTTTTAACTATTCTCTGCTACTTTTTAATGAAATTCTCATTTTCTCTGTGATTCAATTCAACGGCTTCTTTATGTGATTTATTCAAAGACTTAATTTGATTATTCAAATCTTCGATTCTTCTATCCTTTTCTTTCTTTGTTCTTTCAAATTCTTCCTTCAACTCTGCAAGTCTCTTATCTGAATTTGCCTTTGTAAAATAAAATTAGGACACCAATAATTTCATTCTATATTACCTTGGTTTGTTCTGATCTTTCTTCTAAGGATTTATATTTATTTTGTTGTTCTTCAAGTCTCTTTTCAAGCTCAGAAACATTTCCTTGAAGATTTGAGACTTCTTTGTTGCTATTAACACCTCCAGTTGTTCTTTCTTTCAACAATTCTTCTCTTAAATGTCTAATCTCTTCTCTAAGCTTGGTAATTGTTTCACCATTTCTTCTTTCGACACTATCCAACTATTCCAATTAATTTCCATCGACATCTCAAGATTACATGGGACTTTAAATTAGCAATTGTAGATTCATAGCCTTGAACTGAAAGTTTATGTTTATAATCTTCATTTGTATCTTCAGCTTTTCTGACTGCTCTGGGATGTTCATCTTCAACTGAATTATTTCTCAAAGAAAGTCTTTCAGCACTATCTCTATTCAACAATTTACTTTCGTTAGAATCGAAAAAGCAAACCTTTGAATTCCGGAATAATCTTTCTTAGCGTTGAAAAGTTTATTGTCTCTAAAGTCAATACTGAGAGTAGTTTCATCAGTATTCAAAAGCTTATTTTCTCCTCCAACAACTGGGGACTTGATGGGAGAATAAAATTGTTCATTTAATCTTGAAATTCGACTTCTAATATCATCTCTCTTGGCATCTCGAGCTCTTCTTTCTGTTTCATCAGTTGTGAATTTTTGGTCAGGAGCTGTCTCAACAGGAATTTTAATATCACTAACTTGAGCATTTCTCACAGCTGAGGCTTCACGTCTTTGTGGTTCAACAGGGTCTGGTCGACTTGATGTTCTGCCAGTCTCATAAGTCCCATAAGTACTACTATTCCTTCCCTTTTCAGGCTGTCTATTTGATGTTCTTCCACTGAGCATGGGATTGATAAAAGAAGTGCTGGAGTAACTTCTTGAAGCTCTATCAGTTATTTCTCTCTTCAAAGCTCCAGCAGTAGGCGATTTGAAGCTCATAGACTTTGGATTGTAGTCCTGAAGATAATCACTATAAAATCCATTCTTCTTGGGTGTATTTGGTCTAATAATTCCTGTGGGAATCTTATTAGGCTCAGTTTCAATTGTTGGCTTGGTGATGTCATGACTTCTCTTTCCGATTCCAATCTTGGGACTAACGGTTTCAAGTGCTCTAGGAGTTCTTTGAAGAGGAGCAATATTGCTAGATGGACTTTTTGCCAAAAAAGAATCATTCATTTTTTCACTATTCCCAAAAGAAAGTTAATTTTTCGTTGACAACGGATAAAAAATACCTTTTGTCTCTGTAACTTGAGGAGAGATGAGGCTTGTGTTGAATGAATGATGACGAAACTGGAGTTGGGGATCTCAATCCACTATCGACTTTGGATATACTTGATATATTGGAATGTCTCGATTGATCAAGTTGTTGAGGTTCGGGAGGACCTGAAAACGAAATGTTAAAATGAGATGACAAAATTTCCTGTGACCATTTTTCTTGAGATCTGAATAAGGAATGAATTGTTTGTTCCATTCTTTAAATTGAGGCTTTGCAACTAAATCTCTTTCACATTGGAAACAAACTTTTCTTTCTTGTGCTCCATTGTATAATCTGATAGTAGCTGGCTTATTCTCGCAATTTTCACATTTTAAGAAAAAACCTATGAAATTTTTAGCTCTTTGATTGTAGATTGAAATCATTAAAAGGGGGTAATATATTGAAGAAACATACTTGAACTCATGGCAGTTTAATGTTATTCTCTTTTGAAATTTATTTTCTCAAGATTCAAGAACTTGAATTTTTTATTAAATTTAACAGCTAATCCTTCAAATATACATATTAACAAATTTATTCTGATTCAATCAATATTTTCAACTTGCCTCCTCTAAAATAAAATCCCTTTTAACTGTCAATTTCCTGAAGGCATGCTTGAACATTTTTCTATTATCCTGAAATAAGGAATAAAGATTATCAACAGTGATCTAATCTTTGGAAGAAAATTAATTTGACTATTTTTTTCTCAATCAGATATGATAGATGACATAAAAAAAATACAAAATTTGCAAACGCAGATCAAAGTCGTTCTTTTGAAATAAAAGTAGAATGACAAAACAAAAATTGTTTTTAATATTATTTTATTTTTTATACAAAAGAAAAAGACTAAATTTTTTAACTTGAAAATTAATTCAACATCAACCTTCTTCAACCTTCTTGAAACAAAAGAATTTTTCACCTTCAAGAGATCCTCTTAACCTAATTCCCTTCCTACTAAAATTAAAGAAATTTTCTTCATGATATTTCAAATATAGAAAGAGGGATCAATATTCATCAATCTATCAATTTTGTGTTTAATCAAGGTTCTAAATAATCAAAGAAATTCACGAGGATTTATTTTACTTAATAAGGCTTAATTTTGCTTATTAAGAAATGGAAAAAATGAACCAAATGCCAAGTATGATTCTCCAGAGCATCTATATGGAGGTTGCTCGAGAACATTCCAACAAAAGTCCTGTTAATTCTATTTGTAAGCCATTTTTTGGTCAAAGATTGACTCAATTTTTTTAGATAAAGATAAGGCCAGATCCAGCGATCTTCAGACAGAAACTATCTTTTCAGAAGCCTCCTCAGTTTCTCAGGTGAATACTCTCTACAGTAACAACGAAACCCCAACGAGGGCTGATCTTCGGACTTATACCACAACGATTGAGGAAGAAGATGATAGTTCTGATGGGTTTGAAACTTTGGAAAAACTCACTCAAAAGAGCGACTTTCACTTACAAATCGGAAATCAAAACAGCCCCAGCAGAGGGAAGAGCCCAATCAATACTCCAAATACACCAGAGTTAAATCGTAGCCCTTCAACTAGTTTATACGTTCCCCCGCAAAAATCAAAACCTAAACCAGCAATTAAGAACACCAGCACCTTTAAACAAAATAAAGTGATTGAGAATAGTAACAATAAACTTTTCGAAAGAGCCATGTCGCTGCCAGTTCACACTGCAAATCCAGTCACACAGCCAAAGAGAGCTCCTCAAGAATCACAAAATAATGATATTTCTCCTGAAAACGAAAAGGATGATGATGATCCTTTTGGATATGATGATTCTCTCAAAGACTTTTACAACAGTAACAACAAAAATAAGAAACGTACTGCCAAAGCCTCAAGCAAAAAGGATATTAAAGGTAAAAACAATATCATTAAAATATGCGTTGCTTAAAAGCCACAATAGGACCGTCCAGAACTAATAAAGAATTCAATCGTTCATCGAGTCTCAGCTCAAAAAAGAGTCACTTTTTCTACCTCTCTCAGTCCTTTTCAGATAATGATCCTCCTGTAAAATCCAAATTCAACGGCGGAACCTACACTCCCAGACTAGATAATTCCTTCCAAGAAGGAAAACAAAGAAATTTCCACACGGAAGGTAATGAGAGTCAAAGAAGCCCTATTGCTCGCAGCAAAAGAGAATCTTTCCTTAAAGACCTTGAGTCTGCAGATAAGCACCTCAATACACCCAATTCACACAACTCCTTCGAAGAAAACGAACTTCTCGCCAAATCTTCAGCTAGCAAGGAACAACCTTTACGCCCAAGCAAAAAGAAATTAACTCTGACTATTGATCCCGAAGCTGAGGCTCTTGAAAATCTTCCCACAAACTCTGATAAAAAATCCCCTGCAACGAGAATTAGTCCAACCAAAGAACAACCTAAATTCAATTTACTTCAAAAACCTAAAACTCCCACTAAAAGTAGCCTCAAGGATAGTCCAAAATCTCCCAAATATCTCAAACAATTCAAAACTCCCATTGATGTAAGTTCCAAATACATATTCATAAACAACAATTAGGCAAATAAACAAAAAGAATCTCCAACAATTAGTCCTCGATTCGAAAAAAATAGACCTCCAATCGTAATTCCATTTTCTCTATCATCTTCGTTATCAGTTCCCCATAGCTTGATAATCAATCTTCTCCAGCCAAACCAACAACTGCCCTCTCAAAAACTCCTAAAAGTCTTAAAGTATTTTTTGCAATGAAATGAAAAAACTAACTCGCGTATAGAGTGTGGATTTGTATGGTGCCACCCCCAAAACTGCAAAAGTCATAAATAGCACAAAAGCAAGTCCTAAGGCAACTGTCGATCCAAGAGATAGATGCCGATTTGAAGGACAAGGATCAATTGCTGCCAAAGAAAAATTGTCAATCTATTCTCAGAAAAAGAATGTCCCTGAACTCAACCTCAATAAACCTCCTTCTGTTCCTTTCAATAGGTAATTTCTCAAAATAATCTCTCCCAATCTAATTCGAAAAAAGTCAAAGAAGTAATCAATCAAATATGATTGACTCAAAATCCAACAAAATAACTGCTTCACCAATTCTTAAAGCCAAAGTTCCTGAATTCTTTTCATCTGGATCAAGTCCTAATAAGTCACTCAGTAAAGTTGGCACTGAATCTGAAAATCCCAAAGATTCTGAATCTTTCATTGAAGACACCAAACATTTGGACCGCATGATAAGTCAAGCTAGTCTTGAAGGCATCACAAAAGAAGCTTATGACCTTGATCCTGATTTGTTTGAGCCATATATGAATAGAAATGAGGCCATTGAAAGAATCAACACTCCTTCTCGTATCTACATGAAGATCATAGATAAGATCCTTGAGGAAGATGATAGCAGTTCAACTATTGTCCAAGAATCCACCAAGGGCACAAACACAAATACTTTAAGCACTCCTAAAGAATTCTATAAACCAGGACATTCACCTCAGTCCAGCAAATCTCGTCATACTCCTGTTGAAAGTCTCTATGCCACAAAGAAAATGAGTCCATATAATGCTAGACCTCAAAGTCCTCAATTATTTGATAAATCTGGTGGTCATACTCCTAAAAAAAGTTCAGATAAAACTCCCAGTACTTGAGAAATACCTTTTGAAAAAAAAGCTAACCTTCTTTTAGAATCTGATAATAGTCCAGCTAATAAACTTCCAAATTTTGGTGGAGGAGGAGCAAATACGAAATCACCATCTCATGCAAATAGACAAATCAGTAAGTCAGGTTCTGAAGTTAAAAAGATTGAAGTCACCAAGTACAGTAAAGATAATAAAATCACTAAAAAACCAAATCCTTCTCAATGTAATCAATTTCTTTATCTTGAAAATATTTATACTCCCATTGTAGTGTATTCAAAAATGTCAAAGAATCCACCAAGAACTCTGGAAATTTTAACTTTAGCGACTGAACCAAGTCAAGGATCTCCAAATTATTTAAAGAGAGATTTCAGGTCAAATAATCTGAGCCCTACTCCTAAATCTGACCTTCCTGACTCTGAGATCCCAAGTATGCATTCATTGTATCGCCAGTTTGGATCTCTTACTCCAACAAATGTTGGCTCAAGTCCACAAACTTTGACCACAATTGGAAGACAATCTCCCACTAAAAACTTGAATCTCTATAATAAAACCCCAACACCAAAACATAACAATACCAATAACAATGCTGCTGGTAACAGAATTAGAACTGAGCCAGATTTCGAAAGATCCCCCAAGACAACCAATACCAAACCTGGATTCTCATCAGGAAGAATTACGCCTAAAGGAATGTCCTCAATTGGTGAAGTGAAAACTCCACAAAAATCATATGAGAATAAATCCCAGTTTGGCAAAAATGAAAGAATTTCAGAGTCTCTTCAACAACATTTGACTGATACTCTCAATGATTTCCAACAAGCCAAAAAGGATGCCAAAATCTACCAATATAGAAGCCTCACTGGCAATCTTTTTAATAAAATCAAAGGTATCTAATTCTGTTAACGCCCCATATTCTTTTATTCCTTCTCCATTTTGCATACATATAGAAAGTTTAATAACTTTGTATTGATTTATACTTTTTTTTTTTGCAAACTCAAGTCAGGTTTTATAATTTTTATTTGTTTTTTAGTTCTTCTAAAAACTGTCCTTATCATCATTATCATTGTCATTGTCATTTTAAAAATATTCTCAGAGATCAGCTTGCTTTCTTTCCCTCTTTTTATTATCAAAGAGGATTTATCAATTATAGATCGATAGAGTTCATAAAATATTGAGATATGAAACCAAGTTTTGGTTAAAAATGTCAAAGTTGATAAAGCATCCAACAGATGAGGATCCATGAGGGTTTATAAAATAAAACCTATGAAAAAAAGCAAGCAGATTGCTAATAATATTATGCAACTTAATGCTGGTAACAAATTAAAAACTCTGTATACAATCAAGCTGAATATAAGCTTTATATCAATTGATTATTCCTGTTTTGTCTCACAACTGAAAGCTAACTCTTTTGGTCTTTTTCTTTGTTCTTTGAGTTAATTCAGCATCTTTTATAGCTTTTGCGTTTTGGAATAAAGCAGCATTTTTGACGGTTGTATCATATACTTTAAACATCTCCACCTTTTCATCATCATCCAGATAATTGAACAGTTCGTTGTTTGTAAACACAAATCTTCTCCATAATCTAGTTTTAAGATCAAGCTTCTTCTGTTTTTTGGCTTGGAAAGAGTAGATCAAGTAGCCCACGAAAACAGCAACCAATATCCATCTGAACCAGTAGATAAAAGATTTATATGATGTGTCAAAGTTTGGACCTGTTTCCATTGAATTTTATTATTGCACTTTTCGGACTCGCTTTTAACTTTGATTATTAATAAAAATTATTAACCTTTATTACAACTGGCAGAATCTTCGTTTATTCCTTCCTTTTGATTCATTAAATTGGTCTCTTCCTCTTATTTTGTGGAATTTCAAATGCCAAGATTTCAACACAACCGATAAAATATTTTATCATTTTTTTCCTCCTAATTTTGGAAAGAGTGAAAAATAAAATTTTCAAAGGTATTTTTAATTTCTTTAGTATTCATCCTTAAAATGATTCTCATCATACGATTTTCAAATTATAATATTATTTCTTTTGAGACCCTACTTTGTCTCAGGCTTCTATTGAACTTCAGAAACCTGTCAATTTCCAATAGATTGAGAAATTACTTTTCAAAAAAATATAAATCTCATTCTTTTTAAAAGACCGAAAAGAATTTTCCTTTATTTTCAAGGGAAAATAGAAAAATGAAGCCCTGGTTCCATTCGTTCTTCGTTCGACTACAATGCGATATTGGTGTTAAGAAATTGCCAAAATAAAAAGATTTTCTTACTTCTTTTTTTTAATTATGTTTTAAATCAAGTAAAGACTCTGAAATTCTATGAGGTACTTCCTTGATATTTCAACGTCTCCAACTTTCTAGACCAGTAAACACTCATCGAAAGCTGCGTATCCGTGGAGACAGTATTGGAAGTTCAACTCGGTATAAACTTGCAGATCCAGTCACACCTGGAGAGTAAAAGATCAGATTATCATTCTTTTATTTTAAAAAGAAGTTCACGTTCGCGTCTCGATTTTTCAGCCTCTGAAGATGGACTTGATTCTGCTCCAAAAGTTCAGACCTTACCAGGTAAAGAGTAGCCTCTGAGTTTGGTATTGAAGCGATAGATTGTCGTCCATTTTCAAAAGAGAAGAATCTCCTTGAAAAAACCAAAACCTCATCAAAACCCAATCTTACAGCTTTTTCTTTAAAGAATCTTGTAAGTTTTCCAGAAATAGCAACTGAAAGAGGCAGACTCTATCCTCCTCAAATATTTGAAAAGAATCTTTACGAAAAAAATCAGCGTATGATCAGAATGACAAAGATGTAATCATATCAAATTGATGGATTTTTATATCTCCGAATTAGGATCAGTGATTATATGGCAGAAAAAATAGTCAAAAGAACCTCCAGCCTCAGCAATCAAGTTCAAAATTCACAAAAGGTTTTGCAAACATACTTATTATAGTATAATTTCTTTAGAGTTTAAATTATGTCATTCTGGGGAAAAATCCAGATTCCACACAGACACAGACCACCAACACTGCTGAGCATTTAACAAAAAGGCAAAGCTTGCCTCCTCCAACTTATACTTTAAGAAGGTTCAATTAAAGTGAATTCTGAAAAGAGCTAATCTGGCATAGACTTAACACTGATGTTGAAGAGCGTCCTCCTCGGATGAGAATTAGACATCAAAATAGCATTGAAAGCACAAACTCAAATATACATTTGGCAACATTCTTCAAAAATAGTGAAAAATCAAAAAGTCCTCCAAGACTGTATATTATCTCAAATTCTAATCAATAAAATTCATAGAGAAAAAATAAAACATTACAGTCGATCACCAGATGAAAAGACAGATCTCAATCCAAATTCTCTGGAAAAAATCGCAAACAATTTCTTTGTCAAAAACAAAGACAAGTTCCATATTGCAACCCCATTAAAAAAACGAGCAGCTGAACTATCCAAAGAACAATTCGCATCTACAAAAGCTGAATGGCTCAAGAAAGCTCTTGCTTCTCATAGATCTAAACTTAAACCTCAATTTAAAGCTCTCTAGTATTAATTTCACTTTGAGCTTCATTATTTCTTTGCTTTTGTTATTGTCTCATACTATTTCTATTTTATGTCTTATAACCAATTTTTATAAACAAAGAATTTTTTTTCATCTCCATGACAACTCTTGGAAACTTCAAGAAATAACTTCTCTCAATGTGCCCTGACCTCATAATATTTTAATCCCTCAGTCAATCCAAAAATCTATTATTATTTACTATCTATTTCTACTCGGAAATTTTTTGCTGTAAATTTAAAAATTTATAACAGTGATATGAATTTACAAAGAGTTGCAGAGGTTTTTCAGAATATTTCTTCAAGCCAGGTCATTAGTACTCAAGAGGATTGGTACATTGAACACCTTTCTTATTTAACATTCAAGGAACACTCTGATCAAATTCTTGAGAGCTTACAAACTTATCCAACCTGCCGATCTAAATCTTATTGAAGAAAACAAAATCATTTTTCCATTATCCATCCAACATTTCCTCAGAATGATGTGTAATAAGCATATTTTAACACTCCTTTATTGAATAGCAACCATGTTCAATCCCGACTCATTTTTGAGATTTGAAAGTTCTCTTGAAAAATTCAATATTCAAGTAAAAAGATATCCTTTCATTGATCAACTCACTTTTTAAAAAGATTAATGACTGTAAAACAATGGTCAACTTTTGGAATGTTGAAACCTTATCAAGTGAAGAAATCAAATGTCTTTTAATTGCTTTCGATAAAATTCTTAAAGAAGTCAAAGTAAAATATTTGAAAACACTCCTTGATACGAAAATACTATCAATAGGAATTAAGAAAAGAATTCGGAGATCTTCAAAAAGATTATAATGAAGTTAGAGAGGATATTGAACAAATTAAAGATGATTTTGGCAAAGGCTCCACTTCTCTCAAGACAAGTTTTGATTACCAAGTCGAAGAAAATTTTTCTATTGAAAAAGAATATTTCGATATTCGTGTCAGAGATGCTCATTACAGAAATCAACCTATCAAAGTCTTGAAACGCGAGACTAATGATGTCGTCCATCAAATTGGTTTTTGTGTTGAAAAAGATTTTCCCATTGAAGTTTTAAAAATTCCCAGGTAGTCTTTCTTTCAAAACAATCTCATAATATTTCAACAAGAGTATTTACGGACTTTAATGAATTAGAGACATATCTTTTTACTTTTGATGCTCATAAAGAACTCATTTTCTCCAAATACCTTCCTAAATATTACGGATTCAACACGATCACTGATCCCGAGTATAATCTCTATTTCATGGAAGTTGTTAAAGGAAAATCTATTCGCCATCTTCTCACCAATGTAAGAATAACTTGAGTCATTGTAACAAAGTAACAAAGGCAAAATATCGATTGAGTCCAAAAAGTTTGGTCTTTAAGCATTGGTTAAGGGAAATTTTTAATGGACTGAAGGATATCTTGGAAAAGTGTACTTACTCTTTGGATCATCCCATCAAGCTCAAGCACATTTTCGTCAGTGAATATGGAACAAAGTAAATTGAATAATGAAAATCCATCCATACTAATGAGAATAATAGAGTTATGTTTAAGAATTTGAGATTCAATCACAAGAGAAATAATATTCAAGAATCTCATGAAAATACAGAAATTGTGCTTTTAAACAACTATTTGAAAATCATCCTTGATATCCTTGAAAATGAGTCAATAGAAAGTGTTAAAGAATCTTTCCATAACATGGATCTTGATGCCTTTTTATCATCCTTAAAAATTGCAGGTCAAGAATTTAAAAGAGCAATCGGTATTCAAAAGTATTTTGAGAAATATTCCTAACCTTTCATATAGAAGGAAAGAATTCTAGAAGAATTACTTTTGATAGTTTGATGTCAAATCTCATTCTTAATGATGAAGATCTTAAAAACGTAAACAAATAAAATTTTTTCTCTATTTATCATTTAAACAATCATAGAGTGACGTTTTGAACTTGGTTG
>PJUD01000576.1_pt1 | contig 16933 bp, 13 predicted proteins | sample 1512341 | NCBI WGS metagenome assembly PJUD01 (sample SAMN08177675, study PRJNA422409) | Feces metagenome, whole genome shotgun sequencing project. | isolation source: Chicken feces (3) enriched on wood chips: beechwood xylan treatment | host: Gallus gallus | place: USA: Madison | collected 2015-01-15 | reverse complement strand
CTTTAAGTAGATTTCTCCCCATAGTGTTAAATTAGACTTCAAATACTGGTTACGGTTTAATCAAATATAACGCTAACTATTTGAATTATCAACAACAAAGTTAGTATTTTGTTTAAAAGTTTTTCAGCAAATAGATTCATTCTAAGTTTCTTTTAACAAATTTTAACAGCTCTTGCGCATGTCAAAGTAAATGCTAAAATTTGGCGCAGGAAATGTACCTACATAAAGTACAGGCAAAAAGTATATTTTTGCAGTATATTTTGAAATAAAATAATTGATAAATGGCAGACAACAGTCATCACAACAGTATCAATAAGGTGAGCTTCGCCGGATTATTGATCAGTTTAGGAATCGTTTTTGGAGATATCGGAACTTCTCCATTGTATGTTTTCAAAGCAATCATGGGACAAGGAGCCATTCAAAAAGACTTAGTCTTGGGTGGGCTATCCTGTGTTTTTTGGACACTGACCCTCCAGACAACAGTAAAGTACGTTTGGATCACACTGCAGGCGGATAATAAAGGTGAAGGCGGTATTCTATCCCTTTATTCATTGGTGCGCAAACGTGCCCCTTGGTTAATTTTCCCGGCGATGATAGGTGCAGCAACCTTATTAGCGGACGGAATGATCACCCCTGCCATCACAATATCTTCGGCTATTGAGGGTTTAGATCTTAAATTCCCTGGATTACCTACAGTACCAATCGTTGTTACAATTATCTCCTTATTGTTTATTATTCAACGATTTGGAACATCTGTAGTAGGAAAAGTTTTTGGTCCGTTGATGACGATCTGGTTTACGATCATCGGTGTAATCGGTTTATCCCATCTGCACCTCGCTCCGGAAGTGATGAAAGCAATCAACCCCTACTATGCCTTTCATATTTTAATTACTTACCCCCATTCACTATTATTGATCGGAGCAGTATTTTTATGTACTACAGGCGCCGAAGCATTGTATTCGGATATGGGACACTGTGGCAAAAACAACATCCGTATTAGCTGGATCTACGTTAAAATCACCCTTGTATTGAATTACTTTGGTCAAGGGGCTTGGTTATTGACGCAAGAAGGGCGCGTTCTAGGTGGGGCAAATCCCTTCTATTCGATTATGCCCGATTGGTTTATAGGTTATGGTATTGCTATTGCAACGATTGCAGCGGTCATCGCCAGTCAAGCCATGATATCTGGCTCCTATACCTTAATTTCAGAAGCAGTACGTCTGAATATATGGCCTAAAGTCGCAATCCGATACCCGAGCGAGCATAAAGGACAGTTATATGTACCATCCATCAATTTAATTTTATGGGTCGGCTGTATGATTGTTATCTGGGTTTTTGAAGAATCTAGTCGAATGGATGCAGCTTATGGTCTTGCGATCAATTTAACCGTTTTGATGACCACGGTATTAATGGGTTATTTCCTCGCCATGAAAAAGGTAAATCGCGTGCTAATTGCTATATTTTTAGTTGCTTATTTTGTAATTGAATTAACTTTCTTAGTAGGAAATGGTGTCAAAATAGCCCACGGTGGTTGGTTAACCCTTATGCTCGCAACGGCATTATTCGTAACGATGTACTGCTGGTACACAGCGCGAAAAATTAAAAATCGTTTTGTCAACTTTATCAATATCAATAAATATTACCCAATTATCTCCGAATTAAGTGAGGACAAATCGGTTCCCCCATATGCATCACATTTGGTATATCTGACAAGTGCAAATTTCAAATCCGAGATAGAGGCTAAAATTATTTATTCAATCATTAATAAAAAACCGAAGCGTGCGGATGTGTATTGGCTGGTCCACGTTGATGTGATGGATCATCCACATACAAAAGAGTATTCGATCGATCAGCTTATCCCGGGTAAGTTAATACGCGTTGATTTTAAACTTGGCTTTAGAGAAGAACAGCGCATCAGCCTGCTATTCAGAAAAGTAGTTGAGGAAATGGTAAAAAAAGGTGAAATTGATATTACCAGTCAATACGACACCTTGCGTAAACACAATATTCCAGGTGACTTTAAGTTTGTTGTTTTGGAAAAAGTACTCTCCAAAACCAACCAAATGACATGGATAGAGAAGGTAATTATGGACATCTATGGTTACCTCAAAAAAATGAGTTTGTCCGAAGAAAAAGGTTTCGGTTTAGATTCCAGCTTTGTTACAATTGAGCGGGTTCCACTCAATTTTCCACAGACTTCAGAGGTCCATCTCATACGGAAAGATTAATACTCCTCAAGGTGATGCGCAAGCATCACCTTTTTTATTCAATAGAATTGCATTACTTTTGTTGCAAATAATACATCATGGCAGACGCTAATCCAAAAAAGAAATTACACCCTAGAAATAGACATCTCGATAACTATAATTTTGAAGAATTGAGCAAAGTAGAACCTTCGCTCAAAGATTTTGTTATAGAAAATGCTTACAAAGTAAAATCCATTGACTTTAACAATCCGGATGCTGTAAAGACATTAAACAGAGCCCTTTTAAAAAAATATTACCACATTCAACATTGGGATATTCCCAAAGAGAATCTTTGCCCCCCTATTCCGGGCCGAGCAGATTATATTCATTATATCGCAGACGTGCTTGCAAGAGACAATAATGGTGAGATTCCAAAAGGTGGAAATGTTCATGTCCTTGATATCGGTGTTGGTGCAAATTGTATCTACCCCATCATCGGGCATCAGGAGTATGGATGGAGCTTTGTAGGATCTGAAATTATCAAGAGCGCATACAAAAATGCGATCGAGATAACGCGGACAAATATGAGCTTAAAAAAGAGCATACAAATCCGTCTACAAAATAACCCGAAAGCCATATTCAAAGATATTATCCTCCCAGGTGAGAAATATGATGTGGTGATCTGTAATCCCCCATTTTTCAGCTCTCAAACCGAGGCTTTACAGCAGTCCATCCGTAAGACTACAGGCATTAAAGAAGCTAAAATAGACGAAAAACCTGTCACACAAGCATTTTCTGGACAAGGAAGCGAGTTGTGGTGTGATGGTGGTGAAAAAGCTTTCTTGTCACGCATGATCTTTGAAAGTCAATTTCACAAAGATCAAGTAAAATGGTTCACAACATTAGTTGCTCACCGTGAAGACATTCGCTTTCTACAACACAAACTAAAGAAAATAAATGTAAAAGAGACCGAGGTGATCCGCATGGAACAAGGCAATAAGGTAAGCCGAATCCTTTTGTGGAGATTCTAATACGTCCATGATATTCAAAGAAAAGGAGCTATCTGATAAATGATAGCTCCTTTTCTTTAATCAATTTGTACGACGCTTCTCATATACTATACTTGCGCCTGTTTATTTAACTTTGAATGTTTATAGCCATACATAAAATATACAGCCAATCCAATTACGAGCCAGATCACAAATATTATCCAGTTACTTGCCCCCAATTCCGTCATCAAATACAAATTGATCAGGATACCAACGACAGGCAATAGCGAAAAGTTCATTTTAAAGCTATAAATACTCAGGCCGAGCCAGGTTAACCAAAATATAATGACCAACATTTTATGTTCTATAATTTCAAGGAAGGAGAGCGATTTCCACTCCTGAATCGTCTCTTGCGCATAGCTAAAAATGAACCCAATAGCGATCAGTAGCCCTGCACCAACTAAATATTTACCATTGATGTAAGGAACTTTAAATTTGGATTTTGCAGATAAGCCCGAATAATCCATATACAATACACCTGCACAAACAAGGATAAAGGCAAAAAAGGTGCCCACGCTCGTTAGATCCACAAAGAAGTCCATTTTAAAAAATAACGAAGGGATAGCAACCACCAAACCCGTCACAATAGTCGCAAAAGAAGGTGTTTTATATTTTGGGTGGATCGTCGCGAATTTCTTCCACAACAAACCGTCCCGACTCATAGTCATCCAAATTCTTGGTTGAGCCAATTGATACACCAGCAAGGCACTGGTAATGGCAATCACAGAGGTCACCGATATAATTCCGGCCATATGGTCAAAGCCGACATATTTAAACACGAAAGCAAGTGGATCCTTCACATTTAATTCGGTATAGTTAACCATCCCCGTCAAGACCAGGGTAATGGCAACATATAATACAGTACAAATCAATAGACAATAGATCATTGCCTTAGGCAGATCGCGCTGTGGGTTTTTACACTCTTCGGCAGTTGTAGAGATCGAATCGAATCCGATAAAGGCAAAGAAAACTGCGGCTACACTTCCGAGTACACCTTTGAGGCCATTCGGTGCAAAAGGTGTCCAATTTTCAGGTTTAATGAAAAATATACCCCCAAAAATGACAGCCAAGATGATTGCTACCTTAATCATCACCATCACCATACTGGCTTTCTGCGATTCCTTAATTCCGATGTAAACCAACCAAGTGACCAAAAACGTGATAACACCTGCCGGTAAATCAAAAATAATAGGGACACCGCCAATCCGTGGCGCACTATTAAAAGCATCCAGACCATGCTGGTCGATTGCGGTCAAAGCAGCAGCGCCGTGTTGATTCATTTTGTCTACAGCATCATAAGCATAGCCCGGTGCCATGGATAACCAAGCTGGTATATGTAAACCAAAGCCTTCCAGCATGGAAACAAAATACTGCGACCAAGAAATGGCAATAACGGTATTGGAAACAGCATACTCTAAGACCAACGCCCAACCTATGATCCATGCAAACAATTCACCAAAGGCCACATAAGCATACGTGTATGCCGAACCCGAAACAGGAACAGTACTGGCAAATTGCGCATAGGCCAATGCTGTAAAAACACAGGCAAAAGCCGTAAAAACGAAGAGAAGTGAGACTGCTGGTCCACCTTCATAACTCGCCAATCCAATTGTGCTAAAGATTCCGGCCCCTACAATAGCGGCGATACCCAACGAAACCAGATCTGTTACCCCCAATACCTTTGCAAGGCCTGTCCCCCCCTCTTTTTGGGTGTCATGCAGAATCTGATCAACACTTTTCTTCCGAAAAAGTCTATGTGACATGTAAATTTAGTTTTTGATACTTAAAATTATGCGAAAATAAATATTTTCAAGGTCTTATACTATTGGTATTTTTCTGATGGACTAATTAAAGTCCACCAGCGCATATTGAATATACTGGTAAATTTCCTGATAATCGGTCATCTGCGTATGTAAATAGGAAATCAGCTGTTCCGTCAGAAGCTGTCTTTGCTCCACTGAAACTTCAAATTGCCACAATCGTTTACAAATATTGAAAAGTGCACCTGCAATTTTTTCCACCTCTGCATAGTCATAAATATACTTCCACTCAATAAACTGATGATAGAATTTTTCAAACTTAGGAATATCATTCAGTTGATTAATTTTCAAAAACTTCCGAACAGCGTCTTCATTGACATGCATTAGTGCAGCGTAGAATTTATCGATGGAGACCGCTTTATTTTGTGTTAGGATATGATCCAGCAATAGCTCCAACGCGATATGAGCCATAAAGGACGGCCGGATAGGCAGCCCCGCTAAACTAGACTGGATTTTTAGTTTCAGTTGATGTGTATGATGAAAAAAATAAGGTGAATTGTGAAACAGGCGATCGACCTCGATATGACGGTTCCAACCGATATACATCTGCTCGAGTAAAGGATTGTCCAAAAGCTCATCTTCATATTGCCGCGGTTTTAGCATAAAAGATTTATCGGCATTTTTTAACAGATCTGGTAACAGTCCACCCACAATACGCTCGGGGTTGGTCGCAAACCGCTCAAAATAGAAATGTGATAAAAAATTCATACCAGCTTATTAGCGTGTGCTTTTATATGGAATTATTCGCTCAATATACGCTTAATCTCCTATCTTTGCATCTTGTAAATTAAAAAATTAAATCCATTTAACAATGAGCTTTGTAGAAGAATTACGTTGGAGAGGCATGTTGCAAGATATTATGCCCGGCACTGAAGACTTACTAAATAAAGAAAAAGTCGCTGGTTATATCGGCTTTGATCCCACAGGCGACTCTCTACACGTAGGACACTTGACCCAGATCATGACGTTGATCCACTTCCAAAATGCGGGCCACAAACCAGTTGCCTTAGTTGGAGGGGCAACAGGAATGATTGGAGACCCTTCTTTCAAATCTGCAGAGCGTAACTTGTTGGACGAAGCTACCCTACAGCATAATGTAGCTTGTCTAAAAAAACAGTTAGGCAAATTTCTTGAATTTGGAGAAGGTGAAAATGACGCCCAAATGGTTAATAATTACGACTGGTTCAAAGATTTTAAATTTTTGGATTTTATCCGTGATATCGGTAAAATGATTACCGTTAACTATATGATGGCAAAAGATTCTGTAAAAAAACGTTTGGAAGGTGACAATGGTCTTTCATTTACAGAGTTTACCTATCAATTGATTCAAGGATATGACTTCTACTACCTTTGGAAGCACCACAACTGTAAAGTTCAAATGGGAGGGTCCGACCAATGGGGCAACATTGTAACAGGAAGTGAAATGATTCGTCGCCAAGATCAGGGAACTGCCTATGCAATCACCACGCAATTAATCAAAAAAGCCGATGGTCAGAAATTTGGAAAAACCGAATCTGGTGCCGTATGGTTAGATCCAAAGAAAACCTCGCCGTATAAATATTACCAATTTTGGTTGAATACCTCGGATGATGATGCTAAAAACTGGATCAAAATTTTCACTCTCAAACCCCAGGACGAAATAGCGTCTATTATTGCAGAACATGATGCAGCGCCACATTTACGTCTAGTTCAAAAAGCACTGGCAAAAGATATCACCATTCGTACCCACTCCGAAGAAGCATACGAAACTGCGATCAAAACTTCTGAATTTCTTTTTGGTAATGGTTCTTTAGAGTTTTTGAACAACTTAGATCACGAGGCTGTTTTAGAGGTATTTGAAGGCATTCCTCAGTTTCAGATCGCTAAAGCGGATCTCGCAGCGGGCATCAATATTCTTGATTTACTGGCTGTTCAAACACAAGTATTCCCTTCCAAAGGTGAGGCTCGCAAAATGCTTCAGGGCGGTGGAGTTTCTATCAATAGAGAAAAAGCAACTGATATAGAAGAATCTATTACTGAAAATCACCTTGTAAACAATAAGTATATTGTTGCCCAACGCGGTAAAAAGAATTACTACCTGATTATCGCAAATTAGTAATCAGCAGTATATTACTTTAATAATCCATAAGTAATCAGCAGTATTCCATTTTAATAATCCATAAGTATAAAAAAGTCCCTTTTGAACAACTCAAAAGGGACTTTTTTATACAATCCAAAGCTCTCACTCCTCCGCTGAAAAAATCGGTCCGGTTATTTTAATAGTTTTTCAAATGCCTTACGTGCAGCCCCTCTAAAATGTACCTCCCCACAATATTGATATCCCAGCTTTTCGAATACATGCAACATTCCTCCATTGTCAAAATTAGTATCCACCTTAATACTATAAACCCTATGATCAACCGCGATCTTCTCCACCCCAGACATAATAGCCGTCCCCACACCTTTCATATGCGGATCCTGCGCCGAAGCCAATCGGTGTATACCAACATAAGGACCATCACTTAACCATTTTCCGTCAATATCATTATAAGCAGGTTCGACATCAAAAATAATAGCAACATAACCTACAATCCTATCTTCCACTTCAACAACATGCCCATAGCCCTTATCAATATCCGACTGCACCACATCTTCATTCGGATAACCATCTTGCCATTGTCGGCTACCTTGTTCTTTCCTGAGAGCAATTGCTTGTTGTATAATTTCCCAAATCCGTCCTTTATCAGCTAATGTCGCTTTTCGTATTTCAAACTTGTTCATCCTATCTGTTATTTTTATTCGTAAAACTACATATTTTACAGCAACTCCAAAGAATACACCAAAACAGTGGCAATCTGTATTGATATCCACATTCTTTGGTCAAACCCATTTGCAGGGCATAGTATTTGCTAGTCATTATAACTAACAAGCTTTTTAGCTACATCTAAATTTATTCATGCATAAAAAACGACAAACTTAAAATAATTAGGCTATCGGCATCTTTAAAATACTATCAAAATAACTAAGTTTGTAAGCAGTATAATTGTGAGCTTTTCAATGTCAAACAAAGGAAATACATTTAGGCAGACAGGGAATTCAGTTTCCGGCAAACGTGCCCCTCAAAAGGAATCAACAACATTTAAAAAAGAAAAAAGTCAAAAAAATAGTGTACCAAGAGATTATTCTGATGCACAGCAAAAGGCTGTCAAGATATTAGGAATTTTATTGATCTTGCTTTCATTAGCATTTGCGACCGCTTTCGTATCCTACCTATTTACTTGGGAAGACGATCAAAGTTATATCGCAAAAACCAATGGCGGATGGTCAACATTATTTAGATCTACAGAAGAAATTCATGATGAAGCTGTTGATCTACCCGTTGTTGACAATAAACTAGGGAAATTTGGTGCATTGCTTGCCAACCAATTCATGTACGAATGGTTTGGCGTCGCATCTTTTCTCTTTATCCCGGTATTATTCATTTTAGGATATCGCCTGTTGTTCAAGAAATCATTGCTTCCATTGTACCGTACGGTAGTCTATTCTTTTGTTGCAATCGTTTTTATCTCGGTAACATTGGGCTTCCTACATGGATTTATGGCCGATACACCGCATATGCTCGAGGGTAAATTTGGCTTTTGGACCAATAAATTATTGGAAGCACAAGTTGGCATTGTCGGCGTTGGCTGTATTTTGGCCTTTGCATATCTGACAACTTTAATTTTACTTTACAATCTTGATTTTAAGTTTGTCCTTTTCAGCAATAGAAAATCCAAGTCATTCTCCGAAGATATGGACGAAGTGGATGAGGATGAATACGCTCCACAAAATCTAAGAAACAAAATTCATATTGAAGATGATTCCATCCAATCTGTACGGGAATCTTTTCAACGCCCAACATCAATCAATGAGCGATTTCAATCTGCTCGTGAAAAAGATGTGCAGGAAGAACTTCAGCGTCCTGCTTTTACCCATCACCCCGTACCTGAAGTACAAATTGATCCGAAAGACAAAGTGGTGCTTTCCTTCGACGACAGTCCTATGGAACGAACAGAGCACACACCTTCAATCAGTTTCACCATTGATCAACCGAATGAAGAATTGGAAGCGGAAGAATTACCGCTAGTCCGGGAATATCAAGCGCCGAAAATTGAAGCAGAACCTCAGCAAGAGCCAGAAGCTGCCATTGAAGCCGATGCAGTACCTGGTTTGGTGGTAGAGGATATCAAAGAGGAAAAAGAGATCACTGCAAGTGACCTTGTGGCCCAATTCGGACAGTATGACCCCAAATTGGATCTTTCCGGCTATCAACATCCAGCATTGGATTTATTGAAGGACTATGGGGGAGGTAAAATAACCATCAATCAACAGGAACTCGAAGCGAACAAAAACAGGATTGTTGATACACTGAGAAATTACAGCATCGAAATCGAAAGTATCAAAGCTACTATAGGTCCAACGGTAACTTTGTATGAAATTATACCAAAACCAGGTGTAAGGATCTCAAAAATCAAAAATCTGGAAGATGACATTGCCTTAAGTCTTGCGGCATTGGGTATACGGATTATTGCACCTATGCCTGGAAAGGGAACAATCGGTATTGAGGTACCAAATTCCAGTCCGGAAATGGTATCCATGCGATCGGTACTTGCTACGGAGAAGTTTCAGAAAACAGACATGGATCTCCCGATTGCTTTAGGTAAAACGATTTCCAATGAAGTTTATATTGCCGATTTAGCTAAAATGCCTCACCTTCTAGTTGCGGGAGCGACCGGACAAGGTAAATCAGTAGGTATCAACGCCATTCTGACCTCTTTACTGTATAAAAAGCATCCGGCCGAATTAAAATTTGTCCTTGTTGACCCTAAGAAAGTGGAACTTTCACTATTCAAAAAAGTAGAGCGCCACTTCCTCGCAAAATTACCTGACGACGGAGATGCAATTATTACCGATACGAAGAAGGTTATCAACACCTTAAATTCTCTGTGTATAGAGATGGATCAACGTTATGATTTGTTAAAAAATGCACAGGTACGGAATTTAAAGGAATATAATGCAAAATTTATCAATCGCAGATTAAACCCTGAGGAGGGTCATCGATTCTTACCATATATCGTTCTTATTGTTGATGAGTTTGCCGACTTGATGATGACAGCAGGAAAAGAGGTCGAAACACCGATTGCACGATTGGCACAATTGGCCCGTGCTGTAGGGATTCACTTGGTTATTGCAACCCAACGTCCTTCTGTCAATATCATTACCGGTACAATCAAGGCCAACTTCCCTGCACGTCTTGCATTCCGTGTATTATCGAAAGTCGATTCACGGACCATTCTAGATACAGGCGGTGCAGATCAGTTGATCGGTCGAGGTGACATGCTTCTAGCGACTGGAAGTGATTTGATACGTATTCAGTGTGCTTTTGTTGATACGCCAGAGGTTGAACAAATTTCCGACTACATCGGTGCACAACGAGGCTACCCTTCGGCATTTATGCTACCGGAATACGTAGACGAAAACGGAGATGGTTCTGGTAGTGTCGATTTTGATCCCAAAGACCGCGATCAGTTGTTCGAAGAAGCTGCCCGATTGATTGTCATGCATCAGCAAGGCTCAACTTCATTAATCCAACGTAAATTAAAATTGGGTTATAACAGAGCAGGACGAATCATCGATCAATTGGAAGCTGCTGGAATTGTAGGTCCATTTGAAGGAAGTAAGGCCCGCGAGGTACTTTATCCAGATGAGTATTCATTAGAACAATTTTTGGAGACGTTAAGAAAGGACAACTAAGATGAAAAAACAATTGTGGTTTATGGTAGGTTTGCTAATTATTGCATACAGCCAAAACAGTTATGCACAAAATGATGCCGCTGCTAAAGCATTACTGACGAAAGTAAGCCAAAAGTACAATGCATACAAAACAATACAGGCCAACTTCTCATTAGCTATTAAACAAGCTAATGGCGGCTCACATACTGACGCTGGAACAATATACCTGGACAAGAGTAACAACAAGTACCAGGTCAATACCAAAAACCAAGTATTGATATCGGATTCCAAGACACAGTGGAATATCATGAAAGCCGAAAAGGAAGTTGAAATCTCAGAAGCAAGCAATTCGACCAACGAGATCAATCCAACAAACATATTCAGCTTCTACACCAGCGGTTTTAAATATACCTTGACCAATACTGAAAAGGTAAAGGGACTTACGCTAAGTGTCGTTGAATTAAGTCCCCTCGATAGCAAAAAAAACTATTCAAAGATAAAGCTGCGTATCAATAAGGCAAGCAACCTGATCTATGATACGACCGTTTTTGATAAAAGTGGTAATCGCTATACCTATACATTAGCTTCGCAAGAGGGCAATAAGGGCTTTTCAGCTAATCTATTTGCATTCAACAAAAATGATTACAAAGGTTTTGAAATCGTCGATTTAAGATAAAAATCTATCGACGCTATAACTCGGATTAAACGCAGTACCATAAAAAAGGCTTTCCAATACTGGAAAGCCTTTTTTATGGTACTTTAATCGTTATTGTACTTTACGCAATTTTATAGCATATTAGGTTCCTTATCCAACGTCTCGCTTTCTTTGTTTGCATAACGCGAATAACCATGCTTTTGCGGATGTTCGATAATTTCCTTCATAGAAACAAGTTTGTACACATACGAACCCGTTTCATTATTCAATTTCAATGCAAAATAGTCGTCCTTTTTTTGTCTCCTTATAGAACCTCTTAAACTACCATCACCGACATTATATGCTGCAGCTACCAAGGTCCAGTTTCCAAATTGGGCATACAGGTATTTCAGGTATCTGGCAGCAGCATGTGTAGATTTGACAAGATCTTTCCGGTCATCTACTGTACCATTGACTTTTAATCCATACAATCGCGCTGTTGCCGGCATAAACTGCCAATAACCACCAGCTCCCTTAGATGAAACAACAGCTTTACTAAGGCCGCTTTCCACCAATGGAATGTACTTAAAATCTTCAGGAATACCATGTGATTTAAGGATCTTTGCGATCATAGGCAAATAGGTCTCTGCCTTTTTGTGCATATCGTATGATCCTGTTTTTTTAAACGAGAATCGATTGAAAAATTTGCGCAATTTACTTTCCACAAGCGGACGATCCATCGGTAATGAATCTTCAGCAAATGTCAATGAATTCATATAAGATTCAAACGAATTGCTTTTTTCTTTTTTTTCTTCTTCGTTCCCATGATGAGCGGGAACTACTACGAGCTTCGGTTCAACGATCTTATCGCCGTTTGAAGCGTTGTTGTGTGGGGTTGAGTATAATTTTGACAGCAATAAAGCAAACAAAATCAAACTACTACATAAAACTTTCTTTCTTATCATTCACTCCCTTAATGCTATCCTATCCACGACTCCAATCGATCAAAAAATAGCTTGGTTCAAATTCAAGGGTACAAAGGTAAACACTATTTATTTAAAAAACAAATAGTTACATTACAGACAACTTAAAGTGGCTTTTTTAGCGTAAAAACGCAGCAAATCCAAGAAAAGACAAAAAGATAAGGATTTTTTCGCAAAACCCAAAATTATACCTAACTTTGTGGTTCACATTTTAGCAAAACACAATGCCATTCAGCAATAAAAGGAACAGTCGTGATGACAACTCCAGAAAGTCACGAGGCAACTCAGATAGCTTCAAATCTAGAGGCGATAAGAACAATAGTTTCGGAAAAAAATCATATGGGTCGAATGACCAATCTGAAAGAGGTTCTTTCAGAAAAGATGATAATCGTGAGAACAGATCATTCGGATCTAAAAAATTCTCAGACAAACCTCCCTTCCGAGGAGAGAACAATTCCTTCCGTTCAAAAGATAATTCAGAAAAATCCTTTGGTAGAGGAGGACGCTCATTTGATAAAAATGATTCTTCAAGATCTTTTGACAAAAAAGATTCCTTCAATAAATTTGATAGATCAGAACGTTCTTTTGACAAAAAAGATAACTTCAAACGTTCCGATAGAAATGACTCTTCAAGATCTTTTGACCGCTCAGAGCGTTCTTTTGATAAAAGAGATAGTTTCAAACGTACAGACAGAAATGACTCCTCAAGATCTTTTGACCGTTCAGAGCGTTCTTTCGATAAAAAGGATAACTTCAAACGAACAGACAGAAATGACTCCTCAAGATCTTTTGATAGATCAGAACGTTCTTTTGACAAAAGAGATAGTTTCAAACGTTCAGACAGAAATGACTCTCCAAGATCTTTTGACCGTTCAGAGCGTTCTTTCGATAAAAAAGATAACTTCAAACGTTCAGACAGAAATGACAGCCCAAGATCATTCGATAGATCAGAGCGTTCTTTTGATAAAAGAGACAGTTTCAAACGTTCAGACAGAAATGACTCTTCAAGACCTTCTAACAGAAAGTTTGATGGCGAAAGAAGTAGAAATTTTGATGACAACAAAAACTTTGGTGATAAACAATATATTAAACGTCCAAAGAAAAAAGCAGAGGATGCAGAGGATGACGGCTTAGTTCGTTTAAATCGTTACATCGCCAATGCTGGTATTTGTTCAAGACGTAAAGCTGATGAACTTATCATTGCTGGTGTCATTTGGGTAAATGGAGAACCTGTTACTGAATTGGGTACCAAGGTAGATCCTGCAACAGATGAAATCCGTTACAACAACGAACGTTTAAAACGTGAAAAAAATGTTTATGTTCTGTTGAACAAACCAAAAGATTATATCACGACTACAGATGATCCTCAGGAGCGTCATACCGTAATGGAACTTGTTTCTAAAGCGACAAAAGAAAGAATTTATCCTGTTGGTCGTCTTGACAGAAACACGACGGGACTTCTTTTAATGACAAATGATGGTAGTCTTGCTGAAAAACTTTCACACCCGCGCAACAGCATCAGCAAAATCTATAATGTCGAGTTAAACAAAAGCCTTACACAAGGTGATTTTAACAAAATCAGCTTTGGTATCGAATTAGAAGATGGTGTAATCAAACCCGATGACTTGAGTTATGTTCAAGGTGGATCAAAACGTGAAGTTGGCATCCAAATCCACTCAGGAAAAAATCGTATCGTACGTCGTATTTTTGAGTCATTAGGATATGAAGTCGTTAAATTGGACCGTGTGGTTTATGCAAACTTGACGAAAAAAGATCTTCCACGTGGCCGTTGGAGATATTTAGAGGAACGTGAAATCGTGCAATTAAAGCACCTGATTTAATCGCTTAAGAAGATAAATAAAAATAAAGGACGGTCATTCAGTTAACCGTCCTTTATTTTTTATATTTGCTCTTTCAATTAAAACAACAAAGAATATGACTGATCCGAAAACACTTTCATCCGTTGCGGAATTCCATAAAACATTCCAACATCCAATCCTAGACACCCCTACGATTCCATCTGAACAAAGATGTGCCTTACGGGTATCATTGATCGCTGAGGAATTAAAAGAATTAGAAGAAGCCATCCAGGATAAGGATTTGGTAGAGATTGCAGACGCACTATGTGACATTCAATATGTACTTGCTGGAGCGGTATTAGAATTTGGTTTAAAAGATAAATTCTCAGCTCTTTTTGATGAAGTTCAACGCTCCAATATGAGCAAGGCATGTAAAGACGAAGCAGAAGCCATCGCTACACAAGAGCACTATAAATTAAAAGGTGTAGAATCCTATTATAAAGAAGTTGATGGCAAATTTCTGGTATTCAGAACAGCCGACAATAAAACGTTAAAATCTATCAATTACTCTCCAGCCGATCTAAAAACGATTGTTGAGGGCTAAATAAAAGATGGTGATCGTACCCTATTTTTTTATAGGTAAACAGCAAAGGCTTCTTTAGAGAAGCCTTTGCTGTTTTTTATAGCGCGGAATATATTTATTAAACACGATAGCATCCAATGATCTATCAAAAGAGTAGAAATTATTGGAGGCGACTAAAAAAGACTTCCTTGCACGACCTGACGTGCTTCCAATCCCTTATCGATGTATGTTTGAATACCTGATTTCGGTAAGCCCCAATTCGGGGCAATTAACAATTCTTTATCTGCAATCCCGAAAATACGTTGAATGATCAGATCAGGACGCAATCGAGGAATAAACTTCGCTAAGAACTCGGTGTAACCTTCCATCGAAAAAAGTTCAAAGGGCTCACGTTTGAACTTAACCCCCATAATAGATCCCTCTACAATATGTAGGTGATGCAGCTTCACAAATTTGATCTGTGGGAAGCGGTTGATTTCATCTGCATATTTCAACATCATTTCTTCAGATTCCCATGGGAAGCCAAAGATTGTATGTACACAAAGTTCCAAAGGGGTATCTTTCAGCATATCCATGGCCTGAACAAATTCGTCGTGAGAACAGCCTCTATTGATCTGCTCCAATGTATCGTTGTAGATCGATTCCATACCCATTTCCAAATCCACATCGTAACGATCTGTATAAGACTCCAACAATGCAATCTTTTCAAAATCCAAACAATCAGGACGTGTACCAACAGAAAGCCCCAAAGTATTTTCAGGATCAATACTTAAGGCCTCATCATACATCATTTTCAGTAGATGCGTCGGCGCATATGTATTTGTATTTGGTTGGAAATAAATAATAAACTTCTCGGCGCCATAGCTATTGCGTGCTCTTTCAATACCCGATTCTACCTGCTCTCGTATCGAAGGAATTTTCCGGGCAGTATCCGGTGTAAAAGAATCTACATTACAGTAAGTACAACCACCATAGCCCTTACTACCATCACGATTGGGACAAGTAAAATTACCATCCACAATCACTTTAAACACTTTCTGTCCGTTATACTTTTGCTTTAAATAAGCCCCGTAATGATTATACGGTTTAATTCCGTTGTCCAATAATGTACCCATTGCGCTGCAAAGTTACTCAATAAAAATCATATGTGACCATTACTTTCTCAGGATCAAATGTTAAACTGATACGGCCGTCACGAAAATCCTCCCAAGATAATTTATACGAATTATCCTTAACTGTTTTCTCCAAATCGAAGTAACTTCCTTTTATGGCTAAATTGGGAGAATTGTCGCAATAAGTAGGTAAACCGTAATAGAAAACGAAAAATTGTTCAAATTCTTTAAATGACAAATATCTTCTTATACTATCTTTATTTCTTGAGATCAATATCTCAATTTTCTTTAGTCTGCCATTTCTATAAAAATAATCAAGTGTTTGACAATACAATGCATTCAACCATTTACCGCCACTAAATCGGATATGCCCTGGATCGATGACGACCATTGTATCCTTACTATGTGTATATATTCCAAATTCCCCTATATAAGATCTCTCCCCGAGATGAATAATATATTCGCGGGCTATATTGGCAGATCTACCATCTTTATTTGCCGGTATCCACTTTGATATGGAAGAAAATTTATGGTTCATTTCCTCAGTTTTATCCACATACCCAATATTGCTGGAAACAACTTTGACAGTGCTATCCTTAGTAACCTCGAACCCGACATGCGCTTCATAATCGAGATTACCCCAACTATCTTTCCATTTTTCATTTAACTGCCTATAAAAATCAACAATACCTATCTTGGGGGTTGGAAGATAGTTTTCATAAGAAACAAAAATGTAATCCTGTCTGTCTTGGCAAATACCTAATCTCAGATTAAACAAGAAAAGATAGACGATGATCAAACAATTTCTCATATGGCCAGTAAGTAATATGTACAGCAATATACAAAAAACCTAGATACGAGAGTTCTAGAACAGGCGAGATGCTTCATAAGGAAAGTATCTAAACGAAAGAAGCCCTTGACTGTTTCCAGCAAGGGCTTCCGTGTAAAAAAAGGCACCGACCTACTCTCCCACCTGTTACGGCAATACCATCGGCTCTGGCGGGCTTGACTGCTCT
>PJUD01000562.1_pt1 | contig 17305 bp, 24 predicted proteins | sample 1512341 | NCBI WGS metagenome assembly PJUD01 (sample SAMN08177675, study PRJNA422409) | Feces metagenome, whole genome shotgun sequencing project. | isolation source: Chicken feces (3) enriched on wood chips: beechwood xylan treatment | host: Gallus gallus | place: USA: Madison | collected 2015-01-15 | reverse complement strand
TGAATCAGAAATAGGGAAGTTTTCCGAGAATACCTTGAACAGCCCTTCCTGATGGCGGTTGTCAGAAGTAGTTTCTAATTGAAAAAACTCCTTGAAAGATTCCAATTGCACATCTAAGAAATCTGGATATTCCAATACTTTCTTACTTGTCGCAAAGTTTATTCTTTCTTGTTGAATATTATTGTTTGCCAAGGGAATATGAATTTTAGTTTTAAAAAAACTGCGCTTACACTTATGCTGTAAACCACCTTTCCACTGTGCCCAGCATATACACAGCATAGTGGCGTATTGATATAAATAGGAATAGACTCTGACGAAAAATCGTCAGAGTCTAAACCTTTTCGGGCTAATTAGTTGAGATTATTTAATCTCAACAACAGCACCAGCTTCTTCTAATTGTTTTTTCAAAGCTTCTGCTTCGTCTTTAGATACACCAGCTTTTAATTCTTTAGGTGCTCCGTCAACTAAATCTTTAGCTTCTTTCAAGCCTAATCCAGCTAAATCTTTAACCAATTTAACTACAGCTAATTTTTGACCACCAGCTTCTTTCAAGATAACGTCAAATGAAGTTTTCTCTTCTGCAGCAGCAGCACCACCTTCAGCTGGAGCAGCAGCTACAGCAACAGCAGCAGCAGCAGGCTCGATGCCATACTCGTCTTTTAAGATATCAGCTAATTCTTTAACTTCTTTTACTGTTAAGTTAACTAACTGTTCAGCAAGTTGTTTTAAATCTGCCATTTTATTTTGAATTTTTGAATGTACTTTATAAAAATTGTTAATTAAATTGTAACGAATGTTTCTGTTCTAGAGGATTCGTTAACCTCTTTCTTCTAAAGCTTTTACTAAACCTGCAACAGTATTTCCTCCTGATTGAAGAGCTGAAATAACATTTTTCGCAGGAGATTCCAAGGCTGCGATAACGTCCGCAATAAGTTCGTTTTTAGATTTAAGATTAACTAATGCAGTTAATTGATTATCTCCAACGAATGCAGTTGCTTCAATGAAAGCCGCTTTTAACAACGGTTTTTCACCTGATTTACGCAATTCTTTGATTAATTTCGCAGGCGCATTAGCGACTTCTGAAAACATCATTGTAGACGCTCCTTTAAGCGTTCCAAAGATTTCTTCTTCATCAACACCAGCTTCGATTAATGCTTTCTTGATTAAAGTGTTTTTCACAGCTTTAATCTCGATGCCTTGTTCAAAACATTTACGACGAATGTTATTCACTTTTTCAACTGACAACTCAGCAGTATCGGTAATGTAGAAGTTACCGTAAGATTTAATCTGTTCGGCCAAAGCTAGAACAATTTCTTGTTTTTCTTCTTTTCTCATGATTAAATACCTGCTACTGATTTAGTCTCAATATGAATACCAGGACTCATAGTTGAGGAAATGTGAATACTTTTAAAGTAAGTTCCTTTAGCTGCAGATGGTTTCAAACGAGCTAGAGTTTGTAATACCTCTAGTGCGTTATCATATATCTTATCTGCATCGAACGACGCTTTACCAATAGAAGTATGGATGATACCGGTTTTGTCAACTTTGAAATCGATCTTACCACCTTTTACATCTGTTACAGCTTTACCAACTTCTGTCGTAACTGTACCAGTTTTAGGGTTAGGCATCAAGTTTCTTGGACCTAAAATACGACCCAATTTACCAACTTTAGCCATAACACTAGGCATAGTAATAATGATATCAACGTCAGTCCAACCACCTTCAATTTTGCTGATGTAATCATCTAAACCTACGTAGTCCGCACCTGCCGCTTTAGCTTCTTCTTCCTTATCAGGCGTACATAAAACTAAAACACGAACAGTTTTACCAGTACCGTGAGGTAATGTCGCAATACCACGAACCATCTGATTAGCTTTACGAGGATCTACGCCCAAACGAACGTCGATATCCACAGAAGCATCAAATTTGGTCAATGAGATTTCTTTAACTAAAGCCGAAGCTTCTTTCAAAGAGTATGCTTTACCAGCTTCAATTTTGGATAGTGCCGCTTTTTGATTTTTTGTTAATCTAGCCACTTTTCTTAAATTGATTTCTTAATTAATTGTTCCAAGGAGCATTACCTGATACAGTAATACCCATACTACGTGCTGTACCAGCTACCATTCGCATAGCAGCCTCTACAGTAAATGCATTTAAATCAGGCATTTTATCTTTAGCGATTGTCTCAACTTGTTCCCAAGTGATAGCCGCAACTTTTTTACGGTTAGGCTCGCCAGATCCACTTTTCAATTTAGCAGCGTCTTTCAACTGAACTGCTACCGGTGGAGTCTTGATGATAAAATCAAATGACTTATCCGCATAAACTGTAATGACAACAGGCAATACTTGACCTGGTTTGTCTTGCGTACGAGCATTGAACTGCTTACAGAAATCCATGATATTCACACCTTTAGCACCTAATGCAGGTCCCACTGGAGGTGAAGGATTCGCAGCTCCGCCCTTAACTTGTAATTTTACTAACGCACTGACTTCTTTTGCCATTTTGTTTTGAATTTAATATGTTAAATGTCTGTTAGTAAGTTGGAAGCAAATAACGTAACATTTATCGGCGCGACAGCATAACTATCAACAACCGAGGTGCAAAGTTAACAAGAAGATTTGAATCCTGCAAGTATCTAACTTTTAATTTTTCAGGAATTTATACTTGTTTTAAAAAGCATGTATCCATTTGTTTATTTTTTAAACGGACCTTTTCCGTCCTATTTTAGTGGTATATAATACGCTATCAGCATCGATAAAATATCCCATCTTATTATTAAGTAAAGCCAGGTTCCGAAAATATCCTTTTAAAACAACATAGTCAGCCTTGCTCCCACAACCTGTGGTTATATAGCGACAAATTAACGCTAACTATCAATTAATCAATCGGAGGTTTTCACCAAGTTGTTTTGCTAAGCCATCATTGATCGCCGGAATATGATACTCTTCCAGCTTTTCCCAAAATCGTGTCTTATAATTGCTTTTTTGGGGCGTTGTGTAAATACTCTTGGTCAAACCCTTTTGATTGGATTTATATTCCTCCTCGGTTATATACCCATTCTCCATGACATAAAATTCATTAAGTATCTCGCAAGGGATATGACCATATTCTTTTTTTCGTTTCAGAGACGCAACAATATTTTGGTAAAGAGCTGTTAAATTGAAAGGCGAAATGGTTTTTAATTCTGTTGCATTATAATTTTCGACTGTAACCTCGTGAAACGTCTTCGCCTCGAGGCTAAAAAGTTTCTCATTCACTACACTATCCGGCAATACTTTATCCAAATACAATTGAACATTACTTCGATCAGTATCTGTCGTCACGTATCCTACCTCATTCCCTTTTTTCAACAAGCGAATATGGTTCGACCTATCGTTTTCCTTAACGAGATCATTCAATCGATCCGCTAATTTTCTATTATCTATTTCCGTAATCCTAGGAATCTGGAAGAAAGATCTCATTTTTGCATTATAATCCTTAGCGACAGTAGAATCTACGAACACACGATAATCAACCAATCTATATTTAGGTTTGCCATTCTTCAACGGAATGTAAAACTCTACAATTCCGTCCGAAAAATACTTATGCTGATGATCAAATGTTTCCAGGGAACGGAAATACCCTTTCAACACCACGACTTCTTTTGGCTTTGCATTAACATAGACCTCTTTTAAGACTTGAGCTCTTGGCTCCAAAAAAAATAGTTGTTTACCATCCAGCGATACTAACGAAATGGTTTTGGTTTCATAGGAAATATGCTGCACTGTAATTACTAATGGTGTTTTTTGCTTCTTCACTCCTTTATCGAGAAACTGAGTAACACCAGTTTTATCTGTAAATCCAATCAGTGTCCCCTTTTCATTGTAAATATTTAAGGATGGAATTGGCAACTTATTCTGAGCGCCGACAAACTGTATCTGAGCGTTGCATAGTAGACCGACAAACAAACAGATCAGAATAAATGTATATTTTAGTTTCATATATGTTGTACTCCTTAATCCCATCCATTAAAAAACATTGATATTGGTCATTCCGTGTAGTGCCACTCATTATTCTTATGCCTATATTTTCACCAGAACGGCTACAAAATTCACTAATATATGTAAGCCCAATCCATAGATAAAAAAAATAACAACTCTAGTCAATTGCCGTCAGGCTATAACCTTTTCCTCTAAGTAATGAGATCAAACCCTTTTCACCAGACAGGTGTCCAGCTCCTACAGCAACGAAGCAGCTTTGTTCCTTGATTAAATCCGGAATAATCGTTGTCCAGTTTACATTCCGTCCTGCCAAGAGCTTTTCTTTCTGTTCAGCTGTCATCCAAGTCGGATCCTGAATCAGTTCCGTTAACTCAGTTAAGTTTTCATTCTTATAGGCGGCTACCATCTTAGCTGTCAGCGCAGGATACTTAACCAACTGAAACACGGACTCCATAAATAACTTTGGCGTAATCAAATCTTTTAATAGATCGAATTGAAACTCCGGAGTTTCAAGCTCACCAACAGCCTTTCCCTGCGCTTTTGCCAGCGCAGCCAATTCCATTTCATAGGATTTCATTTTGGTTGGATCGGGGCAGTTAAAACCTTTCATCGCGAATAAAGACATGGCCGTCACCGGTGACATATAGTCCAATAGCTTAATAGAAAGCTGCTGAGACACCAAGATGCTATCCATTTTTTTCATATCTGCTTCTGCAAACTGTTTCACAAAATCAGGGTCCGGAGCAGCGAAAGCCTGCACGACCTGTATGTTTTCAGGTTTTGACAGATCAACTTCAAAAACGATTTTTTGACTCGAATTAATGGCATCCAGGCATTTCTGTTTAATTTCAAAATCATCGGGGCACAGCATATGGATCGTTCCGAACAAATAGGAGTCCTGTTTAAGTCCATTTCCAGAAATTTTCCATAGCATCGAGTTGCCCTGAGCGAAGCCACCAAAAGTGACAAAAAAGAAGAGTAATAAAAGAATAAAATGTTTTTTCATGTATATTAATTATAAGATTCTTATTAGTTTCTGCCGGCGTTAAAACCATCCTCAAATCCTCGAATAATTTCACCGACATTAGATAACAGATATACACAAAATGCCAAAACAGCGATTATACCTACAAATTTTAAAAGTGTTTTAATTTCCATGGTATTTTAGATTTTAGTTCAAGTACCAAAAATAAACATTAAGATATATTTATACCACAACCTGTGGTTGTATTGCAATAAATTTCTGATGGGCAAAAGAGCAGTAAAGTAACTATTACATGGGTAATGAAGAAAATCAAGCGACTTTTATTACAATGTTGAGGCCGAAGGAATCAGGAGAAGATTTAAAACTAGTTACATGGTATTTGGAATAGGCTCTCTGATAGGATATTCTTTGTAATCACAAATCTACTAGATTACTTAACCTTTTTCAAAATAAAACATCCCCCCTCTGTAGGATGATCAAGTACAAGACTATCTTTGTCCTCTTTATAGATTAAATTCAAAATCATGAAATCACCTGCTGCCCCTCCTGAGAAAAGAAATGAAAAAATTAACAACTGCAAATTTCCTGCAAAAATAGCATAAATACCCGGTAGAAAACCCAAGATTATAAAAGGCATGATTACCCCAAGTATATAAGCTCTAACAGGTAAGGGTTCCTTACAATGGGCATAAGGTGTAAGCATCTTCCATACTACACCAAACTTGATGGATTTGATACCATTTTTTGCGAAAATAGCAAAAACAACGCCATGGATCAATTCATGTACCGCAGCGCCGGCTACAATAGCAATACCATATATCCACCGTACATTAGAATCCTTATCATGAATATTATTTTTCATCACAGTGATCGCCTCATCCAAATCCCACAATAAATAAAAGGGTACACCATATAAAACGATGAAAATAGCGAAAAACAACAAGCCTATCATATTAGCTCTAGACATACTAACCAATTTCGGTTCTGCGACAAACCCAGGATAATTCTTTATTTCATTCATAAGTTTATTTTGCTCCAGATTATCATTGAGTTTCCTCGATATTAATCGATTGATGAATGCAGAAGAATAAAAATTTGACTTGATGATTTAGATTTTGTAACTATCCCAAAAATAAAAACACCATCCGTATAGACAATGTAGCATTGATCAATCGACATTATATGTGTTCTTTACCGCAGTATCTCTGTAATTAAACGCACATAAAATCATGCTATCCGGACAAAATAAACAACAGATCACTATTCCTTCTCAATAACATCTTCATAACCTATTTAATTTGTTAAGTACTTAAATAACATTTCGCCTAGAAAATAACCTAGTCTATAACATAGATATATAAGAATTAGTGCTAAAAAGCAAAAATTCTTGTGAGACACAAAAAATAAATAAAATCTCTCCATAAATTCATATAAATGTTATCAATACGTTAATTCTTTAAGGTTTTTATTTTTGGAGGTAGCAACTATTTTAGTTGCTAGAACGGGGTACTCATCTAACTGAAATACTGATTCCGTAAAAACATTCGGTATCATCAATTCCTCGTTGAACAGAATTTACAAAATCTCGGCAATAAAAAATATATATTCAGGTTGAGCACAATGTACCCCTTATTTCCCAAATATATCATTTAAACCGTCACGCACACCTTGCATAAATGGGTCAAAATTATTTATCAAAGCAATTAAAAAACCAATAATAACCAACATATATACTATATACTTTATTGGTTCGGATTTCACATTTTCCATATTCTATTTTCTTTATTTAATTAAATCTCCGAGTTATTGCTTAAACATTAAGTTCACAACTCGGAGTAAACGAACAATCGTTCTTAGGAACACATAGCAAGAATTAAATAAATGCATTTGCTGCAAGTATTAATGGACCTGTCACAGGATTTACCACATAACTCCATACAGCCTCCCAAGTAAAACCCATCCTTGGTTATCTCTGCCATTTGTCTCTATCAACTCTTCGTTTGATAACATTTTTAAATTTAGTTGTCCATAGTTAATACCTTGCCTTACAGCTTCTCCGTTATTATACACCTCAACACCAAACCATATCAAACCAACAGCTCCAACCACTACGTTCCAAATCCCTCATCGATCGTTTCCATTTCTTTTGCAACCAACATCATCAATGAGTTATATTGTAAGCGAATTCACCAATAGCATAGCCAGCTCCATAAACTGCAGACACAACAAAAATTCCAAACTCTAAGGATTTAATAATTGTTTAATCTTCCGCATTAAAACCATCAATAATGCCTCTAAAAAAATCACCAAAAAAGTTATCAGTATTTAAAAGGAGATAACTGCAAACTATTACAAAAGCCACTAAAAACCCAAATTTCAACCATTTTTTCTTTTCCATATTTCTATTTTATCCATTAAAATATAGCCTTACAATATCTCTTTAGTATCTTAATTTCTCTTCTTATAGAAGTGGGTTAAAAGTAAGAATGATACTATGAAAAACTATCCATAATTTCTTACCCTATTGATCATAAACAATGAACATTATTATCGAAAAGAAAATCTAGATTACAAATCCTCTATCTTATAAATCATTTTCACTAAATCTTCATAAGAACAGCGATAAAATTTACCAACACATGCAGTCCCACTGCATATATAAAACCATGCTTTAGTCGAAGATATACTGTCAAATACCCAAGTACAATCTGAGGAAGAACATAAATGGGATAAATAAACCAAATATTTGTATTAATAGGAGCAAAATTGGTAATATGTATAAGTCCAAAAGCAATCGCACTTATAGAACCTAAGAATTTAATAGAAATAAATCTAGTCAGATATCCTTCTATATCGTTACCTTTCAAAAACCGATAAATTACTAAGCCAATCATGATAAAAGATAAAATGATAGCTAGAGTCATTAAGTTTGCCTTAAACAAATCCTTAATCCCTAAAAGGAAATATGTTAAAATAGCTGAAAAAGATATGGCTATATGCCGTGCATCTAATGATAACCAAAGCCGAAACATTGTTTCTTCAACAATTGGGACAAAAAATGCGGCTAAAAGTACAATAAGGAAGCTGTTATTATTGGTAAGTGCCCTAACAGATTTTAGTACGTCGTGATGTAACAAACTTGGTAATTTATAATAATCGACCACTAGAAAAGTATCTATAGATCTAATAATCATCATAAGTATAAATCCAATACAGATAAATAGAAGATACAAGTATCCAATAGACTTTATTTTATCTTTTGTTAACATTCTTTGAAATAAGACATATAAACGAGGAGTCTCACAATAAAAACATCCTCGCTTAAAAAATTATACAAAAAGTAGGTAGATACCTATTATTGCTAAACCTCTCCTCAATCCATCCCCTATATCCTTTCCAGCTTGGTAGGCTTCAGGATATCTAACACCACCTTCAAGATCAACTAATTCTAAGTTAGTCAATTCTTCTATATTTAAATCATTAATATTTTTCATAATCTTAACCTAAAAGTCCATCAATAAGACCGCTAAAAAAATCCCCCCAAAAGTAGGCTGTATTTGGTGATATCATACCATCACTTTGATTCCATCCTCCATCAATTACTTCCATTTCTTTAGCATCCATTTCCTGAACACCGAAACCTTTTAAATCTAATGTATTCATTTTTTTTCGATTTATAAAATTAGCTCCTACTCTATGTATAAGCCTTTTCGGATTCCTGCTTTGTTGATCAACACTACTAAATTACTTTTGTTCAATGCACAAAAAAAGCATTCAACATATAATTCGAAATAAAATTATCGCCTGCATTTGCTTGTCTCATTTGATGAATATCCATCAAATGAATATTTTCCTGCTGTACCTCTACCTTGATTTGGATTGAATAGTCTTTTTCATAGCAATAGGTATTAAGCGATCGATCAAAAACAATCGGAGCACCGATATCCTTAAGGTATTCAATAATACGTGCCAATCGCGATACAGAAAGTCCAAGTCGTACCGCTAGTTCCGACTGTGTCCCCGTCCTTCTCTGACGGATCAACTTGTCCAACAAATTAATCCGGTCTATATATTGAAATAGCTTCATATAATTTAATTTATCGTTCCATAAATCTGATAGCGTAGCATCAGCTGATTGAAAAACACATTATATTTGCTGCGGATCATTTCCGATTCCGCTTTAATCAAATTATTTTTACTGGTATTGATGTCGTAAATAGATGCCTTACCCGCGTCAAAACTGCGTAAGGTGTAATCCAGAGATTGCGCTGTTGCCCTGCTCGCTTCTTCCGCGATACCATATTGTTTTTTATTCTCCTCGAGTTCAAGCAATAGCTTGTCTAGTATCTGTTGCTGTGCGAGCCTTTCATTGTCGGCAGACAATTGGATATTTTGCTTGTTAAATTCGATCTGCTTCAATTGTCGTTTTGTTTTTCCCTTGTTAAATATGGGTACTGAAACCGTTACGGCGAGCTGCTGGGCAAAATTGTCTTTGCTCTGCGCAAAAAAAGGGCGTGTATTCTCTGATTTAAACGCATTGAAATAAGTACTCCCTAAACCAGCGGATCCCTTTACCGTCGGAAATAGTGCTGCTTTAATTAGCTTGAATTCGAGGTCAAGCCCATCCTTTTCACTTTGGAGTTTGGCAAATACCGGATTATGCAAATAGGCTTCTTCCCGCAAGTTCGATATCTCCGAAAAAGTACTGTCATGCAGAGGATCATTCACGGTTATCGGGGCGGCCAATCGCAAACTACTGTAATCTGGATAATTCATCAATTGAGCCAATTTGAGCAAGGACTGCTGCCTATCTCTATGATACTGCTGATATTGCTGCCTTTCCCGAGCCAGATTGGCTTTTGCTTCGGCAACTACCGACATAGCTGTTGCTCCTGCCGCTGTACTTTTCTCGGCTTTATCCAATAATTGCTTTGAAAATTGCATGGCCGAATCCTGTGATACAACCAGCGCCTGAGCCAGCAGCGTCTGCAAGTAAGCTTCCATCAGCTGAACGGTAAGATTCCTTTTCAATATTTCTTTCTCGATACGTTCCTGCTCCGCTTCGGAAGCCGCTTTCCTGGCTTGGTTTCGAAAATAGTTATGTTGGTATAAGATCAGTTCCGCATTGATCCCCATATTGCTATTCAAGTTATCATTACGCCGGATCGTACCGAACACATCCTGTGATGATCCGAAAGTGGTGTAACCATTCGCATAGCCATTGACATTTGGCAAACGCTCTCGGAGCGCCATTTCCTGATCCAGCATCTTTATTGCCACCTTGATTTCCTGCTGCTTGATCGGCAGATTATGCTCCACCGCATAATCGATACAGTCTTGCAAGGTCCAGGTTTGTTGTGCCAGCACATCCACAGACAGCATTACCCATATAAGAATAAAACAATACTTTATGCTCTTGCTTCGATAAATGTTCATCATTGAATAATTGGCTAGATTAGTTTAACACGATCGATTGCTTTTTCCACATATCCTTATAGACCGACTCTTGGGCCAATAACTGCCCATGTTCGCCCTGCTCGATAAGCATACCATCTTTAAGTACCATGATGGTATCGGCCTCGGCAATGGTGCTCAACCGATGCGCAATCACAATCATGGTCCTACCGGAATCTCTAAAGCGGCGAAATGCCCGCTGAATAACCTGCTCGGTTGAGGTGTCCAATGCCGAAGTCGCTTCGTCTAAAATCAGAATATCCGGATTGCGGTATAAAGCACGTGCAATGGCAATCCGCTGTCGCTGTCCGCCGGATAGCATAGACCCGTTTTCACCCAGCTGCGTCTCAAAACCAGCAGGAAGCTTTTCGATAAAAGACATCATCTCCAATTCATTGACCACCTGCAATAAACGCTGAAAATTGGGGATATCCTCTCCGACGGCAATATTACTAATGACGTTACCCGAGAATAGATCGATCTGCTGGGGTACTATAGCGATACGCTCCCGAAGCGAACTCTTTGAGATGTAATTCAGGTCATATTGTCCGATCGAAATCTTCCCTTCCTGTAGCGGATACAACTGTTGGATCAGTGCTCCGAGGGTAGTCTTACCGCTTCCACTCTCCCCGATCACAGCTGTCATTTTCCCCTGCTCTATTCGGCAGCAAAAATTGCGGAATACTTCCACCCGCGATCCATAGGAAAAGCGGACATTATCGAATACGATATCACCCACCAGATCCGATGTCAGTTGTAATTTTTCTTCGGATTCCTCACGCTCCAGATCCATGATTTCAAACAATCGATCTGCAGCGATCAATGCATTCTGCAAGGTTTTGTTCATTCCGATCAATTGTGTCACCGGCCCGGTAAAATATCCGATCAACGCGTAAAATGATAAGAGTTCGCCCGGTGTGATCGTACGCTCGATCACATAATATGAGCCTGCCCATAGGAGGATAATGGTAAAGAGTCGTGACAACAATTCACCAGAGGTGCTGGAAAACAATCCATTCATCACCGAGGCATAGATTGTTTTTAACAAATGGGTAAACCTGTTGTCTGTACCGCTATTAAAATAAGTCTCAATGCCAAACTGTTTGATGGTCTTGACCGAATTCAGCGATTCGACCAGATGAGACTCGAGTTCGGCTCCCTCTTCCATCATCCGGCGTTCCACTTTCTTGTTTAGCTTATTCGAAAGCCAATATACCCCCAGATAAAAGGGGATAACGAGTAGCATGATCAAAGCCAGTTTCCAGAAGTAAGTAAACATGAGCGCAAAGGAAAAGACCACGATCAGCACATTGACCACAGCCTGTATGGCCACATCATTGATAAAAGCGCGTATCTTTACTGCATCGTTGACCCGCGATATAATCTCGCCTACTTTCATGGTATCAAAGAAGCGCTGCGGAAGGCTCAGCAAGTGCTTATAATAGCCTAAAATAAGGTACTTGTCAATCCTTTGTCCCATCTGCAAGACCATCACGCTCTTCAATGTACCAATGAGCAACTGAAAGACGAGAATGACTAACATGCAAATAGAGAGCAGGTTCAGCAAGCGTACATTGCCATCGACCAGTACATAATCGGTAATTTTCTCGATGTAAAACGATGTGGAAAGCCCCAGTAGCGTATACACTGCAGCACCGACCAGTGCCTGAACGATCACCGAACGATGCGGCTTGATCAGATTCCAAAACCGCTTGTACACAGCGGTCTTTTCATTTTTCTGCTCAAAATATTCGTTGGGCTCCATTAAGATCAGCACTCCAGTCCAGACCTTCTGAAAAGCCTCAAAGGTATATTTCTCCACTTTTCCCAAGCCAGGATCCATCACCGTGATTTTATCCTTTTCCACCTGATAGATCACCACATAGTGTTGGAGCTGCTCTTTGAGCACAACATGAGCAATTGCCGGCAGCGGGATCTGCGGAATAGCATCCATGGCGCCCTTGACACCTTTGGCATTAAAACCCATCTGTTGCAATCCTTGAACCATCCCCAATACATTGGTACCACGGATGTCGGTATGGCAATACTGTCTGATTTTGGCGATGGGAATATGTGTACCATAGTAGCCCGCAATAGAAGCTAGACAGGCTGCTCCGCAGTCACGGATATCGTGCTGTTTAATGCAAACAGGTGACTTTTTCATTCGTACAAATTATTTTTAACAGGTAATAAAAGATTATAAAGCGCTCGTTTTAGCACCAAGATTTGGATTGAACAGGTCATCAGCCCGATCAAACAGGAGTTGCCATAACGTACGATCCAAGAGGTAAAATCGCGCATTGAATGTATTCCCCTTTCCTACAAAGACCCTGTTCCCATTGGGAAGCCTCAGAAAGTTTTGATCCATGTGACAACGAACCTTAAAGAATACCCCTTGTTCCTGATCCGTGACCAGATTGTAGTCAATGTCATGCACTGTACCCGATAGAAATCCCCATTGGTTATAATTATACGTATCCATCTGAAACTTGACCGATTGACCATTTCTGACGTAGCCGATGGATTTGGCTGGCACCATACACTCGGCTATAAGCTGATCTTCTGGTGAAATCTCTAGGATATCCTGCCCCTGCACCAACTGCCCTCCTTTTTGATACCCCTTAAAATTGACCACAGTTCCAGGGATAGGTGCCCGAACAATATAGTTTTGACCATCAATCAAGATAGACTTTTTCTCGGACGATAGCGATTGAGCCTTTTGTTGCAATTCGACCAGCTTAGCACTCCATTGCGCCATCTGCTGCTTGCGTATCGTCAGAAACTGATTTTCAAGTTGCTCGTAAGTATATTGTGTTTTATCGAGTTCTGCCTGGGACACCACCCCCTGGCTGTATAGTTTATTATTACGCTCCAGTTCGCGCCGTGCTAAGGTGAGTTGCGATTGGATTTCAGACATCCGCTGCTCCATCGATAGATATTCCAGTTGGTATTGTCCACCTTGGACGCTTTTTGCGTCTCCCCCGAGAATAAGTTTCAGATCGGCAATCTGTCGTGAATAGTCTGCCATCAGATCCTTATTTAAGGACAGCTTATTTTCTAGATCCTCGGAAACGACAATCAGTAAAGTGTCCCCTTCCTTTACCTGCTGGTTGTTGCCGACGATACGATTGTCAATGATTCGACCACTGACCAAAGAGAGTATTTTTGCATTCTCCATCTTGGGTCTAACCACCCCCTGTGCCGAAATTGAGATCGGCACCTTAATAATCGGCAATAATATTACCGCAGTGATAACAGCCAGTATCAGCAATACGTATATAATATTTGTTCTTTTCATATGGGTTTTGATCAACGATACAAAATTGATCAATAACTCCAACCCCCACCACAACCTGAGGTTGTATTTTAAAATTTATTAATTATCTTCGGAAGCACAACTAATGATCATTGATGAAATTTTTTGATATATTTCCAACTTTTTCCGAAGCTCCATATTCCTATATCGTTGTTCCGATTATATTGGTCTGCAGCATCATTGGATTTTATAACAAATCATTTTTCCATGCACTGATCCTGCACCCCTACGAAATAGCAAGAGGTAAGCGTATTCATACTTTGCTTACCTCCGCATTAGTTCATCGCAACGGGATTCACCTATTGTTTAATTGTATTGTAATTTATGGATTAGGGTATGATACGTTTGGTAATCTCGATCAAGAGTATGGCACTACAGTGGCATACATAGGTACAATATCTATTTTTCTTCTTTTGATTATCCTCCCCAATCTCATCCAGACTATTTCGGAAAAGAACGATTTTTCATTTACTGCGGTTGGTGCATCGGGACTTTCCTTTGGACTATTCGGCTTTTCAGCGCTATTTTTTCCTTTACAAGAAACAAGTAGCCATCTCTTTTCTTTTGTACAAAACACTACTCATAGATGGATAGTAGGTCTGGGAATACTTATTCTATTGACTTTTGTAGGAAAAAAAAAGAAAACTAATAAAAAACTACACTTAGCAGCATATTTAATAGGTTCCATCGTTGCATTACTGGTTAGACACACCTCAATAATAGAAATGTACCAAGCACTCTTTTAGGATTATGAAGTTAACAGATTCCATATTGACTCTAACCAACTACCCCTCTTCTCATCCTTCCTTTCCGATCCCCCACCTCCAATTTCCAACACTTCATTAGCATCTAAATCTCTAACATTAATTTCATTTAATTTTTTTTCCATGATATCTGATTTTTATTTTTTCAAAATTCATGGAAAGGGCGCTTTGACACCACAACCTGAGGTTATACACTATAACCACCAGTTTTATCATAGAAAAGCTTTACAACTTCAAGTTATATTTATTAAATTAGGCTTCCCTATAGTTTGATATTAGAGAAATGGCAAAAGAAGAAATCGGAACAATTATTAGACAGAAAAGAGAGAGCCTGAAAATATCACAGGAAGCCGTAGCATATATATTAAATATGTCCCAGGCGGCATATTCTAAAATAGAACGCAATGAGACGAAGCTGAAGGTAGAACAGGTTTACAAAATTGCCGAATATTTTGGTATTACGATCTATGAATTATTGCCGCCTGCCTTGGCTAGCGATATAACAGGAGAGAATGTATTCGGCTTAATCTATCATTATATCAAACTTCTTGCAAAGAAAGTGACCGCTTTATTCCAAAAGAAACGATCCCAAGGTGAAATCTGATATCCGCCACTGTAACAATTAGCAGCCGCTCCGATTTTCTCACCAACTATAATGGCCTGCATTCCGTCCGCTGGCCTTTTCATTAGCTTAAGAAACAAAAAAAGCCTTTCAATTTTCATGAAAAGCTTTTCTCTATCGTTAATTACTAATCTTATTCTTTTTCGACTTGCATATAGTTCAATTCGAGAGGAGTCTTCCGGCCAAAAACCTTCACCATGACGATCAACTTCTTTTTATCCTCATGTACCTCTTCAATTTCACCTGTGAAACCATTAAACGGACCATCGTTTACTTTTACAGTCTCACCCACATAGTAAGGGACATTGATGGTTTCACCTTGCTCTGCCATCTCATCCACTTTACCTAGAATGCGGTTTACTTCAGATTGGCGCAAAGGCACAGCATTACCCGCCTTATCACCCAAGAACCCAATAACGCTATTGATATTTTTGATGATGTGTTCTAATTCACCATCAAGAGCGGCCTCTAACAACACATATCCAGGATAGTAGTTACGTTCTTTGGCAACCTTCTTACCATCGCGCATCAAGTAATATTTTTCCATCGGAATCAACACTTGAGGAACCAAGTGCTCAATACCTAAACGACTAACCTCGGCATCAATATATTGCTTTACTTTCTTCTCTTTCCCACTTACAGCACGAACTACGTACCATTTTAAACCTTGATCTGCCATAAATATTATTGAAAATTAAGAAGCAATACCGTACAAGAACTCTAACCCTACACTCGATGCTTTATCCATCACAAAGACAACCAATGCAATAAGAAGAGACGCAACAAGCACAATAACAGCTGAGCTTTGCAACTGTGACCACGTAGGCCAAGTCACTTTCTCAGTGATCTCTACATAAGAGTCTTTAAAAAAATCAAGTACTTTTGCCATTTTAGTTTATCTGTTTATTAAGCACGGGCACCAGGACTCGAACCCAGACCAAAGGTTTTGGAGACCTTCGTTCTACCTTTAAACTATGCCCGTGTATTTCTTATTTTGTGTTGCAAATATAGTGTTTTAAACTATCTAACACAACTTTTTTTTATCTTTTTTTTATTAAAAATCAACAAAAATTTCGTTGAAAAAAATAAGCTAATCAACCACAGTCGATTAGCTTATTTTGTATTTAGAATAATCGATAGATTACGCTAAGATTTCAGTTACCTGACCAGCACCTACTGTACGACCACCTTCACGGATAGCGAAACGTAGACCTTTTTCCATCGCGATAGCGTTGATCAACTTAACAGTGATTGTAACGTTATCACCTGGCATAACCATCTCAGTACCTTCTGGTAAAGAGATCTCACCAGTTACGTCAGTTGTACGGAAATAGAACTGAGGACGGTATTTGTTGAAGAAAGGAGTGTGACGACCACCTTCAGCTTTTGACAATACATAAACCTCAGCTTTGAAATCTGTGTGAGGAGTTACTGAACCTGGTTTACAGATAACCATACCACGTTTGATATCAGTTTTCTCGATACCACGTAATAATAGACCTACGTTATCACCAGCTTCACCGTAATCTAAGATTTTACGGAACATCTCAACACCTGTTACAGTAGATTTCAAGTTCTCAGCACCCATACCTAAGATCTCAACTGGATCACCAGAGTTGATTACACCTCTTTCGATACGACCTGTAGCAACTGTACCACGACCTGTGATTGAGAAAACGTCCTCGATTGGCATCAAGAAAGGTAAATCAGTCAAACGTGGAGGAATTGGAATGTAGTTATCAACAGCATCCATCAATTCCATGATTTTATCAACCCACTCAGGCTCACCGTTCAATGCACCTAAAGCAGAACCTTTGATTACAGGAATGTCATCACCAGGGAATTCGTAGAATGATAACAACTCACGAACTTCCATTTCAACTAAGTCTAACAACTCAGGGTCATCAACTAAGTCAGTTTTGTTCATGAATACTACTAACGCAGGAACACCTACCTGACGAGCCAACAAGATGTGCTCGCGAGTTTGAGGCATAGGACCATCAGTCGCAGCAACTACGATGATAGCACCGTCCATCTGAGCAGCACCAGTTACCATGTTTTTAACGTAGTCAGCGTGACCTGGACAGTCAACGTGTGCATAGTGACGGTTAGCTGTAGAATATTCTACGTGTGCAGTATTGATTGTGATACCACGCTCTTTTTCTTCAGGAGCAGAGTCAATT
>PJUD01000561.1_pt1 | contig 17366 bp, 13 predicted proteins | sample 1512341 | NCBI WGS metagenome assembly PJUD01 (sample SAMN08177675, study PRJNA422409) | Feces metagenome, whole genome shotgun sequencing project. | isolation source: Chicken feces (3) enriched on wood chips: beechwood xylan treatment | host: Gallus gallus | place: USA: Madison | collected 2015-01-15 | reverse complement strand
CGTTCGCTTTAACTCTACGCTGTACGAGTTTCTGTGGAACTTCCATTCCCTAACGTCGGCGCTGGCGATCGTTCAGGCGGCCTTCTACATCTATCGCCGCTTTCCGAATTCGCTATCCAAGCTATTGCAGCCGCTAGGCCGATATTCGTTCGGCATTTACTTAATTCATTTATTGTTCCTGTATATTTACGATCGGTTCATGCCGGACTATGGCATATCCTGGATGTCGCACTTTAAGTATTTGGGCAGTTGGGTAGTTATGCTATCGGCCTCCTTGGCTGTCGTCGCGTTCTTGGCCAAATTCCTTCCGGGGGCCTGGATGTTGTTCGGCCGTCTCCCGGATCATGCGGGGAGTCGCCGTAACGTCTCTATTCGAAAATTCGCTGCAGCCGGCACAGCGGCCGTGCTGGCGGTGGCTATTGTAGCCATCGGAATTTGGGTGAAAAAAGAGAAAGAAATTCGCAATCCAAACGTTCAGCAAGCGGAGGTGTCTCTAAACACGACGGACAAACTCACCGAATCGTACGATGTCGTCGTTGTCGGAACAGACCCGGAAGGCGTGGCCGCGGCGGTGTCGGCTGCCCGCAACGGGCTAAGCGTCCTGCTTGTCGAGGGCCGTAATCGCACGATGTTAGGCGGCTTAATGACTCACGGCGGCCTTAATTCGATCGATCTGATCTATGCGCCGGGAAGCTCGACCTCGCGTAACAACCCTGTGTTTTTGAATAAAGGGATTTTTCAGGAATTTTACGAACAGATCGAGGGTTCCTCGTTCGACTTGACGACCGCCGCCAATGCATTCGCCAGAATGGTCAATGACGAGCCGAATATCGATCTGGTCATGAACGCTCGGGAACTGAAGCCTTTAACCGAGAAAGACGACAACGGACAAATTAAAGTAACCGGCGTTGCTTTTAAGACGGACAAAGGAGCCGAACGGACCATCTCCTCATCCGCGGTCATCGATGCGACGCAGGATGCCGATATCGCGGCTGCCGCCGGTGCGCCTTTTACGTTCGGAAGAGAAGACCTTGGCGAGCCCGACGCGAAGATGGCCGTCACGCTCGTGTTCAAGATGAGCGGCGTGACCCCGTCGGTCTGGAATTCATTTTCCCGACATCCGAATACGGGCGTTGACGCCATGAGTGCCTGGGGCTTCTCGGAAGCCAAAAATTACGTTTCCGATACGCCGGAACGCGTTCGAATGCGGGGGCTCAATATCGGCAGACAGAACGACGATACGATGCTCATTAACGCCATGCACATTTTTAACGTCGATCCGCTTGATCCTTCCTCGGTTGAGAAAGCTTTGGCCGCGGGTAAAGCCGAAGCCCCGAAGATTGTTGATTATCTGACGAAAAATATTAAGGAGTTCAAAAATCTGAAATTTGCCGGTACGGCCGACGAGCTGTACGTCAGGGAAACGAGACACCTTCTCGGGGAATATCGCCTGACCTTGGCGGACGTGATGGACAATCGCGATCACTGGGACGCGATCGCCTACGGCTCCTACGATCTGGACGTTCAGAGCACCGATCATACGAATGCCGGCTACATTCTCATGTCGCCATACCAGTACGGCATTCCGTTCCGAACGCTTGTGCCGCTTCAGGTCGATAACTTGCTCGTCGTCGGCCGTTCGGCCAGCTATGACTCGCTTCCGCACAGCAGTGCGCGGGTGATCCCCGTCGGCATGGCTACTGGGCAAGCCGCAAGCGTTGCGGTAAAGATAGCGAAGGAGCACGGGATCACCGTTCGCGAACTGTCGCGTTCGAAGGATTTGATTGCCAGGCTTCGTTCCGACTTGACGGGGCAAGGCGTGGATCTCACTGTCCACGAATTTAAGAAGCCCGCATATTCAGAGCACAAAGCTTATAAAGGCTTGCTGGCCGCGGCGAGCTTGCTTATGACAAGCGGTTCGTCGAATAACAAGGAGTTTAAGCTCGACGATCCTTCCAACGCGCAAAGATACGCCTATCAACTGACGCGATTGAACAAGGCTCATCCGAAGGCTTTTCCCGGAAAAGCGGTAGAAGCGATGAAGGGATTGGACAAGCCCGGCGAAATCCCGCTTTCACTCGAGCAAGCCGTTCGTACGATCTCGCTGGCCATCTCGGACGATCCGAACGAAGCAGTTGATCTCGATCAAATGCTTCAGCGCGGATGGATTAAACCGAATACGTTAGATGCCATTGAAAAGAGAGAAAGTCTGACGAACGGCGAAGCTTTTCTATTGATGCGAGATGTTCTGGAATACTATGCCGGCATCGTGTATGACTAGTATCGTGCGATCTGCAAAGGAATGAATCTTGACAAGAAAAATAGTCCCCTAAGAAGCCGCGTAAATTGCGGCTTTTTTGTTTTGTGGGCAGATGGGAGGGAGAGAAGGAGCGGGGCAATTGAATGTTCAGCTTAAAATCATCCTTGACAATAGGGTAGGGGGCTATACTATAATCTAATCGAACTCTACAGTGGAATCCGTTCCCAATAACTCTCGTTTATGACGGCCGTCACGAGCGCTTAAGGGAAGCAGAGAACCATCGGAGAATTCCGATCAGATGGAGGTATACTCATGTCAACGCAATCCCAGGCATTTTCACAAGCCGATCCTAAACGTTGGAAAGCATTGGCTTTACTCTGCCTTGCGAATTTTATGGTCATTATGGATACATCGATTATCGGAGTAGCGCTGCCGGCGATCAAGGAATCGCTGGGGTATACGCAGGAAAGCTTGCAATGGGTGTTTAACGCTTATGTGATATTCTTTGGCGGTTTGCTATTGCTTGGAGGCCGCTTATCGGATCTCTTCGGTCAGCGAAGTATATTTATGTGGGGATTTTCGATCCTGACGCTGGCCTCTCTGCTTGCGGGCTTTGCTTGGAGCGACGAGGCGCTGAATGTGGGTCGCGCACTGCAGGGATTTGGTTCCGCTCTGATCGCTCCTTCAGCACTTACGATCGTCATGATGCTGTTCAACGGAAACCCTAAGGAACTGGGCAAGGCCCTTGGATTCTGGGGGGCCTCGGCAGCGGCTGGCGGATCGGCTGGCGTTTTTCTCGGGGGTGTCATTACCGAATGGCTGAGCTGGAAATGGACGTTTTTAATTAATGTTCCGGTCGGGATTGTCGCTTTGCTCGTTGCGCCTAGCCTATTGTCGAAAGGGATACGCAGAAAAGTGAGCATTGACATCCTCGGCGCCGTCTTCGTTACAACTGCATTAGTCCTGCTCGTGTATGGCATCGTGACAGCTGAACACAACGGTTGGGGATCGTCTTCCACCCTATGGACTATCCTTTCGGGAGCCGCACTTTTTGTTCTCTTCCTGATCATTCAAGCGGTGAAAAAGGATCCGCTTGTACCGCTTCGGATTTTTAGAGCTCCTAATTTGGCCGCAGGCAATATCGCGCTCATCCTGCTGTCCGGAGGATGGATACCGCTGTGGTATTTTCTTAATCTTTACATGCAGCAGGTATTGAAGTTTTCCGCTTTCGCCGGCGGAGTAGCATTGCTTCCGATGACGGTTCTGATTGCGATCTTCATGATGTTTATAACGGGGAAATTGATCGGAAGGTTCGGGTTAAAAGCCAGCTTGGTCGTCGGATTGATTGCACTCGGGCTGTCTATGCTTCTGTTCTCGGGAAATACGCCGATCGACGGTACATTCGTCGGGAATGTACTGCCTGCTTCATTGTTGGGGGCGCTAGGGATGTCGCTTGCTTATATCCCGGCAACGATGGCATCGATGTCAGGCGCCAAGCCGGAAGAGGCGGGGCTGGCATCCGGTCTTGCCAATTCAAGTTACCAGATTGGCTCAGCTATCAGTTTGGCTATCATGGTTGCGATCGCTGCCTCCACAACAGCGTCCAAAGCGGCAGCTGATCCTATAGAAGCTTTGAATGCCGGATTTCATCAAGCCTTTTTCTGGTCCAGTATGGTTGCTTTTGCAGGAGCGATTTTAGCGCTGCTCTTTATACGTTCGCCTAAGCAAGGGGAATCAAGTGCTACTGCGGCAATGTAGCGTGAGTTCTCTCGAGTCGAAGAAAAGCCGAACTTTGTCCCTACGTGACGGGTTCGGTTTTTGTTTTTCATTTAGTCCAATCCTTCGGACAATGAGTGCATCTAATAAGTAGAAAAGACGAAGGGAGAATAAAAAGGACAATGGGTACTTCGGCGAACAGTAAAGCAAGAAGAGTCGTGTATACGACAGGCATTCTGAGGAAAAGTCCGCTGATGCGGTTTGCGCTCGTAGATGCAGTCAATCTTACGGGATGGTCACAGGATATTACCGTTCAGGTGATAGATTGGTCTAGCGGCTCCCCCGTTCACTTAAAAGTAAGTCCCTGCAATAGGACGAAATGCATGCAAGGGGTAGGGCCCAACAAGTCTGTGTTTTTGTATGCAGACATAAGCAAAGTAGAGTTCAAATATGAAGTTCGGATTACCCAGCCAGTTAACCGCCGTTTCGTAACCAACGTATTTGGCGTAACGAGGTCTCCGTTTAAGCCGCTTCAAGGCGGTACCGTACTCCAACACGAACTGGTCAGGATCGGAAAATAATATCGCCCTCTATTTTGCCAGAGTAACACTTCCGCTTCGCCTACAATATGATGAGTCTAGAAATCCAAAGAGGTGAGGCAATGGCAGTCGTAAAGGCCAGGCAGCAGGATATTGATATGTTGGCAAGGTTGCTTCGAGCCGAGGCCGAGACCGAAGGCGAAATGGGCATGCTCCTTGTTGGAAATGTCGGCATTAATCGAGTAAGAGCGAATTGCTCGGATTTTAAGGGACTTCGGACTATTCCCCAAATGATTAACCAGCCGCATGCGTTCGAAGCCTTGCAGCACGGGATGTTCTATCAAAGCGCAAGAGATAGGGAACGCCGCCTGGCGCAACGGGCCGTGAATGGGGAGCGGAACTGGCCCGCCAAATACTCCCTGTGGTATTTCCGTCCGGGTTCGTTCGAAAATCCCGGCCCCTGTCCGCCAACCTGGTATAATCAGCCGTTCGTAGGACGATGGAAGAAGCACTGTTTTTATGAACCGACCGCAGAGGAATGTGAAAATGTATATAATACGTTTTAATTCAGTGCCGCGTAAATCGCGGCTTCTTTCATTTACATAGCATAGCGGCATAGGTCTTATTTTCATTTTCCAGAAATATCATTTTTTGATAAGATGGAAGGGCAGAGGAACTGACGATATTTCTCAAAAACGAATGCAACCAAATTGGCGACAAGCTTAAAGAAAGGGAGTTTTATAATGGAGCTTCAAGAAATTAAGCACAATTTAACAGAGACCCGAGGCCAATTACTCGAAATTCTTGCCGGATTGAGTGAAGATCAATTAAACAAGCAGGAAGATTCGAACAGTTGGAGGATCGGTCAGGTATGTCAACATCTATTTAAGACAGAAGAATTGTATGTCGTAGCAATAAAGAAAGGATTAAAGGGCGAGGAAGATTCGCTTCTAGAAAATAAACCCGTAGAATTTCTACTCGATAGAAGTAAAAAATGGAATGCTCCTGACATCGCTAAACCAACGGATGAACTTATGGAACGCCAAGAAATCGTAGAGAAACTAAACCTTTCAAGAAAGAAGCTGCTTGAGCTATTAAATACGATAGAAGACCCGTCAATACTGAGCAGAAGATATTTTACACACCCGGTCTTTAAGGAGATGCTATTAATTGATTGGGTTAAGTCACTGTATTTGCATGAACAAAGGCACATGAAACAAATAAATGAAATTATAGATAGGCATCAGTGATTGAGTTGCTTATTCGGAGAGCAATTCGGTTTTCTTTTTTTATATTGGTTGTAGTCGGTTTAGTTGGATGCAGCAAAGCTTCCACTGTAATAAAAATGCAGGAGCTGAATAAAGATGTCCAGCTATTTGTAAATAATCTTGAGAATAAAAATGGTTTATATTTATATTCACCAGTAGGAGAAACGCAATATCTGGTAGCTAAGTATCCTAATGTACCCGACGGAGAAGAAGCCAAATTTCTTCAATCGATTACAGCCCAGATTCTGGATCATGTCTTAGTCATAAGTATAGAAGAACAAGGTACACATGATTATCAGGATAAGAGATTAGACACGATACGAATTTATAAACTAAGCTGTGTCAATGAGTATGGGGAAATACGGATATATAAAAACGGAAAAGAAGTAAGCTTGGATCTGGTAGGCGGATGAGGCGGACTGAACGATGCTGAGGAGGGATGTTTTCCTCAAGGTCCATTGGCAGGTAAAGTTGGTGATTGTATATTAAGTGTACATAGAAACCGTTCCTTTCATAAATGGTGGGTCGCACCTCCATTTTGCAAAGGACGGTTTCTTTTGCGTTTTTCGTAGTCTCGATGAAAAGAAGGGGAGGGGGATCCAACGTTGTCTGGTTAGGCGAACTGCGAGCGACCGCGTCCGTTGGGTGGGCATTCAGGCACTTTTTTGGCCTTCACTCCGGGGCTCAGGTGGAGTCGAGGCACTTTTTTGGCCTTTACTCCGCGGCTCAGGTGGAGTCGAGGCACTTTTTTGGCCTTCACTCCGGGGCTCGGGTGGAGTCGAGGCACTTTTTTGGCCTTCACTCCGGGGCTCGGGTGGAGTCGAGGCACTTTTTTGGCCTTCACTCCGCGGCTCAGGTGGAGTCGAGGCACTTTTTTGGCCTTCACTCCGCGGCTCAGGTTGGCAACATTGGGATGTATCTTCTGGAGGAGCGGAGCATCGTGAAATCTCCTTGTTACGAGTTAACCTATTCCGATTTCATGAGTCCAACCCGGGGTCCCCGCAAAGTAATTGAATTACTTTGTGGGATGGAGCAGGCAACCGGAAGGAGATACATCCCCACAAAACATTAATCGAGATAAAGCGAGGCTGCTCATAAGTCAATTATGAGACAGCCCTGACAGTACAACATAAAGTGTTAAAACTTACGTTTATGATAGGGGATACCTTCGCCATCTTCACAATAGCATTTGAGACTATAAAGGAAAAAAGCCCAGTTGTAGTTACAGGAGCGATAAAATGGCGTTACTTCTTTCCAGTTCATATGACGCAAAGTAAGAAAAGACTTCCCGTTCTTCTCTTCAATATCGAAGGAAATCATCGTACCAATCCATTCTGCATCTGAATCTATACAATGCCAAACGACTTTTTTATTAGGGATCAATTCCTCTATTTTCATCTTAGTTACGTCATCGCTGCCGAATCGAAATTCATTAACAAAGCCAATCTGGTTATTGACAATGAGCTCATTGGTCCATATTTCCGACAGTCCTTCAGCGGTGGTTAGCGTTTCATACACCTTCGATGCTGGAGCGTGTACAGTTTGCAAGTGCTCGATATTTGCCATGCCTTACCCCTTTCTAACTGGAATAATTTATGTGTGATGCTTATGATATCATAAAATCAAAATATAAGTTTCTCCTTCCTCTTCCAGAATAACGACACTTCGCCGACCCCGTATCTTCCAACGCCACCAGTTGTCATCCCCGATTGCAGGGCATAAACGGAAAACCAGAACTTGACGGACAAATGAGGACTAGGCAAACCCGAAAAGGGTGCTCTAAGATAGAACGTACCAGTCAAAAGAGAACCTTTAACGACGAAGAGGGAGAGGGGTTAACAGCTATGTTCAGATCGACATCCTGGCGCATATTTGTATTCAGCGGCATTTTCTTCGCCATTACGATTATTCCGTTTTCGTTGTTTCTGGCTAACCGATTTTCTCACTTCGCATACTCACAAATGGGAACGTTTAATCAGGACCGTATCGATGAAATGGCAGAGCGAACGCAGTTTATGCTGGACAAGCTGAAATGGTACAGCCTGAATATGTACGAAGACCAGGCCGTTCAAAGCTGGATCTATGCGTCCGCCGATAATTTGCTGCAAAATGCCGGTACGATGCGGGTTTTGACCAAATACTTATCCAATGAGCCCTTTATTGAATCCGCTTACTTATTCAGCGTGCGCAAACGAGAGGTTATCGATTCCAAAGTCGGACTGCTCCCGTTCGGGGAGTTTGTCGATCAGCCGATGCTGCAGAGAATCGAGCGCAATCCCGGGTCCTTCCTCCGCTACTTTGATCATCGGATAGGGGAGAACTCGTATTTGGCGCTCCAGCTTCCTTCGACTCCCATACAGAAAAATCGCGACGGGTATCTTGTCGTCTTGTTCAACAAGAAGGAGCTGCAAAAGCATTTGATCTCGGGCGGCGGAAGGGCGGATGCGCTGCTCTCGATTGTAGACGACCAGGGCAGGCTGATTCTGGGGGAATCGGATGAGCGGCTCGAGGAGAGCATCCGTAACATCCGGACAGATTCGAAGCGGGGATCCTTCGAGTTGAACCGTGCCGGAGGGGAGACGTTCGTCAATTATGCCCGTCTTGAATCGCTGGGATGGACTCTTGTATCCGTAACGGAGATGAAGCAATTCCGGGAGAAGGCCGATGCGTTCAAAACCGTCATTATTGCCTGCTCGCTGCTGCTGCTTGCGGCGCTTCTCCTGATCGCCTATTGGAATTCGCGCCGTTTCGTCGGGCCATTCCGCCGGCTGGCAGACCAATTGCAGCGGATGTTGGGCGTGAAGGGGGAGAACGATTACGGCGTCATTGAAAAGGGCGTCGTCATGCTTCGCGATCATTATCCGCTAATCAAGACCGAATACTTGCGGCAGTGGCTGCTGCAGGGCAGGCTTACCGATAGCGCCAGAGCGGCGATTGTCCGCGAGTCCGGTCTGCTGAACTACGAATGGATCCGATTGGTCGTCGTCAAAATCGATTCCTATTACGAGCTGTCCGAGCAGTACGATTTTGTCTCGCGCAAGCTGCTCAAATATGCCATCGGCAATATCGCGGAGGAACTGCTGGGCCGGCCGGAACGGTCGATCGAGGTCGTCGATTTCGGCTCCGACCATCTCGTTGTGATCGTTGGCTCGGCCAGTTCTTCGCCTGATCCCGAATTGACCCAAGAACTGAAAGAGCTGCGTCGGCAAGTGGCCGCCTACGTCAAATTGGACGTCACGATCGCGGAAAGTGAGGCCCGCCGCGTGCATGACGATTTGCGCAAAGTATACGACGATATGAATGAATTGACTTTGTTCAAGTTTGTTAGCGGCGACGACAAAATCTATATCGAACAGGACTTTGAACGCTATGCCGATCTGCAGGCTCCGATCGAGGAGGCTGTGCACGAAAGCCTGATCCAGACCATTCGCGGCGGCAAGGAGGAGAAGGCGCTGACGATGCTGGACGAGTTGTTCGTGCGCTTGCAGACGATGAAATATACCGAGTGCCAATTCCAGCTAAAGCTGCTGCTGTTCGCGATTGTCAAATCGTTCAGCAAAATGACGTCCATCCAAAGCGTCGAAGGGATCGAACACCACTTAAGGCAGTTTTCCACGCTGGCCGATGTCAGGGAATGGCTGAAGGAGGAGACAGGCCGGATCATTCGGCTGCTTAGCGACAGAAAGGGCTTCAACCGCAAGGAAAAGCTGATCGAGGAGATCATCGAATACGTTCGTTACCATATTCATGACCCGATGCTGTCCGTGGAAGAGATCGCGGATCATGTTGCGTTGACGGGCAAATATGTTCGCCACTTATTTCACGAGCAATACGGCATGCCGTTATCGAATTTTATTTTGAATGAGCGGATCGGCAAGGTCAAAGAGCTGCTGGAGCAGACGAGCCTGCAAGTCACTGATATAGCAGAGCAATCCGGGTTTCAGACGAAAAGCCACTTCTTTACTGCCTTTAAAAAAGCGACCGGCATGACGCCGACCCAATACCGCGACAGCATGGCAGGAGGGCGGACGGAACTGGGGCGGACGGCCGATAACTCAGCGAATTAGCGTGCTGCGGTCGATTGCGAACTTGACGGTCAAATGCTAACCTGCCGAAGTCCGCAAATCGGCGGGTCGAGAACTGAATAAGGCCAATGAGAACTAGGCGGATTCTCATTGCGAATGCTACGATGACGTCGTTCGAAACCAATAAGCCAACAAGAAAGGAGGAACGCTGTTTGAAGCAACGGAGAAGGTTAGGCGGGGCGTTCGTGCACGAGCTGTCGCGAAACAGATATTTGTATCTGCTGGCGCTGCCCGGCATCGCGTTTCTGGTCGTATTCGCGTATTTGCCGATGCTCGGGCACCTGCTCGCCTTCCAGAATTACCGGCTGTCGGATGGAATATGGGGAAGCGAATGGGTTGGACTTAAAAACTTCGAGTTTTTCTTTAACGGGAAAGACTGGCTGCGCGTGACGCTGAACACCGTATTTCTCAATGCGCTGTTTCTCGTGTCCGGCCTGGGCAGCGCTGTGGTGCTGGCCGTCTTTCTGAACGAAGTCCGGAACAGGCTGTTCAAGCGAATCGCACAATCGTTTATTTTTTTACCCTACTTTATTTCATGGCTTGTCGTCAGCATGATGGCGCTAACGCTGTTCAGCACATCGGAAGGGCTCATTAACCGCACGCTTGCCGCTGTCGGCTTCGAAGGCGTGGACTGGTATCTCACGCCCGGCGTATGGCCGTATATCCTGACCGTAATCAGCGCCTGGAAGATTGCGGGATACAATTCCATTATTTTTATGGCGGTCATTACGGGCATCTCCGCGGAATATTACGAGAGCGCGCGACTCGAAGGCGCAAGCCGGCTGCAGCAGATGCTCTACATTACGCTGCCGCTCATGCGGCCGATCGTGATGGTATTGGCGCTGCTTGGCGTCGGCCGCATTTTCTACGGCGATTTCGGCATGATTTACGCGATTATCGGAGACAACGGCGTGCTGTTTCCGACGACGGATGTCATCGATTCGTATGCGTACCGTGCATTGCGGCAGCTGGGCAATTTCAGCATGTCCTCCGCCGTCGTCGTCTACCAATCCTGCATGGGCTTGGTCACGATTCTGATCTTCAATGCGATTGCGCGCAAGGTGGACGCGGATTCAAGACTATTCTAGAGGATTTAAGGTGTGATCGATATGAGAGAACGGTTGTTTCTTGTCTTGATGTACGCGGTGCTGATCGCGTTTGCGCTATTTTGCTTCATTCCGTTCTGGATCGTGTTCATCAACTCATTCGCAGATGAATCGCTTCTTCAAACGGCGGGCTATCAGCTGCTGCCGGACAAATTCAGCCTTCAGGCGTACGAATTTCTGCTCTCCGGCAAACAGGTGTTCCGCAGCTACGGCATTACGATTATGGTAACGGCCGTCGGCACGGCGATGGGGGTCCTGGTGACAGCCGCCTATGCCTATACGCTGAGCCATCGGAGGGTGAAGTACCGCAACATTTTATCGTTTTTGACCTTCTTGACGATGCTGTTCGGCGCCGGGCTTGTCGGCTTCTATATGCTGATCGCCAACTGGCTGCATCTGAAAGACTCGATATGGGCGCTTATTTTGCCTTATCTGCTTAATCCGTTCTACGCTTTCATTCTCATCTCTTTCTACCGGACGCTTCCGTATGAATTGAATGAAGCCGCGACGGTGGACGGCGCCAATGATTTCTCTATTTTCTTTCGCATTATTTGGCCGATCTCGCTGCCTGCCATCGCTACAGTGAGTCTGTTCTATGCGCTGCAATATTGGAACGACTGGTACTTGTCGCTGCTATTTATCGATAATTACAAAATGCTGCCGCTGCAGATGATGATTCGCCAACTGATGTCCAACTTGAACGTGATGGCTTATGTGAGCGGCAGCCAGACACAGTACAATGCCGTCGTGCCAACCTATGGCATGCAGCTGGCGATCGTCTGCGTGACCATCGGCCCGATCGTGTTCGTCTATCCGTTCATTCAGCGCTTCTTCATTAAAGGCTTGACGCTTGGATCGGTAAAAGGGTAGGAAAACAATACACAGGGGGAATCAAGCATGAAAAGACGAATGTCCGCTGCGCTCGCGCTATTGATCGCGCTTGTCGCGCTCGCAGGCTGCGCTGGCAAGAATGAAGGGGAAGGGAAGCCGTCGGAACCATCCGTCAAGGCCGAAAACAGTACCGAACTCAGCAGCAACGCCAAGCTGGAGGAGGTCACGCTGAAAATTATGATTCCCGGCGACCGCCCGCCGGATATGGATTTGGTCATCGCCGAGGCGGAGAAACGAATGAAGGACACGATCAATGTCAAGCTCGACGTCGTGTTCGTGCCTTGGTCGGATTTGGCGCAAAAGACGCAGGTGACGCTCGCTTCCGGCGAAAACATCGACCTGATCTTCGACGCGCCATGGCTGCACATCAATCAGATGATTGCAAGCGGTTTCTATGAACCGCTCGACGACCTGTTGGCCGAGTACGGCAAGACGGTGCTGGACAAACGGCCGCAACAAATGTGGGACTACAACAAGTACGGCGGCAAAATTATGGCCGTTCCGCTTGGCGTCAGCTACATGTCCGGCAACTCTTACATTTTGCGCAAAGACATTCGCGAGAAGCTCGGCGTACCGCCGATCCAAACCTATGAAGATTTGATCGCATTCGCCTACAAGGTGAAAGAGCAAGAGAAGGGCATTATCCCGATGACAGCAGGCTCCGCCACGTATTCATTTGTCGCTCACCATGCGCTAAACGATTACGAAACCTATGTCAGACCAACCCATGCATTGGGCAACAGCCTGATGCTCTATTACACGAACAATGACGGCAAAGTTCACAACTTGCTGGAGGAGCGGGAGCCTGTCGGCACGTGGCTGGCAAACGCGAACAAATGGTTTAAAGACGGACTGATTTTCAAGGATATTTTGACGACGAAGGATTTTCAACAGCCGATCTCGGCAGGCAAAGTGGCAATCGTCACGAACGGCGCGTTCGGCATCTCGGACTTCCACAAGAACACGATCAAGAACAATGTGCCGAATGGAGAACTGGAAACGGTCACCTTTTTTAACCCTGACAAGGGCGCGAACATCACCAATTTTAAACAGTGGAATTTCCTCGCTATCCCGAAGGTGAGCAAACACAAGGAACGGGCGATGATGTTCCTGAACTGGGCGAATGAGAAAGAGAACTACGACCTGCTCTCTTACGGCATCGAAGGCAAGCATTGGGAGGCGGTAGGAGAGGACAAAATGAAAAACCTGGATACGACCGGCTACTATGCATTCGGCTATGTCTGGCTGTGGAATCCGGTCGATGAGCGCACTGTTGTAGGAGGCGATCCGAAGAACGATGAACTGGATGCCGTGCTTCGCAATGCCGATATGTTCACCACAGATATTTTGGCCGGCTTCGAATTCGACAGTACCCCGGTGCAAAACGAGGTCAGCCAGTACAACATCGTCGATGGGCAATATTATACTGCGCTATTCAACGGAGTGATGGATACCGAGGACACCTTGAAGAAATTCGAAGCGGAGGCCGGTCCCGCACTCCAAAAAATTCAGCAGGAGCTGCAAAAGCAAATCGACGAGTTTCTGGCAGCTAAGGGGAAATAGAACGGAATCGTTTAAAAAAGGAGCTGATCAAGATGATTTCGACCCAAAAATGGAGATCGATCCTGATGGCAGCAGCTTTGGCGATAACTCCGGTTTCTGCGATCCAGGCGAATTCTCCGGCCGCGGCTGCGGCCGCGAACCTGGAGGAGGCGCCATCGGCAGAGGAGCAGACGAATTTCCGCAATCTTGCGGCCGGTCTCCCGTATGAATGGTCCGAAGCGCCGGAAGCTTCTCATCCCGATGACGGCTACAGGCTTACAGATGGAGTATACGCCGCATTGGATAAGGATGATCCGGCCTGGGTAGGGCATCTGCGCGGCAAGACGCGCGAAGTCGTATTCGATTTGGGGCAGGAAAAGTCGGTCGGGAGGATAACCGCTCATTTTTTTCAAGATTATCCGGCTAACTCGATTCTCGTGCCTTTATCGGTATCCATGTATGTCTCCGACGACAAGGAAAATTGGGGACTGCTTTCCCATAACGCTACGCAGTTGCTATGGGGAGGAGGACCGCCCAGGCAGGAGACCTTTGAATGGGAGGGCAGCCGGGACGGCATCAAAGGCGGGAATACGGATGGCACGTTGGCTTATGCCCGCTATGTGAAGGTCGCTTTTACGATGCATCATTCGCTAGCGGAATATATTGACGAAATCGAAATTATCGGTACGGACGGCAAGGTTGAAGGGGCGGTAAAGGTTCCTGCCGAGCAGCCGCAATTTTTGGAGCCGGGGGAAGCTACGGCCGGTATCCGGAATCTGAATCTGTTCTATAACGGTCAATACGCGAATGGATTGGGGGATTGGAACAAAGAACGGATTATCCCTAACATCAGCTATGTGAATAAAGACGGCGAGCCGGTCGATTGGCTTTTTGACGGCATTCTCTATCTCGGAATAGCTTCGCCGGCCGGCCGCGATTTCGGTCTGGGGCAAACCAACCTGGACGACTGGAATTGGTATTTGGATAAAACGTTTGCTGCCACAGGGGATATGCAGCAGTTAAATGAGGCGGCCAAGGAAGTCGGAGCCAAGCTGAACGAGCCCGCTCATCGTGTCAAGGTTGTGTTAATGATTCCAAATCCCGGGGAATTTTTAACCGATTTCGGCGATATCGGCGGCAGTGGTTCCTTAAATTTTAATGACTCCGCCGTAGGCGAAGAACAAGCGTTTGCCAACAGGAAAAAAGCGGTGCAGTGGTGGCTGGATCAAGTCCAGCAAAGATGGCAGACCGCCGCTTACTCCAATCTTGAGCTTGTCGGCATGTACTGGATGCCGGAGCAAATCGAGATATCCGAATCGGGACCGGATATGATTCGCGCAGTGACGGAAAAGGTGCATGCCATGAACTTGAAGGTTTTCTGGATTCCTCACTCCTTAGCGTACAAAATGTTTATGTGGAAAGACGTCGGAGTGGATGCCGCCGCCTACCAGCCGAATTACTTCTTCGGCGGAATGGATCCGGACCGTCTGGAAGACGCTGCGGATAATGCGAAGCGGTACGGGATGGGAGAAGAAATCGAGTTCGATGACGGGATGCTGACGGACCCCATCCTGCGCCAGCGTTTTATCGAATATTTGGACAGTGGCGTCAGAAGCGGCCTGATGCAAAACGGGTTCAGAGCTTATTATCAAGGCAACAATGCGGTATACAATCTAGGCGTAAGCAAGGATCCGGATTTGCGTCTCATGTACGACTGGCTGTACCAGTACTTAAATGGAAAGTATGCTACCGACAACAACCCGACGCCCGAGACGATGGCAGGACTTGTCGGGGATTACGTCTCTTCGAACGAAATCCAATCAGTTTTCGGCAATGAGTTGTCGTACCGTCTGCAGATTATCCAGCTTCTTCTGGACCAAAACAAGCCGAAGGACGCCGTTGCGTATATGCAGGATTTTCTCGCGCACATTCATGACCCGGCCGTGCAGGCGCAAGGATTGATCTCGGCTTCGGCGGCAACGTTGCTTGATAGTTATGCCCAAGTTCTCATCCAAACTTGGTCCGACGGCTGGGGCCTTGGCAATCTGGTTCTCGGTCATAGCTATACCCTATCAAGGCCGCCTAACGCCAACTATCCCGATTCCGGGAATGAACTTACGAACGGCCTGTTCGGAGGGACGGATTACGGCAACGGGCAGTGGCAGGGCCATGCGGGAAGCGATTACCCTGCGGAGCGAAGCCGCACAATCACATTTGATTTGGGCAGCAACAAATCGATCGGACTAATAAGAGCCCATTTTCTTCAGGATACAGGGCCCGGCATCTATTTCCCGCAGAACGCCGCTTTTTCAGTTTCGACTAACGGTCAAACGTGGAGCACGCTAGCCACCGTTTCTCCGTCGTCGGCTCCGAATACCGCCACGGCCCAGTTCGTGAGATGGAACGGGATAACCGACGGTGTGCCGGGGAAAGCGGGAGCGGACAAAGTGTACGCTCGTTACGTCAAAGTTGAATTCCCGGTCAACGTCTGGGTTTTCCTTGATGAGATCGAAGTTCTCGGCGTTGACGGCAAGGCAGCCGGAGCTGCGGTATTGCCGATTGCACCGTAAACTGTACTACAGCCCTTATTTCCGGATTGGCGAGCGAAAATCGGCTCGACAACAGGAATAAGGGCTTTTTTAGCTTGACTCTAATGGGGAGGTTTTAGGAAGTAAGAAAATCTTTTTCCTTGTCAAATGCATATTGCATGCGATATATTGCATACATAACCTTAATTGAGGAATGATTAGAGATGCCGATCCCTAGAAACTTTAGTTCTCCGGTCCGTCTGACTGCCAAGGAGCGAGCGCTTGCCCAAATTCAACGCTGGATTATAGAGGGAACGCTTGAACCGGGCGAAAAGCTTATTGATTCCGAGTTGGCGGAATCGCTGGCCGTCAGCAGAACGCCCATCCGGGAAGCTCTGCAGCTGCTGGAGATTCAAGGGCTGGTCGCGATGCATCCAGGCAAAGAAACCCGTGTCACCCTGATCAGGAAAGATGATATTCTGCATCTCTATTCCACATTAGCTTCGCTACATGCCTTGGCTGCCGAGACTGCCGCATCTCTCGTAACGGCAGTGCAGCTTGAACTGCTAGCGTCTCTTAATGTCCAGTTTGCCGCAGCGATCGAAGGGGGGCAGCCTTATCGTGCAATGGAGCTCGACGAACAATTCCACGGCCTGATTGTCGAGGCTGCGGACAATCCGTATGTCGCCTCTTTCAGTTCTTCCCTGCAGGTCCATATCAGAAGATTCAAGTATGTGTTTCTCCGTCAACCGGTCGCGGGAACGCTCGCATCGGTGGAAGAGCATTCCGCCATAATTGCGGCGTTAGAGAAGCGGGACGGAGTGGCTGCCGGCACCATGATGAAACAAAACCTGATACGGCCGATGAACGAACTCTATGCAGTACTCTAAAAAATTTGGAAAGGATGAAACGAGATGACAGACAAAAAAGACTTGCGAATCCGCAGTCATGTGATCAGCGAGGGTGCAAATCGGGCACCGAATCGGGCGATGCTGCGTGCAGTGGGCTTCAAGGACGAGGATTTTAAAAAACCGATGATTGGCGTCGCAAGCACATGGAGCGAAGTAACGCCCTGTAACATGCACATTGATCAACTTGCCTTGGCGGCTAAGCAAGGTTTACGCTCCGCCGGCGGCGCCCCGCTTATTTTTAATACGATTACAGTATCGGATGGCATATCGATGGGGCATGCCGGCATGTCGTTCTCGCTGCCCAGTCGGGAAGCGATTGCGGACTCCATTGAGATCGTTACGAATGCGGAACGGTTTGACGGACTGGTCGCGATCGGCGGCTGCGACAAAAATACGCCGGCCTGCCTGATGGCCATCGGCCGATTGAACCTGCCGGCCGTGTATGTCTACGGCGGGACAATTCAGCCGGGTTATCTGGACGGCAAACAAGTGGATATCGTCAGTGCGTTTGAAGCGGTCG
>PJUD01000559.1_pt1 | contig 17417 bp, 14 predicted proteins | sample 1512341 | NCBI WGS metagenome assembly PJUD01 (sample SAMN08177675, study PRJNA422409) | Feces metagenome, whole genome shotgun sequencing project. | isolation source: Chicken feces (3) enriched on wood chips: beechwood xylan treatment | host: Gallus gallus | place: USA: Madison | collected 2015-01-15 | reverse complement strand
TGGCATCGAGTCGGGTGGTTCGAATAAGACCGCCTCGCGTACCTATTGGCTTGGCATCGAGTCGGGTGGTTCGAATAAGACCGCCTCGCGTACCTATTGGCTTGGCATCGAGTCGGGTGGTTCGAATAAGACCGTCTCGCGGACCTATTGGCTTGGCATCGAGCCGGGTGGTTCGAATAAGACCGTCTCGCGGACCTAATGGTCTGGCATCGAGCCGGGTGATTCCGTTTCATCAGGCCACTTAGTCCATCAACCGCACATATAAAACAACTTTCGCAGATGGGACTGTCTCATAAGCGAAATAGGCTGCTGTGAGAGCTAATCGATGATAAAGGTAACAGATGCATATACCTCCCTCCGATACGATACGCCCCCAAATTCTGAATTGAAAAAACCGTTATAAGGTAGTTTTAGGAGCGTATGAGGCAGACTCCGGGCTATAATTGGCCCACAACGTTACCAACTGATTGGAGATTGAAATTTTATGGCGGATCTGTATGCACACATGAGTTTACGCAGGAAAGTTAGTTGGAAAATCGTACAACGAAGCTTGAATGAGACTTTAAATACAAACATTTGTTCGAAAAATCGTACAAAGCGGCTCTGCTCAGACTCAAACGGCGAACGTTTGTAGGAAAAATCGTATAAATAGCCAAAATCAAGGATTGAATGTCACTAAAGCATCTTCGACGATTATACGGATAACCTCTGGGAAGACCAAATCAGACACGCCTCATCCCTTCTATTCTCCCAACCTTCACTATCTCCATTACCATTACCATTACCATTATCATTATCATTACCATTACCATCAACTTTACCATCACCTCCTCCATTTTCCCCTTCCTCTTCCTCATCCTCTTCCTCATCCTCTTCCTCATCCTCTTCCTCTTCCTCTTCCTCTCTACCTCCATCTCCATCTCCATCTCCATCTCCATCTCCACCTCTACCTGCATCCCACGTTCTGCCATCCTTTAAATCCTCACTAGTCCAACCAACTACCTTCTATCAAATACCTACTATCAACTACCTACCACCAACCACCTACCTGCCTGCCTGCCTGCCTGCCTGCCTGCCTACCAATCCACTAACCGCCATCCGCCTACCGCCATTCGCCTACTCCACCAGCCCGGTACGCTCGATCCCCTCGGTGAACCAACGCTGTGCGATCAGATAGACGATAAGCGGCGGGAAGATAATCAGGAATGCGCCCGCCATTCGCGGTCCTTCCGAGATCGGGTCCTGGCCGACGCCGGCGCTGAAGTCGATTGCCCGGTTGCCAATCAGCTCCATCTGCATCGAGCTGAGCCGAAGGGATAGCGGCGTAAAGTCCTTGCTCAGAAACAGCGCCGCCTCGTAGCTCATATTCCAATACCAGACAAACGAGAACAGAAATACGACCAGACAAGCGCCCCCAGCCAGCGGCATCATAATGCGGAAGAACAGTCGGAACGCCGAAGCTCCGTCGATTTTGGCCGCCTCCTCCAGCGCCTTCGGCTGCGACAGAAAAAACTGCCGGAAAATAATAATGAACAGCGCCCCTCGCAAACCCTGCCCGAACAGAGCGGGCACGAGAAACACGAACGGAGTGTTGATCCATCCGAGCTCACTGTAAATCATATAAAGCGGCACGATCGTCAACTGCGGCGGAATGAGAAAGGCGACAAGAATCAGGAAAAACATCAGATTTTTCCCCGGAAACTTCAGCCTCGCCAGCGCATACCCGGTAAGCGCGCACGTGAACACCTGGAATACGGAGCCGAACAACGCAATCGTCATCGTATCGAAGAAGCCTTCCGGATACTTGAGCCCCCGCCACGCCTCCGCGTAATTGTGCCAGTTCAATTCCCGAGGAATCAGCCCGACGACGGGGTCGATCATGTCGGCTACCGTCTTAAGGCTGGTCGAGACCATATACAAAATCGGTTTCACATACAGGAAGGCAATCACCGTCAGCAGCGCGAAAATAGCCAGCTTGGCAATCAGCCCATCCTTCACGTTCTGTCCCAGAACAACCGTTTTCAGCTTCTGCGTTTTGCGGTGCGCCAGCGTCTCGGCGATGTCGAGCTTCACTTGCTTGTACGCCTTCTCCAGCTTCATCTGAGCTCTCCCCTTCCCTTGGTCGCGCGATAGGTCAGCCACAGCGTGAGGCCCAGCAGCAGCAAAATGATGGCAAAGTATAGCCAAGCCATCGCGCTGGCGTAGCCGTAGCCCGTCGTCGGCGAGAACATATTGCTGCGGACGATTTCCAGCACCGGATTAAACGGGAACGTAAACAAATCCACGATCGTATACACCGCATTTAATCCGATAAAAGGCAGCATGCCGGGGAAAGTAATTTTCCAGAAGCTTTCCCAGGGCGAAGCCCCGTCCACCCTGACCGCCTCGTACACCGTCTTTGGAATCGTCTGGAAGCCGGCGATGAATATCAATATTTGCACCCCGGAATACCAGAGAATGATGACCGCCTTGCCGAGAACGCCGAGCAGCATCGACGCTGTGGTCTCGCTGAAATATTGCCGCAGAATGACGTCCAAATTGTACTGCTCCATAAACGGCAGCTCGCCCGCTCCTTGCACAAACAGCTCCATAATGACCTGGCCCGTGGCGAAAATAACCGGCAGGAAGAAAAGCGCCCGCATCCACCCTCTTCCCGGAAACTTCTCGTTCAGCAGCAGCGACACGACAAACGAGAAGATGAGAATGAGCGGGATAATAAGCAGCACTTCCTGCAAATAGGTCAGCAAAATAATCGGGTAGGCGTTGTTCTCGATCAGCATTCGGCGAAAATTGTCCAGTCCGACCCACGTATATTTGAAGCCTTCGCTTGTGATGAACACCTGGTTAAAGCTGTTCCACAGCGACCAGCCGATCGGGAACGCCACGAAGGCGACGAACCCGATCATCCACGGCAGCATGAACAAATAGCCGAGCCCGTACTCCTTCCAGCGAAACTGCAGAAGCTGCCTGCGCCGCGAGGATTTTCCGTTCATTCCCGTCTCCCTCCCTCAACGCTGAATTGCTTCGTGCGATAGTCGACGGTCACTCGCGTGCCGTCCTCGTAGACAGTAACGTAAACGCCGTCCGCAATCTTCTGGTGATCCGCAATTCGCCGGTGAAGCACTCCGGCCAGAAGATCGAAGTTTTTGTAATCCTCCGCCACGCGATCCTTCCAAATCTCGTACTGTGTGCTGTATAGATTTTGATAGTCCGTTCCCTTCAGCACCCGGCTTTCCGCATAGGTCAGCGTAAAGGCCGGAACCGCGCCGTATTCGATCGCTTTCAGCATCTCGTCCTCGTAGACGTCGCGCAGATTGCCCGCCGCCGCCGAATAGAGGACCGAGCCGTGAACGGCGATCGGATAGACCGGCACCGTCTCGTCGATCAGAAAGTCGCTGCTGGACGAATGCGGCAGCTCCTCGATATAATCGGCGTGCTTCAGCGCGTACTGCTCGCCGCGATTAACTCCCGCCGCCCCCAGCTGTTCGCGAACATAATCCAGCAAAGCCAAGTAGTAGTGAACAGTATCCCCTCGGGTCAGGGGGGCGTTCGCGCGGTAGTCGCTGAACGATAGGCTGCCCGGGCCGTCGACGTAATGAATGCCGTCGACTCCGATCTCCTTCAGCGCATCCACGACCCGCTTCTGCTGACGCACCGCCTTCACCGGGTTTACAATAAATCCGTCTCCCCTGCCCGACAGAACCGTGGAATCGATGCCGCGAATTCCGTCCGTCTTTTTATAGAAGGAACTATAAGCCTCCTCCTTCCATGCCAAGTAATCGTCGAACAGCACCTTAATTCCAAGCTCGTGCATCCGGCTCACGAACCGCTGCGCCCCCTTGTCGCCCCCAAGCGCGGAGACGATCGGGAATCGCTCGTCCGTGTACGTGTGCCCGCTGTTCTGCCAGCCGCGATAAATAACGTTCATGCTCCCGACCCCGGCTTCCCGCAATCCTTCGACGATTTCCTCAGCCTGCTTGAACGTCGTCGCCGTCTCGAAGCCGCTTGTGCCGAATTGCGGCTTATTGCCACCGCCGACAAGCGACAGCATCAGCGGAACGTGCCCGACCGCCGGCAGACGTTCGCCAAGCTGCCCGCTGCCCTCCAAATAATCGCGGTACGCATGCGCCATTCCGACGTAATCGGCCTCCTCTCCGGACAGCAGCCGATATTCCACCCGCAGATCATCCACCGTGCGCTCCTTGCGGACCGACTTGACCGTTTCCTTCGTAATTCCGCTTACCTTGCGTCCGTACTCCTCGCGATAACTGAAGCTGACGCCGACCGAATGGTACCGCGTGCTGTTGCTCGGCGTCGCCCCTTTGATTTTAGCGGTGTAGGCCCCCTCCTTCACAATCGCGGCGAATGCATGCTCTCCCCGTTTCAAGCCATAGAGCGGGTATGCGATCTGTTCCCTCCGCACCGTTCTGCTCTCGCTGTAGTCCAGATGCGCCGGATCGTCTCCGTAAATCGGAAACTCGTAACCGCTGGCGACTGACGGCCTTGCCCGATCGTAATAAATCAGTCCGCCGGGGCCGTCCGGCACGAACAGATAGCCTTCCTCCTCTTCTCCTGTCGGAACCGCTCCGAAGTAAGGCAGCAGTTGAAGCGAATACAACCCGTAATCGCCCGATTCCTTTATCCCGTCCGACGGAACGGCCGCCTCCAGACCGTGCTCGGTCAACGTGAATTGGACGACAAAACTCATCCGCTCCTTCTCGAACGTATACGTCGCCTGGACGCCTTCGCCGCCGATTGGCGTATAGTCAATCGTCACGCCTTTCGTCAGCGTGCTGAGCATCGTTCTTCTCGTCTGTCCGGCGGCAACGATCTCGGCGACAAACGGCGATTGCAGATTTTCCAGCAGCGCCCCTTTGACCTTCTCCTGCGCAAGCTGCTCCGGCGACGGATTGCTCCGCCACTTGTATCCGCCCGCCTTGTCGACGACAACGAGCTGACTCGTTTTCGACTCCAGCCGCAACGAGTATCGCGCATTGTCCGCGACAAGAGCAAAGCCCTCGTCATCGCGCCGCCCCGCCTGCCATGCCGCCCCTTCTACAACAGACGCAAGCTGCCGAACCGGCTCGCCGATACCCATCGCCCGCAAAGACGGCAGCTTATCGCGCCCGCCGAAGACAATTCCCGCCGCCGTCGCAACAACAAGCACAACCGCGCCGATGAGCAGCAGCCGATACTTGCCGCTGGCCGGCCATAATTTTTTAAGCACGGAAGGTCACCTCCCGATAAATCTGCTCGATAAAATCGTAGAAATTATAAACTAGCCCGGACACAATCATCGCGAACACCCAAATAATCCCGATCGTGAACAGCGTCACGGACGCGTTCTTGAACGCTTCGGTGAAATCGAAGTTATGGATGACCTGCGTCATGACGAAGAACAGCACGATGATCCACACCCACATTGCCTGGCGGATCAAATCGATAACGATCCACTCCTCCAGCACGACGAAGTTGGTCATTATTGTCGTGGGTATCGTAATGACAATGTACGGAACGATAGCGAAGGCGCTTCCCTGAAGCACCTCCCGGAACCGGCCTTCGCCGCCCTTAACCGTACTGACCAGATAGTTGGCAATCACCCAGGTTAACCATGGCACGATCATTAATGCCAGAGACAGCGGAAGGTTGTATTCGCCCAGGTCGAAGGGATAAGCGATAAAGCCCGAAGCGAACACGGACCAGACATGAACGGCGACCGCCAGCGCAAGCAAAAAAACGATGACCGCGTAAGAAATATGCCGATCCTTCAGCCGGTAAAAGCCGTTGTAGGGATGAATCATCAAATAAAGCGCGTCCCTTAGTTCGCCTGCATACTTTCGCACAAGCGGCGGCCATGTGCGCCTGCGTGCGAACAACGCCAAGCGGCGCGCTCCGAACGACAGTCCCCAGCTTCCGGCGATCAGTACGACAACCGCGAGCAGGAAGTTGTCTTTCAGCCACTCGTATCGGATGTACCAGTAAGCATCGGAATAGCCTTTCGGATCGTTCGACTGCTTGAAGTAATCGAGCGCCGCGGCGTAATCCCCGTCGTGCAGGGCGATTTTGCCCAAGCCGTTGTAAGCGATGTTCAGCATGCCGTTCTGTCGGAGCACTTCCTCCCAATACGAACGACTCTGCTCGTAATCGCCCTCGAAATACAAATGCGATGCCGTCATATACGTATCGCCGAAGCTGGTTCTCTTGAACACCTGAATCAGGTTGGCCGCATTGTCCGCGACCCACAGCTCGTTGTTGCCGTTGATTGCAATGCTGCTGCCGTAATCGGCGATGCCGAGCTGGCGCGCGCTCTTCTGCGTCGAGCCGAAATAGAACACCGCCTCGCCCGTAGGATCGTAGACCGAGACGCTGATATCGCCGCTGCGGCTAAGCCCGTACAGGAAGCCGTTACTGTCGATCGCCGTATCGATCAGATCGGGCTCGTCGAACGGCTTGTTGCGAAACGCGTCGAAGCCCCCGGCGTTCAGCTTCTTGATCTGGCCGTCGCTGGCCGTCCCGGAGCTGGTCGTCACTAGAAATCCGTCGTCCGCCAGCGTCGCATTTAGAATCGGATTCGGCTGCTTTGCGATCTCCTGGGCGAGTTGCTTCTCGTTCAGCAGCGCCCTTTTCACGCGATCCAACCAGCTCAGCTTCGCCTTGTTCGCCCCGAAAAAGCCGGTAAACTCCCCGTCCGGACTCATTCGGAGCAGACCGAGGAACGTATCCTTAACGACGATATACATGACGCCGCGCCGATCGGCAACGAGCTTGGTCGGATAGAAATGATAATCCGCCGCAAGCGCCGTCGCCTCCGGCTTCTTGAACTCGCGCGCGAAGCTCCCGTCCGGCGCGTAAAGCACGATCGACTGACCGCCCGTATTGGCGGCGTAGATCGTCCCGCCCGGCGCGACGAACACGCCCTCCGGCTGGGTCAGCTTGCCGGGCCCTTCCTCCTGCCCAATACTGCGCACGTATTCGCCCTTCTCATTCAATTCCACGATGCGGTCATTGCCCGTATCGGCAATGAACACATGATCGTTCTCCGCGATAAAAATATCGCTTGGCGAAGAGAACCCCCTCTCCACACCGTTCCCGTCGACGATCCGATCCGGCACATAAACCGGCTGCGTTCGAATCATGCCGGCGTTAAGATCGCTGTACCACGTAGAATACGGAAGCTGAGCCGAGGCCGGCCGGGGAACCGCCACCCCCGCCAACCCAAGCAGCAACAGCGCTGCCGCAACCTTAACGCCCCAGATCATCCGCTTGCGTCCGAGCATCCGTGTCCCCCCTCTCTGTCCTCTTGTTCATTTCACGCCCGAATGCAGCATCGTTTGAATCATTTTTCGTTGGAAGAGCAAGAAGATGATCAGGTTCGGCACGAACATGAGCAGCCCGATTGCGGCGGCGACGCTGACCTGCGCCGTTCCGGGAATGTTCTGCGTCATCGCTTCCGCATAATAGGAAAGCGTCTTCATCGTTTCCTTGGTCATATACAAGGAGGAAGCTTCTACATCCATGTACACCAGTTGGAACGTGATAATCCCCGCGGTGGCGACGGCAGGCGACGTCAACGGAATGATAATCTTGATAAAAATGTACATATCCGGCGCGCCGTCCAGCTTGGCCGCTTCGATCAGCGAATTGGGAATTTGGTCGATAAACTGCTTCATCAGAAACACCGCCACCGGCGATGCCAGAAACGGAAGCACATGAGCCAAGTACGTATCTTTGAGCCCGAGGCCGCTGACGATCAAATAGCGCGGAATCGACACTGTCTCCGGCGTAAACATGAGCGCGATCATCACCGCCCCCATAATGAACGCTTTGAAGTGAAATCGATGCTTGGATAACACGTAACCGGCCATCGTGCTGACGACAATGACCGCCAAAGTTGTCACCGTCGCTATGACGACGCTGTTAAACAAGTAGCGACTGAACGGTACGACGCCTGCGGCGCTGTGCAGAAACAGCTGCTCGAAATTGTACATTGTCGGTTGCTGCACGAAAATTCTCGGCGGAAACACGAACATCTCGTTCAGAGGCTTAAAGGCGTTGTTGACGAGAAAAATGATCGGCAGCAGCATAAAAATTCCGATCGCCGCCAGGAATGCAATCAGTAGCAGGCGCGACGGAGCGAACCGTCTGCGGAGGGACAGCAGCATCTATTCATCCTCCTTCGTGCCGAACAGCTTGTAGCTCAGCCTCATAATGCCGTAGCTCATCAGGAGCAGCACGACCGACAGCGCCGAAGCGTAGCCCCACTCGTATCTGAGAAAGGCGTAATCGTAAATATGATTGTTGATCACATGGCCGGCGTATTGCGGCGTAATCGCCATCCCAGAGAGCCCGCTGGAGATGCTTCCCGCCTTGATCGCGCCGACAATCGCCATCACTGCGCTGAACAGCATCTGCGGCTTCATGCTCGGAATCGTAATGTAATACACTTCCTGCAACTTACTTTTAACTCCGTCGATTCGTCCCGCCTCGTACAGCTCGGTATTAACCGTCTGAAGTCCGCCGAGCATGGCCAGGAAGCCGACGCCCATATTCGTCCACAGCGTCACGATGATCATAAAAGTCATCAAATATTTCGGGTCCTGCAGCCACAGCTGCGGAGATTCGATCAGTCCCAGACTCAGCAAAATGCTATTCAAATAGCCGACGCTGTCCCCGCTGAACGCCGCCGTCCACACCATCGTCAGCGCAACCGACGTCGCCATAATGGACGGCGCGTACACCGCTAGCGAGAAATAGTTGCGGATGCTTTGCGGGAGTTGATGAATGAGCCAGGCGAAGACAAAGGACAGAATGTACCCGCCCGGCCCTACGACGATGGAGAACTTCAGCGTATTGGGAATCGTATGCTTCATAAATACGACGTCCTGCGTAAACATATAGATGAAGTTGCTGATCCCGATAAAACGCGGAAACTCAAAGCCGTTAAACGAGGTCAAGCTGAGCAGCATCGCCAACGCCACCGGAACGATGATGAACAGCGTAAAGCTGAGCAGGAACGGCGCCAGAAACAAGTACGACATTCGTTCCGCCCAAATTTCGCGCAGGAAAAGAACGATACGAGCCTTATAGCCGTTAGGCGCGGACGGGCGGCGGACGGCAGCTTCAATTCGGGTCACGGATTTCACGGCGCACTCCTCTCATAGGGTTTGTCATAGGGCGGAACGATTAAGCCGCCTCCGGACGCAATGCCCAGTTCTTCCTGCTTGCGCATCATTTCCCGAGCCAGCGATCTCTCCGACTGTTCAAGCGCCTCCCGCGCCGGCATTTGACCGACGACCGTATTGTTCCAGGCGAACTCGATCTCTCTCGCCAAATAATAGTAGCCCGGCACGTAAGGCATGTTCTTGACCCATCTGTCCTGCTCGTTCAGTGCGGCCAGATCCTCCTCCGGCCACGGAATCGTCTGCATCGCCTCCAGGTTTGCCGTGTTCCAGCGATAGGCTATGCCTGCGAACGATTCGATATCGTTGCTGAATCGGCTCTGCACGTCGGCCGACGTCCACCATTCGATAAATTTCCAGGCCTCTTCCTTCCGCTCGCTCTTCTTCAGCATCATCAGCGACGAAGGCTCCTGTATACGCGCCAGCGATTCGTTATGCGACCATCTGGCTACCGTCCCGTCCGGCTGCTTGATCCCGGGGAGCGGCACCATTTTCCACTTGCCTTCGATTTCGGGCGCTCCGATGACCAGTTGCACATACATATCAAAATCGGCCACGCCGATCGGAATGTCGCCGTTGCGGAAGTGATGAATAAAGACGGGAATATCCTTCGGAAGATTGTATTTGCGATACCAGTCGGTCCAGCGCTTAAAGGCGGCTATTCCTTCCTCGGAGGTCAGAGCGGGCTGCATGCCGTTCGTCTCGTAAAATTCGGCTCCCTGCTGGTAGAACGGAATATGAAAATTCCTCTTCGGCAAATTAAACGTCAGTCCGTTCTCCTGAAGCGTCGGGAGCAGGCGTTCAACGTCGTCCCACGTATCCGGCGGCTGCAAGCCTAAATCCTCAAAAATGTCCGAGCGGTAAAACATCATATAGTAGTTTTGCGTTTCGGGCAGACCGTAAACGTTCCCCGTATATTGATAGGATCGCATCAAGCCAGGATTAAAACGCCCGAACACCTCCTCGAAGCCGGGGTAACCGCTCAAGCTCTCGGCCGCACCGCGCATCGCGAAGTCTACCGGAGTTTCCAGCGGAACGCCCAACGCCACGTCCGGCTGATCGCCGGCCACGTTGCCGAGCAGCAGCACGTTCGTATTCGGCATCAGGTTGATGTTCACTTGAATGCCGGTTTGCGGCGTGAAATCCTGCTGCACCATCAGCTCCAGCAGATCGACGTAATCCTTGCCCCGCTGTACCCATACGGTCAACGCATCCTCATCGTCCGTATCATTCGTATCGTATTGTTGGAAAAACGAACGGAAAAAGTCGGTCGCGGCATAGCGCGCCTTGCTCCAAGAGTCGGGAGACTTCAAACCGGGATCGGCGTCGGGCGTGCGGACGACCAGGTAGTCCAGCTCCAGCGCCTGCGATTCGATCGTCTGAATCCACGTATTGAGACTCGTGCGCACCGTTCCGAATTCCGCTACGCGGTTCGGAATATCGTTAAAATGATCGAGCAGCCGCTGCAGCCTGTCGGCGTTCACTCGCAGCGCCGTTACCGCATCGGTATTCGCTTGGTTCAGCCCGTTCAAATAATCGCAGACGGCCAGCAGCCTTTCGATCAGCTCGCGAAGCTCCGACTCCAGCTGCGGGTCGTACTTGCGCAAATCCCATGTGCGAGCCGTATCCACGTTCTGGTCACTGCCGTAGCCATAGTTGCCGGTAATCGCGCGAACGCTCCGTTCCATCTCCAGCAGCCTTTCTCCGATGTCGAGCAGCGATTCGGCGGCCGGACGAACGGCCGAAGCGTCGACCGCCATCTCGATCAGATGCTTGCCCTCGGTCAAATAAAACTGATAAGGTCGCCCCTCTTCGTCCGCGATGGCGGCGATTTCAAACCCTTTGTTAGGCACGAACCGATAGCTTTGCATTTCCCTGAACGGAGTCTCGCCGTCGATCAGCACCGTCCGATAGGCGCTCGACTTGCCGTTATAGCCTTGATAATATTTCACGTCGATCGCATAGTAGCCTGCTCGGGGCACCGACACCTCCCATCCGATCCGGTCTCCGGGCTTGGTCCAGCTCGTTCCGCCGATGGCGTTGTAGACGATTTTCCCTCGCGGATCGGGAGAGATATAAGGCTCGGACCTGCTCTGCAGTTGAATGGCCACGGAAGATTTGAACGCGTAGCGTTCCGCTTCGACGATGCTGTGCCAAGGCTCTCCGCCGCTCGCAGCGACAGCATGCTCCTGCGCGTATTCCGCATACGACGGCGTCCGGAGCGGCGCGACGAGCCGAATCGAATGAAGCGACAGCGCTCCTTGCCCCGCATCCAGACGCAGCGTATGCTCTCCGGCAGTCAGCGCCCAGCGGAGCGGTTCGGAGCTGACCGCGTAATTCGTCGCCCGTTCGGTACGCCATTCCGTCAATTCGACCTGTACGGGACGAATCTCGTTGCCGATCGCATTGCGCTCGTATGGATACAAGCTGTCTTTCCATAACCGGTCAAAGCTCACGCGCTCGGCTTCGGCGAACGGATACGCACCGTCGATTCGAATGCCGCGCACCGGAGGCGCGAAGCCCCCTTTCAACGGGGCGTAGACCAGTTCAAGCTCGTAGATACCGTCGCGAGGCGCTTCGATACGCCATTCGACCCATCCGCGCGAACTGTTCCAATCGAGCACCTCCGCCCCTTGCGCCGGATCGCGGCGGCGTTCGAGCTGCGTCTCCGGGGCCGCCGCCGCATAGTCGACCGCCATGATGTGCGCTTCATCGCCCTCGGCGGTTTTCGACGCCGCATACCGTTCGCTCCGCATCCATTGCGTGTAGGAGAGAGCCGCATCCGATCCGTCTGCTCCATCCGTACCGCCGATGCCGGATAGCACTCGCTCCGCATCAAAGACGGGATATGCCTGCTGCTCGTCGGAGCCGGATTTCCACAGCATCGCAAGCGCGGCGCCAAGCAGAACAATGCCTCCTGCGAAGGCGAGCGTCCGCATTTTTTTCCCGCTCACGGCCGATCTCCTTCCCGCGAAGCCAGCGACAAACCGCTGTCGCGATCGAAGAAATGGGCCTTATCCATGCGAACGACAAACGTCGCCGAGTCTCCCGGCACGATCGGTGTATGCGCTTCCGCGCGCGCGGTCAAGCTCTCCTCGCCCATCCGCGCATACAGATACGTGTTCGAGCCGAGCGGCTCCCTCATATAGACGGAAGCGTTCACGCTCCACTCCGGATAGCGCTCGACGGCCTCCGGTTCGCTGAGTACGTACTCCGGACGAATGCCGAGCACGACCGAACGCAGATTGCCTTCCGCAGAGCGAATACGAGGAAAGTAAAATTCCGGGATGCTTAGCTCCAGACGTTTGCTGCGGAAGTAATAGGCGTCGTCGATCGCTACGATCGATCCGGGGATGAAGTTCATCTGCGGCGTGCCGATAAATCCGGCCACGAACAGATTGCGCGGCTCGTCGTACAATTGCTGCGGCGGGGCGACCTGCTGAATCCGGCCGTCCTTCATGACGACGATCCGCGTACCCATCGTCATCGCTTCCGTCTGATCGTGCGTGACGTATACCATCGTCGTCTGCAGCTCCTTGTGCAGACGGCTGATCTCCATCCGCGTCTGCGTCCGCAGCTTCGCGTCCAGATTGGATAACGGCTCATCCATCAGGAACACCTGAGGCTCGCGGACAAGCGCGCGCCCGAGAGCGACGCGCTGCTTCTGACCGCCGGATAGCTGGCTGGGCTTCTTCGTCAGGAAGTGGGCGATTTCCAGCATCTTCGCCGTCCGGTTCACGCGCAGCTCGATCTCGCTCTTAGCTACCTTATGAAGCTGAAGGCCCAGCGCCATATTGTCGAAGACGGTCAGATTCGGATACAGCGCATAGTTTTGGAACACCATGGCGATGTCGCGATTTTTCGGCGAGACGAAATTCATCAGCCTTCCGTCTATGTAGATATCGCCTTCGGACACCTCCTCCAGACCCGCGAGCATGCGCAAGGTCGTCGATTTGCCGCAGCCGGACGGGCCGACCATGACCAGGAACTCCCCGTCCGCGACGTCCAGATGAAAATCGTTGACCGCCGGATCCGGCTCCCCTTTGTAATATTTGTACACGTGATCGAACGTTACGTTCCCCATTTCATCTTACCCCCGCGAGCAAAATATGTTGAAAACGTTTCAAGTACGTGAAATAATGATAACAAATAAAAATCGGATCGTAAACAGATATACCCATCATTTTATTTCGTATGTGAATTATATTCCTTGACATGAAAATGTTCCATGTTACAATCTAAGCATGATAACCCTTTCAAGGATCAGGCCGCCGCACGGCTCTGTGCGCAAACGAGAGCTTCATTATTATCCTATTCAGGGAGTGTCCGCCGATGAAATTGAGGAAAAGGTTAGTCCGGAGTTATCGCATGGCCAGCTTGATCGCGGTAATCGCATTGCTGCCTCTGCTTGCCGCATGTTCGGGCGGAGGCTCGGAGGGAACGCCCTCATCGTCCGCCTCCAGTCCGCCGCCAAGCGCGTCGGAGCCGTCAAGCGAGACGCCTGCAGCGGAACGAGACCCCGTTACTTTAACCGTGCTGGCTTGGTTTATCGGACCGAACCAAGCTCTATTCGACAAGTTCCATGAAATGTATCCGTGGATCACGATCGAAGCGAATACGAATATCGATAAAGCGGTCGTCAACAACGTTATCGCCGGAGAGAAGGCGGATCTCGTCTTCCTCGACGCAGGTTTGTCGCAATGGCTGTCGGGCGATCTGCTGGAGGAGCTGTCTCCCTATATCGAGAAGGATCCTCGGATCCAAGGGACCGTTATGCCGGACGACTTCCTGGAGGCGTTCCGAACCGGCGGCAAGCAATGGGTGCTTCCTTATTCCGACATTCCGATGTGGGTTGTCGTCAACAAGGAGATGCTTCATAAATACGGCTTAGAGTTGCCCGGCAACGACTGGACCTACGACGATTTTCTCGAGCTGGCCAAGCAAGCGACGGACTCCGCCGCCAACGATTGGGGCGTTAGCGGAATGGTCGACGAATTTACGAATATGCTGGCCATGGCCAACGGCAGCGCGCCGAACTACCGTTATATGAATGAGGACAGAAGCTTAAGCCTTGCGAATACGCCGGCCGTACTGGAGGACTTGAAGTGGTCCCAGGAGTTAACGACGAAGTGGCACGTGCGGCCAAGCGATCTCGAACGAGAAAAGCTCGGCATGCAGGGAGATCCCGTCGAAGTGTTCCTGCAGGGCAACTCGCTGTTTACGCTTGGAGCCGATTGGAACCTGGAGACGCTCAAGAAGGCCGACTTCGAATGGGATGTGCTGCCGATGCCCGTTGGCAAAGCCAAGCAAGCAACCATTCACCAGACCGGGCTGATCGCCATTCCGAAAGCGTCCAAATATAAGGAAGAAGCTTTCCTGTATCTCAGCTTCCTCTTCAGCAAAGAAGCGCAAAAGGTCATGATCGAGAACGGAAGCGGCGCTTGGGTGCAGGATCAGGAGCTCCACGACTACTATGATCAGGTTCCTGTATGGCAGGGCAAAAATATCGACGCCGTTCGCCGCAGCTCCGAAATTTGCTGTTATTCGCCCGACCCGAGCATCGCGGACCTCGTGACGTTGGTCGACACCGTCAATGGACCGATCGCCGGCATGATTACGAAGGGCGGAGATTTCAGCAGCAGAATTCCCGCCGTTGAAGCCTACAATCTGAAAGCGGCGGAAACCAGAAAAGCGCTTGGCTGGTAAAATATCGGGGGAGGAACGGCTCTGTTGAATATGAATTTGAAGTATGGGATGGACGAAGCTCCCTTCTCTCCCTCTACGCCGACGGATTCGCTTTTGTTCGTGTCCGGGCAGGGAGCGATCGATCCGCTAACCGGGAAAATCGCCGCGGACGGCCTGGAAAGCCAGACGTCGATGACCATTCGGAACGTCGAAGACATATTGTCGCAATCCGGACTGACGCTTCACGACGTCGTGAAAGTGAATATTTATTTGAAAAATAGGGCGGACTACGAAACCTTTAATCGCGTATACGCCCGTCTCTTCCCGCAGCCTTATCCGGCCCGCACGCTCGTCTATTGCGATCTCAACTTCGACCTGCTCGTCGAGATCGACGTCGTCGCCAGATTGCGCAGCAGCTCGGAATAAGCGCTTCAAGTTGCTGTAAAAGATCATCGATGCTAAAGGTGCAATGGGTATATACCTCCTTCCGCTGCAATACGCTTCATAAACCTGAATGGTTTAACCCGTGATAAGGTGATTTCAGAAGCGTATGAGGCAGTCTCCGGGAGGCATATACCCTTTTCTTTATATCCCGATTATCTCAAGCAACTCTGCTTATCGATCAGCCCTCTCTCTCCCTCGGTTCGGAGAGATGTGCAGCTCTGCGATCTCCCGCTCATTCAGGGCCCGGTTGAATACGGCCAGACCGCCGAGCTGTCCGGCGTAGAAGTTGCCCATCTCGCCCGAACGATCTACGGCGCCCACGGTGAAATCTGCGCCTGTCGCCCCTCCGTCGAACAACGGCCGAATGACTTCCGATGAGCGCCGCTTTTGTTCCCGTCTCCGTCATAGCCGATTGCGCGCCTCTCTTTCTCCACTTTCCATCGTTTCGTAGACGTTGATGAGCCATGCGGTCGCGCTGCGTACGATCGCCTCGACGTACCGCTCCCCCCGCTCTTTAGTCGCCCGCGCCGGAGCATCGGTGTAGCCGTCCGCTCCGGTCAATTCGCCATGGCGGCCGATAAAAGCGCCCGGAGGGCCGGAATTGATCCAGGCCCGCTGCTCATGCTCTGCCATCAGCCGACCGGAGTCGACCAGCTCTTCGCGCAGCGCCAGCACCGCCGAAGTCTCGAAGCCGCCCGCATGTCCCGGAACCATGCCGACCTCCTCGGCGTTTTCCTTGCGCAACTCTTCTCTGGACAAGCTCCAATAGGAAGCGGAAGCCGTCCACACCGGATGCTTCACCGCAAGATCGCTGGCCGTCTGATGCATGATCGGCTCGTTGCCGCCGTGTCCGTTCAGGAACGCGATTTTACGAAACCCGTCCGCCACAAGACTTTCCCCGATATCTCGCAGCATGTGCAAATAGGTAGCGGAGGAGAACGATAGCGTTCCCCCGAACCTTAAGTGATGATCCGAACAGCCGATCGTCAACAGCGGACAGAGCAGCACCGGAACCGTCCGCGACGCCCGCTCCGCGGCGCGAACCGCCACCGCTTCCGTAATCAGACTGTCCGTATAAACGGGAAGATGCGGGCCGTGCTGCTCCGTCGCGGCCAGCGCCACGACGACCAGACTGCCCGCTTCGGCTTTTCGTTTAAGCTGCTCGCGCGTATGCTCATGAAATAAATATGAGTTCATTGTTCAGCATCCTCCATTTAATGAAATCCTCCGTCTACCTTGTAGCTCGCTCCCGTAACGTAGGAGGATGCGTCAGACAGCAGAAAGGCGGCGACCTCGTTGATTTCGTCCGCGCTTGCGCTGCGTCCCAGCCAGGCACTCTGCTTGATCGCCGCCCGCTGCTGCTCGGATTGCCGCGTTACCGACTCCTTCGTATCGAAATCTCCCGGCACGAGCACGTTGGCCCGAATGCCGTACTCCGCATAATCGGCGGCAATAACGCGAGTCATCTGATCGACGCCCGCCTTCGCCGCCCCATAGGCAAGACAGCCTTTGGAGACAATTTGTCCCAAGATTGACGAGGTGTTAACGATGGAGCCTCCGCCCGAGCGGATCAACAGCGGAATCGCATACTTATTCAATAGGAACGTGCTCGTCAGCGTGCCTCTGATCGCATGCTCCCACTCTTCCAGCGACATCTCGGCCGCCGGCTTCCAACCGCTTGTAAATACGTTATGATAAGTTCCGTCCAGACGGCCGAAGACGCGATCCACATCGGCAATAGCCGCCTTAACCTCTCCCTCGTCGCACATATCCGCCTGCCGGAGCATCAGCCGGCTCTCTCCGTACCGCTCTTGCAACTTCGCGATTTCGGGATAAAGGTCCGGCGAGGCGAGGTCGCAGCCGTACACCGCCGCGCCGCGCTCAAGGAACATTGCTGCGGCCGAGCGGCCGAGCGTCCCCAGACAGCCCGTAATCAGAATCATCTTATTTTGCAGCATGTTCATTCGGATCATCTTCCTGCCTCTCGTTCGGATTGTCGGAATCGGGCGGATAACAGCGGACTTCATAGATCGCGGCGGACGGATCGCCATTCGTCGCTAGCACGACGACGCGCAGGCGATCGGACGAGAGTGGCTCGGCGAACGGTAC
>PJUD01000556.1_pt1 | contig 17452 bp, 14 predicted proteins | sample 1512341 | NCBI WGS metagenome assembly PJUD01 (sample SAMN08177675, study PRJNA422409) | Feces metagenome, whole genome shotgun sequencing project. | isolation source: Chicken feces (3) enriched on wood chips: beechwood xylan treatment | host: Gallus gallus | place: USA: Madison | collected 2015-01-15 | reverse complement strand
TTACTGATCGGGTTTGCGCTGCTGTTCTTGGTGGCGGCGTTCGGCTTTTACGGTTATATGTCCCATCTGCTTAAGCAGCATACGCAAGCGGCGATCCGCGACGAGATGAGGAGACTGCAATCGTTCGTCTACGAACATATCGAATATTATTTGGCGCTAAACGACGTACGGACAAAGCAAGTGTACGAGTACCCGGAGGCTCTTATTCGCGGGCTCAGTCTGAACGGCAACGTTCGGACGGCTTACTACGAGGCGGATGGGACATTCCGGGCGGAAAGCGTGCCGATGGACGGCGGGTACGTGCTCGTGCAGACCAGGCCGTCTCCTGTGCTGATGCGATCCGCGGACCCCGATCTGGCAGCTGCCGCGCACAACCAGTCCGTTGTAAGCATTCATCATGATCGCGAGTCGAGCTTGGCTGTGCTGACGCTTCCGGTGTATGCGTTGGACGAGACGACCGGATTTCTGCGGCTGACTGCGGATTACACGGGGACGTTCCGCAGAGACGCAGTCGTGCTGCGAAGCCTGGTCGGCTTTTCGCTTGCGCTGTGGGCGCTATTGATTGCGCTTGCCTGGTCCTTCGCGCACCGGCTGACCCGCCCGTTGTCCGAGCTGTCATTCGCGATGCGGCAATTCGGCGAAGGGCGCTTCAGCTCGCTGCGCATCTCCTCCTCGAACAACGAAATTGCGGTGCTGACGAAAAGCTTCGAGGAGATGAGAGCGAAGCTGGAGGAGCAGATGGAGGCGGTCGTGGCGGAGAGGAACAAGGTCGTCGCGCTGGAGAGCAACCGGCGGGATTTCTTTCGCAGCGTCACGCATGAATTAAAGACGCCGTTAACGACCATCTCCGGTTACGCGCAAATTTTGCAGGAACCCGATTTCGACGATGCGGAATTTCGGCAGAATGCCGCAAGCCGCATTCATCGAGAGTCCCGGCGCCTGCACCGGATGATGCTGGACATTATCGAGCACTCCAGACGGGAATTCGACGAACCCGGCCGCCGCGACGACGAAGTCTCATTGGAGGAATCGTTCGAAGAGGCCGCGGAGGCGATGCGGCTGAAGGCGCAGAAGCGCGGCCAGCTCATTCGCTGCAGGCTGGAGCCGCTGATTGTCAGCGGAGACGCCGAGGAGCTGCGCAAAGTGTGGGACAACCTGCTGGACAATGCGATTAAATACGGCAAACCGGGCAGCGTAGTCGCTGCCGATCTGTCATCTGACGGAGCCGAGGCCGCTCTAACGCTTGTTAACGAGATCGACCGCGGCCACCGTTTTGAAGCGGCTATGGCGTTCGAGCCGTTCTATCGAAGCGGCACCTCGAATTCTCGAGAGCAGGGAAGCGTCGGACTTGGGCTGGCGATCTGCAAACGCATCGTCGAGCTGCACCGCGGCTCCATCGCGCTTAGTCTGCAGCCTTCCGCCGTCGTTATGGCAGTGCGTCTGCCTTTGCGGATACAAATCGGCAACAACTCTGCTTAATTTGTCCACATCCGATCGGTAAATTTAAGAAGCGGTCGGCGGCGAATGTCCGCATAACGCCGATCGCCGAAGAGGATGCCAAGAAGGGATGGATAAAGATGGCTAAAGGTTACCGGCAACAAGGCATGCGCGTACGCCGCATCGGCAGGTGGATGGGGGCGGCCGCCCTGGCGTTCGTGTTGTCCGGGTGCGCCGCCCAGGCGACAGGAATTAACGGAGAGAGCAGCTTCATCCTGAGCAGCGACGTCAAAGCGGAGCTTCAGGCGAAGAAGCTTCCCTTAATCCAGGGCGAGCAAACTCCGCTAATAGAAAAGGTGCGGTTCGGGGACCTGCTGAACGTGCGCGAGGGCATTGTGCTGTTTAACCGTGAAGACGGCGTATACAGGGCCGGCTTGTCGAGCTTGGATCATGCGGAGAAGCTGACCGAGGCTCGCGCCGAAGAGGTATCAACAGACGGACGAAGAGCGCTGCACAATCAGAACGGGCGATATTACGTCAGCGATCTGGAAAGCGGGAACGAGTACGGGCTGGACGGAGTGGACGAGAACTCCTCTTGGAGCTTCGCGGATACGGAGGGCGAATATGTGATCGGAGGCGTTCCCGGAATGATCGGCCTGATCCATGTGACAACCGGACAAGCGAAATGGTTGAATGTGAAGGAGCGTCTCTATAAGGGAAAAAACGGATACAGCTACGGAAATCCTCGCTATTATGACGGCAACATCTATGTGGACGGTTCATTTGACGACGAGGAAAACGCGATTTACAAATATTCGCCGGAAGAGAACAAGGTGGAGCTTGTTTTAGATTTTCCCGGAGGGAAGAAGCGCGATTCGATCAATCAGTATCGTTTATTGCCGAACGGCAACCTGCTGTTTGACGGAACCTACGACGGGCAGAACGGCTTGTTCGTCTGCGATCTGAAGACCAGGACGGTCACGACGCTTGTGCTCGGCACAACTGTAGACAACCTCTCCGTAGGCGTTTCCTACAGCCTGGCTCCCGACGGGAAAAAGCTGCTGTTCCATACAAGGGACGAAAACAATCATCACATTTACCAGGCTGAGCTGGACGGGACGCAATTGACGAACAGTCGCTACATTATGCGAGATGAGCTATACGCCTCTGTAACGAGCCTTGCGTACTGGAACGGGGATTCGGACTCTTATTATTTGAAATACGTCCCTCCCGGCGGAACGGTAGAAAGCATTGTTTCCTACAAATTCTGAAGGGAAAGCCCCTATTGCGATGAGCCTGCGCTTGATATACTAGCGTTGGCGGCTGTGTCTCTCTGCCCTGGAGGAGAGAGAGAGGGCCTAAGTCGGATTGGGAGCGTGAACAACGTGGCAAATGAATGGAACTGGGCCGGAAACTACAAGTATGGCGCCTCGGAGCTTTATGTTCCCGATAGCGTCGAGCAAATTCAGGAGTGGGTCGCCCGCAGCGATAAAGTCAAGGTGCTGGGTACGCGTCATTCGTTTAACGGCATTGCCGATACCGATGGGAGCCATCTGTCGCTCGCAAAGCTGAATCGAGTCGTCGGTCTGGATCGGGATAATAGCACGGTTACCGTCGAAGCCGGCATTCGTTACGGCGAGCTGTGCGGATATTTGCATGAACACGGCTATGCGCTGCACAATCTGGCTTCGCTGCCGCACATTAGCGTCGCGGGCGCCTGCGCGACGGCGACGCATGGCTCGGGAGACGGCAATGCCAGCCTTTCGGCGGCGGTGCGGGAGATGGAGCTGGTCGCCGCGAACGGGGAGACGGTGGCATTGTCGCGGGGCAAGCCTGGCGGCAGCTTCGACGGAGCGGTTGTTGGATTGGGCGGCCTGGGTGTGGTGACCAAGCTGACGCTAGACATCGTTCCCTCCTTCGAGGTGAGCCAGGTCGTCTACGAAAATCTGCCTCTCGCCCAATTGGAGCGGCATGTCGACGAGATCTATTCCTCCGGATATAGCGTTAGTCTGTTCACGAACTGGCAGGATGCCGCGATCAATCAAATATGGCTGAAACGCAAGGCGGCGGGCGGCCCGGCGGTTCCGTTCGAGCCCGAGCTGCACGGCGCAAAGCTGGCGACGCAGCCGCTTCATCCGGTTCCGGGAAATACCGCGCACAATTGCAGCGAGCAGATGGGCGTTCCCGGGCCGTGGCACGAGCGGCTGGCGCATTTCAAAATGGAGTTTACGCCAAGCGCGGGGGAAGAGCTGCAGAGCGAATACTTTGTTCCGCGCGATCAGGTATACGAGGCGATAGCCGCATTGGCGGATCTGAGAGAGCGGATCGCTCCTCTGGTCTATGTGTCCGAGGTTCGTACGATTGCGGAGGACGAGCTATGGCTGAGTCCGTGCTATAAGCAACGCTCGGCGGGCATTCATTTTACATGGAAGCGGGACTGGGATGCGGTGCGTCAGGTGCTGCCGCTGATCGAAAGCAAGCTTGAACGATTCCGGGCTAGACCTCACTGGGCCAAGCTGTTTACGATGGAGCCGTCGCAGGTGCGGCCTCTGTATCGAAAGCTCCCCGATTTCCGGGAGCTGCTCGTTCGCTTCGATCCGGAAGGCAAATTCAGCAATGCATTCCTGGAGCGCTACATTCGCTAGGGGCTTAAGACAAAGACGCAAGCTTGAAGGGACCTGCCTCCCGACAAACTTGCGTCTTTTTTATGCTTTGCGACCGTCTATTTCAAAATTTCCTCGATGCGGCTCAGAACGTCTTCGCTTAGCTCGATGCCGGACGCTTTGGCGTTTTCCGTTACCTGCTCCGGACGGCTGGCGCCGACGAGCGCGCTGGCCACGTTGTTCAGCCGCAAAATCCAAGCCAAAGCAAGATTGCCAACGGAAATATCAAGCTCCTTCGCAATGCCTTCGAGCTGCTTGACCTTGGCGATTTTCTCCTCGGTAATGCCTTTGCGCATCCACTCCAGCTTCGCGGCGCGGCTGTCCTCAGGGATGTCCGAGGCCGACGTGTATTTGCCCGTCAGCAAGCCTTGCGCGAGCGGGGAAAAGACGACTTGGCCGATGCCGGAACGCTCGCTGAGCGGGACGACCTCTTTCTCGATATAGCGCTCGAACATGTTGTACACCGGCTGGTTAACGACGATGCGATCGAGCAGGTAACGATCGGCTACGCCGAGCGCTTCCGCAATCTGCGAAGCCTGCCATTCGCTGACGCCGACGTAGAGCGCCTTGCCTTGGCGAACGAGATCGTCGATTGCGCGCAGCGTTTCGTACAGCGGCGTCTCCGGGTCATGGCGATGGCAATAGAAAATGTCTACGTACTCGTGACCCAGACGCTTCAAGCTTGCGTTGGCCTGCTCGACGACGTGCTTGCGGGACAGGCCGCGGTCGTTCGGGCCTTCGCCCATCGGCCAGAACGCCTTGGTCGCCAGCACGTACGATTCGCGCGGGTACTCCTTCAGCGCCTTGCCTACCAGCTCCTCCGCGGCGCCTCGCTCGTATACGTTGGCCGTATCGAAGAAGTTGATGCCGAGATCGTACGCCGTCTTGATCGATTGCACCGCATTTTCCCGTTCGACGTAACCGCCATATGTAAGCCAGCTTCCCAAGCTGATTTCGCTGACTTTAAGTCCGCTGCCGCCTAATCTGCGATATTTCATTTAAACAGCCTCCTTGGATTCGGATTGTTCCCTTCTCATTCTATAAAAGTTCGTATACAATTTGAAGAAGTGAAATCTTTTTCACTTAATTATATCCAGATTAGCTACTATACTTGAGTATAGTTATAGGCATAGGGGGACCGGATTCATGAATACGGTTAAAAAGGCAAGCAGCTATATTCCGAAAAACCCGGTACATATCGAATGCAACATTGAAAAAACGCTGGACGTGCTCGGAGGAAAGTGGGCGTTTCTCGTCATTCGCGAGCTGTTCTGCGGCACGCTTCGATTCGGAGAGCTGCAGCGCAAAATTCCGAACGTCAGCCCGCGCGCGCTGACCAGTACGCTGCGTCACCTTGAGGAGAAGGGCGTGCTTGAAAGAATCGTGTATCCGACCGTCCCGGTTACGGTGGAATACACGCTCACTCCGAAAGGGCAGGATCTGCACGTTATTTGCCATGAGATGAAACTATGGGCGGCAAGGTGGACTTAAGCGGTCCAAAAATAGAATGAACAGGCGGGATGCGCAATGCGGACGATTCGTCGATTGCTGGAGCATTTAACGTGGGCCAATAAGGAACTGCTGGCGGGCCTCCGGGAGCAGCCAAACGCGAGCGGGGAGATCGGCAGGCTGTTTCGCCATATTTTGATTGCCGAGCGGGTATGGGTGACCCGACTGGAGGGTGGAAGCAGCGCCCATCTGACGCTATGGGAGGAGAGCGATATCGCTCCGCTGGAGGAACTGGCTCGGGACAATGAGCGGCGCTACAAGCGCTATATCGCCGGGCTGTCCGAATCGGATCTGGATCGTATGCTCGATTACGCGAACCAAAGCGGAGTGAGATTCCGCACATCGATTCGCGACATTCTGATTCACGTCGCATTGCACGGCCAATACCATCGCGGTCAGATCAACAATGCGCTGAGGCGGCAGGCGGGGAGTCCGGTAGCTCTTGACTACATCTTATTGACGCAAGTCCCTTATCGGCCCAACTGCCGAAAAGGGATTTTTATTATGCAAGCCCAGATTGAATTCGTCTGCGTAACGGTCTGCGAGATCGCAAGGGAGGGCCACGTAAGCGAAAGGGCTAGCCGTATTTTTATAACCAATTATGTTTAAATAGAATTAGATATAATTTTATATAATTATCATGGCTATAGTGAGGAGAATCACTTCCATTTTCAGATAAATGATTAAAAATAGAGTTCAGGCCGACAATATGCGCGTCGCATGAAGGAAATGGTTCATCTAACTTGGGGAAGCTTGCCGATCGCAGATTTCTTATCGAAGGGGGAATCGCCTTAATCAAGATGATTTAACTTGATTTACAATCCATTGGGGCAAGCGTATAATCATCAATTATGTCTATTTATAACTAAATATAGTTATGGGGGAAGGGTATGCATAGAATTGCTAGAAAAATTAGGGTTTTGTTATTGGCGGTTGCCGTGTCGATTCTGGTCGCTGCATGCGGCTCTAATTCTCAATCGGCTTCGGGAAAACAAACCGAGCTGACCGTATCGGCGGCCGCAAGCCTGACCGATGCGCTCAACGAAATCCAGCCTTTGTTCGAGGCGGCGCATCCGGATATTAAACTTGTGTTCAACTTCGGCGCATCGGGAACGCTGCAGCAGCAGATTGAACAGGGGGCTCCGGCGGACCTGTTTCTCTCCGCGGCAGTTAAGAACATGACGGCGCTGGTGGATAAGCAGCTTATCGACGAGGCGCACAAGACGGATCTGTTGAACAACGAATTGGTCGTCGTCGCGCAGAAGGACGGTCAAGCCGGCATAACGGGCATAGCGGATCTGGCGAAGGCGGAGATCAAGAAAGTTGCGATCGGCATTCCCGAAAGCGTGCCTGCCGGCAAATACGCGCAAGAAGCGTTGACGAACGCGCAGCTGTGGGACACGCTGCAGCCTAAGCTGGTGCAGGCGAAGGATGTTCGCCAAGTGCTGCAATATGTGGAAACCGGCAATGCGGAAGCGGGTTTCGTCTACAAGACGGATGCTCTCACCTCGGATAAGATCGGCATCGCGTTCGCGGTGGATCCGCAGACGTATTCGCCGGTCGTCTATCCGATCGGAGTTGTGAAAGCGACGAAGAATGTCGAGCAAGCCGGCGTCTTGTACGAATATTTGCAATCGCAGGCCGCTCTGGACATTTTCGTTAAATACGGATTTTCTATCCCGGCGGCAAAATGATCGGGGAAGCGGATTGGCAGGCTTTCTGGCCGCCCGTTGCCCTGTCGCTGCGGGTCGCGCTGCTGTCCAGCGTCGCGGCGATGGCGCTGGGCGTAGGGACGGCCAGATGGATGACCCGGCGTTCTTTTCGAGGGAAGACGCTGCTGGAGACGGCGTTTATGCTGCCGCTTGTTCTGCCTCCTACGGTTGTCGGCTTTCTGCTTCTCGTCGGCTTGGGGAGAAAAAGCTGGATCGGCCAGTTGGCGGAGCGGCTGTTCGCCGCTCCGATCGTCTTCTCCTGGTGGGCGGCGGTGATCGCATCGGTTGTTGTCGCTTTCCCCCTTGTCTATCAGACGATGAAGACAGGCTTTCTATCCGTCGACAAGAGCTTGGAGGAGGCGGCGCGCTCAAGCGGCGCGAACGAGCGTCAGGTATTTGCCTACATTACGCTGCCGCTGGCCTACCGTTCTTTCGTGACCGCTTACGTGCTGGGCTTTGCCCGAGGCTTCGGCGAGTTCGGAGCTACGTTGATGATCGCCGGCAACATTCCGGGCAGAACCCAGACGACGCCTACGGCGATTTATTTGGCTGTCGACGCGGGCAATGCGACGATGGCTTGGCTGTGGACGCTGTCCATGATCGCGATTTCTTTCCTCTTATTGTTTTTCTCCAGATCCAGAAACGACTAGCTTTGTCCGCTTGCGGCGAGCCGGTCGTTTTTTTGTCCGTTTTATGAACGATTCTAGCCGGAAGACGGATCGCTCAAGCCCAGGTGACCCGTATCACAGTGCGCCGCTTCCCGCCGATGGTACATTGAATTACGAATTCGATCGGTAGGCACACAGGAGGGGGCTGCGCGAATGCAAGACGCCAAAAGGTTTCAATTGCCGCTGCAAACGGTAAGCTTGGTATTAGGATTTATGGTATGGGTCATCCTGTCATCCTTAATGCCGTACATTAAAGAGGATATTCAGCTGAGTTCTTCCCAGCTGGCCTGGGTGACGGCGATCCCGGTTCTGATCGGTTCGGTCATGCGGATTCCGTACGGGTATTGGACGAACCGCCACGGAGCGCGGAAGCTGTTTATGATCAGCTTCGCGCTGCTGCTCGCACCCGTATTCTGGGTCAGCCGGGCGGACTCCTTCGCCGATCTGATTATTGGCGGCGTATTCCTCGGAATCGGCGGAGCCGTATTCTCGGTCGGCGTAACGTCGCTGCCAAAGTATTATCCGAAGGAAAGGCACGGGTTCGTCAACGGGATTTACGGAATCGGCAATCTCGGAACGGCCATCTCCGTTTTCGGAGCGCCGGCGCTGGCCAGCTCGATCGGCTGGTCCAGAACGGTGATGCTGTACAGCATCGCGCTGGTGCTGCTCGCCGGCTGCAATTTCCTGCTCGGCGACCGCAAGGAAGCGCCTGTCCGCACGCCGATTATGGAACAGATTAAAGCGGTATCCCGGAACGAGAAGCTGTGGTTTCTATGCTTGTTCTACTTTTTGACGTTCGGCTCTTTCGTTGCGTTTACCGTATACTTGCCGAATTTTCTGGTGAGCCACTTCGATCTGGATAAGGTGGATGCGGGCTTGCGTACGGCCGGTTTTATCGCGCTGGCCACAGCGATGAGGCCGATCGGAGGATGGCTCGGAGATCGCTGCAATCCGTTCAAAATTTTGATGCTCGTATTTTTGGGCTTGACCGTATCGGCCGTTTTGCTGTCTTTCTCGCCGTCGATCGCGCTCTATACCGTCGGCTGTCTGACCGTAGCGCTGTGCGCGGGAACCGGCAACGGAACGATTTTTAAGCTTGTGCCGCTCTACTTCACCAAGCAAGCGGGCATTGCCAACGGGATGATTTCGGCGATGGGGGGCTTGGGCGGCTTCTTCCCGCCGCTGCTGCTTACGGCGATCTACAGCCTAACAGGACAGTACTCGATCGGATTTATGGCGCTTGCCCAGATCGCGCTGGCCAGCTTCGTGCTCGTGAACTGGATGTTCTTCCAGGACAAGCTCGCGCTATCCGCCCGAATTATGGAAAATACGATCGAAGCGATTTTGATTACGGATACGAACGGCGTCATTACTTCGGTGAACCCTGCGTTTACCGCGATTACCGGTTACTCGGCGGAGGAAGCGATCGGCCGCAAGGCGAATATTTTGAAATCCGGCAAGCAGGACAAGAGCTTCTACGACGAAATGTGGCGTTCCCTGAAGGAAAAAGGATATTGGCAAGGGGAAATTTGGAACCGGCGCAAAAACGGGGAGATCTACTTGGAGTGGCTAAGCGTGACGGCGATTAAGAACGATGCCGACGAAGTGAAAAACTATGCGGGCATGTTCAGCGACATCGGCGCGAATCGGCGCGCTGCCGGGATTTAAGCGGACCAAACGGCCTTCTTCCCTGCAAGCGAGGGAGGAAGGCCGTTCTCGTATGCGCGGCAGACTCAGAAAAGTCCGAGCGCCTGTTTGGCTTCCATCGACATCATGCGCGGAGACCATTTCGGCTCCCAGACGATGTCGATGTCGACGTTCTCTTGGCCGGTCCGTTCCGCAAGCGCCCACTTGACGCCGCCGGCGATCGTGTCGTGCAGCGGACAGCCGGGAGTCGTCAGCGTCATTCGGACATAGATGCGGTCCGGTTCTTCGCGAACCTCATAGACGAGCCCAAGATCGACAATATTGACGCCCAGCTCGGGGTCGTAAACCTCCCGGAGCAGCTCGCGGAGCTGATCTTCATTGCGTGCCATGCAATCCACCCCATCTCATTAAAATTTAGCGGGAAAATACGAGCGAGATCAACGAAATATAGGCGATAGACAGTACGGACAACGCTGTTCCGGCAATACCGATCAGCGCCGGAGAGCTGACCGCAAGGCCTCCCAGTAATGCCAGGCTTAGAATAGCGATCGAGGCCAATGCGGCGTTCGTCTTCCGCTCGCTCAGCAGGTCGGCCATGACCGGCGTGCCGGGTTTGCCGGCGTGCTTTCCGTATTTGTACGTCCACCACAGGAACGGGACGATTTTGGACGAGTAGCCGAGTATGGTGAACGAGACCCAGCCGCCCAAGTAAGCCCAACCGGCCACGGCGAGGGCGGGAGCCTGCAGCGTCCGCTTCGGATCAATGACCGAGTAGGCGAAGGCGGCGACCGTCATGACGGCGAAAGCTTGGCTTGCGTACACCGACCATTTGATTCCCGGGCCGGGCGTGCGTTTGTGCCGCGTTCTCTTGATCTGCTGCAGATGAACGTTGTAGAGCACGACGGCAGCCGCCAGCAAGAGCAGCGCGGTCTGTATCGCCCAATCGCCCCAATCCCCCAAAAACGCCAACGCCCCAACCGCAACGGAGGCGTTCCACAGTACAAGCACGGCGGTTTGCAGCCGGATCGGGTAGTCGTGCGAGAGATAAAACATCGGCAGCATTTTGTAGCTGAAGCCGGTAATGAGCAGACCGAACCAGCCGACCGTTCCGAGCCAGATGTGCGCACCGAACAGATTGTCGTGATAGTTGGCCCAAATGCCGGTTGCAAAGTTCAGTCCCATCGCCATTCCGGACATGCCGGTCAGCAGCAGGAATAAGACCGAGCAGGCGGCGCTGAGCGAGATCGCGTTCCACTTGGATGCGCGAAGCAGCGTAACGCCGATGTTCCACGCGAACACGGCAATGCCGCAAAACGCGAGCGTGGCAAAGGCGGCGATCACATGGATTTCTCCGCGAATGAAGCCAACGAGCAGGCCGAACAAGCCGACGGCGAACAGCGCGTAATGAACGTAGCCCAAGCGTTCGCTATACAGTGAAGACTGCAAAATGACGTTGATCAGCTGATAGACGGCGCCCATGGCAAGCATGGTCGCCCAGCCCAGCACGAACAGATGGATGTGGAACCAGCCGCTCGGACCGCGCAGCTCCTCGCCCGGCCAGCCGAATAGCGACAGCAGGGAAACCGCATGGAACAGCACGAATCCGGCGATCCCGGTCACGATAAAAAGAAAGGGGAGACGGGATATCGTTCTCGCCTCCTTACACTTTTTGTATTTTGACTTTGGCCGACCCGTCCGGCTGCTCCTCTACGGTATAGGGGTAGCCCAGGTTTTGCAGCTCCTCGATCAGGAACATCGGCACGCGGTCGTTGTGAATGTGCACCTCGTCGCCTGCCCGGCAGCGGTCGAGCGCGGACAATGTGCGAATCATCGGCTTGGGCGGTTCCAGGCCGCGGTTGTCGAGTGAGACGATCTTCGACTCGCCGGTCGGTACGGAATCTTCCTCTGCCTCCGCAGCATTCTTTTCAGCGTCGATCCCGTCATTAGAGCCGTCGTCCAGCCAGCTTTTGTTTTTCTTGTATACAAATGTGGAAATCCAGTGCTCGGGGCCGATCCGCTCGGCTTTGCCCGCCAAGCCTTTCATCTTCAGCACGCCGAACAGCGGCGTCGGCTTAAAGGTCGCGTGCAGCACGAAAATATCGTCCTTGCCGAGACTTTTTACCGAATCCATGATCAGTTGAAACGGCTCCAGCTTCTTGCGAAGGTGGGGCCTCACGTCCAGTTCAACAACCTTGGCGTCTTGGCGCTCCATGCTCGTCACCTCTTGACCGTTGAAATCTTCCGCCAAGCAATGTCGACGCGCGGCATCAGATTTTCCCGATTCTGACCTGGAACACTGAAGGTCCGCGTTCGATGTAGTCCCATGTAAAGCGCTCCGCATGATTCGCTTCGAATTGATAGCGCAGCGGGATCGGATCGTGATCGTTCACGAGCAGCATCGCTTCGTCCGGCTGCAGCCGTTCGAATGTCTCGAATATGACCTTGTGCTTCAGATGCGGCGGATACTCCGTAGCGTTGACAGTGGCGGCAATTTGACTCATTTGACATTCCTCCTCGGGAGTGAATAACTTTACGCCCCGATTATAGAGCAAGCAATCTGCAACCTGTGTGACAGCAATCACAGAAGAGCCGGATTTTCGCAAGATTCGAATTGTCTGTGACAGAAGTCAGTCGGCGGGCCAAGGGTGATCTCCGTCACAGCTGACCGGCGATTCGCCTGCCTATACTTAGGAAGCCTAAGGAGCGTGGAGCGAGTGGAAAAACGATTGGTTGATCCTTACGGAAGAGTGCACGATTACTTGCGAATATCGGTGACGGATCGCTGCAACCTGCGCTGCGTCTACTGCATGCCCGAGGAGGGGATGCAGTTCGAGCCCGGACATCGCATCATGTCGTACGAGGAAATTGCCGAGGTAGTGGCGACGCTGGCCCCACTCGGCGTAAGGAGGCTGCGGCTTACCGGAGGAGAACCGCTGGTTCGCAAAGGGCTTGACCGGCTTGCGGCCATGCTGTCCGCAGTTTCGGGCATCGAGGATATTGCGCTGTCCACGAACGGGATTTATTTGGCCGCCTTCGCCGAGCGGCTGAAGCTGGCCGGAATCACCCGCGTGAACGTCAGCCTCGATTCGCTTGATCCGGACAGGTATGCCGCGATCACCAGAGGCGGCGACGTTCGCAAGGTGCTGGAAGGCTTGCGAGAGAGCCGTCGCGTCGGCTTCGATCCGATCAAGCTGAACGTGGTGCTGATCAGAGGGACGAACGAAGACGAAATAGAGCGGTTTCTGCGCATGACGCAGGAGGAGCCAATCCATGTCCGGTTTATCGAGTACATGCCGATCGGCTTCGAGAGTCCCGGCTGGAAAGCGGGGTATTTGCCGCTGGAGCACGTTCTGGACACTTGCCGGAGATTGGGCTGGCGCTACGCGCCATGCAGCGACGTCTACGGCAACGGGCCTGCGAACAGCTTCCGTCTGGACGGAGCGGCCGGCACCTTCGGGCTGATCCATCCGATCAGCGAGCATTTCTGCGGCAGCTGCAACCGGCTCAGGCTGACGGCCGACGGAAACATCAAATCCTGCCTGTACTGGTCGGATGAGTACAACGTGCGCAAGCATGCCGGCGACCCCGCCGCGATCGAGGCGCTGTTCCGGCGGGCGCTTGCGGCGAAGCCGGAGACGCACGAGATGGCCGCCGCGCTAGCCGGAGCAGGCCGTTCGCGAACTCCCACGACGAGGAGGATGTCGCAAATCGGCGGCTAGGCAGGTAAACAGTTGGAGGGCTGCGGCGATTTGGCTGCGGGTGATGCCGATCACAGCTTGTCGAATCCGCACGATGGTACATTGAACTACAGTTACGATCAGATCATTCCGGAGGGAGCTTTTCGCGTTTTCGCATCCGGATAAGGAGGAGAACTATGGGCAAGTCGAGCACGCCGTTATTCCGCAAGCTTAAATATTTCGCCAAACGGGAACAGCATTCCGACGGCTGGAGCGAGGTGTCGCCGGCCGGTCGCGATTGGGAGGACGTATATCGCAGACGTTGGCAGCACGACAAGGTCGTGCGCTCAACGCACGGCGTTAACTGCACCGGCTCATGCAGCTGGCAAATTTACGTGAAGGACGGCATCGTCACTTGGGAAAACCAGGCCCCGGATTATCCGTCCACGGGTCCGGATATGCCGGAATTCGAGCCGCGCGGCTGTCCGCGGGGAGCCAGCTTTTCCTGGTATTTATACAGCCCGCTGCGGGTGAAATATCCGTATGTGCGCGGCGCGCTGCTCGAATTGTGGCGAGAGGCGCTGCGCCGGGAGGATGGCGACCCGGTACGGGCCTGGGCGAGCATAGCCGACAATCCCGAGCTGGTCGTCAAGTATAAGCGCGCCCGGGGCAAGGGCGGCCTTGTGCGCGCTTCCTGGGAGGAGGCGACGCAGATCGTCTCCGCATCGATGATTCATACGATCAAGCGGTACGGTCCCGACAGAATTATCGGCTTCTCCCCGATTCCGGCGATGTCCATGGTCAGCTATGCCGCAGGCTCGCGTTTTCTATCGCTTGTCGGCTCTCCGCTGCTCAGCTTCTACGACTGGTATGCGGACCTGCCGCCGGCCTCTCCGCAAATCTGGGGCGATCAGACCGATGTGCCGGAGAGCAGCGACTGGTTCAACTCCGGCTACATTATCGTATGGGGCTCGAACCTTCCGATGACGCGAACGCCGGACGCCCACTTTCTGGCCGAGGTGCGCTATCGCGGGACGAAGGTCGTGTCCGTCAGCCCGGATTATGCGGAGTTCGTCAAGTTCGCGGATACGTGGATGTCGGTGAAGCAGGGCACGGACGGCGCTCTGGCAATGGCGATGGGCCATGTTATTTTGAAAGAGTTTTACGTGGAAAATCCGACCGAGTACTTCATTCAATATGCGAAGCAGTATACGGATTTTCCCAATTTGGTGCTGATCGAGGAAAGAGACGGAGCTTACTCCGCCGGCAGGTTTCTCGTCGCGGACGATCTGGGCGAGCAGGGCAACAACATGCAGTGGAAAACGGTCGTGTACGACGACAACAGCGGCGCTCTCGCCGTGCCGAAGGGCAGTCTCGGATTCCGCTGGGGCGAAGAGGGCACGTGGAATTTGCGTATGGAGACGGCGGACGAACAGCGTCCGGTCGATCCAAGGCTTTCGCTCTTGGGCGTGCATAACGAGTCGATCCCGATTCGGCTGCCTTATTTCGATGATGACGGCCGTCATCTGATGGAGCGGACGATTCCGATCAAGCGTCTCGAAACCGGCGGCAAAACGCTGATCGTTACGACAGTCTACGATCTGGTGCTCGCCAAGTACGGCGTAGATCGCGGACTGGAAGCGGGAGGGGCCGCGCAGGATGAGGAACGCAAACCGTTCACGCCGGCTTGGCAGGAGAGCATTACGGGCGTCGATCGAAGCGCGGTTGTCCAGATCGCGCGAGAATTCGCCCGCAACGCCGACGAGACGCAAGGGCGTTCCATGATTATCGTCGGAGCGGGCATCAACCACTGGTACAACTCCGACGTCATCTACCGGGCCATTCTTAACCTCGTCGTGATGACGGGCTGTCAAGGGGTGAACGGAGGCGGCTGGGCGCACTATGTCGGCCAGGAGAAGCTGCGGCCAGCAGAAGGCTGGCAGACGATTGCGTTTGCCCGGGATTGGGGCGGACCGGCGAGATTGCAGAACGGAACGTCATTCTTTTATTTCGCGACGGATCAGTGGCGCTATGAAGAAATGTCGCTGGACAGCCTGACTTCGCCGCTGGCGGACAAGGCGCGCTACGCCCATCCGGCCGATTACAACGTGATGGCCGCGAGGTTGGGCTGGCTGCCTTCCTACCCGCAGTTCGACCGCAATTCGCTGGAGCTGTACCAGGACGCCCGCAAGGCGGGAGCCGTCACGAACGCGGAGATTTCGGCTTATACTGCGCGGCAATTGCAGGAGAAGAAGGCGAAGTTCTCGATCGAGGCTCCGGACGATCCGGCGAACTTCCCGCGCGTGCTGTTCGTCTGGCGGGCGAATCTGATTTCCAGCTCGGGCAAAGGTCATGAATATTTCTTGAAGCATCTGCTCGGCACGACCAACGGTTTGCTGAACGACGATGCCAACAGCTTCCGGCCGGAGGAGATCGCCTGGACCGAGCGGGCGCCGGAAGGCAAGCTGGACTTGATGGTCAATCTCGACTTCCGGATGGCCGGAACGGCGCTGTATTCGGATGTCGTATTTCCTGCGGCGACTTGGTACGAGAAGAGCGACCTGAGCAGCACGGACATGCATCCGTTCGTTCACCCGTTTAATCCGGCGGTACCCCCGCAGTGGGAATCGCGCTCCGACTGGGACACCTTTAAGGAGCTGGCTCGAACGTTCTCGGAGATGGCCAAGCGCCAATTCGACCGTCCGCAGCACGATATTGTCGCCACGCCGCTGCTGCACGATTCCCCGGACGAGCTGGCCCAGCCGCTCGGACGCATTCGGGATTGGAGCAAGGGCGAATGCGAACCGATTCCGGGGCGCACGATGCCGCACTTCCATGTCGTGCAGCGCGACTACGCCGCCGTCTACGAGAAGATGGTCGCGCTTGGCCCGCTGATCAGAGACAAGCCGATCGGGACGAAAGGCATCGCTTGGTCGGCCGCGCCGGAGTACGAGAAGCTGAAAGGCGTTCTTGGCACAGTCAGGGGCGGGCTGGCGGAGGGCTGCCCGGATCTGGGCACCGACCGCCGCGTGGCCGAGGCGATCCTGACGCTGTCGTCGACGACGAACGGCCATATGGCGGTGCGGGCATGGGCGTCGCTGGAGAAGAAAACAGCTCTGCAATTAAAGGATTTGGCGGAAGAACGCGCGGAGGAATGCTTTACGTTCGAGGAGATTACTTCCCGTCCGAAGACGGTCATTACGTCTCCGGCCTTCAGCGGCTCGGAGAAGGGCGGACGCCGTTACTCTCCGTTCACGACCAATGTGGAGCGGCTTATTCCTTGGCGCACGTTGACGGGACGGCAGCAGTTCTATATCGATCACGAGATGCTGCAGGAATTCGGCGAGACGCTGGCGACGTTTAAGCCGACGCTGAAGCATTCGCCGTTCCGTCCGAATGGCAAGCGGCCGATCGAGGGCGGCAAGGAAATCGTGCTGAACTACTTGACGCCGCACAACAAATGGTCGATTCACAGCATGTATTACGACGCTTTGCCGATGCTGACGCTGTTCCGCGGCGGACCGACGGTATGGATGAACCACGAGGACGCGGCGGAAGCCGAAGTGGCCGACAACGACTGGATTGAGTGCTTTAACCGCAACGGCGTTGTCGTCGCCCGCGCCGTCGTCTCGCACCGGATTCCGCGCGGCATGGCGTTTATGTACCACGCGCAGGATCGGCACATCAACGTGCCGGGCACGCCGGTCTCGCAGACGCGGGGCGGCACGCACAACAGCCCGACGCGCATCCAAGTGAAGCCGACGCATATGATCGGCGGCTACGCTCAGCTGAGCTACGGCTTTAACTACTACGGTCCGACCGGCAATCAGCGGGATCTGCACGTCATCATTCGCAAGCTGAAGGAGGTGATCTGGCTTGAAGATTAAAGCGCAGGTCGGCATGGTGATGAATTTGGACAAATGCATCGGCTGCCATACGTGCAGCGTGACATGCAAAAATACGTGGACGAATCGCCCCGGCGCCGAGTACATGTATTGGAACAACGTCGAGACGAAGCCGGGCATCGGGTATCCGAAGCAATGGGAGGATCAGGAGCGCTACAAGGGCGGTTGGGAGCTCAAAAACGGCAAGCTGGAGTTGAAGTCGGGAAGCCGGGGCAAGCGGCTGCTGAATATTTT
>PJUD01000548.1_pt1 | contig 17617 bp, 19 predicted proteins | sample 1512341 | NCBI WGS metagenome assembly PJUD01 (sample SAMN08177675, study PRJNA422409) | Feces metagenome, whole genome shotgun sequencing project. | isolation source: Chicken feces (3) enriched on wood chips: beechwood xylan treatment | host: Gallus gallus | place: USA: Madison | collected 2015-01-15 | reverse complement strand
CGTATACGTGACTCCGGAGGATTCGCTGTTGGACGCGGCCAGGAAGATGCTGGACCACCAGGTCGGCGGATTGCCGGTCGTGAGCGCAACGGGAGAACGCTCGAGGCTTGAGGTAGTCGGAAGGATTACGAAAACCAACATGACGCTGGCTTTGTTGGATTTAACCTCCGGGTATATCGCGGAGTAGGGGGAGCAGTTGATGTCGGAGGAACGGCAGAAAATCATATTCGTATGCTCGGACGCGGTAGGGGAAACCGCCGATGCGGTCGCACGGGCGACTTCCCGGCAGTTTGCCGCCGAACAGGTAAAGATTAAACGTTACGGCAACATCAAGCAAGAGGACGAGGTTAAAGCGATTATTACGGAAGCGGCGCAGGTCGGAGGGTTTATCGCTTATACGCTTGTTCAACCGGAGCTTCGCGATACGATGCGGGAAGAGACGATTCGGCTTGGAGTGCGCGCGGTTGACGTAATGGGGCCGATGATGCAGGCCTTTATCGATACGTTTAACGATTCGCCCAAGTACAAGCCGGGCCTGCTGCACGAGATGGACGAGAATTACTACCGAAAGATTGAAGCGATCGAATTCGCGGTCAAATACGACGACGGCAAAGACGCCCGAGGATTGCTTCAGGCTCAGGTCGTGCTGGTCGGGGTGTCCCGGACGTCGAAGACGCCGCTCAGCATCTATCTCGCGCACAAAGGGATCAAAACCGCAAACTATCCGCTTACGATCGAGGTCAAGCCTCCTCAGGAGCTGTTCGCGCCGTCAAACCGGCTGATCGTCGGCTTGACGATGCAGCCGGAGCGGCTGCTCAAAATCCGGACGGAACGGCTGAAGGCGCTGGGGCTGCCCAGTCAGGCCAACTATGCCTCTATGGAACGAATCGCTAAGGAGCTCCAATTCGCTTCCGATATTATGGAGCGCTTGAAATGTCCGGTCATCGACGTGTCCGAGAAGGCGATCGAAGAGACGGCTGGTCTGATTATAGAACTGCTCGTTCCTTGAAATCCCGAATGCAAGAGAAGACTCGCAAAAAACAGCAAAGCCTGAGTCGTCCGGAGGAGGTTGCTCCTGCGGATCGCTCAGGCTTTGCTGTTCTCCTGATCTCGTCGCAATAAAGGATGTAGGTGGACTTAGCCGAGAAGCTGGCGAATCATCTGTTGCTTGCGTCCGGAGCAAGGCAGTCGCTTCGTGGTGTCCTCGAAGAAGAGATGGTGTTCCCCGATGTCGGAAATGTTTTTGATGTTGACGTAGCAATCGGAAGAAACGCGGAAGAACGTCGCGGAGTCCGCGATGAGGCGGTTTCTTTCATCGGCGGACAGTCTTTTTTTGATGTTGTAGTTCCGTCCGTGAAAGCTGATCAACCCGTGTGCCCCGACTTTGAAGAACAACGTGTCCTGACATGGTTCGAAATCCTCGTACACATTTTTCTCCTGAAGCGCTGCATTCATCGTTTCAATCCCCCTTAGAATGGCTTTGCTTTGGTAGCGCTTTCAGTATAACACACTTTTTTGAGTTTTGGGAGTCCCTCCTAAAAAAATTATGAAAAATGACAACCCGAAAAAGATAAGCCGCAGAAGACTGCCTGTCAAGTCAACTGAATGACTTGCGAGACATTCTCCGGCGGCTCTCTTGTCGGCTTGCCGAGCGGTTAGTCGCTAATGCGAACGCGAATGACGTTCCAGGAAGCTTTGCCTAGCGTTGCGGTTATTTTGGAGCCGTCGACGGACGCGTTTCCTCCATCGCGCGGCGCAACGCGGTTTGGGGAAGCGGCCGTATTGGCTGCCTTCAAATCCTCATGCTCCAACACGAGGTGGGCGATCAACTCGCAACGGCTGAAGCTTCTCAAGTCGACCGTCAGCGGCAGCGCATTATCGAGATCGCGATTGACGGCGAACAGGGTTACCTCGCCATGCTCCTCGTTATAGACGGCGATCGATTCCAGGTAAGGGATGTCCGTAATTTCCTTCGTATCGTATTTCGGCGATTGCACGAGCGGCACAAGCGCTTGTCCGCGGCCGTAAATCGAGGCGTGCAGATAAGGATAATAAATCGTTTGGGCCCACACTGCACCGCCGTTAACCGTCATGATCGGGGCGATCACGTTGACGAGCTGGGCGAGACAAGCGACTCTAACGCGGTCGGAGTGCTTTAGCAAAGCTATCAGCAGGCAGCCGACGACCAGCGCGTCCTCCATCGTATAGACGTCCTCCAACTGCGGCGGGGCGACCTGCCACGGCTCGAGTTTCCGGTCGGCTTCATTGGAGTGGAACCAGACGTTCCATTCGTCGAACGAGAGCATCATCGTTCTTTTGCTTCTTTTTTTGGCCTTGATGTAATCGCATGTCGCGGTTACGCTGCGGATAAAATCCTCCATCTCAAGAGAGCGGCCCAAGAAGGTGGGCGTATCGTTCTCGGCGTTGCCGTAGTAGGTATGCAGCGAGAGATAATCGGCATGCTCGTAGGTGTGGTCGAGAACGGTTGCTTCCCACTCGGGATAGGTCGGCATGCCTCTGCCGGAGCTGCCGCAGGCGACAAGCTCGATGGACGGATCGACCCATTTCATCACCTTCGCAGATTCGGCGGCGATTCGCCCGTATTCTACGGCTGTCTTGGCGCCGATCTGCCAGGGGCCGTCCATCTCGTTGCCCAGACACCAGGTTTTAATGCCGTGCGGCTGTTTGTAGCCGTGGCTGATCCGCAGATCGCTCCAATAAGATCCGGAAGGGTGGTTGGCGTATTCGACGATATTGCGCGCTTCGTCCGCTCCGTGCGTGCCGAGATTGATTGCCCACATGACGTCGGAACCGGCGGCGCGCGACCAGTCCGCGAATTCGTTTAAGCCGAACAAATTCGGCTCGACGGTGCGCCAGGCCAGCTCCAGCTTGCGCGGACGCAGCTCCTTCGGCCCGATGCCGTCCTTCCAATCGTAGCCGGAGACGAAGTTGCCGCCGGGATAGCGAATAATCGGAACGCGAAGCCTGCGAACGAGCGCAAGGACGTCTTGTCTGAAGCCTTGATCGTCCGCCTGCGGATGGCCCGGCTCGTAAATGCCTCCGTATACGGCCCGGCCCAGATGTTCGATGAACGAGCCGTAGAGGCGGTCGTCGATCCGGGAGATAACGAAGTCTTTATCGACGATCATGGAAGCTTGTCGTGCGGTCATGCGGATCATCCCTTCTCATTAAATTAATAATATAATTAATCGATAAATAAAAATAGTACTTCAATTAGTATTTAACAGGAGAGAAGCTAAAAATGCAAGCTAGAATTAAGGATTTGATTTGCATTTTTATGAATTTATATTTATATTAATTGAAGCGATGAAATGGGGGAGGACTGCGTCGATGATTAAAGCGAGTACGGATAGCAAATGGCTTCCTCTCTACGAGGCGCTTGCGAGCGACGTCCGCTTGACGATAATGGAGCTGCTTGCCGAGAATCCGATGAACGTGAAGGAGCTTGCCGAACGGCTTGAGCTGAGCAGCGCAATCGTTACGATGCACGTGCGCAAGCTTGAGCAAGGCGGCCTGATCGCGACGAAGATGGTCCGCAAGCAAGGCGGTACCCATAAGATGTGCTCGTTGGCCGAATCGGCGATCGAGATCGTGCTGCCGAACGCAAGCGCGGAAGAGAGGGAGTATTACGAGCAATCGATTCGCGTCGGCCATTATACCTCCTTCGAGGTTTTTCCGACATGCGGACTAGCTACCCGCGAGAGGCAAATCGGCCAATTCGACGATCCGCGCTATTTTCTCGATCCCGAGCGGGTGAACGCGGCGATTCTTTGGTTCGGTCGGGGGTACGTGGAGTACAAGACGCCCAATTACATTTTGCCGAGCCAGCGGCTTGAAGAGCTGGAAATTTCCTTCGAGATCGCATCGGAAGCGCCGGGGGCGAACGATCATTGGCCCTCGGACATCCGTTTTTACTTAAATGGTACTTATCTTGGAGAGTGGACGAGTCCCGGCGACTACGGCGCGAACGCGCGCGGCAGGTTTACGCCTGAGTGGTGGGGGATTCAGCTTAACCAGTACGGGCTGCGTAAAATCATTCGCGTGAACGACGAAGGCAGCTTTATGGACGGCCAGCGCATTTCCGACACGACGCTTGACGAGCTTCGGGCGGACGAGCCGTTTTGGACGCTGCGTTTTGCCGTCGAGGAGGATGCGCGGCATATCGGGGGACTGACTTTGTACGGCGCCGGCTTCGGCAACTATAATCAAGATATTGAATTTCGCGCGTATTACAGCCAGAGGAGAGAGACGACTCGATGATCAACCGTACCATCAAGGCTGCCGAGAGCGGCAAGAGGCTGCACCGATTTTTGCGAACGCTGATGCCTAACCTGCCGCTCGGCCAGATTTACAAGATGATCGACAATGGCAAAGTAAAAGTGAACGGCAAACGTAAAAATCAAAACTATGAGCTGGCGGCGGGAGACGAACTGGTCCTCTATGTGGAGGAGGATGCGTATAAGGAAGCGAGCATCGGTCAGAAGAAAGCCAAGTATGTCGGCGTTAACGCCAATGTGGACGTGCTCTACGAGGACGCCGAGCTGATGGTCGTCAACAAGCCGGTCGGCATGCTGACGCATCCGGATCAGGCGGATCAGAAGGACACGCTCATCAATCGCGTGCATGCTTATATGTACCGCAAGGGAGAACTGGACAGCCCGCTGTTCATGCCGGCGACGGCGAACCGGTTAGACCGCAATACGAGCGGCATCGTGCTGGTCGGCAAGACGGCGGGCATGCTGCACCAGCTCAATCAATGGATCCAGAAGCACGAAATGCAAAAGTATTATTTGACGATTGTGGAAGGACGACTGACCGGCGAGGGGGAAGTGACGGGCGAGCTTGTCCGGGACGAGAAGAGCAATCGGACGAAAGTGGCGGCTGCGGGCACTGAGCAGGCCAAATCGGCCGAAACCCGGTACAGGACCGTGCAGACCGGAAACTCCTATTCGCTCGTGGAGATCGAGCTGATCAGCGGGCGTACGCATCAGATTCGCAGCCATTTCCAGCATATCGGCCATTCTCTGCTCGGCGATATTAAATACGGGGGCAAACGGTTCGGCGACGTCAACCATCAACTGCTGCATGCTTGGCGAATCGTGCTGCCGGACGGACGCGAGTTCAAGGCGCCGCTGCCGGCGCGTATGCGCGAGGTTGCGGTAAGGCTCGATTTAGGCACAAGCTTATAAAATCGAAGACGTTGCGAGGGTGGATCGTTATGGAAGATTACACGGCCGAGCTGGCAGCGTGGTTTCGCAGCCATGCGGACCCGGAGAAGGCGGCCCCGATGGCCGCTTACATGCGCGACAAGTTTCCATTTCTGGGCATCAAATCGCCTGAACGCAAACAGTTGACCAAGGAGTTCTGGGCCAACCACGGGATTCCGACGGGGGATGAGCTGCTGGAAGTGGTCAGACGGCTGTGGGAGCTGCCGGAGCGCGAATTTCAGAACGTAGCGATGTCCTTTCTCGACAAGCATGGCAAACGGGCCAAGGTGGAAGACATCGATACGTTCGAGCATCTGATTGTCACGAAATCCTGGTGGGATACGGTCGATTATTTGGCAGCCCACTCGATGGGCGATCATCTGACGAAATATCCGGAGCTGATCCCGGACTATGCCGATCGTTGGATCGTCTCGGACGATTACTGGCTGCGCCGCACTGCCATTCTTTATCAGCTTCGCTACAAAGGGCGGACGGATGTCGACAGAATGTTTGCGTACATTGAGCGCTGCAAGGACGAAAACGAGTTTTTCATTCGCAAGGCGATCGGTTGGGCGCTTCGCGAATATTCGAAGACGGACGAGGACGCCGTACGTCGGTTTGTGGAGCGAACGCCGCTCTCGCCTTTAAGCGTCAAAGAAGCGCTCAAGCACGTGTCTACTTAAAAACGGACACAGGATGGACATGGTTTTCCTCGCAAACGGTTGGTAAGATGGAATAAACATAGACCTATGCGGAGGTAACCTGCTCGATGCTGAAAACCCCCCTCGGAAGATTGCGGGCGATCGGGACGGTAGAGGCGATCTCGTTCCTTGTGCTGCTTCTTATCGCGATGCCGCTGAAGTATTTCGCGGACATTCCCGAACCGGTCACGATTGTCGGCATGGCTCATGGCGCATTGTTTGCCTTGTATTTGTTAGCCATCGTCAATGCTTTTGCGGCGCGCAAGCTGAGCTGGCTCATGTCCTTGCTTGCCGTTATCGCGGCCTTCGTTCCGTTCGGCCCCTTTCTTATCGATCGTAAAATTCGTTAATTCGTCCAACCATCGCCCCCGGCGAACGCGACCTCAAGGTCCGTCCGCCGGGGGCGATTTATTTTGGCGCGAGCCGGAAACGGAAATCTACGAGCCGTTCTTTGCTATTGCACTGAGTGTATTAAGTGATATAATACACTCATAACATTTTCGGAGGAGGAAGTCGCTTGGAGGAAGTGCGGGTCGGCGGGATGCGTTTCGCGTTGGATCTCAGTCAGCCTCTATACGAACAGGTGCTGGACCAAGTCCGCAGCTCCATTGCGAAAGGCGAGATCGCCTTGGGTGACAAAATCCCTTCCGTCAGGGAGCTGGCGCAGGCTTTGAAAATCAATCCCAATACGGTCATGAGGGCGTACCAGGAGCTGGAACGGGATCGGCTTACGGAAACCCGGCGAGGACAAGGAACTTACATCACGACGGACATGGGAGTTGTCGAAGGCATTCGCAGTCGGCTCGCGGAGCAGGCAATCGACGAATTTTTGACGAAAATGAGCAGCCTTGGCTTTGATGACGGCGAGATCGATCAATTGCTGCGGAAGAAAAGAGGCATGGACGATGAACGTAACGGCTAACATGGCGATTCGTGCGGATCGTCTGAGCAAGAGCTACGGAAAGAAACTGGCGATCGAATGCCTTAGCTTGACTGTTCCGGAGCATTCGATCACCGCCGTTCTCGGCCCGAACGGGGCGGGGAAGTCGACCTTGATGCGCATGATTGCCGGCCAGGGAGCGCCGGGTGAAGGGATTCTGACGGTGCTAGGGCAGACGCCCGACCGGGAAGCAGGCCGCAGGGTGGCGTATTTGCCTGACCGTGCGCGATGGTATCCGCATCATACGGTAGAACAGGCAGCGGAATGGTTTGGCAAGCTGCAGGAAGGCTTTGATCGGGAGCGGGCTTGGGGGCTGTTCGATTCGTTCGGTCTGGAAGCCGAGATGAAGGTGTCGGGGATGTCGCGAGGACAGGAAGCCCGCCTGATGCTCGCTCTCTGTCTTGCGCGCGATGTGCCGCTGCTCGTGCTGGACGAACCGTTCTCGGGCATCGATATGATTTCCAGGGAGAAGATCGTAGGAGCGCTCATCGATTCATTCGCGGAACGGATGCAGACAGTGCTGATCAGCACGCATGAGATCGCCGAGACGGAGAGCCTGTTCGATCGAGCGATCTTTATGGACCGCGGAACGGTCGTGCTGGAAGGGGAGGCCGAACGGCTTCGCGCCGAGCGGGGCTCGCTACAGCAAGTGTACCGGCAATTATTCGGTTAGGAGGACGAAGGATGCCTCAGGGAACTTTTTTCTTCCTGGTCAAGCATGAACTTGCCGCTAGGGGCAGTAAGCTTCGACTGGGCAAGTGGCTATGGATTTACGGCGGATTGCTTCTCCTGCTTGCCGCTGTCGCGGTTGCGATCTGGGGAAATAACGCCGATTACGACCCCTCTTATTTTATGTTCACGGCATACGTTTTTCCGTTTATGATCTTCGGGTTCGCAGTAGAAGCGCTGAAACGGGAATGGGCCGAAGGGACGATCGGATGGTGGCTGTCGCTGCCCCACTCGCGGGTGCAGCTGTTAGGCGCCAAGGCGATCGCTGCGTGGATTCGTTTTACGAGTTACGTTCTGCTATATTTCGCGGTCGTGCTATTGCTGGATGTGTATTCTGTCGCCATGTACGGCGATCGGGTCACTTCCGTTAAGGGAATGCTCGTGCTGGAGGCCCAGCTATTCGGCATTCTGGTCGGCATTTCTCCGGTGATGCTGGCAATCGGCCTGCTGTTCGTCGCTGTCAGAAGGTCAGGGTTGAAGCCGCTGCTTCCTCTGCTGTGGCTGTTAATGGGAATCGGAGGCAATGTGTTCGGCTGGATGACCGGGGGAGGTCAACTGACCGTGTACGGATCGGACGAAAATTTGGGGCCGCTCGTCTACCCGATTTGGATCTGGCTGTGGCTGATTCCGATCTGGGCGATCGCCGCGCTATTGTTCGCAGCGACCATTAAAGTATGCGACAAGCATCTAGAGCGTTAACAGGAAAGAAAACAAGGGAGAGAGTCGGATGAAAGCCGCAATTGCAGTAAACGAACTATTCAAACAATACGGCAGCAAGACGGCGCTGGACGGAATCACATTCGACGTGTCGGCCGGCGGCTGCTTCGGGCTGCTTGGCCCGAACGGAGCAGGCAAATCGACAACGATGAAAATCCTATCCGGGCTGCTGGAGCCCGATCGGGGGAGTGTCGCTATTTTCGGCAAAGCCGCGGGAAAGGAACGGGATTCGATCAAGGAGCTGATCGGATATGTCCCCCAATCGATTACGTTGTACGAGAAGCTGTCGGCAAGAGACAATTTGCGATTTTTCGGCGATATGTACAAGGTGACTAAGCGCGAGCTGACTTCCCGGATCGGAGAGGTGCTCGAACAAGTCGGCTTGGCCGACAGAGCGAAGGACGCGGTGTCGACGTTCTCGGGCGGGATGAAGAGGCGCGTTAATATCGCGGCCGCTCTGCTGCATCGGCCTAAGCTCATCATTATGGACGAACCGACCGTCGGCATCGATCCGCAGTCTCGCAATCATATTTTCGAAATGATCCGCTCCCTCAAGCAGGGAGGAGTGACCGTGCTTTACTCCACGCACTATATGGAAGAAGTGGAGGCGTTGTGCGAGGATCTCGCCATCGTGGATCATGGCCGGGTCATTGCGAGCGGTTCCTTGGACGACGTTCTTGAGAAGCACGGTACGCAAGCGGTGTATCTGGAGCTTCAGGACGGCTCGCGGCCTCCGATACCGAACGGCTTCGGCGCTCCCGTTCCAAAAGGGCGCGGCTGGACGGTCGAAACCTCGTCTCCGTTGGACGCGCTGGCCTCGTGGGCGCAAGCTTGCCGCTCCGCTTCGCTGGGCGTAAAGCAGCTCGAAATCGTTCGACCTTCATTGGAAGCCGTATTCTTAAGCTTGACGGGGACGACGCTCAGAGACAATTAACCGCGAATGAGTCCGTTTAAAGGGGAAATCGAAAATGGTATGGAAGATCGCAAAAAACGAATGGAAGCTGCTGCTGAAGGAAAAAGGCACTTTTTTCTGGCTGCTCGGGATGCCGATCCTGTTCATCGTGTTGTTTGGATCCGTGCTCGGCAGCGTAGGGAAGACGGAAGTTACCGTTCCCTATGTGGACAACGACCGGTCCGAGGCTTCAAAGGCGTTCTTGGCTACAGTTGAGGAAAAAAGCGGATACGTGCTTGAGGAGAAGCAGCCTTCCGATATGGAGGAACAGCTCGATAAAATCCGCGACGGCAAAGGCACCGGGCTGCTGGTTGTGCCTCAAGGTTTCGGTCAAAGCCTGAACGGAGCGGGAGGAGAGACGTCCGCCGTCGAGCTTTACCGGGAAGCAACAAACGAATCTGTCGTCGCGCCGCTGCGCGCCGTGCTGGAAAACTTGGCGAATGGCTACAGGGAGACGAAAATCGCTTCTGCGCTCGCGGCTGCCGGCTTGTCCGACAAGGAACGCGAGAACGCACTCTCCGCAGCGTTCTCGATTGACGACCGGCTGGAGAACGGCACCGGCTATAATGTGATCACGCAGATCGTGCCGGGTTACACGGTTATGTTCGTTTTCTTCGTCATTATTTCAATGCTTAAGCGGTTCTTGGGCGACAAAGAGTCCGGTATGACGGCTCGTCTGCGCAGCACCCGGATGAGTCCTCTAAGCTACTTGCTTGGCATGTGGCTTGCCTTTTTGGTTGTGGCTCTTGTGCAATGCTGCGCGCTGCTTGCCTTCGGGCATTTCGCCTACGGCCTTCAGCTCGGCGATCCGCTCGCCGTTGCCGCGCTCGTCGTGCTGCTGTGCGCTTGCGGTACGGGCATTGGCCTTGCGGTCTGCATGATCGCCAAAAGCGAAAACCAGGGCATGGCGTTCACGCAGCTGTTAACGATGGGCGGAGCCGTGCTCGGGGGCCTGTGGTTCCCGATCGATCTAATGCCGGAAGCCGTCCAGACGATCAGCCGCTTTACTCCTCAATATTGGGCTCAGAAAGGCTTCCAGGATATCATGCTGCGCGGTGCGCACGCGAGCGGTATCGGCTATTCGCTTCTTGTGCTGGCCCTGGTTGCCAGTGCAGGATTAATCATTGCGTTGCTGCGTTACCGCCGGTTTATCCGGACTGCGCTCGGATAACGTATAGAGGCAAGTGTTGCATCGAAACATAAAGATGGCCAATTAGGGCTATTCAGACACGCCCTAGCCGTCTTTATGTTTTTTTGCACCGATTGCGCGTTCAAATTGTCTTTCGTTCATATTGAGTTCATAATGTCGTCATATGATCTTTTTTACATAGGTTGAGGTTAACATTTATTTCATCATGAATGGAGTTGATGACAAATGCTAAAGTTGTTTCGCTTCCTGCAGCCGTATCGCTGGCAGGTGGCGACCGTAATGCTGCTCATTCTCATTCAGTCGCTCAGCGAGCTGTATTTGCCGACGCTGATGGCGGACATCGTGAACGATGGCGTTGTCCAAGGGGACATCCCTTACATTTGGAAGATCGGCGGCTTGATGCTTGCGGTGACGGCAGCCGGAACGCTCGTCTCGATTGCGGCCAGCTATTTATCGTCGCGCATCGCGGCCGGCTTCGGCAAAGACGTGCGCAGCAAGACATTCCGCCAAGTCGAAAACTTCTCCTTGCTGGATTTCGACAAAATCGGAACGGCGTCGCTCATTACCCGTACGACGAACGATATTACGCAAGTGCAGACCGTGCTGATCATGATCATGCGGATGATGGTCGCTGCGCCGATGATGTGTATCGGCGGTTTGATTATGGCAATCTCGAAGGATGCGCATCTGTCGCTCGTATTCGTCGGCGCGATTCCGGTACTGGCTCTGACCATTTACTTAATCGCTAGCAAAGGCATTCCTTATTTTAAGGCGATGCAGAAAAAAGTAGACAAATTGAATCTGGTTCTGCGCGAAGGCTTGACCGGTATTCGGGTCATCCGCTCCTTTAACAGGTTCGATCACGAGACGAAGAGATTCGATGAAGCGAACCGGGATCTGACGCAAACCGCGATCAAGGTCAATCAGATTATGGCGTTTATGATGCCGATGATGATGCTGATTCTGAACTTCTCATCGCTGGCGATCATCTGGTTTGGCGGCATTCGGGTCAGCGAGGGGCATATGCAGGTCGGCGACCTGATGGCGTTCCTGCAATATGCGATGCAAATTATGTTTTCGCTGTTGATGGTATCGATGATGTTCGTAATGGTGCCGCGAGCTTCCGCGTCTGCCGTTCGGATCAATGAGGTGCTGAACCTGAAGCCGGCGGCAAGCGAAACGAAACGCAGCGGCGGAGCGGCGGGAAGTATGCCGGCGAAGCGGCAAGCGGCTACGGGACCAAGCGGCCGCCTCGAATTCGAGAACGTCTCGTTCCGTTATCCGGGAGCGGAGAATGCCGCTATCTCGGGGATCAGCTTTAATGCCTCTCCGGGAGAGGTGACGGCGATTATCGGCGGCACAGGCTCGGGCAAGTCGACGTTGATCAGCATGATTCCGCGTTTCTACGACGCCGAGGAAGGCGTTGTCCGCATTGACGGGACCGACGTACGCGAGCTGTCGGTCGAACGGCTTCGTTCGATGATTGGGCTCGTTCCTCAGAAGGCTCAGCTCTTTACCGGCACTGTGGAGGATAATATCCGCTATGGCAAAGACGACGCAACCGATGAAGAAATTCGCCGTGCGGCGGAAACGGCTCAAGCCGGGGACTTCATCTCGGAGCTTGCGAACGGCTATTCGGCGGAAGTGTCGCAGGGCGGCTCGAACCTTTCGGGCGGCCAGAAGCAGCGGCTGTCCATCGCGCGTGCGCTGGTGAGAAAGCCGTCGATCTACGTGTTCGACGATAGCTTCTCCGCGCTGGACTTCAAGACGGACGCAAAGCTGAGAGCCGCATTGAAAGGCGAGACGACGGACGCGACCGTGATTATTGTCGCACAGCGCGTCAGTACCGTTATGGACGCCGACCGGATCATCGTTCTGGATGAAGGTAAAATAGTCGGCAGCGGCACGCATCAAGAGCTGATGAAGAATAACGAAGTGTATCGAGAAATCGTGTCTTCGCAGCTGTCCGAGGAGGAGATTGCATGAGCGAGCAACGAGGAAGCGGCAAAATGCCCGGCCGCGGCGGCGGGCCCGGAATGGGCGGTCCCGGCGGCATGGGCGGTATGGGCATGCCCGTTCAGAAAGCAAAAAACTTCAAAGGCACGCTTCGTCGATTGGTCGGCTATTTGCGGCCTCAACGCTTTAAGCTGCTGGCCGTCTTTTTTACAGCGATTCTAAGCACGGCTTTCGCCATCTATAGTCCGAAGGTGCTCGGAGAAGCGACAACCAAGCTGTTCGAGGGCATGATGGGTAAAATCAACGGAGACCCGAACGCGCACTTCGATCTGGCCGGCATCTGGCAGATTGTGCTCTTCTTGGCGTCCCTGTACATCATAAGTTCGCTTTTCAGCTATATTCAGCAGTTTCTGATGGCCGGCGTCGCGCAGAAAACCGTATACGGGCTGCGCAACGAAGTGAACGCCAAGCTGGGTCGGCTGCCGCTAAAATATTTCGACGGGCGGACGAACGGAGAGATTCTCAGTCGCGCGGTTAACGACGTAGACAACATCAGCAATACGCTGCAGCAGAGCTTGACCCAGCTAATTACATCCGTGATTACGATCATCGGCGTCATTATTATGATGCTGACGATCAGTCCGTGGCTCACCTTGATTTTGCTGCTGACTTTGCCGCTGTCCATGATCGTCATTCGAGGTGCGGCCGGCAAATCGCAAAAGTATTTCAAGACCCAACAGATGGAGCTTGGACAGCTGAACGGTCACGTCGAAGAAATGTATTCCGGCCATAAAATTGTGAAAGCTTACGGACGCGAAGAGCAATCGGTCGCCAAGTTTGATAGCATCAACGAGCGGCTGTACGAATCCGGCTGGAAGGCGCAGTTTGTATCTGGAAACATTATGCCGCTCATGAGCATGGTCAGCAACATCGGCTACGTGTTCATCAGTGTCGTTGGCGGCATTATGGTGACGAAGGGTTCGATTACGATCGGGAACATCCAGGCGTTCATCCAATATGCGCGCCAATTCTCGATGCCGCTGGTGCAGACGGCAAACATCGCCAACGTGATCCAGTCGACGATCGCTTCGGCGGAACGGGTATTCGAGCTGTTGGACGAGGAGGAAGAAATTCCGGAAGTTGCGGACAACGCTGCGGTCACGCTCATTGAACCGCGCGGAGACGTGGCGATGCACGGCGTCAGCTTCGGCTACAAGGAAGACGCGCTGCTCATCGAGAACATGGATATCGACGTTAAGAGCGGTCAGATGGTCGCGATCGTCGGGCCGACCGGTGCGGGCAAAACAACGCTCGTTAATCTGCTTATGCGCTTCTACGAGTTAAACGCCGGACATATTACAATCGATGGCCAGGACATCACTCGGATGAAACGAGGCCATCTGCGCAATCTATACGGCATGGTGCTTCAGGATACCTGGCTGTTCAACGGGACGATTCGCGACAATATCGCGTATGGTCGGATCGGAGCGACAGAGGACGAAATCGTCGAAGCGGCGAAAGCGGCTCATGCCGATCATTTTATCCGAACGCTGCCGGAAGGCTATGAAACGGTGCTCAATGAAGAAGCGTCCAACTTGTCGCAAGGACAGAAACAGCTGCTGACCATCGCGCGGGCGATACTCGCCGACCCTTCGATCCTCATTCTAGACGAGGCGACGAGCAGCGTCGATACACGGACGGAAATCCACATTCAAAGGGCGATGCACGAGCTGATGAAGGACAGAACAAGCTTCGTCATTGCGCACCGGCTGTCCACGATTCGGGACGCGGATTTGATCCTCGTCATGAATCACGGCAGCATTATCGAAAAAGGAACGCATACCGAGCTGCTGGCTCAAGGAGGCTTTTACGCCGACTTGTATTACAGTCAGTTTACCGGCGGCGTCGCAAAGGTAAGCGCGGGGTAAGCCCTCGCGATTCCTTTGTCGGTATCCCGTCGGTTCAGAGGGAGCGGAGAGGTCGCAGCAAGATGCGATTTCCGCTCCTTTTGTCGGTATCCCGTCGGTTCAGGCGAATGGATGAGCGGAGAGAATGTGCGACTTCCGCATCTTTTGTCGGTATCCCGTCGGCTCAGAAGTATGGTATGATTTTGGATAGGTTGTCGGTTAGTTGGAGATTTGAGGGGAGCAGTGAGATAGCATATGGCAAGTTTTGATGAAGTGGTGCGCGGCAGACGCAGTATCGGTAAAGTGAAGGACGAGCCCGTACCGCGGGAACTGGTGGAGAAGCTGATCGAGGCGGCTGTCTGGGCGCCTAATCATTTTAGGACCGAGCCTTGGCGGTTTATTGTCATGACAGGAGAAGGCAGACGCGTACTCGGCGAAGCGTACGTAGCCATAGCCTCGCAAGGCTGGACGGAGCTGACGGAAGAGGAACGCGTCAAGAAATACGATGCGGAGATCGCGAAGGCGCTTCGTTCTCCGGTTGTCATTGCCGCCGTTTGTTCGCCTTCCGATGACGCGCGTGCGGTGCCGCAGGAAGAATTGGCCGCGGCGCATGCAGCGGTGCAAAACCTGCTGCTGGCCGCTCACGACAACGGGCTCGGCGCAGTATGGCGCACAGGAGCTCCGACCTATCATCCGAAGATGAAGCAGGCGTTTCAACTCGGTGAACGTGAAGAACTGGTCGGCTTCATTTACGTCGGTTATCCCGATATGCCGCAGCCGGCAGCTACGCGGACGCCCGGCACAGAGAAGACGACCTGGCTGGAAGGCTAGGGCGTGTCTTCAGACCCGCTCAGGGGCAACTATCATCCCCTGCTGCGTCACTTTTGCTTGACGTACCTCCGGTACGCCTTCCCAAAAGTCCTGCATGGAACGAAAATTCGGCAATATCTGCTGTCCTCGGAGTATGCAGACACGCCCTAAGCGAACATCAACAAAGGATCGGTGATCAACATGGATTTCGATGCGGTCATGCAGCAGTTGGAAGCTCTCGGCAAGGAGCGGACGAAGAAGATTTACATGTCTAACGGCGCTCGCGAGCCGCTGTTCGGAGTTGCCACGGGCGAGATGAAGCCGATGTCCAAAATCATCAAGATAAATCAACCGTTGGCCGAGCAGCTCTATGCTACCGGTAATTACGACGCGATGTATTTTGCGGGTGTGATCGCCGATCCGAAAGCGATGACAGAGGCGGATTTCGATCGTTGGATGGAAACCGCGTATTTCTATATGATATCGGACTTTATCGTGGCAGTGACGCTTGCGGAAACCGACATTGCGCAACAGGTGTCGGACAAATGGATCGCCAGCGGAGACGAGCTGAAAATGTCGGCGGGCTGGAGCTGCTACTGCTGGCTGCTGGGCAATCGTCCGGACCATGAATTTTCCGAGGACAAGCTGAGAGGGATGCTGGAACACGCGAAAAGCGCAATCCACGATAGTCCCGAACGGACCAAATACTCGATGAGCAACTTTATTTATACGGTCGGCGTATCCTTCCTGCCGCTTCACGATCAAGCGCTGGAGACTGCCAAGGCGGTCGGCCAGGTCGAGGTCAAGAAGAAATTCCTGAACGCTTTGGGGAACATCGAAAAGGCGGCGGCCAAAGGACAGATTGGGTTTAAGCGTAAGCATGTCAGGTGCTGAGTATTTTTTTCTTCAGACCGGTTACCGAAGCAATTGATCGAATATGACGACACTGTGTTATAATTTAAAATAAGTGCCGACATCGTGTAATTGGATGGTGAATGAGATCCATGAACTCAATTAAAGAGCTTAACAAGCTAATCAGGCTCACAGGAGATCGTGCCAGGTTGGATGCGAAAGCAAATGAGACCTATATCGTTTATAAAACGTTAGAAGGTCGTATTGTAAAAGAATATAGTAACGGCGAAATTGTTCCGGTTTCCGATCAGGATAGTCCTAATGAATGAGTCAGCCCCAATCATTTATGTATTCGCCGGGAACAATGGCAGCGGGAAAAGTACGATCCGAAATCTGATTGTTGATCGACTTGGAATTAGTATTAATATTGACGCTGATGCTTTGGCTCGGGGGATAGATGCTCAACATCCTGATCGTAGGAAAATATCGGCCGGTAAAGAAGCAGTAAGGCTCGCGAGAGAATGTATTCTTAACAAGTGGGACTTTTCGGTTGAAACAACGTTGGCTGGAGGAAATGCCATACGACTGATGCGAGACGCCAGGGCAAAGGGTTTTGAAGTTACCATGTTTTATGTTGGCCTTGGGGATTGGCGGCTGAATATCGAACGCGTCGCAGCGCGTGTTAAGAACGGCGGACATCATATTTCTTCCGAAGACATTGTTAGAAGGCATCATACATCGATGAAGAATTTGCTGTCTTCGCTTCAACTAGTAGATCATCTTATCGTCATCGACAATAGTCTCACAGTTGGCGAAATTGTTCTTAATGCAGATTATGGTTCTATCACCTATCGGTCGGAGCTACTTCCGGATTGGGTCGATCTGATCCAACTACAGCTTCAGAAACCGAATTGAATTACGGCTCAAGCATATGCTTGGGTCTTTTTTTATTTGTAAAAAGAGTGAGTGGGAAGATATTTATTGACTACATACAAATTATTTTCTTTAAATCATTTTACTTAATTGTAAAAATGAAATTATATACATTTTCCAATAAATTATTTTTAAAGGAGGTAAAAACAAGGTGGTAATCACAAGCTAGGCTGTTTTTTTCGTCTGTTTTTGAATCTAGCCTCTAATTGAGGGAATGTTGAAATGATTTCTGCTTTCCATGAGTAATACGTTCTGGAGGAAATTTTGAGATGCTTGATAATGGCGGTGACACTTTTGGCGGTTGTATGGATCTCCACAATGAGGTCAATGATTGTGTTGCGATTTCTTTTTCTATAATAGAGTGGTTGTCTATTGAGTGTAAAAGCCTTATCGCAATCCACGCAATAAATACGTACTGACGGTTTGGCGCCATGACCTTTCACGTTGATAGAGCCGCATCGAGGGCAGTGATTATGGGGATTTTGAGCGTTCGTCTCTTGGGTTTCCAACAAATGGTCTATGGATTGGAGTGTATTCCAAAGAATTTTTCTGAGCTCCTGTAGCTCTTGAATGTTTTGTGGAGATGGGCACTTTGCAAGCCATGTCTTTACGCTCTCCAGTTCTTTCATACCTAGTTAGCTCCTTTATTGATTTTAGTTAAAGTCTAAGTTCTTCTTATGAAAAAATCCACAACTAATTACAAAAAAATGAAGATTTGATTTGGTGTGGTAGACGATGGAAT
>PJUD01000547.1_pt1 | contig 17639 bp, 7 predicted proteins | sample 1512341 | NCBI WGS metagenome assembly PJUD01 (sample SAMN08177675, study PRJNA422409) | Feces metagenome, whole genome shotgun sequencing project. | isolation source: Chicken feces (3) enriched on wood chips: beechwood xylan treatment | host: Gallus gallus | place: USA: Madison | collected 2015-01-15 | reverse complement strand
TCTCTTGGGAAGGGCTTCCCAGATGGACTTGACTTCGGGGTTTGATTTCAAAAAATCATACCACCAATGCTTGGAGCAGGTGTGTTTGTCTTTAATTGGCTTGTCAATCAATTTGAAAATCTTGAAAAGCTTGGGCTTGAGAAGCTTGAGGTTTCTATAGGTGAACTCTTTGAGCTCGTTCAAGAGATGCTTCTTGAACTCTCCAAGCTTTTCTAACGGAACCAATAAACAACCTCCTACAAAAATTATTAAACAACGAATTTTCGTTTCAAATTTTACTGGATTCGGGCTTATCAACGACTTTCATCCAATCCTTGACTCTTCTTCTCCATACTCGGAGGTTCTCGGTTGATTGATCAAAGACTTGAACCTATTGAGGAGCTTTTAGATAAAACTTTAAATAAAATATATTACATGTTTTGGAAGGCAGTTCTTTAAAACTTGATTAAATTCTTCTCTTTCAATTTCATTAAGAATTTCCAAAAACTCCACAGAAGTGGCGTTTTGCTTCAAACTTCTGAGCTTGCTCAAGGTTTTCTTGACATCAGCGAGAATCGCCTTCTTTTCTTTGGACTCAAAGGTCAAATACTTTCCCAATGAGTCAGAAGGTGAGGCCTTGGCCTTTTTGATTTTCTTACTGTTGGAAGAAACATCTAAATAGGTTAGGTTGAGAAGTCAAGGAGATTTATGATTACTTTTAGTCTTATTGGTACTGTAGGACATGGAAAATGGGTGATGTTGTTGGGAAGGACTATTTAATATATTTTTTGCTTTTTAATTTTTTGTTTATTAAGAAATCTTTGGGTCAAAATGAATTTAAACTGAGAGAGCTATTGTTTTAAAATATGTTTAATGACTAAGGAATTAATGATGGTTAATACCAAGAACTCAAATTTTCAACGTTATGATTATCATTAATCTTTTATTTTCTTATTTGATTGGTTTAAATATTAATTTTGATTTAATATCAACCCTTCTGTTTAGTTTTGAAACAAAAAAATCTGCTTCTCTCGACTTAAACCCTTCCTTTTTCCCATTTTCCGGTTTCTAGTTTTTCTCTTTTCTCATCGTGATGATGAACCATGCTAAACTATCCTTCAAACACCAAATTTCCTCCAAAATGTAAAGAGTTATTAGGCTTTAATACGCTTTCTATTCGCTTTTACTATTTTAGGATTATGGCAAAGTAAAACAACTTTTTTATAATTTATTTTTCCCCATAAAATCAAACTTCTCAACAAACTTCTTCAACTCGAAGCTCATTAAAGGACTATTCTTCCTCATTTTCAATCCTCTATTCTCATTTCTTCCCCAAAAAAATTCTTTCATGGCTTTTTCCGGCCATATATTTTTCCAAAATTCTAGAATTTCGAGCCAAGTGTCCAAAATTAGCAATTCTAACCTCAAATCTGGCACAATAAGGGTTACCAGAACTGAGAAAGCCGAAATTTTCAAGTTTTGCTGTTCCTGATAGGTTAGCTAACCCTGTTTTCCCTATTGCCATGTTAGTTTAAAACAACCTAATTAAAAAATCGATTTTGGAATAAAAATAGGTTTGATTAACTGGGCGAATATTCAAATTAAATTTTATTATCGACTCGTTCAACACTCGCTTAATCCAAAAAAATTTACTTCATTGCATTTAACCTTTAATTAGAGTCCTCAAATTAAAAATATTATGCAAAGTTCATTTGTTTGATACTTAATCCCGCAAAACCCTCTCTCCTCTCTCACCAATTAAAATTTACTAAATTCAAATAAAGTTCCTGTCTTTCAGAGAAACATAACTTTTCTCCTTGATCAAAAGGGTTAAATAAACCCTTGTTGAGAGAATTATCTCTTTGAGGTTTAAAAATATTATATATTCTCTATATTCCAAAAAAATGATGATATAGCTTGGGAAGCTTCGTTTCTCCTGAAATTTCAGAAAGAGAGCCTGATCAAAAATATGAGATATGAGATGAGAGGAATTTTTTGAAAATGGCAGAGAGACAAAAGAAGAAAATTAGAACTGTCATTCTAGACGTTTTAAGCCGACATAGAATGTTCTGAGCCTCTCATCCTTTAGTCAATATGAGATTTTTTTGTTGAGAAAAAATTTTGAATTTTTAAAAAGAAATAAACCGAATATTTTCTTTTCTAATTTTCTGGTTTTGCCTGAGTTCAAACTACTAATATTAGCCGTACTCGACTTGAACATATGAATTGTCAATATTGCCATATTTAGACCCTCTTCATTTCAAACCTACATATCCATATCGTCAAACGTATTCATTTAGGCCTTTCTTCTATTTCTATCACTTTTATGCGTAAAATTGGGGTTCCCGGGGTGATTTCACCTTTGAGAAACAAACTCCCAAACACCTGGTCTGTTCTTCAAAAAGGACTTCTAAAATCACATTCTCATATGTTAAAAATATAAAATTTCAATGAGAGGCCGTTTTTAATTTATACAAATGATTTCTAAGCCTTTAAAAAACAACTGTAATATTATTTCGAGGTTTGAATTCGATTCATTAATTTTTTAATTCGTTTGCAGCAAACAATTATTATAAAATTTGTTTCTATCTTATGAAATTGTTTTAATAATTATTGAGACAATCAATAAACACTTCAAAAATTATTAATGCGGCAATCTCACGCTCTTCCAAACGCTTTTCTGTATGCATTCCTCTTGAACTCTAAGCATAGTAAACGCCTTTGCTTTGGCATATTGAACGTTTCTACATCCTCCTGGATTGACAATATAAATGTCTCCCTTCGTTAGGGAGTGTCAGAGTAAAAATCTTTTTCGAATTTTTGCGCCTTCAATTAATTGCTTGCGAATAATAAAAACCAAGATTTTTAAACACCTTCGAATTTCTTAATACGAACTCTTTATCCATCATTCAAAAACAAGCGAAACGAGTATAGACATTTTTGGCCTCTTAAGTAGCCAAGACTTGATTATTTTCAAGCCTAGAGCCTATTTTGTCGAGAAAATCGTGAATCCAAGCCAACAAAATTTCAAAGGCGGCAGCAAATTTGTTATTATTAAAAATCCTGACACGCTGAATCTCCAATTTAATATTTTTAAATTTTTAAATCGAAGCCAACATCGCTTATTTTCCTTCACTCACCGACAGATCCCTGTCTCATTCATATTCAAATTCATTCTCCTCTGTCCACTCAATCTTCCTTTAAAAATTATGGGAAGAGTTTTTCCTCTCTTCATTCTTCAATCTCTTGTCAATAATATAAGGCTGAAAACGTATTTGGTGAACTTTAGAACCAATATTACAACCTGAAAACCTTTTTCCCTTCATTGTTTTCGAACCAAGACTGTGACTACTGATTTCTAATTCAAACCTTTCTTCTCATCTTTCTTCTCTTTGGTTAAAAAACTATTTTCATCAATCATTATCTTCATCCCTTCCTCTCCAAGAAGAATCTTCAATCCCAAAGAGAGACAATTCTCACCTCTGAAATGCGTACGCTTCTCTTTCTAAAAAGTTTTTCGAAAATATTTTCGCCTCAATAAAATAAAATTAAACATCCGTTGTTCAAATAATTAAAATAATTAGTTACACTTGATCAAAACAATGCTTCCTTTATAAACCATAAAACCACACTGGAAAAATTTAAAAGCAAAACATATTCTCATTTAGAAATATTTAGAAATTTCCAAAATATTCTAAATCTCTCCATCTATTCTTGATATCTCCTCAACTTTGAACCAAACCTCACTATAAGCCTATAAAACTTCTGAAATTTCACAACGCATTGTTATCTCTTCAAACTTTAGAAAAACAAGCATGAGTTATATTATTTCCAAAATGACCTTGGAATCTCACTAACAAGGCTCTCATTGTTGGTTTCTCTTCAACCTGCGTTTGATTCAAGGGTCTATTTGAATATTTATTTTCCCATTCATCATCTATAAATTGACCCAATCTCGTTGAAAAAAAAGCATCTTGGCGAGTTTCTATGATTTAGAAAAAGAGAATAGCTAGTGTTTCCCTTGAAATATTCAAATGGCATCAACTAGGATCTTGACCTAATATCGCCTTGAGAAGTTCTCTTTTCACACGATCTGTCCTTGTCCTTCCAAAAAAATCGTTTTCTTTCCACCTTAAATAAATGAACCATTTAACAAGATCAAAGGAGAATGTTCGAATAAGCCTAGTCTAAAAGTCCCATGAAGCACTCAACCTCGTTTAACGCTAAATTTTTGCTTCAACAAGTGTCACCTTCAATCACTATTTCAAGAAATTTCAAATTTCTTTGAAACTAGGTTTTCAACACGAAACTTGGGGGGACAAAGGTATTGGCAAAGACAGAAAAAAGGTTTGAAGAGAAAGTTACTCACTCGATACAGAGGATTTTGAAAAAGATAAAACTTTCAAGAAATTCGAAATTATTATATTTTATTTAAAGCTGGCTGGCTGTTTTATGATTGAAGGAAAAATCAATAAAACTTGTTTTCAATATAAATTCCCTTCAAAGTTTTTCTTTCTAAAAAATGAACAGTTTCTTCAACTGACCACCCTTAAACTCTATAGTCCCTCAACTTTCTTCCAATTTACTTCCTTTATTTCTCCTTTCATACCAATTCATGGAACTTATTCTGACATTTATTTTATTCATTTAAACTATTCAACTCAGCCAAGTCTCTCTCTGAGAATTTTCAGTCTTTCGTTGAGCTCATCTTGACTGAGTTGAGGGTGATCTAATAGATCAAGCTAACGAGAGTTGAAGATGTTTTTAACAAGACAGTTTTCTTTAGGTTTTATTTACGGTCTAAAGTTATTCTAAACTCTGTTTGAATGAAACGAAAATTATTTAGAATTTTAATTTTTTGTTGATTGCCAAGAAGGAAAATTACAATAAGTTAGAAAAATAAAAGAAAGAGATATTTTTCGTTGAAACCCAAGAGAAAAGAGCTAAAAAGTGCCTTGAAGTTGAAAATAACATTTTTCATTAAGTTTTCTTTCAAATAATTTAATATGAAAACCCTCAAAAAACGAAAATTATTTTTCGTTTTTTCTCTTTGAATTGGATAAAAAGAAATTGAGAGGATAAATTTGATTTTAATTTTGGTTTGGTATCGATATCAGAACCAATTCGGAATTCTCAATCTTGGGAAATGATGTCTCTAATGCGCTATATGAAGGATAAGAAGGTCTGAGTCTATTCAAAAAGAAGCAAAGTATCCTTACTTAAAAAATAAAAACAGCGTATTTTGAAACCTCAAATCCGTTGGTTTGATACATTTCTTTTCGAAACTTATCCAAAGAATATGCATTTCTTTTTAAAAGATTTTCTAATATTTTGGAAATTACTTGAAAATAAAAAGATTTATGTCTTCAAAAATTTTCATTTCTATTTTCAAGTTTTAAATATTCAAAATAAGATAAAAGAAGAACAAGAAGAGTCAACTCTCACTTTACAATGAATTTCACCAAGGTCATTTTTTGCAAAAAATCATATCTCGAAAATAATGATATCGGATTCATTTTCTGAAAGATAATGATAGCTTGAATTATTTTTTTGAAAGGATAGTGATTTTCCCACGTCTTCTCTTTACTAAAAGCCGTTAGTCGAATTATTAGGAGAAAAAAGAGAAACTTGGCAATTTCTTCAAATTAATTCTGATAAATTGCTGATCAAATAATCCATTGAAGTTTTACTGATTTGTCCTGAATTAAAAAAGGCCTTATAAAATTTCGATCTTTGTGAATTGTTATATTAGGTTGACAAAAAAGAAGAAAAAAAACCATCTTGATATATTTGAAAGTTTTATCTTTGAAAAAAAAAGAGAGAAGAATATTAAATTGGAATAATATGAAAAGACTGTTAAATATTCGAAATTTTTTTAAAAAGAAATTTTGAAAAATCTGCAGCTAAAGCAGGCTTAAAAATTCTTTTGAGAAAGAATATGGTTAAAAAAACAAGATTTGAACTAGTTTCAGATTTTTTCATTGTTTTTGAGGAAAATAAAAAATAAATTTTCTCAGCCCAGCAAACAAAACGCAAACGAAAAAGAAATTTGAAATTAATTTTGAGAAATTCCAAAAAAACATGGGTTTTCCAGATTTTCAAATTTGAATTCTGAACCCTGTTTCAATGAAAAAAACATTCAGAAATTATTACCCTTTGAGAAAAGAATTTTTTTTTGAATTATTTTATTGCAATATTAAAGTAGAAAGAATATTTTATGAAATCATCAAGAGATATGAATTCTTTAAGCTATTATATTTTTGTCCGAAAAATGACTTCTCTCCTATTATCTACATAATGACAAAATCTTTTTCAATTTTTATAATCATCATTCTCCATGTTAACCATTTGAACTTGAGCTTGAACTCCAGGAAGACCACCAGGATGATGAGGAAGAACTTGAACTGCCTCCTGAAGGTTTTGTAGAACTGGAACTTGAAGAGGGTTTCGTCGTATGACTACCTGAAGAATTTCCCTCAGGCACTGTAATCACCACCGACTCCTCATTATTATCTGAATTTTCATGAGAATTTACGACTTCTGTAGTGACAGTAACAGTAGTTCCATTACCAATCTCCTCCTCAACACTCTCTTCACCAGCAGGAACTGTTACTACTACAACTGAGGATTCTTCTCCATTACCATTATTTTCAGCAGTACTTTCTTCAGGATAAGCTTCTTCTGAACCTTCTCCAACCACAGGAACAATTTCAGTCTCAGTCTCCGTTCCAATTACCACTTCTTCATTAGGATTTTCACCGTTTTCACTTGAAACAACTGTGCTATTTGTTGTTGTAGTAGTTGTTGTAGTTGTTGTTGTAGTATTCGTGGTATTGGTAGTAGTAACAGTGAGATTAACACCTGGAGGAATTGGAATTATGAGCCCGTAGCCTTTGGGGAAAATATCATCAGCAGTGAAATTTGGTAACGCTGCGGATAATAAATAATCAGTAAAGTTTAAAGAAGGAAGAGTTGGAGTTGGAGTGATATTAAAAGAAAGACCCGTGATATTCAGATTGGGATTCCACTGAGATAAAGGATTCGCCACAGTAATATTATCAGGAACAACGCTACAGTTTGTGCAGGTAACACTGCCGTTCGGTAAAATAGTATTATTTGTAGTATTGGCTAATAAAGAACCAATTGGATCCAACTGAATATCTCGACCTCCAACAAGGCCAGCACCATTAGCTACTAAACCAAGATTCAGGATGAATTGAGGAGAGAACAAGCTATTGCAGAGCCATGTACAGTTTGAGGTATTACATTGCTCAGGCAGGGAAACACTTTGTTGGATAAAATTGAGAGGGTTGTAAACATCATTGTTTAAAACAATATCAGGTATAATGTTATTGCCGCTTGTGAAGTTTTGAATATAAGATGACAAGTTCACAAGTCGATTATAGACCTGTTGAGCTTGGAATAATGGGCTAAAGTAGTCGCTTTGTAGGGTAAAACCAGTGCAGTTGGTCTGGATAGCATCACAGACGCTCGGGTCAGGACTGATCGTTCCATCGGCCTGGACACCTTCATTGGCATAGTTTGGATCGCAAGCTAAGCACCAAGCAGATGATTGGATTCTCAAGAGGGTTGAGAAACAGGCTGCTCGATCTTGTTGATACGTTGATAATGAATTATTAAAGTTGCTTGCAATATCGTTGAGCTCTTGAGAGATTGATTGGAATAAATTGTATTGATCTTGGAAGGTATCTCCGATGCTCACATTGACAGTGACGAGGTTTGCAATATCATCAGAAAATTGCTGGATATCGCTAGCAGCTTGTTGGAATTGATTGGTAAAATTATTGTTAAGTTGATTAATGTAATCATCTTTAAGAGCAGCAATGCCTTGAAGATTGGTTGTCAGGTTGTTAACGAGGTATTGGAAGCCTGCTACAGTGTCAACAGAGCAGCAGGTTGTTCCATCTTGAAGATTGCCACAAAAAGGAAGGTTAGTAGCATTTTCTGGGGTTGCTAAGCCAGTGATATTAAACACACTCAGCAAAGGGTTATTGCAATCTTGGGCGAGAAGCGATTGCAAGAATAATGAAATAGCGAGGATTAATAGGGATTTTTTCATAATTTGAAAAATAATAATAAAGTTATAAAATGAAGAAGGGTCAAGAATTTAAAGAGTTTGAAGAATTCTAGAGTATATTCTGATGGATATGATTTTTTTAGAAGGACAGAATTTAGAATTCTATTCAACTATATTTAGTTCAACTGATAGACTGATTATTTTCGTAGATGTTCTTTCTCGAATTCAGAAGAGATGATGACAAAACAATCATATTAAAGGGCTATTTTAGGAAAACATTTTATTTTTGAAATTCAATATTCTTCTTAAATATAGCTTTTTATCGATAATAAAAATTGAAGAATTTCGAGTCAAGACAAAACCTTTTTTATTGCTGAGAGCTGAATTTGTATTATCAAGTGTGATCTTTCGAAAAATTGGCAAATTTTAATTTTAGCTTTTCAGCTATTTAGAAAAACGTTTTTCAATTCAGAATTCACCTTCCAACAAATTTATTTGGCCACTCCCCTGAAACAATAAAATTTGCTCCCTCGCGGCATAATGATTCATCTTGATAATCTGCTATTTTGATTGGAGTCTTGGTTCTCCAATATAAACCTCTATCGAGACTCTCTGCTTGTTGGCTACCTTACTCATGAAGAAAGTTTTGAGAAGGCTCAATTTATTTAATAGCTTCTTGTTCGAAAGAATAGTGGGAGTTAATGGTTAAATTAATTAAATAAGATCCAGTTCAAACTCTTTATGAGTTTTGTTGAGAGCTTCTCACAAAAGAATCTTATTCAATCTCTCCTTTGAAAGAGATAAGCTCTGAGATCTCTCTCGCTAATAACTTTTTGAAATAGAATCTTGATCGGTTTCAAATTGAAAAAATGGGCTCAAAATGAAATTTACAAGACGAGACGAAAATTTTCGAAATTTTCTAAATAATCAAAATACAATTTTATCAAAAAATTTCTATGAAAACGTATGCTTCAAATAGGATGAACTCATTCTTGAGTTTTTCACTTCTTCTCAGATTCAACCTTGCTTTTTTCAAAAGAAAAAAATGAATGGCTTTAGAAATTCTGAAACAAAAAGCAAATAAAAAGTCAATTAAAATTTGAAATCCTCATTAGTCGATTTTTTTTGAAAATTGGACCCTAATTATTGTCTTTCGTTGTGGAAACACCCAGATTCTTGCTGATTGATTTCTAAAATGACAAAGAGCAGAGGATTCTTCGTTTCTCTCTCGACCATAACAAAATCCTCCTTAATTCGTGCATAATTAAATCAAATATAAGAAGGATATTATCTAAGTTTTGTGCTTCTCAGGTATGAGAGATTCGACAAACAATTATAAAGAGAAAAAGAATTTTTTAAAGTTCCTCAATCCTAAAATTGATATTCCAACAAAAAATTATTGAGCAAACGAACCTTGAAAATTTAGCGAAAGTTTTTAAAAACTTTAATGGAAAAAGATACAGTCCACTGAAAAGTGATGAACTGAAGTGAAAACTTAACTCCATATCACGTGCGAAACTACGATCAAAAGGGGACATTTATTTTTCACTTTGAGTGTTAAATTTATATCTTTAGCTGAGAAAAGAGTTTTCAACTATATTTAGATTTTCTATTTTATTAAATTCATTTCCTTTTTTTCCATCAAACTTGGAGGAAGAATTTTATGGCTTTTTCTTCTCGTAGAGAAAGTCAAAAGAACAAAGAATTTCTTCCCTTAGTTTCAAGATTCAACTAATTTTAAGAAACAAACAACAAAAATTTTCAAAATGCTATCTATCAACAAATCATTCTTTTGAAAAAAATTAATTTCTCTCTTAGAATAAAAATGTTCACCCGAAAGAGTATTTTTTCATAAGCAATATATCAGAAAGAGAAGAAATTCTTGATGGATGAATGAATAAATAATAAAATCTTGAAGAATTCAAGAAAAAGAAATCTGATGAATTATCATTCAATTTATATACATAAAAGTGTTTTTGAATTATAAAAGCTCAACCTTCATTATTGCCAGCCTGGATTGTTTATGGCTTCTTCATCTTCGACAGTCTCATCATCATCATTAACAACAACTTCTTCATTTTGAGATCCAGTATCGTCAACAACTATGCCTGAAGTGCTTCCTGAACTTGTTCCAAGCCCAGAAACTCCTGAGGGATCAGGAACTACATTGATTGAAAGTCTTGATGTTGTAATACTTGGAGTCCAATATCCTGAGGTAACAACAAGGATCAAACTGCTTTGCGAACTTTGAGCTAATCCATCCGTTTGATTTGTCAGCAAAGCAATAGCCTCATTTGTGCTTTGTATCGCTGCTATCAATATATTATCAACATTTCCACCATCAATCACAATGCCAGATTTCCCATCATTTGTAACATTTGTACCATTCATCCTTGGAGAAAATTCTTCAGTTTGTAAAGTCATTTCTTCATTATTGGAGGGACTATTCTCTTCTTCATTCTCATCTTCTTCTTCCTCAACGCTTAACACAGACATCGATCCCATCGCGTTAAGTCCAATTGCTTGAAGGAGAACATCATTAGCACCAATTATACCAGCGCCATGTGCAACCAAAGTCTGATTCATTATGAATTCTGCTGAAAACAAATTGTCACATAACCAAGTGCAATTATTGGAATTACAGCCTCCAGGAGTTACCACAGTCTGTTCTGTTGTCTCTTGCGGCTTATAAATATCATTCTCAACGGTATAATCAGGCAGATAACCACCGTTGGTCTCATACGCTAAGAGATATTTGGTTAAACCACGAACTCTCTGATAAGACTGTTCAGCCTGATATAAAGCGTTAAAGACGTCTCCTTGAGTCGCAAAAGAAAGGCAGGAATTTTGAATGGTTTCACAAACAGTTGAAGAGACATTTAGCGAACCATCTGGATGAACTCCTTGAGCAGCGTAAGTAGCATCACAAGCAAGACACCACATGGCTGCCTGAATTTCAACGAGAGCTGAGAAACATGTGACTCTTGCGCGTTGATAACTTCTGAGAGCTGAAGTAAAAACGCCGTCGATACGGCGTAGTTCGCTTGAATAGATTTGAAACAGATAAAGCTGGCTTTGTAAGGGATAGCCAACTTGAGGATGAGAGCGGACAATGTCAGCAACTTGAGAACTGAATTGTTGAAGTTTTATATTGGCAGTCTGATATTGGTTGGTAAATTCTGTATTGAGTTCATCCATATAAGTATCCCGTTTGCCAGCAATGGATTGGATATTTGCTATTAAATTGTTGACTTTAGTCTGGAATCCGGCGACAGTAGTGTTAGAGCAGCAGGATAATCCGTTTTGAAGGTTCGTACAATAAGGATATGAAGATCCTGCTTGAGGAGCTGTCAATTTTGTGAAATTAAAAACTTGAAGGAGAGGATTATTGCAATCCTGAGCAAAAGAACTGTTCCATAGAATAATGGTCAATGCGAAACTGAGGGTTAAAAGCATAATTTTAGAACTTTTAAATTAGGTCTTTAGATGAAATTGGACGAATTGTATCAGGTTATTCGGTTTTGAAGGCAGATTTCACTGGAGAAAGGCTCAAGTATGAATGAGATGCAAGAATTGGAACAATTTGAACTAAGCTGCCGTTAAATAATTAAATTATAAAAACGAGTAAGACATTTGATTCGCATTGACAAGTCAATCAAATAAAATTATCTCTCTCTAACTGAGCCTTCTAATTTAAAACTAGAATTTTCTTTTCTTAAATTATTCCTTAAAATTCAAAGATGATTTGTTGAGGTGTTTCATCTATTGTTTTAAGATAAACCTCCTCACTTTTAAAGAGATAAAGGACGCATTGAGGACCCTTTTTAAAAAGTCTAACGATCAAATTTAATTCAAGTTTCCTAGTCATAAACTTCTAAAGTTAATTTCAAGCAAATCGATTAATTCAGTTATGCTTCTTTATTTAGAAACTATTCTGGGCTATCGACAAGGATCCAATCAAATTCTAAACTATTTTTTTCAAGAAAATGATCTTTACTCGTTGGGGGTTATGAAAAGTATTAATCAGGCTAGGTGTTCAAATAAAGAGGACTTGAAATATCAAAGATTATCTTTCAAATTTTCTAAATTAAGAAGAGAGGCCTAATCTGACAAAATTATGAATTTATTCTTTTCAAAAAGAAAAATAGCCAAATGACCCTTTTTGAAACATTTTTCATCTTGATTTGGTAAAAATCTCCAGAATATATTATTGATTTTTAAATCTACAAGATAAATAATTCAAATTAGAATAAAAAAGGTGAATTCTTCAATCTTAAAAAACATAGGATATTTTTCTACTTTTTGATTTTCTCTCCTAACTAAATAGATAAATGAAGTTGATTATAAATGGGTCTTTATTCCTGTTTTTTCCTCAAATCCATTCATAAGTAAACTCACAGATTTCAGCTATTTCTGAGGTTTCTCGTTATAATCTTTCTCTTAAAAGTAAAAGATTTAATATGTGCCTCTCCTAGTATTCTTCCAACAACATGTGAAACTAAATTTATTATTTTAAACATATATGAATTAATTAATTTTCAACTCCTTTTTAGAAATTCTAAATATTATAAGCTAAAAAATGTTCAAATTTTTCGAATTTCACAAAGAGACAAAGGGTTAGTTAGATGTTATTTTTTTACCTTACATTACCTTACTGTCAAAACAAGATAATAAAACAACAACTTAGTAAATTATGATATTGATACTTTTTTAACAATCAATCAATAATGATGTAATAATGTATATAAAGTTATTACTATACGTAATTTATACTAACAAAGGTACAATTTCTTCTATCCCATCATTTTTTAGAAGAGAATAGCTGAGAGAATTGGCAAAAGAACCAAAAAGGCACCGATAATGGTGGTTCTGAATCCATCCAAATGATCATTGATATCGGCATCAGAAGCATCACTTCCATCCAAGTTAGTAACAGCAGCGGGATCAGAAGCGACAGTAACGGTGATTTGAGAGTTAGTCAAATCAGGGCTCCATGTTCCAGTTTCTTGGAGACGTCTGGTGCCGGATGGGGTTGTTTCAATAACTCCAATGTCAGGTAAGACAAAATCACCTTGTCCGATAATACCTGCGCCGTTGGCAGCCACAGTCTGGTTCAACTCAAAGGAGCCTGAGAACAAAGCACCACATTGCCAAACACAACTGTCTTCTGTGCAGTTTGAGGGGAAAGTATTGGTTCTTTCGGTGGCATTTGTGGAACTAAAGACGTCATCGCTAAGGGTGGCATTGGGGAAAACATCGTTGTCATGATAGAACTTAACCCAATCAGTCATACCAACAAGTCTATTGAAAGTTTGCATAGCTTGGTAGAGAGGATTGAACTTGTCCATGGCGGCACTGAAAGGAGCGCAGGCGTCTTGGATGTTAGTGCAGACAGCAGCATCGGCAGTGACAGTACCATCGGCAGCAACTCCGTTGTCCTCCCAGTTAGGGTCACAAGCAAGGCACAAAATTTCAGCTTGATATTGGAGGAGAGTGGTCAAACAAGTAACTCTCTTGTTTTGCATATCAATAAAGTCGTTCTTGTAGTTGTCAGAATCATCAAAGCTATCAAGTTCGCTGCTGAGTTGCTTGAAGGATTCGTATTGAGTCTTAATGGGGTCGCCAACAGCGGCATTGGCGTCTTGGATGTCATTAATATCGCCATCGTAGTCAGTCAAATCAGAAACTTGGTCTTGATATGCGTCAGTATAGTTTGTTCTGAGTTGAGCAATGTAGATGTCTCTTGAGCCAGCTAATTGTTGAAGCTCTTTAGTCATAGCATCAATGAGGCCTTGGAAGGTAAGGAGGGTAGTGTTGGAGCAGCAGGTTTGGCCATTTTGGAGGTTACCACAAACAGGAGCGCCAGCACCAGAAACTGGGTTGGCGAGACCCTCCAAGTTAAAGACATCGAGTAAAGGGTTGTTGCAGTTTTGGGCAGAGGTTAAAGCCACCAAAACCAAAGCAATAGCAAGTGTATATTTCATCAGATTCAGGTTATTTAGAATAGAAGAAGATTTTGAATTATAATTATCAGAATCTCATAAGGAATTTATAGTGTAAACAAAATTCTAGATTTTCTTGTTTTTAAACGTTCAATGGAGGATACCAAAATTTAATATTGTCCACTCTCTTCAAAGACATATTTTCGAAAAGCAAGCAATAGAACAACAAAATTAATAGATACAACAATTAATTTTGGCCCGTGTCTATTCAATTAATTTCATACCCCCTCATCTCTAAAACATCAAAACCCTAATATTTTGCTCTTTTTTCCATTTTCTTTTCGAAATCGATCTTTCGAAAACAAACTCACCAATTTTCCAACTCCCTTTCTTCTTCCTCCAGTTTATTCATTCCTTAAAATTTTCAAGAGATCTCAATACTTCTCCTTCTTCTAGATTTATTATATCTACTAATCTCTAATTTCTCTTCAGATTATGACCCAAGAAAAACTCAATATATTCATTTTCGATTCAAACGAGGCCTAATCTTTCAAGAAACGCTTTCTTCAAATTTTTTTCGACTCTCTAAAAAATCCAATCAACAGTTCTCTTGACTACTATTGCTCTTCTGGACTGTTATCTTATCCAAACCTCAGCAATTCTCAAGTAATTTAGCTTTCCTCTATGACAATGATCAAATTTTCTTCATTCTTCATCAAGTTTCTCCTTTCTACGAGATATTATTATTTTCTTACTGGATCATCATACACTGATTTATTTTATCTAAGAATCAAAAATAACTTTTGTTTCAGACAAGACAGAGGTCATACCTTACCGATTTGAGTGTTTTGTCAACTTCAGTTCCAAATAACCTCATGATATTATCACTTTAAAGATGTCAAAAATCTCTTGAAAGAAGGCCAAAATATTTAAAATGGCTTCGTATAAAAATCAAGTGGTTTTTAGAAAATTCAGAATTTTAGAATCATAGATGCCACCCACTTTGATTAAATTATCTTCGAATTTTTCCAAATTGTCCAAATCATTAATTTTCGATTTTTTGCCATAATCTATCTGGGAGAGTAAATGGTAAATCTATAACTTTCGCCCCCTCTTATAAATGAGATTTTTATGAATGGAATATTCCTTTTATTCAAATTTATAATCCTTTCCTGGGAGTGCTCTTTCAAGTTTCACATGTTTTCATCATGTAAAGACCTTTTTGATCATTTTTCATAACGCAAATCCTGAGAATAAATGTTTCTCTTGCTATTTTGGCGCCATAATCTTTATAATATCGTCAAAATTTGAAACAATCCTGATCTATGAGTCCTATACATGAGGGTTCATGATTCTTTTGAACACAAAGTCCAAATTATGACCAAGTAAGACCAATCTTCTTGAATTTATTCAAGATTAGTCCTGGTTATTTTAATTAGAATTCAAGAGAATAAATGTCATAAAAACCCTAGTAGGATAATATTGTGAAAGCTGACCTTTGAACTTGGTTATCCGGGCCTTTCAGTCTTTGGCTAAGTATAACTTAATGTTATCATGAGTTTTTTAGAGGAGAAAAATCCATTTTTATTGAAGTTAATTCAGCTTTTCTAGTCTTTTTCATTTATATACTTCCTCAGATTTTAATAAAGCTCCTTTTCCAATTCGACATCAACACCAAGAATTCAAAACAACTCTCATCAATCTTCTCTGATTGAATAGCATAGAAAAATATAAACTTTTCTTTATTCGAAATTCATCTTATCGAGTTTTTTGTTTCAAATTGACTTGAATTCCAGGAAAATCTAGATTACAAAGAACTTTATCTACAGAAATAGCTTTCTCAAAGGGAAATGAGTTCAAAAAGCCTCATTTAGGTCAAAATTTGAGTCCTTCTTTTTGTTAAAACTGAAATTACTTGAAAGGCGAATTTAAAAATTTAGCCTCTCTTAATTTCTTAGAATTAATTTGCCTTTCTCGTTAGATTTTATTTAAATCATATAGAGTAAACTTTCGATTCTTCCCCGTTCACAAACACAATCATCCAATCATCACCATTCTTCAAACATCTATTGAATTTCTCAAAACTTTTTGAATCAAAGAAAATACGATCATTGCTGGCACAAAATATTTTAAAAAAAATAATCAATTTGTTTCGAACATTTCTGAAAATCAAGTTAGTTTTGTCTATTTTAGACCTTAAAACTTTCAGAAATTCATCTTTTCCCAAAGAGCCTGAGAAATATTATCCCATTTGAGAAAATATCTCCTTCGCCGCCTTTGAGAAAGAATTAAGGGGAAGAGAGTTTTTCATGAAAGTTTTTTGTGAATAAAATGTCTCCTTTCTTCCTGATTCAGATCTGATATCAATTTTAAAATAGCTAAAAATAAGGTTCTGAAGGAGGAGAAAAGAACTCTTTAAAAAAGATCCTTTTGGTTTTTCAATTTTTTATTCAGAAAAAAAAATTAAGAAAAAACTCAGTCAAATTTCTTTAAAATTCTGTCTAGGGTCTCATCATCATAGTTCAAACAGTATATCATTTTCTGAATTATTTTCCTCCAAAAAATTTCATTTCTCGCCTTATCAAGGTGAATTATTCACTAATTAATTCATTTTATCGGATTTGATTGACTTAACTCTTTGTTTATTTATTTAGATTTTATCCAGAAAATGTCTCAAACTCCAACAACTCAAGATCCTTCTCAACACTTGACTCCTAAAACAACTGAAAATCATGAAAATAGTTTCAAAAATATTCTTTTTAGTTTCATGTGTGGCTGTTTCGCAGGAATAGGCAATACCCTCAGCAGTCATCCTCTTGATACCATTAAAGTCAGAATGCAATTACTGAATAAAAATCTCATTGATACAATCAGACACACTGTTTCTAAAGAAGGAGCTAAATCTCTGTATAAAGGAGTCGGATCTCCTCTTGTAAATGTCCCAATTATCTATGCCATTTCTTTTGGATCATATGAAATTGGAAAATGGTTCCAAGGAATTAAACCAGATGATGAAGTCCGCTTTGGTCAGTCTGTAAAAGCTGGAGCTTTTGCTGGATTGTGCATATCAGTTGTAATGACCCCAATGGAGCTCATTAAATGCCGTTTGCAAATGCAAGATCTCGGCACAAGAGCCAAAACTTTCACAACTTTGGGCATGGTGAAGCATACTATTTCTGAATATGGATTGAAAGGGATGTACAAAGGTCATCTTATCACAATCACAAGAGAAGTCCCTGCAGGAGCTATTTATTTTGGAACATTCGATTTAGTGCATAGAAAGCTAAAAGAGAGATTTGGAGAAAATCCATTCCTTCCTTTACTTGGAGGCAGTGTTGCGGGGTTATTAAGTTACATGTCAGCTTATCCACAAGATGTGATAAAAACAAGATTGCAGCTTGATTGTGGAGAAGTGAGAAAATATCCCAATAATCAATTTATTAAAGATGGAGGCATTATAAATTGTGTCAAAGATGTCTGGAGAACAAATGGAATCAGAGGATTCACAAGAGGGTTTAGCGCTTGTGGTACAAAGGCTATGGTCGCAGAAGCAACAACTTTCTTTATTTATGAAAACACCAAAAAATTGACAACACACTAAAAATGGAAATACATGATCGGAATTGGAGAGATTGGAGAGAGACATAAAATTAAATGGTGGATATAAACTAATTGCATGA
>PJUD01000546.1_pt1 | contig 17663 bp, 8 predicted proteins | sample 1512341 | NCBI WGS metagenome assembly PJUD01 (sample SAMN08177675, study PRJNA422409) | Feces metagenome, whole genome shotgun sequencing project. | isolation source: Chicken feces (3) enriched on wood chips: beechwood xylan treatment | host: Gallus gallus | place: USA: Madison | collected 2015-01-15 | reverse complement strand
GCCGTTCGGTTATTAAATTGGAGCATGGCGCTTTTCAAGGCATCGATCGAAATTTCGATATTCACGATAAAATCGGGTGCCAGATTGTTCGCTTTTACGGGATAAGGCAAACTGATAAATAAGCGGTCCCGCCAGTAGATAAACGGGGATTCAAAAATGTTGGTCACGACGTTCAACGCTTCGAATTCCTCCCAAGGGATAGATTCGAAGTCGTCGTCCGATAAGGTTCGGTCGATCGCGGGAATATGCACGCTGGCTTCCAAGATGTAGTTGCTAGAGCTTTTCAGGAAGGCTAATTCTTTCTGCAAATTCCGGATCGCGATTCGCTTCTCGTAATGGGTCATGATCTCTGTACTGTTGCTTAGCCTGTCTAAATCCTCGTACCCCGCGAATTCACGCATTAACTTGACGGTGCGAGTGAATTCGTTCTCTAGCGTGCTATTGTAGAAATGAACCTTGGATAGCATTGAATTTGTGATTTCCGTCTTTACATTGTCCGATCCGTACCGGTTCATTAACATGCTTAGCAGGAAGAGCGGCGCCAGTACAATAAGGAAAGTCAAAATAAGCTTAGGATAGATTTTGACGGAATCGAACATCGCTTTCAATGGATATCCCACCTCATGTAGTCTCGTTTCTTTTTCCGTGCTATGGGATTCGATAGGAAGACTCGGAACTCCTCTAGCTATTCGTGCGAGGTAAACAGAAAACGGTGAAAAGTAAACAGAGTTCTATATTATCGGTCACAAATGGCCTCTTATAATGAAATCAGCAAGGAAATATTCAACTCATAAGAACAGGGGATACGCAAAATGAAAAAGAAAGCAGTAACAAAAGGTCTATCTATCGCGTTAGCGTTGACGCTGACATGGATTACGGCTTGCAGCAAGAACGGCGGCAATGCACCATCCGACAGTAACGCCGAACCGGCGCCTTCGCAATCGGCGGCGGTAACGCAACCGAATTCGGAGGAAACGCCGAATCCGTTAGGCAAATACGAGCCGCCGATCTCTCTATCCACGGTGAAAATATTCAGTTCCGCGATCAAGTTCGCGCCCGGAGAAACTCCGGAAAAGAACATTTGGACGGAAGGCTACTTAAAGGATTTGGGAATCGATATGAAAGTAGAATGGACCGTGACGGGAGACGAACCCGGAGGGGCGGGGGAGCAGAAGTTGAATATCGCCATTGCGTCGAACGATCTTCCGGATATCATTCCCGTCAATGCAAAGCAATTGAAACAATTAGTAGATAACGATATGGCTGAGGATCTCACCGAAGTTCTTGCGAAATATGCCTCACCCCAGTTAAAAGAGTTTTTGGAAGTCAATGAGGGCATGGCATTAAAGACAAGTACTTTCGACGGCAAGGTGTTGGCTCTTCCTGCCGTGGCATCAAGTATCGATAGCGCGGCGATGCTCTGGATTCGTAAAGACTGGCTGGATAAGCTCCAACTGACGGAGCCTAAGACGATGGAAGACGTCTTGAAAATTTCGGCAGCGTTTACCCACCAAGATCCGGATGGAAACGGAAAGGCGGATACCTTCGGGCTAGGCGCGAGCAAAGATTTGTACGCAGGTGGATTGCATGATCTAACCGGATTTCTCGAGGGGTATCACGCTTACCGTAATTTGTGGATAAAGGACGCCGAAGGAAAACTGGTATACAGCGGAATTCAACCGGAAGTCAAAACCGCTTTGACGAAGCTTCGCGAAATGTTTGAGGACGGCCAAATCGATCCGGAATTCGGCGTCAAGGACAGCGGAAAAGTAAACGAACAAATCGTATCGGGAAAAATCGGTATGTTTTACGGGGCCCATTGGAATGCCTTCTGGCCGTTGCCGGATGCCTTCGCGCAGGATAACAAGGCCCAATGGAAACCTTATCCCATTGTATCGGCGGACGGCGATCCTGCGTCCCCTTCGGTAAGTCTGGGTGTTGATCCGGCATCCAGCGCGGCATACTTCGTATTCAAAAAAGGCTCGCCGCACCCGGAGGCTCTTATCAAGCTGGCGAACTATTTCGCGGATAAGGAATACGGGTGGGACACAGGCGGAGTAGACTTAAATTTCCATCAACCGGTTCCGAATCCGGAAGGATACAGCCGATGGGTATTCGCTTCCGTCTATGCCCCAGACCCAGCTCAGAACATTAATATTTATCGCGGCGTGAAAGCCGTTATCGATAATAACGATCAAAGCGCTTTAAAAAACTTGCAGACGAAAGACAACTATGACAACTACCAGAAATTCATGAATGGAGATCTTGCCTTATATGGAAGCGCCTTATGGTCAGGCCCTAAGGATTCGAGTTTAAGCATCCTAGACTATTATTTGAACAATGGTCTTGGAGTAACGGACCTGTTCTACGGCTCCAAAACAGGTACGATGGTTCAGAAGCAGTCCACGCTCGATAAGCTCCAGTTGGAATCGTTCACGAAGATTATTATGGGTGCCGATCCGGTAGAAGCGTTCGATAAATTCGTGTCCGATTGGAAGAAGCTTGGCGGCGATGCAATTACACAAGAAGTGAACGAATGGTATGCCGCTCAGCGGTAATACCGGAAAGAAGGTCTATCGGATGCTGTCTCCGAGAGTGGCTAGATTTATTCCGCTGCATTTGATGCTGCTGCCCGCCTTGGTTCTCCTGGTAATCTATAGTTACGGGCCAATGGTCGGAATTGTTATCGCTTTCGAACAGTTTATGCCATCTAAAGGTATGTTCGGTTCCCCGTTCGTCGGTTGGGAGAATTTTGAATACGTCTGGAGTTTGCCAGACACGAAGCAAGTTTTGACGAACACCATCCTGATCGCCTTGATCAAAATGATCTTGAACCTGATCGTACCGATTGTTATCGCGCTGATGCTTAACGAAGTGCGTGCTAAGTTTTTCAAGAGAAGCGTACAGACGATCGTATATTTACCACACTTTCTTTCTTGGGTATTGCTCGGAGGGATACTGATCGACGTTCTGTCGCCTTCCCAGGGAATCGTGAACGAAATCATCGCATTTTTTGGCTTCAAACCGATTTTTTTCCTTGGCGATCCGCAGTGGTTTCGATTTACGTTGGTCGCATCGGACTTATGGAAGGAGGTCGGATTTAACACCATCGTGTTTTTGGCCGCGATTACGAATGCGAATCCCTCGCTTTACGAAGCGGCCGTCATTGATGGCGCCAATCGATGGAAGCAGACGCTTAACGTTACGTTGCCTTCCATGTTACCGGTGATCGTATTGGTGGCTACGCTTAGTCTGGGAAATATCTTGAATGCCGGCTTCGATCAAGTCTTTAATTTGTATAGTCCGCAAGTATACGAATCAGGCGATATTATCGATACGTTCGTGTATCGGATCGGGATGGTGGATACCCAATACGGAGTCGCTACGGCCGTCGGATTATTCAAATCGGTGATTTCGTGCCTCTTCATCTCGGTTTCTTATTTGTTGGCCTACCGTCTTGCGAACTATCGGATTTTTTAGAAAGGGTGTATCGAAGTGGTAGTTCCCACGACTTGGTCCGGGAAAATCTTTCGTCTCTTTAACTATGGTTTTTTGTCTCTATTTTCTCTTCTGGCGGTTTTCCCGTTCGTTAATGTACTCTCTTTATCCTTAAGCAACAAGAGTGCCGCCGCGGCGGGATTAGTCAAGCTCTGGCCTGTCGGATTTACGCTCAGCTCTTATGAGTTCGTGTTTCATCGAGTCGAGTTTTTCGTCGCGTTAGGAGTATCCGTAGAGAGAGTACTTTTGGGTACGGCGATCAGCATGTTTGTGATCGTGTTGGCCGCGTATTCCTTATCCAAGGAAGAAAAAGCATTCCCGGGAAGAACGTTATATGCTTGGCTGTTCGTATTTACGATCCTGTTTAACGGCGGATTGATCCCATGGTACATGACGATCAAGGCGACGGGCATACTCGATACGATCTGGGCGCTGGTACTTCCCGGCGCGGTTCAAGTGTTTAATTGTATTCTGCTGCTCAACTTTTTTCGCGGCTTACCAAAAGCGCTGGAAGAAGCAGCATGTATAGACGGGGCTAATCATTGGACGATCTTGTGGCGTGTTTATATCCCTTTATCGACCCCGGTATTGGCTACGGTGATTCTATTCACGATCGTGGGAAATTGGAATTCTTGGTTCGACGGACTTATTCTGATGAATTCGCCGAACCATTATCCTTTGCAAAGCTACCTGCAGACCGTCGTCGTGAAAATCGATTCGTCCACATTCGCCAACATTGATCCGACCCAAGCCCGATTGTTGAGCGAGGTGTCCGATCGCACCGTTAAAGCCGCCCAAATCTTTATGGCTACGGTACCCGTCTTGTTCGTCTATCCCTTTTTACAGAAATACTTCATGGCGGGCATCGTTTTGGGCAGCGTCAAAGAGTAAAAATTCGGGAGGGTTATTCCAATGATGAAGAACAAGAAAGTTCTATTCCTTGCCTTAACGATTTTGTTGACGATAATCGGCGGGAATCAGGCCCTTGCTTACTCGCAATCGGAACGGATTACGGCTTGTACGACCACCGATCTCGCCAATATGAGCATGGAGCTCTTCGATGCCCCCTTAAGTACGTTTACGGACGGAACCACTCGGTATTGGTTACATTCCGAAAATTCGGGCGATACCTTTCAAATGTTCACGGGTACGCTCGATGCTCCATGCGGTGCTTTGAAATGGGAGAAAACAAGGGCTCAACTGTTCACTAACGCAAGCACGATCCAAGGCATGCCGTGGATTGTAAGCACGTACAAGGACACTAACGGCTTATTAGCTTTTATTCATGTGGAGCATGCAGGGGCGAATGCCAGCAAAGGAAAAATCGGTCTCGCTTGGTCTACGGATAACGGAAATACGTTTACTTACTTGGGGGATATCATCATCCCGTTCGGCGATCCCGACGAGATGAACATTCAGGGGGCTCCCTACTTCGTTATGGACGGGTACTTCTATGTTTATTATTCGGATAACAATGCTCCGCACGTCCCAGGCGCTTCTGTAGCCAGATCGAAAGTGACGGATGTCATTCAAGCCGCGATGAACGGCACGGTATCCGATTGGTACAAGTACTACGATAACGATTGGACCGAACCCGGCTTGGGGGGCCAGTTCACTCCCATTGCCGATGCGGAGGGGATCACGCATACGAGCGCGGCTTACAGCACCTATACGAATAAATACTATTTCGTAACTACGATCATGGGATGGTACGGATCGCAATCCCCGACCTGGATTAAGCTGTGGGAATCGACGGACGGCATCCATTGGACGCTAACCCGAACGATTGCTGAAGACGAGAGTTCCAATGTGGGACCGAACGCCGGCTATCAGTATGTTACGATTGTAGGAACGGACGGGAGCAGCAACGGTACGGTAGGCCAGACTTTCTATGTTTATAGCGGATTGAATCCCTACCATTCCGATAAATCCATCAAACGCTGGACGGTGGATCTTGGAGGGAGTTCCCCGGCGCCGAACCCGATGCCGATCAATGAAAATTTGGCCTACAATCTAGCCTATTCCAGTTCTTCGAACATAGATGGAAACCAGACGGCGGATAAGGCGTTCGACGGGGATCCGAACGGTCTAACCAATTGGCAAGCGGCCGCCGGTTCAAATTACGGAGAGCAATGGTTGGAAGTCGATTTCGGAACGAATAGAACGTTTAACAAGGCGGTTCTTACGGAATACGGAAATCGGACCCAGGAATATCGGATCGAATACTGGGACGGCGCCGCGTGGTTCACGGCCTACACCGGGACGACGATCGGCGACTGGAATTCTCCTAGAACGGTCGTTTTCCCGGAAGTAATCGGAAGCAAAGCTAGAATCAAATTTATGTCTGGTTCGATTACTCCGATTATTTACGAATTCGAAATCTATCATCAAACCGTCTCGCCGAATTTGGCGGAGGATAAATCGTATTCCAGCTCCTCGGATGCGGATGCGAACCAGACGGCGGAAAAAGCGTTCGATCAATTGTTTCCGACCAACTGGCAGTCGGCCCCGGGGGTTTCCGGGCAGTGGCTGGAGGTGGATTTCGGAGCGAATACGTCCTTCAACAAAGCCGTGCTTAATGAATATGGCAACCTGACGACCGGGTATCGAATCGAATACTGGGACGGGAGCGGCTGGCATACGGCTTATACGGGAACGACTATCGGCAACAATAACGAGTTAAAAACGATAAGCTTTCCTACGGTAACCGGAAGTAAAGCTAGAATATATTTCACCTCCGGAACGGGGGCGGCGATTCTTTATGAGTTTGAGTTATTTAAAGAAGAGTCGGCAACGAATCTATCTCATCGAAAGACAGCTTACTCTAGTTCCTCTAACTTGGATGCGACGCAAACCGCGGAGAGAGCGTTCGACGGTTCGCTGTTTACAAATTGGCAAGCAGCCGCGGGGACGAGCTACAACGGTCAGTGGCTGGAGGTCGACTTCGGCGAGAATAGAACCTTCGATAGAGCCGTCATAACCGAGTACGACAATCGGACGACGGGTTACCAAATTCAATATTGGAATGGTACCGGTTGGCTAACGGCTTTTACGGGAACGACGATAGGAGACGCTAATTCTCCGAAGACGGTCACTTTTACAGCGGTAACCGGCAGCAAGGCCAGACTCTATTTTACTTCGGGCACTGTTACGCCGATTATTTACGAATTTGAGCTTTATCGACAATAAGAAGGGGAAGGGAAGGCAGCTCAGTCGCCGACCAAGTTGCTTCCCGTTGTCCACACCCACAATCGCAAAAACGAGCCTGCCCTCGCGAAGGGGCCGGCTCGTTTTTGCATTAAACCTGGAATAGCCTTCATCTCCAAGGCGCAAATCCCGAGAATCCGGTTCGATTGCGTACCGATAGTTAAAAATCCAACCGTTTTAGCAGATCGAGAACTATACGCGGGATTCGGCATCGTCTACCGTTAAGATCAAGAGCGGCCGGCGGGGAAACCGATTAGCGATGCCGACGCGGGAAAGGAGCAGCGAGATGCACGGCTTGATCAAAGAATTGAGGACGAATCGTTCTTTGTACGCGCTCGGTTTGCCGGGCATGATTTTTTTGTTCGTTTTTGCCTATTTGCCGTTATTCGGACATCTTCTGGCTTTTAAGGACTACAAGCTCAGGGATGGAATCTGGGGGAGCAAGTGGGTCGGTTTCACTAATTTCAAGTTTTTTTTCGGGGGAGAGGATTGGAAGCTCGTTACCTTCAACACGATCTATCTCAATCTGCTATTTCTTGTCTTCGGATTGGGATTCGCTTTGCTCGTGGCGCTTCTGTTAAACGAAATCCGGCGAGCCGCAATCAAGACGGTCTCCCAATCTTTCATTTTTCTTCCCTACTTTATTTCATGGTTGGTCGTGAGTTTCATGACGTATGCGATGTTCCATACCGACGGCGTTCTGAACCGGGCGTTGGAGGCGGTGAAGGCGGATCCGGTCAATTGGTACCAGACTCCCGGAATATGGCCGCTTCTTCTGACGCTGATCTACGTATGGAAATTTTCCGGGTACTACTCCATCATCTTTCTGGCCGCGATTACGGGTATTTCCTCGGAAATCCATGAGAGCGCCACGATCGACGGCGCTTCCCGGTACCGGCAGATCCTCCACATTACGATTCCCCAGCTCCGTTCCGTCGTGATCGTACTGGCGCTGCTCGGGATCGGCAGAATTTTCTACGGGGATTTCGGCATGATTTACGGAATTATCGGGGACAACGGAATGCTCTATCCGACGACGGACGTTATCGATACTTATTCCTATCGGGCGTTGCGACAATTGGGAGATTTCAGCATGTCGTCCGCCATCGTGCTTTATCAATCTTTTCTCGGTTTGTGCGCCATCCTGCTATTTAACTGGCTAGCAAGGAAAGTGGATCGCGACGCCACTTTATATTAAATCCGCCTAGAGGCTCCTTGGAAGGGAATGTTCTCCATGACCGCTGCGCTTAAAACCAAACCAACGACGGGGGACCGGCTGCTCGCTATCGTGGTTTACGCGATCATTATCGCGTTCGCGCTCGCCTGCTTGATTCCGTTCTGGCTCGTCTTCCTGAATTCGTTCGCGGAGGAATCCGTCCTGCAGACGGAAGGATATAAGCTATGGATCGATTCCTTCCACCTGGACGCTTACCGGTTCGTTCTTGCCGGGAAGCAAGTGGCGAAGAGCTACGGAGTGACCGTCTTCGTGACGGTCGTCGGCACGGCTTCCGCCTTGCTGCTAACATCCACCTATGCTTACGTTCTGTCGCATAGAAGGGTCAAGTACCGGAACGTGCTGTCGTTTCTGACTTATTTCACGATGATTTTCGGAGCCGGGCTCGTCGGTTTCTATATGCTGATGGTCAGTTGGCTTCATTTGAAGGATTCGATCTGGGCGATGATTCTGCCTTACCTGCTGAATCCGTTCTATGCCTTTATTCTCGTCGCTTTTTTTCGGAATCTCCCTTATGAAATTTACGAATCGGCAACTGTGGACGGCGTCGGGGATTTCCGCATTTTTTTCCGGATCGTATGGCCGATATCCACTCCTGCGCTGGCTACCGTCGGCTTGTTCTACGCGCTGCAATTTTGGAACGATTGGTGGCTTTCCCTGCTCTTCATCGACGATCGCGATCTTCATTCCCTTCAGATGATGATTCGCCAACTGATGTCCAGCGTCAGCGCGGCAAGTTATGTCGGCGGCGGCACCGCCTACGTTTCCCAGCCCCCGACGGAGGGCGTCAAGCTGGCCACGGTCTGCTTGACGATCGGACCGATCGTCTTACTCTATCCGTACGTGCAGAGGCATTTCGTGCAAGGGTTGACGATCGGAGCCGTGAAGGGATAGGGCCGCGGTCTCTATGCGAACTTGCCTAGTGCAAGGGGACATTTAACATATACAATGAAAAAGGGAGGATGCAACATGCGACACAAAAAAACGATATCCATCAGTCTTGCGCTCGTCTTGATCCTAGTTATTCTGAGCGGGTGCTCGTCGACGAAGCCAACCGACGCCCAACAATCCGAAGCGGATGCTTCACGGTCTCCCGAGAGCGCCGCGGTAAGCGAACAGAAATCCGAAAGACTTGACCTCGTAACGCTCAAAATTATGCTGCCCGGCGAAAAGCCAAGCGATTACGACGAGGTGAAGGAGGAAATCGAACGACGGCTCGCGGACACGCTAAACGTGAAAATCGATATTACGTACGTCCCTTGGTCAGATTTGTCCACGAAAACGCAGGTTACCTTGGCGGCGGGCGAAAACTACGATCTGATCTACGACGCGCCTTGGCTGCACATGAACCAGATGGTCTCCGCCGGATATTACGAACCGCTGGACGAGCTCATCGAGCGGTTCGGCCCGACCTTAAAGAGCACGAGGCCGCAGCAAATGTGGGACGCCAACAAATTCGACGGCAAGATCATGGGCGTACCGCTTGGAATATTCATGGTCCAAGGCCATTCCTATCTAATTCGCAAAGATTTAAGAGAGCAATTATCGCTTCCGCCTATTACCACGTATGAAGAGTTGCTTGAGTACGCCTATGCGGTGAAAAGGGAATTCAAGGATATCATGCCGATCATCCCGGCCTCCAGCGACGACGAGAAAGGCTATGCCTGGGCCGCATACAGACAAAACGACGTCATTGGTACGATCCGCCCTACTCATGCCAATAGCAACAGTCTGATGCTCTACTATAAAAACAACGACGGAAAAGTCTACAATCTGTTCGAAGAGAAGGATCCGATGATATGGGGCTGGATTACGGACGCCAGGAAGCTGTACGAGGACGGCATCATCCATCCCGACGTCATGTCCATCAAAGACTGGCAGGGCGAGTTCCATTCCGGCAAGAGCGCGATCACGCTCACCAGAAGCTTCAAATACGACTACTGGCAGCCTGCGAAAGTACAGGAGAACGCGCCCGGCGGAACGCTTGAGAACGTCGTGCTGATGGATTTCACTCCGGGCAAGAACGTGATTAATTTTCAAATGGATAACTTCATCAGCGTGCCGGCCGTGAGCAAAAACAAGGAAAGAGCTATCCAATTTCTGAACTGGGCGAATGAGAAAGACAATTACGACCTGATCGAGCACGGTATCGAAGGGAAGTCCTGGCAGGCGATCGGGGACAACAAATACAAGGATCTCGTGACGGACTCCCATGGGCTGGCTTCGTTCAGCATGATTTGGAACCCGGAGCACGAGCGGTATCCCGATACGGACGAAGAGGAAACGATCAAGAAGAAGGACTTCATTAAAGACGGTAACAATTTCACGCCCGATATTCTGACCGGTTTCTCGTTTAACAGCGAGCCCGTGAAGAACGAAATCTCTCAATTCAACGCGATCCAGTCCAAATATTATTCGATTTTGTTTAACGGGGTCGGAGACCCGGACGGCTATTTCGAGAAGTTTCGCAAAGAGGGGCAGGATTTGCTTGCCGCCATCCAGCAAGAGCTGCAAAAGCAGATTGACGATTTCTTGGCTTCCAAGCAGTAAGCTTCACTCCACGGGGATCCCGGCGCCTTCGCCGGGTTTCCCTTCTCCCGCCGGAGGCGTTCCGGAGCTATAGCCCTGATCAAGGAGGAGTTCTCATGTTTCCGGCAAGACTTAGATTCGCCAAATCGGTCATGGTCATCCTGATCGTCATCACGATCGCCATGATTCCGTTTACGCTTCTATTGTCTCGTCAATTCACGGAGTTCGCTTCCGACGAGATCAACCGGTTTAATCAAGATAAAGTCGTTCAAACCGCCACCAATATGGATTTTTTCTTGACGAATCTCAAAGTGTTCGGAATCAACATCTACGAGGATCAGCGCATCCAGAATTGGCTAATGGCCAAGCAGCAGGATATTGAAGCGCAGCAGGTGGCCGACAACGCCATGAAGCTTTATTTGACCACACAGCCGTTCATTCGCAAGAGCTACCTGATTAATTTTCGCTCGGAATCGGTTCTGGACTCCGCAGTCGGTCAAGTTCGCTTCAGCCAGTTCGAGGACCAGCAAATTTTGCTCGATATCAAGAATCATCGCCAACCGTTTTTGCGGTATTTCAACCATACGGTAGACAAGGAATCCTATCTTGCGCTTATCTATCCTTCAACGCCTTCGCGCATCGATTATTACGGCTACCTCGTGCTCCTGCTGAACAAAGAAATGCTGCACGAGCGATTGTTAACCAACAATTTGCCCAATACGATCAATTACGTAACGGACGAGAATGGCGTTGTCGTGATCGGGAACGATGAATTTCCGCACGGAGAAGAATGGAAGGCGAACGCCGCGGCATTGTCGTCACAGGAATGGACGTTTCATTCGTACAATCGACTGCAGACGCTCCGGGGGCATATCGATTCGTTTAACGATAAAATCGTCTTGAATTTCTCCGGCTTGCTGCTGCTGCTCGTTCTTATCGCGGCGTGGAACGCGACGAGGACGTATCGTCCGATCGCCAAGCTATACAAGCTCATTCAAGGACGAATGGATAAGCATTCCGACAAGCCGAGGAGCGACGAATACTCGTCCGGAGGGGAGATCCATTACATTCGGGACAGGGTGGAATTTCTGCTTAACAGCGTCGACAAGATGAATCACGAGAGAACCGCTCACCGGGATCTTATCCGCGAAGAGTATTTGCGCCAATGGATTCTCCAAGGAAAGCGGAGCCGGTCGATCCGAGAGACGATCGATAACGAAAGCCGGCTTGCGCAATGTCCCTATCTCTACCTTGCCGTTATCCGGATGGAATCGTATCACGCCTTATGCGAACGGTATAACTTTTATTCCAGAAAGCTGCTGAAATTCGCAATGGGCAACATCGCGTCGGAAATTATTCGCAACGAAGGCTGGGAGATGGAGAGCGTCGATCTCGGCACCGATCATCTGGTCTTGCTGATCGGCCGCCAGGAAGAAACCGAGTTCGATTATATTCCGGTGATCGAACGCGTCGGCGAGCAGATCGAAGTTTGGCTGCAAATATCCAACGTGGCGGCCAGCAGCAGGGCCGTTCGCGCAGACGATGATTTAAGAAAGCTGTACGACAACGTTATGGAGCTGACGATGCTAAAGTTCGTAAGCGGCGAAGACAAAGTGTACATGCCCGACGATTTACGGCTGTTCGCGGAAACCTACCCTCCTCCGGCTTCGGAGATGCTACTTGATAAAATTATCGACGCGGTCCGACTAGGGAAGACGGAGGACGTCTCCGCCAGCCTGGAACGGTTGTTCCTTCAGCTTCAAAACCTTACGCACGAGAAGCTGAAGCTGCAATTGATTTTCATCACTTACTCCCTGTTCAAAGCGTTCAGCAAATTAAAAGCCGTTCAGAACGAGCACAACATCCTGCTGCTGCTGGAAAGCTTCGATACGCTGCAACAATATCGGACATGGCTGGAAAAGCTGATTCAAGAGGTCTCGGACAAGATCAACGTACCGGTCGGCAACGGCCGCAAGAACGAATTGGCTTCGGAAATCGCGCAATACGCCAAAGACCATTTGAACGATCCGATGCTTACCCAAGAGCAGATCGCCAGCCATTTGTCGCTCTCTTACAGCTACGTGAGATCGGTGTTTAAAGAAGTGCACGGCATCACGCTTGCAGACTTTATTTTGGAGGAGCGTCTTCGCTTCGCGATGGAACTGCTGCTCCATACGAAATCCGCGATCCCCGACATTGCCGAGAAGTCCGGCTTCCAGTCCAAAAGCTATTTTTTCACCGTTTTCAAGAAGAAGACGGGGTTAACGCCCAACGAGTATAGATTAACCCAGAAGAGCAAGCGCTTGTGGACCGAATCGGAAGATCGCGAGGTACGGGCGCATACCAAGTCAAGCCAAACCGAATAGTCGAATTCTGACCTAGGAGGCAGCGATATGAAAATACGGAAGGCGATCGCAGCAGGCGGATTGCTTGCCGCTTCGGTCATCTGGAGCGGGTTTTCCGCAGATGCCAGCAATATGGATTTACAGATCGACCAAGCCACGGCATCCTCGTTTCGTTCCGGCTACGAGCCCGCCAAGGCTTCGGATAACGTCTACGGAAACGCCGATAACGGATGGGCGGCCGATGCGTCCCCCTCTCTCTCATCGCCTCAGTGGATCAAGTTCGACCTGGGCAGCGCGCAGTACGTAGGAGCGCTCGAGCTTTACCCGAACGTCGGGCACGGCCCCCGGAGCTTTACGATCGAAACTTCGCTGGACGACGTCTCGTACGAGGTTCGCCGAACGGTCGATCTGGCGGCAGATAAACGTTCATACTTCGATTGGACGCCGTCCAAGGCCAGGTATTTGAAAATCAACATTACTTCGGGCTTTAACGACGACGCCCAAATCCGGGAAGCGTACTGGTTTTCGGAAATTTTGCCTCATCGCGTATCGACGCTGTCGGCGGGCGACTTGTACGATTTCTCGCGGCTGACGGAAAACGGCTTCGATGCGTTAAAGCGGGCAAACATCCAGTTGGTCAATCCTATTATCGTAGGGCATGCGCCGGACTTTACCGCGCAGACGCTTCCGAACGGAGGGAATCCGAATAACGATGCCGATTACGATTGGACGTATGCGGACGAGTTGGCGGATCGGTTCGCCTCGCACGGCATCGATCTATTCATCGGGCAGAATTTGGGTTTGCTTACCGAGCATTGGCCGCAATTAAAGTCGCCTCTCATTGACGAGAACGGCAGCCAATTCGTGGACGAAGTCAAAGCCAACCCGTTCGTGAGCGATACATTGAGCTTGTACAGCGCCTTTAACCGGAAGGTTGCCGGCCATTTCAGCGCCAACCCGTTCGTAAGGCTGCAGGCGATTACGGGGCCCGGCTACTTCGGAGGAATCGAGATTTTCGGAGGAGACATCGTGAATCCCACGCTATGGGTTTACGACGAACATGCCAAACAGAGATTCCGCGAATGGCTGCAGACGAAATACGCTACGATTGCGGAGGTCAACTCCGCCTGGGGGACGTCGTATTCCGGCTGGAACGAAGTGCAGCCGCCCAAGCCGCTAAGGACGAACATGCCAGGAGCCTTCGATAATAGACAAAGCTGGTCCGACCTGATGTTCTGGCTGCGCGATCATCTGGCGAACTATACCCGGCAGACGATCGAAGCCGTCCGATCCGCGACGGACAAGCCGCTTTACATCGAGACCGACGGAGGTTATTTGTTCTCGCCCATGGAAAGCCAGGCGAGCCTGGGGTTGTCCGCCAGAATTGCAAGCGATTACAAACCGTTCGTCTTCGCGAGCAGCGGAGGGGACGAGAGCTTTGGTGCGGCGGGCATCGCCGCAGCGGCGCGTCTGCACGGGTTTGACACCGCGATCGACAATGCGAATTACGAGACGAGAAAATTAAGCGATGATACGATGTTCTTTATCGCCGCGAAAGGGATCGGCACGTTTAATAACAGCAACATGGCGGAGGATTTCGCCGGGGACGGATGGACCGGGGCTCCGCATACGAACGGCTGGGACCCTGCCGCGACCTATGCGGGAACAGAGGAGTTTCGCCAATATGCCGAACGATCGGGAAGGCTTCTGGCGGTCGATCCGCTGCCGGAAGGAAGCCAAACGGCAATCTATCATTCTTTCTACTCCAGCAACTATCGCAAAGGGTATAGATACGACGATTACATGAGGATTTACGATCGGGATCACGGTCTCGGATTTAACGTCCGCCCCTTTGCCAGTTGGTCTCATTATCTCGATACGCCGGACGCGATCGACGACTTCCTGATCGAGGACGGGGCGCTCAAAAACTACAAGCTGCTCGTATCGGCCAATTCGAGTCTGACCTTAACCTCGGACGTCGCCCAGGAGAAATTGCTGGACTGGGTCGAGAACGGCCATTCGATCGTCGGCTTCGGGAAGGATAGCTTCAATTACAAGCTGAATCTCGCCAGCCGCTCCATTTCAGGGGACGAGAACGTATCGAGCTGGATGATGGGCGTATCGGGAGGCTCCGCAGCCGCGCCGACCGCCGGGCGGACGGCCAGCGTCGCCGCGAACAAGCCCGCATGGCTGACTTCGTTGAAAGCGGGAGAGACTGCAGGCTTCACGGTCTCCGACAGCAGCCAGGCACAGGCATTCACCGCTTTGCTTCCCGGAGCGACGCCGGTTCTGACGGACGAGCACGGGAATGCGCTCATGGTGGAATATCGTTACGGAAGCGGGAGAGTGCTGTTCAGCACCATTCCTGTGAGCGATAGCGAGATGTTCTACGACGGGTTCATGGGCAAGATATTAAGCGATTTCGCCGACGCCTCCGGCGTCGAGCGCAAGGTGAAATTCGACGGCGATCGTTATCATGTCGCTTACATGGGCGTCAACAAGCAGAACGATAAGGGCGTCGCGGTCGTAGCCGATCCGCCGTACATGGCGAACGGCCAATTTTCTCCGGAACAATTTTCTGCCGATCCGCAATACTACGCCAATGGACAGACGCTGAGAATCGAGACCGACGCAAGTCTGAACGGCCTCCCGATGGAAGTGGAATTGACGGCTCCGTGGACTCATGCAACCGGCGGAACGATTCATGAGCAATCCGGCGCCTTGCCGCAGAAGAGAATTTTGCATACCGCATCCGCGACGGAGCCCTTGCTGATCCAGTCGCTTCGCTATGGCTCGTTGCCGGTCGTCGGCGTACAGGCCGACATGCACGAGAAGCCGTACTCTCCCGACAACGTTGCGGACGGCCTCAAGGAAGATTCCGGGGCGTGGAAGTCGGGGAGCGCATCGCCGGATCGTCCGCTGACGCTGACGGTCGATCTCGGAGCCGTCTACCCCGTAAGCGGAATGGAGCTCTATCCGTGGACGGACGACGACGGAAACGAGCTCTTCTCGTTCGAAAGCGGCAGCTACCAAGGTTGGACGGTTAGCGGAACCGCGTTCGGCACTGCACCGACGACCGGGACCCATTTCGGGGCGGTAAGCGGTATGAAAGGCGCTTATTGGGTGGATTCGCAATGGGGTGGGGAGACGGCCGTCGGGACGATCCGGAGTCCCGGGTTCATGATCGATAAAGACATATTGAGCGTTCGTATTGTCGGATACGACGGTCCGGCGGGCACGGATAACCGAAATCGGATTTATGTTCGGCGCGCAGCGGATGACGCGATCCTTTACGCGATTAAGCCTCCGCAAAGCGATACGTTTGTCACTCAAAGGCTTGAAGTGAAGCGCGACATCGGCACGAAGGTGTATCTGGAGGTCGTGGACGACAACTCCAGCCCTCTATACGGCTGGCTTGGCGTAGACGCATTGGCCTTGAGCAGCTACAAGGAAAACAAAGAAATCTCCGATTATTCGTTCGAACAGGGCAGCTTCGACGGATGGACGGTTACCGGGACGGCATTCGGCGCCGCCCCGACTTCTTCCGACCACGGCGGCCTGGTCAAAGGTTGGAGAGGCCGATATTGGGCCGATTCCCAGTCCGGCGGGGACCCGGCTACGGGGACGCTGACATCCGGCGATTTCCTGCCGGAAAAAGAGCTGCTGACCTTTCGGATCGCAGGATACGACGGGGGGCTGGGCGATTCCGATCTGAATTTCGTGTATTTGAGAAAGGCTTCGGACGATTCGATTCTGTTCGCCACCAAGCCTCCGCAGAGCGACGCTTTCGAAACGGTAACCTGGGACGTTACCCCGTATATGGGAACCCGGGTTTACCTCGAGGTCGTGGACGGGAACTTCGGAGGGCTCTACGGTTGGCTGGGAGTGGACGATTTTACGTTCAGCGGCAACTACGGCTTCGAGAGAGGCACTTATTCCGGTTGGACGACAACGGGCACCGGATTCGGAACGGCGCCGACCTACCAGAAGTCCGATCCGAACTTGCCTTGGAGCAAGAAGATCTTGAAGGTTCCGGGGTACGACGGCAAGTATTATGCCGCCACTCACGCCGAAGGCAATGGGGCAACGGGGACGCTGACGAGCAAAAGCTTCGTCGTTCAGAAGCCCGTCCTGTCTTATCGGGCGGCCGGATACGACGGCAGGAACGGAACGAACGACCAAAACTATTATTGGCTGATCCGCGCATCGGACGGCGTGCCGCTTTATGTGGCGAAACCTCCGCAAGCCGGACATTTCGTCCAGCAGTATTGGGATGTCTCCGACTATATCGGAACCGAGGTCTACATCAAGGTTGAAGACAATGTCGGTTACGAAGTTGTCGATAATGCGGATTACGGATGGATAGCGATCGACGACATCGTGCAGCTCGAAAATTTCGATTTCGAAATCGGCAGCTGGGCGGGATGGACCGCGACGGGAACGGCATTTGGAGATTCTCCCCAAGCCTATAGCCCGCTTGGCAGCGTCGACGGGGTTCGAGGAACCTATTATGCCGCTTCCTATCCGGGAGGAGAAGCAGCGACGGGTACCTTGAAGAGCCGAAACTTCCGGCTGGAGAACGGTACGTTTTCCTTCCGCAAAGCGGGATACGACGGACCGTCCGGTACGAGTGGTCTTAATTATTTCTACTTGCGAAGAGCTTCCGACGGCGCCGTGCTGTTCAGCGCCAAACCGCCGCAGAGCGACGCGTTCGCGATCGAGACTTGGGACGTCTCCGCGTATGTCGGCACGGAGGTTTATTTCGAAGCGGTGGACGGCCATTCGGCCGGAGCGAACGCTTGGCTGGCGGTAGACGACTTACAGTGGAGGGGCGCCGGACCGAAGAGCTT
>PJUD01000544.1_pt1 | contig 17688 bp, 17 predicted proteins | sample 1512341 | NCBI WGS metagenome assembly PJUD01 (sample SAMN08177675, study PRJNA422409) | Feces metagenome, whole genome shotgun sequencing project. | isolation source: Chicken feces (3) enriched on wood chips: beechwood xylan treatment | host: Gallus gallus | place: USA: Madison | collected 2015-01-15 | reverse complement strand
CAGTAGTGCTTATTCAGAAGAACGAAGCCCCATTGAACGACAAGGCCGAGCGGTATGAGAAAATGCACCAATCGCGTCCAGCGTTTCGTTGCCCATAGCAGTACAGGGAACAAGGCATAAAACTGAATGCTGATGAAGATGAAGTAAAGATGAGCGTATGCTTTTCCGGTGAGCAGCTTTTTCCAGAAGGTGGCCAAGGCTTCAGCATCGAATAAAGCCTGATTCGCGCCGTAACGCACCACCACGAAGTAAATCGCCGAGAAAACAGCATAGGGCACGAGAATGTACAGCAGTCTCTTTTTGTAAAAAGAACTTATTAGTTTACGATCTAAAGGTCTCCGATAATAGCTATAAAATAGGACGAAGCTGCTTAGAAAAATAAAAGTGGGCGTTCCGACTCTCATAAAGACGTTGATAAAATTGTAGATCCAGTAATAGCCGGAGTTTTGCATCGCGATCGTTGCGGATGCACTGGCATGCACGGTCAGTACGCATAAAATGGCAAGCGCGCGCACAAGCTGCAGCTCCGGTATGCGATCTTGGTCGCGTAAAGCATTCGTGTTCACAAGCTCAAGCCTCCCTCTAAGATGTAAAGTAAGGCCAGTATAGAGAGAAGTTCTTACCGATTTGGGTACTCATAGCTTTGGGTCCGCTTAAGAAATGCTTAAAAAAAGAATAGGTTTCGCAAGCTCCATTAGCCGAACATGGCTCCATGCCATCCATTATCCGTCTTAGTCTCATTGAATTGTTCAGCGTTAAATCGACAAAAAACCGCAAAGCCTAATGGCCTTGCGGTTTTAATTAACCCTATTAACTATCTGGGCATATCGGTGTGTTACGTTCCGCGACGCGAATCCTTAACTTATCCACCAACGACCTCCTGCTTATAGAAAGCATACAATCGTTCGATTGAGGAGCTGGATAGAAGCGGAATCGCCTTTTCAACCCAGGAACGATCCCAATCGAACCAACGCATCTCCAGCAGCATATCGATTTCAGATTCGCGGAATCGTTTTCTGATCTCCTTTGCTGGGTTTCCGCCAACGATCGTATAAGGCGGCACGTCCTTGGACACGACCGAGCCAGCTGCAACGATAGCTCCTTCGCCGATGGTAACGCCGGGCATAATCATCGCGTTCATGCCGATCCAGGCATCGCTTTGGATGACTGTGTCGCCCTTGGGCTCGTAAGATTGTTCTATCTGCTCGGCAAAGGGATAGACCGTAATCCATTCGGGATGGTGATTATGATTGCCTCCCATCAGGATGACGGCTCCGCTGGCAATGCAAACATAGTTGCCGATCATCAGTTTATCGAGCTTCCAGCCGAATTGTTTAATGGGATTAAATAGTTTTCGCGACTCGATATCTCCCCACAAATATCGTACGCAGCCATTTTCAAAATTCTGATTCCCATAGTAGCCGGAGTAATACGAATATTCTCCCACTTCAATAAGCGGATTGGACACAAGGTCCTTCAAATACTTGATCTCCGACCAATGGTGAAATAAAGGATTGTTCATCTTATATTGATACCTCGCTTCTAAGTTTGGGGTAGGAACTTAGAAGCTGCAGCGAACAGCGACATTTTTGAGCATTTTCAAACGACGAGCCAATATCCTCATCCTTTCTATAGGTTACAGCCTCTATCATAACATATTTCCCGATTAACAATCGCGAACCCACACGGCCATCTCGCCGACGTTTCGATTGGCCCAGGCGAAATACGGAATGAATCGCCCTATGAACGACTCGGTTTTCAGTCCCGCGTGGGAATCCTCAAGGTATAGATTTTCCTGCCATTCGTCAGAGGCAACTCGATGTACTGTCGTCTCGATGACCTTCACGCCACCTAACAGATCAGGAATGAAGCGAACGGAAAACTTATTCCCTCTCGCAAGATATAATTGGTGCAAGTTCCGACCGTTATCCGCTTCCTCCATGCAATAGACGAATGGGCCGTGCTGCAAAGCTACTTTTCCAAATGTATCCCGCACGTGCGGATGGCCTTTCATCCGTCGGACTTGCATATCGAAAACAAGTTCCACCGCATCATCATTCGACCAGACACGGTCAATGATTAAGTAGCCTGCCTTGAGATCCGCATCGTCATAGGTGAAGGTTTGCCCGTTCAACTGCAGGGTTGCTTGGCCGCCGGACCAGGAAGGTATACGAAACGCCAGCGCGAACCGCAACGGCGCATCCGTCTTGACCGTCATTCGCGTAATCCCGTCCCATGCATAGGCCGATTGCTGTTCGAGACGCACCTTCTGACCGTTCAGTTCGAGATTAGCCTGCCCGCCAATGTACAGATGCGTGTAGATCGTCTCATCTCGAACGGTATAGATGTACTCGCCCAAGGAAGCGAGCAATCTCGCGATGCTCGGTGGGCAGCATGCGCATCCGAACCAGCCCTGGCGCTCCGGCTTCACGTGATCGTAGATATGGTTTTTGCCGCAGGCGTCCGGATGAACTTCCAGCGGATTTACATAGAAGAACTTCTTACCGTCGCGCGACATCCCGCTGACTACGGTGTTGTACAGCGCTCGCTCCAGCACATCGGCGTATTCGCTGTTCGGCTCGATCTCTAACATTCGCCGGGCAAAGAAGATAAGCCCGATCGAGGCGCACGTTTCCGCATATGCCGTATCGCCAGGCAGATCGTAATCGAGCGAAAACGCCTCTCCTTGAGCCATCGATCCGATGCCGCCCGTAATATACATTCGTTTGGAGACGATATTGCGCCATAGCTTACGGCAAGCTTCCAACAGCTCTGTGTCCCCTGTAAGGGCGGCAACATCTGCCATAGCTGTCGTCATATAGACCACGCGGACGGCATGTCCCTCCGCTTTCTCTTGCTGGCGTATCGGCTGATGCGCCTGGCTATAGGCATGGTCGTGAGCCATGTCCAAATGCGGGAAATGAACGGCCCCGTTTCTCTTCTCGAATTCCTCCAAATAAAAATGGGGCTGCGCGCCGCGCTGATCGAGGAAATACCGGCTAAGCTCCAGGTACTTCTCGTTGCCGGTCGCCCGATATAGCTTGACCAGCGCAAGCTCGATTTCTTGGTGGCCGTCATACCCGTGCAATTGACCAGGCTCCGACCCGAATACGGTATCCATGTAATCCGCAAACTTGCAGACGACATCCAGAATTTTGCGTTTACCCGTCGCGTTATAATAGGAAACGGCCGCTTCGATCATATGACCCGCGCAGTAGAGTTCATGGCATTCTGCCAGATTGGTCCAGCGGCGATCCGGTTCTTTTAATGTAAAATAAGTGTTCAGATAACCGTCCTGCTGTTGGGCTTTGGCAATAATATCGATCACTTCGTCCGCGATCCGCTCAAGCTCCGGATCGGGCTGCGTCGCGAGTAAGTACCCGACTGCCTCAAGCCATTTAGCTACATCGCTATCCTGAAACACCATGCCCCAGTACTCGCCGTTTTCTTCTCCCGCCGCAATCTTGAAGTTTCGCACCGCGGAGCTGGGCTCTACCCCGGGAATACGATCGTTCAGCGCTTCCCACTGGTAAGGTACAATGACCTCTCGAACAAGCCGAATATATTCAGACCAGTACGGATCTTCTATACGGACTTGATTTAATTGCAATAAACGCGATTTCCCCGTTATGTTAGACGCCTCTAAGTTTCTGCTCATAGTTTCTCCCGCTTTCTTTCTTGGAGCTGCTAATTTTTCAATCCGGTCAGAGTGATTCCCTCTACGAAATACCTTTGACCAATCAGGTAGAAAATAACTCCCGGAGCAAAGGATAGGCACGTGGCTGCCATCGTCAGCGACCAGTCCTGCTTTAATTGGCCCCTGAAGTTAGTTAGCCCCAAAGCTATCGTATATTTATCGCTCGAGTTAATGTATATCATCTGCTGGAGCAGGTCGTTCCATAGCCCGATGAAGATAAACAAAGCGACAACGATCATAGCCGATCGGATGGCCGGCATAATGATGCTGAACAAGATACGGAAGTAACCGGCGCCATCGATCGTTGCCGCTTGATCGAGCTCTCTCGGGATGGACATAATAAACTGTCGGATCAGAAAGATATTAAAGGCGCCGCCGCCGCAGAAATAAGGCAAAATCAATGGCAAATAGCTGTCTTGGAGCCCCAGTCCCCTTGTCCACCCGATATAAAGCGGAATGAGCGTAACCATAGCCGGCAGAAGCATGGAACCGATGCATAGGGCCCAGATCAAATTTTTGCCCCGAAACCGCAGTCTTGCAAAGGCATATCCGCACAAGGTGGCCGTGAATGTCCCTGCCAAACAAGAAGGAACGATAATGATCATCGTGTTCCATAAATATTTCCAAAACTTAAATATCTCTAGTGTCTTTTCATAGTTGGAGAACAGCCAGTTTTGCGGGATTAGAGACGGCGGGTACTTGTAAATCTCGGCATTCGTCATCAGAGACGTACGGAAAATCCACCAGATCGGGAAAAGCACGACAACTGCAAAAACAACGACGACGGCAAATGTAATCATATTCGCGGTTAGATCCTTGCGTTTCTTGCTCCTTAGCCTGCCGTATGTCGCTACGCTCATTTGTCGTCGCCTCCTTCATTGAAGATCCATCGATTGGACGTCTTGAACAATACGGCGGTAAAAGCCGCTAGAATAGCGAAAATAATAAAGGTAGTCGCGCAGGCATAGCCCAGCTTGTAATTCACGAACGCTTGATCGTACATGAGATAAGTCATGAAGCGGGATGAGTTGCCGGGGCCGCCATTGGTCAGAGAAAGGGCCGGCGTGACGACTTGGAGATTGGCGATCAAGCTCATCAGCAGGTTGTAAAAGATGATCGGCGTCATGCAGGGCACGGTAATATGCCAGAAGCGTTTCCACCCGTTCGCCCCGTCCATTTCGGCCGCTTCATGGTAGACGCTCGGAACGTTCTGAAGCCCAGCCAAGAAAATCACGATCAAATTCCCGGCCAGCCATACCGAAATCAGGGAAAGCGACGGCACAACGTAGCTGGAGTCGGCAATAAAGAGCACCTTGCGCAATCCGACTTCAGAGAGAAGAAAGTTGAAGAATCCGAAATTCGCTTCGTACAGCCATGACCAGCCCACATAGATTGCGGCGGCCGGCAACACAAACGGCACATAGAATACGGCTCTGAAGAAACCTCTGGCCGGAATTTTACGATTCAGCAACATCGCGATAAAAAGCGAATAAATCATACTTCCGACAACGGATAAAACGGCAAAATAGATCGTCGCCAGGATCGAGTCTTTCAGATAAGGGTCGGTGGTAAAGAGCGTGATGTAATTATCGAAACCGACGAATTTGGGGCTTTTCAGCCCGGTCCAATTCGTCAAGCTGATTCCCAGCACCCCCAGAAGAGGCACATACGTCAGAAAGATCAGTCCGAGAAAGGCAGGAATCAAACAGATATAAGCAACGCGCGCCTCGCTTGAAAAGATACGGGAACGTCGTTCCAGAGGTTTATTAATGGTATCCATATCTCGCTTCCCACCTCATGTTTAAAGGATGACCGCCGCTTGCGTGAGCTTGGCGGTCATCCTTTCTATCAATTTATTGGTTGCCTGAATGAGCTGCTTTTAATGCATCGAGATTTTTGGAGATCGCATCTTTGGCAGTCGTTTTCCCGGTCCAAACATCTCCAAGAATCGAGCCGAGCAAGGTGTTGAATTCCGTCGTATGGTTGGTGTAGAACCAGGAAGCAGGTCTTGCAGCGGAAGATCTCGCATAATCGACTACCGCAGACTTGTACTCGTCATACGGAGGAAAGTTCGGATTTTCCACCCATTTGCGAGTGAGGGTTTCGTCCGTATACCATTTTTCCAGCGTCGGCATCCAGATTCCCGAACTGATAAGTCCCCAGTTGTTTTCTTCGGAGTTATACCATTTAAGCCACTCCATGGCTTCTGCCGGATGCTTGGTCTGGGAGAATACGACGTTCGCGCCGCCCGTGCCGAGGGTCACTTTATCCTTCATGTAAGGCAGCACGGCAATGCCGTAGTTCAGACCTTCTTCCTTCGCGACATTTAAGCTGGTTCCTACGTTCCACTGACCGTTCGTGGCCATGGCGACCGTTCCCGCAATGATGGTGCGCTGAATGCCGTCATCGGTCTGGCCGACGGACAACGGTGCAACATGATCTTTCAAGTAAAGATCCGCGACCTTCTGAATCGCTTCGATGCTGGCGTCTTCGCCGACTCTCACTTCCGCACCGTCGGCGGAATAATATCCCCCGCCATTGCTGAGAGCCCAGGTTTCCAGCTGCCACGGCAGGTTTTCAACGGATGCGCCATACTGAACGATACCTTCCGCATTAAAGCCGTCTTCGTCTGGATGTTTTCCGTTCTTATCGAGCGTCAGCTTCTTCGCCGCCTCTACGAATTCGTCCCAGGTCCATGCTTTATCCAATGCGGCTGGCGGATAAGGCACGCCCGCTTTGTCGAACATATCTTTGTTGTAATAGAGAAGGAGAATTTCATTGGCTGCCGCGTAAGCTACCGTTTTGCCTTGATATTTGTAGGCGAGGCTATCCAAAGGTTTGCTGTCGCTGCCTTCGTACATGGCGCTTACGTCGTTCAGCATGCCGTCGGTCGACCACTGGATGACGCCATCCTCCTTAAGCATCCCGGTATCCGGCAATTGACCTCCCGTTGCCTGCGTATTCAGCTTCGTCATATAGCTTTCCCAAGGAATCGCAACCACTTCGACTTCGATTTTGTCTTGGGAAGCGTTGAATTTGTCCGCGGTTGCCTGAACGGTTTTCCCTTCCTCCGCGCTTCCCCACATCGAATACGTAATTTTAACCTTTTCACTCTTCGAAGACGACGTTTCAGGTGCTTTGGTCGCTTCAGCTCCCGATGATGCCGCTGACGATACCGGGTTTGTCTCGTTGTTTTTGTTGTTCCCGCAGCCGAATACACTGAGCGCCAGTGCGGCCGAGAGAAGACCTGCCCCGATTTTCTTTCCGTTGTTCATTGCCCCGCTCTCCCTTCAAAATGTACAAGAATGTATATGTCTATCCGTTTGACCCAGCCTTCGAGCTAAACGTTTAGAACCATAACCTTGAAGCTCCCCAGCATGGGACGACTGAACGCGGTGTGATTTTGGAAAGCGTTTTAATTGTATTGTGACATGGGTTTTCTTTTAATAAAACACCTTATTCCAACCTATTTTTCAATTATTTCAACCTTTTTTAATTCATCCAGGGAAACTCTTTTTATCATGTTGACGATACAGTACAATGGACTCTGAACCATTCAATATTGGGAGGAACGAGTATGGATTCTGCGATTTTACACTTCATTTCTCCACCCATTCCCTATTTCGTAGACTGCGGTTATGCCTATTACGGAGTAGGAGATTCCCATATCGAAAGAAATTGCATCCAAGTATTCGATCTCATTGTTGTCCGAAAAGGGATGCTTTCGATCGGAGAGAACGGTTGTTCCTGGGAAATTAACGAGGGTGAAGGATTCATACTACTGCCGGACGGACACCACTACGGCGACGTTCCCTGTAAGACGGATACGGAAATCATTTGGATTCATTTTCAAACCTTCGGCAGTTGGCAAATCTGCTGCGACATGAACGAATGCTTGGGAAAACAGATGGAGTTAATCGAAGAACACAAAAAGCTGGCGTATCTCCACCATGCCGATGTTTCTTCCATCTTCATTCCCAAACATATGAAGCTGTCGCCGAAAGCGCTGGAAGTGCTGGAAACCTTCTTTCAGCAGGAGAACGAGCCGCAATCGCTTCGAAACTGGAAAAGACAAGCCTCCTTCCAATTGTTCCTTCAGCATCTGGACCGTGAATTTGCATCGCCCATGAACGACACTGCGATTAGGATAGCTGACCGAATCGAACTGTTCATCCGACAAAACTACGCTAGCGATATCACGAATTCGGTATTGCAAGAAAAAATGAACTACCACCCCAACTATTTGGCTAAGGCAATGCTAAAGGTCTATGGGATGACCCCCATAACGTATCTCCAATATTACCGTCTCGAACAATCCAAACGCCTGCTGCTGCAAACTCCCTTGTCGATTGCCCGGATCGCCGAAGAGGTAGGCTTCCAGCATGTCTCGTATTATTCCGCCTTATTTTCCAAGAAAGAAGGCCTCTCTCCCACAGGCTTTCGCAGAAAATTTGCATTGAAGCGTTAGTTGCAGTTGCAAGAATCTGCACGCTGAAAAAGGCAGCCGAAGAACGGCTGCCCCATCATTCTATTCCCCGTTAATTTAACGGGCCAGGTTACGTTTCATAAGTAAAGCGATTTTTTGCTCGTCGGTGTTTGGGATCTTCTCTAGCTGTTGAACAACGAATTCCTGACGTTGTACGGAATGATTTTGGCTTAACTTGGCTTTTCCTTCCACCCTGTTTATTTTCATTTTAAAAGCTTGTACACCTTTATTCATGGCGCTCAGAAAATCAGGATCTATATCCTGCAACCTGTAAGAGCTATTAACGGCTTCATACTTGGATACCATATCACTCAAGGAGTCCATCAATTCAATCTCGTCATCTATAAATTCGACTTCTCCATATACGTGAACGGTCACATAGTTCCATGTTGGTACCGCTTTGTTGGTTTCGTACCAGGAGGGAGAAATATAGCAATGCGGACCATGAAAAACGGCCAACACAACTTGATTCCTTATCTCTTTCCAATGAGGATTTGAACGAGCAAAATGCCCATACAAGTACAAACGATCCCCATCTAAAATTAAGGGCAAATGGGTCGCATAAGGTTCTCCGTCATGCTGTGAGAATAATGTAGCGAAGCTGTGTTCCCTTATAATCTGATGAGCGACTGAGATATCGGTAATCTTAAAATGTGTTGGTGTATACATAATGAGTCTCCCTCCTGTTCCTAAATAATAAGCAAATAAGCGGACTTGCAAAAGCTCCAATTTCCATCCATTCCACTATGCCAATTTCTCTGGTAACATGCAGCAATCGCTTCTCGGTCATGCGGCCAAGCCGGTATCTTTTTTTATTTAATAGGCATTCGCTGAGATTTGTTTACTTTGGGTGATTGTACTGAACCGTTTAGTCAGTCGTACATAAGCTAACGGTGTGATGAATAATCACAAATAAACAAATCGGTGGTGAATACTTTGAGCGGAGTTTATGGTGGTATGCAGGCTGCTGCTTTTGTACTTGTACTCTTCATACTCTTGGTAATAATCTTAAGAGCTGGCTACTAATAAATAGCGTTCAAACCCGCGATGCAATAAGAGTCGCGGTTTTTTTTTGCGGATGTACCCTTATCGGCGATGGCCGCTTTTAACATTTGTGCCTCGTACCGTGCTGCGCTGTTTATTTTTTGTTTGCGACTTCGACATCGTGACATCAGGAACGTTCGGACTGATCGGGATCGACGCGCTGAATCGAATGTCATCAACTGAGACCTCGTCGGTGTCGCTTTCGGTTGATCCTCCGTCGTCATTCGACGCGCTGCTTGGGGAATTATTGCGTACATTTCCGAAAATAACCGTACCTTCGTTTTTTACAATAACAACCCTTCCGATATGACAAGACATAAATAATCAACTTCCTTTTACTTTGTCTGCGTTGTCGGTACATGCTATTACTTTATGTGAGCGTGTTAGCATCGGCATTGGCTTTTCCAACAGGAACTGGAGCCCGATCTTCTGTTGCCGTCTACTCATTCAAATAAGTCGTCACACGGTTCGCGACCAAATCGGCAACCGCTTGAGCCGATTTCTGACCGCTGTAGAAAGCCTTTGCTTCCTCTTCGATGATAGCTTGAATCTTCGAATCATTTTGTTGCGGCGTGACCGCCTGCGATACCATCTGCCTGAGCCTGTCGCCGTCTGCCTTCTGAACCGGGATCGCGGACCCCATTGGCGACTCGACGGCGCCTTTGTCCTCAAGCTCCTTGAACATTTTCTCATTTACTGATTTATTGACGGAGAACCCTTGCAGATCAGGCATCGTCTGGATCTCGTCAGACATTAAGTACTTCATGAAATCCCACGCTTCCGCCTGTACCTTCGAATTTTTATTCATCCCCAAGGTCATATTCATGACAAAAGTGCCTCCAGCCTGTTGCCCTGCAGCGAGCGGCTTATAATAAATCTTCCCCTGCTCATAGAACGTCGCCGGCCCAATAAAATAATCTTCAGGCGACAGGATCAGAGCAGGTGCAAAGAAATAATCTCCCGCGCTCACTTCGGCATCCGTGATCACCTTGTCCGCATACATCGTCCTCACCTGCTCCATCAGCTCAACGAATGCATGGGCATCGAAGCTGGCAGGGTGCTTCTCTGTATGGACAATGCGTGTATAGTTATCGACGAACAGATTGTTCAGCATCAGCTCGGGCGGCGTATTCCCCATCGAATACTCGTGGATTCCTGATTCCGCCAGGCCCTGGCCCACTGTTGTGAATTCTCTCCATGTCCATGTACGGTCTTCGAATTTCACGCCGGATTGCTCGATCGCTTTTGCATCGCCCATAAGACTGTCCAGGAAAAACCGAAGGGGCAGCGTATAGAGCCCGCCTCTCATCCTGGCCCCGTCCAGAATGTTCATTTCATACGATCGCGGATCAAAGTCGGGGTCCCGCTCCATCCATTCGCTTAAATTCGCTAACGCTTGCCTGTCTACGTATTTCCCAACCGGGAAGCCGCTCACATCCAGGGAAATTAAATCGGCTCCCTTGCCAGACAATAGCTCTGTATTGGTGATATTCACATATTTCTCGAGTTCGCCTTCAAGATCGGAGCCCTCGCCCTGACTGTATTCCTGAATTTGAATGTCTACATCGGGATGCCGCTCTCCATATTTTTTCGCAGCAAAGGAATACACAGGATGCGCTTGGAATACGGATAAGACGATTGTCTTCCTGGCTTGTCCCTCCTGCTCGAATTGGTTCGTCTTGCCGGCCTGTCCGCCGGCGCATGCTGACAACGCCGTCATTAGGGCAACAATCAAACTAAATGCGCCACTTTTTTTCATATTAAACCTCTCCTTTATGGAATCGATGCGACTCCGAACTATTAGACTCTTACGCGCTGACCTTCCGTTAGCGGCTCGCTGCTCTCGACGACGATGCGATCTTTCAGGTATACCCCTTGTAACACCAGTGTTTCTTGACCATTCGTCCCGCCAAGACGGACGGGCGCCTTACGAACGATAAAAGTATTGCCTAACGGACCTAAACGCTCTTCGATGACAAGCACGTAGCTGTTTTTCCCTTCCTGACGAAGCGCTGCGTTCGTTATAAGCATGCCGCCATCGGTTTTCTCCGTTTGTGTCAACTCCACGTTCACGAGTTCATTCGCTTGAACATTCGGATGTTGGACCTTCACAACGACTTGGTGACTGGATGCCAATGGATGGGGATTCCCTCTCCCTCCTTCTTGGAGGGAAGCTTCTTCAGTTTCTGCTGCAGTTGCGATTGCTCGAATTTCGATTATGATCCCTTCAACCGCAACCGCCGCTCCCTCATGTTCGATTTGAACGTTCAACTTCTCCTCGGGACGCAGCTTCCTCCCCCAGACATCCGGTACGACTATTTCGAATTGATACCCTTGCTGACTATTCACTACGCTGATGTCCGGGCCTCCGCTCCCCGAAGGCAGCTGCGCCGTCGCCCGAACTTGCGTCACAACTCCGTCAAAAGGCGCAAGGATACGTTCGCGAGCGCCCGTCTCAGACTGCATCGTTCTCAGTTTTCGCTCCTGAACTCCAATGGCCAATTCCGCGCGTTCCAGCTCCCGCTTCGAACGGCGCACTTGCATCTCGTCGTTATTTTGAACGGCTTCAATATAGGCATCCTGCAACCCGGCCAACGCTAGTCGCTGCTGCGCGAGTTCGTCTTGCCTATCAAGAACTTCCTGCTCGGCGGCAGGATTCTCGTACGTCACTAGCGTCGTCCCTTTGGCTACCCGGTCTCCTTCTTTCACATGAACTTTCTTAACGGACCATTCCGCCTTGTTCGATAAATCGATACGCTGCCGAGGCATCAGCCTGGCTGTACCGTGCCATGTTGTCACTAGCGCTCCTTCCCTTCCTAGTTCAGTTCGTACCTTTGGCAGGTTTAATGTCAACAACGTGTTGCTTGCCAGAGTAAGAAAAAGGAGCGAACCGAACAACAGACCGGAGAACCACACGATTTTTCGTTTTTTCCTTACATTTAGATCCTCTGTGGGCGCAGCAGTCATTCTATCCCCCCTCTCGCTCTCAGGGCTACCCTTTAATCCCCGACATTTGAACCCCTTCGATAAAATAAGCTTCCGCATATAAAAACAGGAGGACCATCGGCGCCATATAGATCAGCGATGCGGCAAAGCCAATGCCTTGGGCTTCCTTATGAAGGGTGGACAAATAAAGCGATAAGGGCTGCTTAAATGCATCCTTCAAGAAAATCAAGGGCTGTTCGACCATATTCCAATAATCAACGAACAGCAAAATGATCAGCGCCGCAATTCCCGGCTTCATTAAAGGAAGCATAATTCGATAGAAAATCCGGTAGTGGCCGGCACCGTCGAGCTGTGCCGCTTCAACAAGCGCATAGGGAATCGAGAGCATAAATTGCCTCAGCATAAACACACCGAACGCTGCGAAGATCCCTGGCAAAATAATCGCGCCGGCTGTATTCAACAAACCTAATTTGTCAGCGATAAGGTAATTCGGAACCAAGGTCACTTGGAAGGGCATCAGCATCGTCATTAAGTAAACCCGAAACCAACCCTCTCTTCCCTTAAACCGGAGCTTGGCAAAAGCATAGGCTGCCAGCGCGCTTACAATCGTCTGTCCTGCAATGATGGCAGCAACCATCGCGGCGGAATTCCAAAACATAAACAAATACGTTGGCGACTCTAGCAACACTTTCCTGTATTGTTCTAAGCTCAGCCAATCCGGAATAAGCTTCAGATTTACGAATACAGCAGGCTCCCCTTGCGTAACGACTGGCATCGTCCCCAACAGTCCGTAATTCCCGAGAATTTCACGCTCTGTCATAAATGAATTTGTGAAAGTAATCACAAATGGAGAGAGCATCAAGAGCCCGATGCATGCCATCGCCAGCGTGAGCGGTAATATTCGAGTTAAACTCTTCTTCATTCATCCTCCCGCATCATTCCATAAATTGCGTGTATCGTTTCTCTAAGCGCAGCAATGCGGTCACAAGGATGAAGATACCTATCACCATAAGCGTTGCCGCCGCAGACAGCTTCTGCACATCCAGCGCGAGGAACATATTGTTCATATAGTGTTGAAGCGTATAAATGCTGTCATGCGGATAATCTCCTGCGATCAGGTACGTTTCGCGAAATATTTTGAACGTATTCATCACCGACATCAGGACGACAAAAACCATCGTTGGCGTCAAATAGACAAGCGTAATCCGATAGCATTGGAACCACTTGCCCGCCCCCTCCAGTTCGGCCGTTTCATAGTAATCTCGCGGAATGCTCTGCAGGCCGGCGAGCAATAAGATCATGTTGTAGCCGATATGCTTCCATAGGTAAAACAAGGAGATTACGCTTCTCGCCCAGACCGACTTCATCCAATCTATCCGTTCAAGCCCGGCAGCATGCAGCCAAGCGTTGAATGTTCCATTCCAATCAAAGAGCGCTTGCCACACCATCACGACGGAGGCTACGGGCACAACTAACGGCAAGACAAAAGCCATCCGAAGAAACTGACGCAAATAGAGATTCCGATTCAATACGAGTGCGATCCCAAGTGACAGCATAAGCATCAAGGGAACGTTCGCCGCCATGAACCAAAACGTGTTCAAGACGGCTTTACGAAAGGAATCGCTACTCAGCAGTTCCATGTAATTCGAAAATCCAACAAATGAACCGCCAATCGTTCGATCAAGTACCGAGTAGACGATCCCCATTCCGAACGGTATCAGATAGAATAATGCAAAGCCAATGACGCTAGGCAACAGGAACGTCAAAGCCACTCTGCCCTCTCTATAATTAAGAGGTTTCCGCGTCATGACTTCTCCGGAGTGAGAAATGCAACGCTTGTACTTCCTTCTTGAAGGTTCACTTGAAGCATCGTCCTGCCATCCTCCGCAGCCTTGTAGATAACGATGCGCGGGCTTGCTTCCTGCGCTTCGTCCTCAGCAGCTCCTGCCAATTCAGGCTGGTACCCATCCGTGCTTACCTCCAATCGCTTCAAGAAGGCAGTAGCTATAGAGATCGCGTCTCCCTCACGCAGCTGCGATGCAGGCTTCGCTAACGGTTCTATGCCAATTGTCTGCACAAAACGAAGCTGGTCTGTCTCCGCATCGACATTGGCGACAACCTCTTTATGCGGCTCCTCGAATGTCTTTCCTTTCTCGATCAGAACGACATTAAATAGATGGATCCGTTCTCCTCCACGGATTCCTTTGGCAATTTGCGCACTCGCGATGTCGAATTCCTTCGTCTCGGGGAACCCGCGGTAAATGAGCTCAAGCACTTCTTGGGCCGTCTTGTTACCGGTAATCTCATCTGCATACAGGTTCGTGGTGGTATAGTTCGAATCCTCATCTTTGGTGACGAAGCTGCGCAAAGGTTCTGTCCCCGATAGATTAAGCAGCGCCCGAATTTGCGCCGCTACGGCGGGGACGGTATAAATGACAACCGGCGTTAGGAGTATAACCGCAAGCACACCTGCCGCAATGCGAACTTTAAGATTCGAGCTTGATTTAAATTTGTCTTTGCGATAACGAGTGAAGGAAGTTTCTTTAATGCGCTTCTGCATTTCGGATGGATGTTCCATTGCTTCCGCACAGTCCTGCAGCCTATCGCGGAGTTGTTGTTCAATGGACATAAAGTCGTTGCTCCTTTTCCGGTTCAAGATACGGGCTAAGCTCGCGCAGCTTCTTTAGCGCGGCGTGATGTCGGGATTTGGCCGTGCCTGCGGGAATATTCAGCAATTCCGCAATTTCGTCGAAAGTAAAGTCGTGATAGTAGCGCAAAATAACCACCGTACGAAGCTTGTCCGATAATTGATGAACGAGTGCCAGCATTTCCCCGTGAGTTTCGATCTCAAGAGCGCGACGATCCGAGAAAAGATGCTCTTCCACCTCCAACAACCGCTTCTTCTTGAAAATCCGAAATCTCCTCCAGCTTTTGGTTCTCCACTTCTGTATTTGTTTCATTGCGATACCGTACAGCCACAATCGGAAAGGACGATTTGCATCGTAATTGTCGATGGACCGCCACAGCTGAAAATAAATCTCGTTCATTACATCTTCGATCTCATGCTTGTCCGTCATCAGAAAGACGACGGAGCGGTAGATTTCGGGGAACGACCATTCGTAAATTACTTGAAATGCAGAAGGATCCCCCTCCTTCAACCGTTTGATCCAGTGCTCGATATGGATGTCTTTCACGAAAAAAGGGCCCTCCCTAGTAAGCTTACAATCTATATTGCCGCCTTCATTGGAAAAGGTTCGATTTATAGCTAAAGTTTTTTGGGAATTGTCCCCGTTTCTAAGTTGTAAGATTATTGTTGCTATTTCAATGATATGAGCATATATTTTTACCTGAGGAAACTTTTTGTCTGTCCAGAAAAAGTATTTGGGTCAGGCAAAAATAAGCAGTAAATGTGAATGGAGATGTTCGTGATGAGCGATCTGTCAAATACTCAAGTGATGTCGTCAACCGGGCGTGTTAAAGGAATTAGAAATCTATTGCCATTCCTCGGCCCCGCTTTTATTGCGGGTGTAGCCTACATTGATCCAGGGAATTTTGCCACCAACATTGCTTCCGGTTCACAATATGGCTATATGCTGCTTTGGGTAGTGCTTGTGTCTAACGTAATGGCCATACTGATTCAAGTTTTATCGGCAAAGCTAGGGATAGCGACGGGCAAGAATCTGCCAGAGGTAGCCCGTGAGAACTTACCCAAATCGGTTTCGTTCGGTCTTTGGATTCAAGGGGAGCTCGTCGTTATGGCCACTGATCTTGCCGAATTTATCGGAGCAGCCTTAGGCTTGTATTTATTGTTCGGCATTCCTTTGTTACCTGCAGCTCTTATCGCCGCAGTAGGATCCTTCGCCATACTTGAGCTACAGCGCAGAGGATTTCGCCCTTTGGAAGCCGTAATTGCCGCAATGGTGTTTATTGTGGTTATCGCATTTATAGTGCAGGTTATTTTTGCACAGCCTAACTATTCAGAAGTACTTCAAGGATTTATAACACCACAGTTCAAGGGCACAGATAGCGTAATGATGGCAGCGGGGATTTTAGGTGCAACAGTAATGCCCCATGCCATTTATCTTCATTCTGCATTAACTCAAAAAAGGATTGTCGGGAGGAACGAGGCTGAACGCAAAAGGATATTCCGTTTCGAATTTATTGATATCCTGATTGCGATGTCGATAGCAGGAATCGTCAATGCCAGCATGCTCATTGTTGCGGCAGCTCTCTTTCATAAAAACGGTCTAAATGTTCAGGATTTGGATGTGGCATTCCAGCAGTTTGGCGAAATTACCGGAACTGTCTCTGCATTGTTATTCGGCATTGGTCTATTGTCTTCCGGCTTGGCCAGTTCAGCCGTTGGGACAATGTCCGGAGATATTATTATGCAAGGGTTTATTAGGCGGCGAATATCTTTATATCTAAGGCGGGCCATTACCGTCATACCGCCTATTTTGTTTATTGCAATCGGAGTCAATCCGACTGCGGCTTTGGTTATTAGCCAAATCATTCTGTCTTTCGGCATCCCCTTTGCCCTAATTCCTCTGATCGTATTTACAAGCAGCAAACGAATTATGGGCGATCTTGCAAATCGTCGGTTCACAAACATTTTGGCTGTCGGGATTGCAATGATAATCATCTCGTTAAATGTTTTCCTCTTGGTTCAAACATTCAGCAGCATTTAAAACGAGTAAAACGACCTCTTCAACTAAAAAGCCAGCTTTCACAGACAACGAAAACTGGCTTCTATATTGAACTAGAACATCTATTTCTCCTTCGGGAGTCGAATCGTTGTCGAAAGCTTCGGCACGTAAAGCCAGCGGTAGCCCGCATAAACGGTTACAAGGAAAAGCGTATAAATAATCAGCGGCCACATTATACCGGAAACGCTCGTCAACAGCTTGTCTCCCATTACGGAAAACAGCACCATAACCGGAAATTTGCCTATTATCGTTGCAATGAAGAAGCTGCCGAAGCTCATACGGCTAATCGCAGCGGCTGCATTAATCGCCGGAGCCGGCACAAAAGGAAGGAGCCGAGCCGTTACTACTGCGAGGAAGGCATTGCGCTCTAAAAATAAGATGAAAAGATCGATCCGTTTGAACTTCGATAAGAACTGACGCCCCTGTTTCTGTAACAACACCCGAACGGCAAGGAATTGAAGAGCTGCGGCTATTGCGGAAGTCATAACATTAATTAAAGTACCCCACACCGGTCCGAATTGAGCTCCCATAATCCCGGCTACGATCCCGAAAGGGACGGCGGGTACTGCCGCCAGCAATATCGCAGCTCCGATCATCCAAGGGAGACGTTCCATATCGCTATGTGCCAGCCAGTTAAGCAATGGCTGTTTGTATATCAGGATAGCCGCAATTCCAGCCACATAAAGTAGAAGGATTATCCCCTTTTTTATCATTTTAATATGCCCCCGCACTGCGTTATCTCCATTATTTCGCTGGTTCATAATGAACATGGACCTCGATAACTTCCGCCGATTTCTTTAATTCATCTT
>PJUD01000537.1_pt1 | contig 17876 bp, 16 predicted proteins | sample 1512341 | NCBI WGS metagenome assembly PJUD01 (sample SAMN08177675, study PRJNA422409) | Feces metagenome, whole genome shotgun sequencing project. | isolation source: Chicken feces (3) enriched on wood chips: beechwood xylan treatment | host: Gallus gallus | place: USA: Madison | collected 2015-01-15 | reverse complement strand
GCCTTCAGATTTAAATCCTTTTTGCTCGCGCCTTTGTCGTTAATCCAATGAATGCTCGGAATTCGCTCCAATCCGGCAAGCTGCTCGACCGTTTCCGGACGGCGCATCGTCGATACGGCGCAGGCGACGACGTCGATGCCCTGACGCTTCAGCGCCTGTCCTTCCCGCAGCATATGATAGGTTTTGCCCGAGCCGTTGACGGCGCCGATATAGACTTTCAGCCGCCCGGCCTGCATTTTATAGATGGAAGATAAGAGCTCCTCGGGCGTCTTGCGGCGATAAGCGTCCATTGTCGGCGGCCTCCTTCGTCTTGAATAGTACCGGTCGGTCCTCCCTTCCCGTCCTTATTGATTCCGACTGTTTTCCATCGCTTGCAGCTCCAGGTTCAGCATAAGCACGTTCACCCGCGGTTCCCCGATAAGACCGAGGTCGCGCCCCTCCGTATGCCGCCGGACCAGTTGCTCGAGTTCATCGACGGGAATACCCGTCAGCTTGCTGATTCGCGGAACCTGAACCTCAGCCGAAAGCGGCGTAATATGGGGGTCGAGCCCCGATCCGGAATTTGTAATCAGCGAGACCGGCAGCTCGGATTGCGGAACGTCCGGATTGTCCTTCTTCCAGGCTTCGATCGAATTGCGCATGCGCAGCAGAAGTTCCGGGTTCGACGGAGCGTAGTTGCTGGATCCCGATCCGGCGCCGTTGTAATCGATGCTCGACACCCGGCCTTGGAAAAACGCCGGATCGGAAAAATTCTGTCCGATCAGCTCCGACCCGACAACGTTATCTTGCGAGTCCCTGATCAGGCTGCCGTTCGCCCGATCCGGCATTAGCGTCTGCGCGACGCCTGTCATCGCCAGCGGATAGACGATCCCGCACAATAGTAAAAACAAGAGGCTTGCCCGCACAGCCACTCCGATGATTGAAACTCCGGTCTTGCCGGAATTGCCTGTCGTATTTTCCATAGCTCTCTCCCCTTATACGCTATATCCATAACCCGACGAACAGGTCGATCAGCTTAATCCCGATAAACGGGGCGACGACTCCGCCGAGCCCGTAGACGAACAGATTGCGCCCGAGCAGCTTCGCAGCGCTCATCGGCTTATATGCAACGCCCTTCATGGCTAACGGAATCAACAACGGGATAATAATGGCGTTAAAAATTAACGCCGATAAAATTGCGGTTTTCGGCGATTCCAAGCCCATGACGTTAAGCGCGCCCATCTCCGGAATCGCTAGAATGAACATCGCCGGAATGATAGCGAAATATTTGGCGATATCGTTGGCGATGCTGAATGTCGTCAGCGCTCCGCGCGTCATCAGCAGCTGCTTGCCGATCGATACGACCTCGATGATCTTGGACGGGTCGGAGTCCAGATCGACCATGTTCGCGGCTTCTTTGGCGGCGATCGTGCCGCTGTTCATCGCCAGCCCGACATCGGCTTGCGCCAGCGCCGGCGCGTCGTTCGTGCCGTCGCCGGTCATCGCGACGAGTTTGCCTTCGGCCTGTTCCCGGCGAATGAGCGCGATTTTGTCCTCGGGCTTGCTCTCGGCGACGAAATCGTCGACGCCCGCTTCCCGAGCGATCGTGGCCGCCGTAAGCGGATTGTCGCCCGTGCACATGATCGTCTTGATGCCCATCTCGCGCAGTTGATCGAATCGATCCCGCATTCCCGGCTTGACGGTGTCCTTCAAATAGATTAAGCCGAAGATTCTGCCGTCGACCGCGACCGCCAGCGGGGTTCCGCCTTCGCGGGCGATGGCGTCGCTCTTAACGTCCAAGTCCTCGGGCACCTTCCCGCCCAGCGAGACGATCCATTTCTTCACCGCGTCCACCGCGCCCTTGCGAACCTTTCGGCCGTCCAGCAGGTCCAAGCCGCTCATCCGCGTCTCCGCCTTGAATTCCACGATTTCCGCGCCGCTGGCTTGCGATGCGTCCAATTCCAGGCCGATGCGCTTCGCCAGCTCCAGCACCGACCTTCCTTCCGGCGTCTCATCGTGCAGCGAGCCGATCGCGGCCCAATCGCCGACCGTACGGACATCGTGGTCGCCGACCGGAACGAACTCGCCGGCCATCCGGTTCCCGTACGTGATCGTTCCCGTTTTGTCCAGAATCATCGTGTTGATGTCGCCGGCCGCCTCGACAGCCTTGCCGGACATCGCCAGCACGTTGAATTGCGTGACGCGATCCATGCCCGCGATGCCGATCGCCGACAGCAGACCGCCGATCGTTGTCGGGATGAGACACACGAGCAAAGCGATCAGCACCGGAACCTGCAAATCAATGCCCAAATAAGCGGCGATCGGCTTGAGAGTAACGACAACGATCAGGAAGATGATCGTCAGGCTGATCAGCAGCGTGCTCAGCGCCAGTTCGTTCGGCGTTTTCTGCCGCTTGGCGCCCTCGACGAGAGAGATCATCCGGTCGATGAACGATTCGCCCGGGTCGCTCGTGATTCTCACCGTAATCTTGTCGCTGACGACCCTGGTGCCCCCGGTTACCGAGCTGAAGTCTCCGCCTGCCTCTTTAATGACGGGGGCGGACTCCCCTGTAATGGCCGATTCGTCGACCGAGGCCAAGCCCTCTATCACCTCGCCGTCGCCGGGAATCGATTCGCCTTGGGAGACGACGACTACGTCGCCCTTGCGCAGCTCCGTGGACGGAACGACTCGCACCGCCCCTCCGACAAGTTTGTTGGCTTGAATCTCTTTTTTCGTATTTTTCAAGGACGCCGCCTGGGCTTTGCCTCTTCCTTCCGCCAACGCTTCGGCGAAATTCGCGAACAGCAAGGTAAAGAGCAGAATGAAGAATACGGTCAGATTAAACCCGGTATCCCCCTCCGTTCCGACAAGTCCGGGAAATAACGACAGCAGCAGCACGATGGCCGTTCCGATCTCCACAACAAACATAACGGGATTGCGAATCATGACGGCCGGATTCAATTTCAATAGACTTTCCTTTAATGCGCGCCCTACGATCGAGGACGTGAGCATCGATTTACGTTTCACGTTCATGATAAGTTCACCTCGTCCTTAACCCAGCTTCAAATGCTCGGCGATCGGCCCCAGCACGACGGCCGGCAAAAACGTCAGCGCGCCAATGATCAATACCGTGCCGATTAATATGCCGTAGAACAGCTTATTGTCCGTGCGGAAGGTGCCGATCGTCTCGGGCACCCACGGCTTTCGGACAAGCGACCCGGCCACCGCCAACATAGCAATCATCGAGACGTAGCGGCCCAGCAGCATCACGAGCCCTGTCGTCATATTCCAGAAAGGCGTATTGTCCGCCAGCCCCTCGAAGCCCGAGCCGTTATTGGCCGCGGAAGACGCGTATTCGTACAGTACCTGCGTAATGCCGTGCGATCCGGGATTTGTAATCGCCCCGCTGCCCGCATCCGTCAGAAAGGCGATCGCCGTTGGCGCCAGAATAATGAAGGGATGCGCCAGAATGGCTACGGCGATCAGCTTCATCTCGCGCGGCTCGATTTTACGGCCCAAGAACTCCGGAGTTCTGCCGACCATTAAGCCGCACAGAAACACGCCGAGCATGGCGTACATCAGCATGTTGATCAAACCGACGCCCTTGCCTCCGAACACGACGTTCAGCATCATCTGACCGAGCGTGCCCAAACCTCCGAGCGGCGTTAGCGTATCGTGCATATTGTTGACCGTCCCCGTCGTCGCCGCGGTCGTAACAGCCGAGAACAAAGCGGACTGGGCGATGCCGAAACGGACCTCTTTGCCTTCCATGCTGCCCTGCGACGCGTCGATTCCCATAGCGGCTATCGCGGGGTTGCCGCGAAGCTCCGAGAAATAAATCAGCGACAGGAAAGCGACGAACAAGGTCATCATCGCGCCGAAAACGACCCAGCCTTGTTTGCGATTGCGGGCGAAACGGCCGAATACGTAAGGAAGCGAAGCCGGCAGCGCCCACATGGACAACATCTCGACCACGTTCGTGAGCGGATTCGGATTCTCGAACGGGTGCGCCGAGTTGGCGCCGAAGAAGCCTCCGCCATTCGTTCCGAGATGCTTGATGGACTCGAGGGCCGCAACCGGGCCCATCGCAATGCTCTGCGTAGATCCTTCGAGCGTCTGGACGATTAACGTCGGGTTCAGCGTAAGCGGAACTTGCAAAGCGACAAGCAGCAGCGTAACGAGGATTGCCGCAGGCAAGAACACGCGAGTATGGGCTTTGACGAAATCCTCAAAGAAATTTCCCAGCGTCTTCCCCTTGCTCGTAATCCCTCTGATAAAGGCAATCGCCACAGAAAAGCCCGTAGCGGCCGAAGTAAACATCATCATCGTCATAACGGCCATTTGCGAGAAATAGGAAACCCCCGATTCGCCGCTGTAATGCTGAAGATTGGTGTTGGTCATAAAGCTGATCGCAGTATTCAGGGAAAGCGTCTCTTCCATGCCGCCGATTCCGCTCGGGTTAAACGGCAAGTATTTTTGCAGCCTCAAAATAACGTAACCGACCGCCGTCAGCACGATATTCGTCAGCAAAAAGCCAAGCGCGTATTGCTTCCAAGTCATTCCGCCGCGGTTCTTCAGCCCGATCAGCCGGAAAATAAGTTTCTCGAACGGCCCGAATATCCGGTCCTGCCCGTTCTTTTCGTTCGAGAACACATGATACACGTAGGTCCCAATCGGTTTAACCAGCAGCGCTAGCAGTGCTAGGACAAGCAAAATTTGCACAATTCCCATCGGCCTTCCTCCTCTATCCGAAAACCACGTTTTTCGTCAAAATTTCTCCGGGTGAATCAATGCGTAGACGAGGTAGATAAAAACACAAACGGCCGCAATCGATACGACGATCATTTTCGTTCGCCCCCCGCCTCTTCGACGACCCGGTCGCACCAGATCGTAAAACCGTAAAACAATGCGAACGTTCCCGCCAATATAAACGCCATGTACACATCAAGCATAGGCGTAGCCTCCTTACATACTCGGTCTCGAATCAAGGGCGATCAGAAACGCATACACGCCAAGCGAAAATAAGCACAACAAAAAGACCGCAGAGGATTAACCCTGCGGCCTACGCTCACAAGTTCATCATCCTCTCCCCATCGGACACGACCATACGACATAATCGTCGGTCGCCCGTCAACGCTTACGAGGTTAGCTGTCGGATTCGGGCGGTGAGAGTCGCCCTACCCGAGCAGGCCGCATCCTAGGTGCAGTCGGCTCGGGATTCACCCCGGACGGCGAGACGATCGGCTCTCACACCGATCGTCCCTCCGTCAATTGGTTCCCCCGCTTTCCGGGTCATGCCCGGAAACTCAGCGATTCGAATGGAACGATATTAAAATCATGAATCGAATATTACGCCTGCCCCCAAACTTTGTAAAGCGATCCTGACGGCTTCCAAAAGCCGTTTGGCGCCGCCGCGGGAATTCGTACCGCTTACAATCGCCCCGAGCTTGACGAAGCTCCTCGCAGCTCTCTAATTCTCGTCTTCTCGCAAACTCCGCATCGTCGGATCTTCCGATCTCTCCTTTGTTGTCGCTCTTCAGTGGATTCCTGCTCGCGCAGATGATATGATACGAAAGGATATAATGGACAAGGGGGACTCGAGCTTGAAATCAGGAAGTCATCGATTGTCTGTATCTCTACTTGCGGTATTCGCGCTTCTGTTGATCGCAACGGGATGCGGAGGCAAACAAAAGGAGGATTCTACAATGGGCGGATCAAACAATCCGATCGTTACGATCGAGATGGACAGCGGCAAAACGATTAAAGTCGAGCTCTATCCGGAAATTGCGCCGAACACGGTTAACAACTTTGTTTCCCTCGTAAGCAAAGGCTTCTACGACGGAACGATCTTTCATCGCGTTATTCCCGGATTCATGATTCAGGGCGGAGACCCGGACGGAACCGGCATGGGCGGTCCCGGATATTCGATCGAAGGCGAGTTCTCGCAAAACGGCATCAAGAACGACTTGAAGCATACGACTGGCGTTCTTTCCATGGCTCGCTCGGGCAATCCGAACAGCGCAGGCTCCCAGTTTTTCCTTATGGTCGCCGACGCTCCGCACTTGGACGGCGCATACGCAGCCTTCGGCAAAGTCATCGAAGGCATTGAGGTCGCACAGGAGATCGTCAACACGCCGCGCGGCGCCAACGATCGTCCGAAAACCGATCAGGTGATGAAGAAGGTTACGGTGGACACTCGCGGCGCCGCAATCCCTGAACCTGAAATCATCAAGTAAGAATAAGGAGTATATACCTCCCTCCGATGCTATACGCTCCTGAAACCTGAATGGGTAAACCCGTTACAAGGTAGTTTCAGGAGCGTATGAGGCAGTCTACGGGAGGTATATACTCCTTGCTTTTTGTTTATCGATCATCTTAATCAGTCCTGCTTAGGGGACAACCCCTTTTTTCTTGGATATGCCTTAATCCATGCCGCCTCGAATCACTTCATCCCGCACGTGCCACTTGGAATTCCGAAGCGTCTGTCTCGCCCCTTGAATATCCCCTTCCTTCAGCCGCTCGTAAAGCTCCGTATAGACGACTCTTCCCGTGAACGGCCGATTCGGCCTCTTATAGGAACGATGAACGACGACGAAAAATAAAATTTTGTCCTTGTAAGCGTCGAAGGTTTGAAGAATATGACGATTATGAATCGTCTCCAGCAGCGTCCGCATAAACAGCAGGCCGTTCTCGTAATAATCACGATATTTTTTAAGGTCGCTGGCTTCGATCAACGCATCCAGATGCGTTTTCATTTTCGGCAGGTTAATCTCGCCGCTATACTGCTCCACGACGTCTAGCGTATACAGATACAGCGCGGTCAGCAGATCGAAAATATCGAACAGTTCCTGAACCTCGATCGCGTTCACGCGAATGCCGCGCTTGGACAATGTCTGCACGAAGCCTTCCTTCTCCAGCAGCCGGATCGCATCGCGGATCGGCGTACGGCTCATATTCAATTGCGCCGCCAGCTCGCTCTCGGATAGCAGCATTCCCGGAGCGTAATCCGCGTTCAGCAGATTGTGACGTATTTGTTCATAAGCGATTTCAACTAGCGGAGAACCGGACATGCGAGAGCTCCTTTTATCGTTATCCTATTAATTATACCGATCAATGTTATCGGAGGATTAACTCGGCGGCGTTTTGCAGTTATCTACTGGAAAAAAAGACTGCCCCTAGCAATCGTCCCATCCGCCCAGCCGGCGGTGAGAGTTTGCTTAGGAGCAGCCTATTCGAAGACCTATATTACGGCAGTCGGTCCGTTATTCAAACGCGGAATAAGGAATTTCGAACTCCGGCATTCCCGCCGCGTAAGGCGTATATTCGTACTGACCGAAATAGACGACGATGCCGTTATGCTTGAGGAAGAAATCGCGATCCGGCTCGATCGTCTTGAACGGAGCCAACAATTGAAGGCCGCGCGCTTGAATCTGTTTTTGGATGTGAGAATTAATGATCGACACGTATTTGGCCTTGCCTCCGGTCACGTCCGCAAGGGAGAGCAGCTTGCCCGTCTTCAAATCGAACGTGTAGGTAACGCGGGCCGTCGACCCGTGAGCGCCCCCGGTAAAGATATAATAATCGACGTACAGGCTCAGCTTGTCTTGCTCGTTGTAGGAAACCGTGTAGGTTCCATCGAAGGTAACCTCGTAAGAGCCGTCGTCTCCTTCAAGCGCATTGGCGAGCGATTCCTTGGCCAGCTCGACGTTCAGCTCGGCGTCCTTCTTCAGCAGTTCGTTGATTTTCTTCTGGGCGTCTTCGTTGGCATAGCCGGCGATTTGCGGATAATGCACCAGGATCGATTGGCGCTTTTTATCCTCCTTGATCGCCTGCGTCTCGATAGTCAGCGAATTTTCCCGGATCTCCTCGATTCCGATTCCTTTGGTCGCGGGGTCGTAGGCAACGCCGTAGCCCATTCGCTCAAGCAGAAATCTGAACGGAACGTAGCTCGTGCCGCTCTGGACGATAGCCGGAAGGCCGTAAATTTGCTGATCGTTCAACACTGCGCTGCCGTCGCCCAGATTCAGCACAAGCTCCCGGTCGCGGCCGGTTACGGTGATCGTATTGCTTGTCTTGTTCCATTTCGTCGTCAAGCCGATCTGATTGTTAAGGCTGCGCAAGGCGACATAGGTCGTGCCTTCCGAATTAATCGCAGGCAAGGTAACCGCCGTGCCGTTCACGTCGATCGCTTGCTCGATGATCTTGTAACGGCTTGCCGCCGCATTGGCCGCATCCCCGGACGGGAGCAAAGGGGCGATCGCAATTGCCGCCGCAACGGCCCAGGTCATTGTTTTTCTCGACACTCTCAATATAGAAATAGGCTGCATCGAAATACTTCCTCTCTAAGAATTAAGTTTTCCCTCTTGTTATAGACGCAATTCCTGTCGAAAGGGTTCGGTCTTTCCCGAAAATAAATGCGCGCTGTTGATAACCCGCTCTAGTATCTTATATGATAGGGGAATCTAAGCTTACTAATGTTGGGAGGTGCTGCTCCATGCCCGAGAGCGGAAAAGAACGAGCGAAACGCAATAAAACGATTGCGCTCAGCGAAGCCGAGAGAACGGAATATCGCGCACGGCTGATCTCGTTGGCGGCGCCGATGGAGGCGGAGCAGCTGCTGAACCGCACGGTCTGCCAAAATCTGTTCGAGGCGATCGATTATTTGCCGGACGAGTTCGTAGATTTGCTGTTCATCGATCCTCCGTACAATCTGACGAAAAATTTTAACGGCCAAACCTTTAACCGTATGAATCATCGGGAGTACGCGGAATGGCTGGACGGCTGGTTCGGCAAGCTTATGCGCATTCTGAAGCCCGGCGCGACCGTCTACATATGCGGGGATTGGCGATCCAGCCATTCAATCTTCGAGATCGCTTCCAGCTATCTTAACGTCATTAACCGGATTACGTGGGAACGGGAAAAAGGGCGGGGAGCGCTCTCGAACTGGAAGAACGCCTCGGAGGATATTTGGCACTGCACGAAATCGACCGACTACAAGTTCTATGTCGATCGCGTCAAGCTGAAGCGGCGGGTCATCGCCCCTTATCGGACGGCTCATGGCGTGCCGAAGGACTGGGCGGAAGGCGAGGACGGCAAGTACCGCCTTACGCATCCTTCCAATCTGTGGACCGATCTGACGGTGCCCTTCTGGTCCATGGCCGAAAACACGGATCATCCGACACAGAAGCCGGAGAAGCTGCTGGCCAAAATCATTCTAGCCAGCTCGGACGAGCGCGACGTCGTTTTCGATCCTTTCGGTGGAGCGGGCACGACGGCCGTCGTCGCCAAAAAGCTGAACCGGCAGTTCGTCACCGTCGAGATCGACGAGTCTTACTGCTGCTTGACGGAGAAGAGACTGCGACTGGCCGAGCAAGACGACTCTATTCAAGGGTACTCGGACGGCGTATTCTGGGAACGGAATACGCTTCCGCGCAGCGGGCAGCCTCGGCTTTAAAGAAAACGACGGACGTTCTGTCACCAGAGCTGGCTCCGTCAATGCTACGATTGGAGGGATTTCCCATGATTAGAGTCAAAGAATTTGTGGATAGCGACAGCTCCCTGGCCGAGAAAAGAGTGAACGAATTTCTCGCCGAGCTGAAGGACGAGCAAGTGATCAACATCTGCTACAGCTCGATCAGCAAACCGAGCTTGAACAATATCAGCGAGCAGCGCAGCGCGATCTTGGTCGTCTACAGAACGGATTCCGCTCCATCCCCATCCGCCAAACGATAGCGCGGATATCGGCAGTCGCACGGAATTCGGCTCCTAGCGGCAAATCCCCCTTGAGCGAACCGTCGGCGGCGCCGCGGTCATAGCGAGGGGGATTTGTTTTGCGTCTCTGCGATTGGCTATTTACGTTCGCCCACGTAAGATCGGAGCTTTCGTTGCCGCTTTACTCAATGCCTTCAACGCTATACCCCCGAATGCGAATGATGAATTGCCTATTCTTATTTCCGGCCGTAATCCGCTTTGATCTCGCCCCATTGCTTCGTCTGCCATTTGAGCACCTTGTTGGGGTAGCTGTTCGTCTTCAGCCATCGGACCGCGCGGTCGATCAGATCCCAAATTTCCCGTGTCGTCTCGTCCCTCGGGAGCGTAGTGGAGACTTCCTTCTGCTTGACCCATTTCATCGCGTTGACGGAGTCGCTGTAGACCGTTTTGCCGCTGCCGATTTTCTTCAAATAGGCCAGCGCATGCACGATCGCGAGGAACTCTCCGAGATTGTTCGTTCCTTTGGCGATCGGACCTACCGCGAACAGCACCTCCCCCGTCTTCGTGTCCACGCCTTTGTATTCCACCGGTCCCGGATTGCCTCTTGTGCCCACGTCGACGGAGATGCTGTCGTAGTCGACCTCCCCCAGGCTCTCTCCTGCCCCGGCTTTGGCGGAGCCGGTCTTTTTGCCGCTGCCCCAATGCTTCTTCCAGCCTTCCCGGTACGCTTGATCCGCGGTCGCCTTGGATTCGTAGGACTTGTATTTCGCCTCGTCGAACTGGTTGATTTGCTTTTGGCACTCCGCCCAGCTATCGTACACCCCGGGCTTGCGTCCGACCCATACGACGTAATGCTTCGTTTTCGTTTTCGACATCTTTCGTTACTCTCCCGTTCCGTCAGCCGTTTAACAAACGGTCGTAATGATCGTATTGCCGTTCGTAATAATGATCGTATGCTCAAACTGCGCGACGCGGCTGCGATCGGGCACTTTAAGCGTCCAGCCGTCCGCCTGCTGGTCGACGTAGGTCGCCCCCGTCGAGACGAACGGCTCTATCGTAATGACCTGGCCCGCCTTCAGCACTCTTCGGTCGCGCGGCTCGGAATAGGGCAAAATCTCGAAGGGCTCCTCATGCAAGCTTCTGCCTACGCCGTGGCTGCACAAATTTTCGATAATGCGGTAGCCTCCCCGCTTCGCTTCCTCCTGCATCGTTTTGCCGATCTGGTTCAGCTTGACGCCGCCCTTCAAACCGGAGATTACCTTCATCATCGTCGCGTACGTATGCCGGCACAGACGATCCACTTCGGTCTCGACGGGAGCCACCTGAAACGATTGGCCGGCATCGGCGTAATAGCCTTCCAGCTCTGCAGATACGTCGACGTTCACCAGGTCGCCGGCTTGAATGATCCGGTCACCGGGAATGCCGTGAGCAACCTCTTCGTTAATGCTGATGCACGTATAGCCGGGGAATTGCACGTCCTTCATCGGAGCGGACGCCGCTCCGTGCGAAAGCAGTACGTCCCGGCCGATCAAGTCGAGTTGCCTCGTCGTCATTCCGGGCTGCGTCCGCTTTTTCATTTCCTCAATCGTTAGGGCCACGATTTTGCCGATTTTCTTCAATTGGTCGATATCTTGAGGGGATTGCGCGATCATAGGCCGCTCCTTCCTGTGAAGAGAAGTCCCGTTGCATTCCGAAAGGGATCTAATCGTTACAGTATCTCAGTTCATTTAATATATCTTAACCTTACAGCTTTTGACTCTTTTGCTCAACTGCGCGAACCATAAAGAGGTAACAAGCGACTGCGCCGACGTTCGCCGCGGCGATCAGCAGACCCATAGGCAGCGCGTTCGCGCTTCCCGCTACGCCGACCAGCGGCGCCAGCGCCGCGCCGAACAGAAACGCCAGCAATCCGAGCAGCGCCGAAGCGCTTCCGGCCGCATGCCCATGCTTGCTCATCGCCAGCGTAAAACCGGCCGAGCCGACGAGACCGACGCTGGAGACGACGAAGAAGAGCGGCACGAGCAGCGCGATTAGACCTCCGCCCGCAAGGATGACGGCCAATAGCGCCAAGCCCCCGAGCATGGCGAGCAGCAGACCGGTCACAAACAGCTTCTTCTCCCCTATTCTTCCCGCCAATCTCCCCGCCGTTTGTCCCGCAATGATTATTCCTACGCCGTTAATGGCGAAAAACAAGCTGAACAGCTGCGGAGATACACCGTAAATGTTCTGCAGCACGAACGGCGAGCCCGAGATATAAGCGAACATGGCCGCCGTCACCAGCGCCTGCGACAACGCATACCCCATAAACAGCCGATCTCCGAGCAGGGTGCGGAACGTCGAGAATGTCGTCTTCAGCCCGCCCGTCATCCTTTTTTCCGTCGGCAACGTCTCGCGCAAGCCGAAAAAGACGGCGAGCAGCGTGACGACTCCCCAAGCGGCGAGGACGATGAATAGTCCTTCCCATGACGTAAACTTCAGCAGCTGCCCGCCGACGACCGGCGACAAGATCGGCGCTGCGCCGTTAACCAGCATGAGCATCGCATAAAATTTCGTCAGCTCGGAGCCGGAATACAGATCCCGGACAATCGCCCGGGAAATGACGATGCCCGCCGATCCTGCCAAGCCTTGCACAAACCGGAGCGCGATCAGTACGCCAATCGACGGACTGAAGGCGCACAGCAACGAAGCGACGGCGTAGACCGCCACTCCGATCAGCAGCGGTCCTCTACGGCCGCGAAAGTCGCTGAGCGCGCCGGCGAACAGTTGGCCTACCGACAGTCCGATCATACAAGCGGTCAAGCTGAGCTGCGCGTAGGACGAACTCGTGTGCAGATTTTCCGCCAATCCCGGCAGCGCCGGCAAGTACAAATCAAGAGATAAAGGCCCGAAGGCCGACAACGATCCGAGCAGCGCCACATACCAGAGCCGTCCGGCGCTGCCGCGCTCTCCCGTCCCAGCCGCAAGTCTGTCTTGATATCTGTTCAAAATAACGATCTCCTTGTCTATTTTGCATCCTCCTATCATAGTACGAGCGATTTTGAAACTTCAAGCTTTATTCCCATCGTCGCGTCGCTGAGCTATAATACAGATGTTCCCACTGGCTCGTCCTTATAAGAATTCATAGACAGGAGACCAAGCATGGACATTATTCCGATTGCTACGCATTTGATCGATGAAGATAAAGAGCAGCCCCGCTACCAGTTCGACGACGAAGCTCTGCAGGAGCTAATGAACAGCATTGGAGAGCTGGGGCTGCTATCGCCCATTAAAGTCCGCAAAACCCTGGACGGGCGCTACAAAATCATTTACGGCAACCGGCGTTACAAAGCTTGCACCGCGCTGAGCCTGCCGACGATTCCTTGCATCGTATCCGAAGCGACGGACGAGATGGAAATCTATCTGGAGCAGATCGCGGAAAACTTGACTCGGCAAGGCTTCTCTCCGATCGAGGAAGCCGAAGCTTTCAATAAGCTGCTGACCGATCCGAAGTTCAGCAGCTCGGTCAAGTATTTGTCCAGCAAGCTGGGCAAGCCGGAAAACTATATTAAGAACAAGCTGGAGCTGTTGAAGTTCAGCCCCGCCGTCCGCCAACTGATCTCCGCCGGCACCGAGATTAAGAAGGGACGGCTGACCGAGGATCAAGTGATAGCGCTCAAAGACTTGCCAATGGAATATCGCGATTCTCTGGCGCTTATCATGGCCGAAGACGAGATGCCCGTCACCGATGTGAAGCGGATCGCGCGCTTGTTCAAGGATAAGGAAATTTCCGACGCGACAAAGGGCAAGCTGCTGTTTAAGACGGGATACCAGCTGCTCGAAACCTGGTCGACGTACGAGCACAACCGCAAAGAAAGAGCCAAAAGCGCGATGCCCAAGGAGGAGCCTTACATAGCGCCTCCGGAAAATTCGGTAGCGGAGAATGGCACTCAGGCGCCGGTTCCACCCGCGGCGGAGGAAAGATCGGCCGTCGATCTGCCGAGAGCAAGGGCAAGAGTAACTTCCGAAACCGTTCAGCTCGCCATGCCCATGCTCTCCGGCCTGGCGGAAGAGACGCCTGAATCGGATGAAGACGAGGAGCCTACGTCCGGCAGCTTCGTCGAGGACATGCTGAACCTGCTGCTTGCCACCTTGCCTCCTCCCGGCCCGCTGTCTCCGTCCGACCTGCCGGAGCTGGAAGGCATCGAGCTGCAGCAATTCTCCCGGGACGTGGATACGCTGATCGCCGATCTGGAGAAGCATCTCGCGGAATGGCGCTCGGTAAAGGATATGCTGACCGTCAGAAAATAAAAGAAAAACCCCTTTTCGGGGTTATAGAAATTTGAAAATGAACTGAGGCGAACGGATTCAGCTCCGAAGCTGTCTCAAACCAATGCCATCTCCGTTCGTATCTTGAAAGCTCCGAGGGTATACCTGATAGACGACCGTCGACTTCCACCATTTTTCGCGCATGATTTTTGCTCCTTAATGATGATATTGCGGTAAATTATTCACTGCTCTTTGCCAGACTACCTGCCGCGATCCGTCCGTAGGAGATCGTCGCTCCTTTTGTCGGGGCGGCCCATTTTACCGCGCCGTCGCAACCTCAAGCGAATCCACCGTCCGCAAATAGCCTGCAATCGCGCCGTGAATGCCTTCCGGATAAATTTCCGCCACGTGCGGGTTTGTTTTTTCGTGCCGGTATTCATTCCACACGGTAACTTTAATCGTCGTCATTGGTTTGAAGCCTCCTATTCGCAATAAGCGGGCCGACCGATGGCCCACCCGCTCCTGACGTGTCTATTCTGATAACGGGTCTGACGAATTCGACAACGATACGGTGCGCCGTTGCTCGCTCGAACGAATGACGGCGTCCAGCACCTCCTGGTTGCGATAACCATCCATGAAACCCGGCAGGCCATCCGGCGCTTCGCCGTCCAGCAGCAACAGAAAGTCGCCGTACTGCGTCGCCTTGCAATGCGCCGGCACATCGACGACTGCCCGTGCCAGTCGGCCCGGCGCCTCCTCGCGGGTCCAGACGACCCGCTCGGGTTCCAGCGTCGACGCATGCAGCGTACCGAAATCGCCGTAGATCGTCACCTCGTGCTGATTATCCGAGCCGACCGCATTGCGAGAGGATTGAAAGACACCGGCCTCGCCTCCCGCCATCAGCCCTTGGAAGCTGACAAAGTCGTCGATCTCGATCTTGACCATCCGGCCTGTGGCGGGATCGCGCCGCTCGGGAACGAGAGTGCGCAGTTGCGCCGACAGCTCCTTGAATTCGCCGAACAGAAACCGCGCCATATCGATCATATGCGAGCCCAGATCGCCGAGTGTGCCCGTTCCCGTAATCTCCGGGTTGAACCGCCAAATGTAAGGCGTGTCGTTCAGAACCGAGCCCCAGCCTTGCAAGTACTGGACGGAGAAGCTGCGCACCGCGCCCAGCTTCCCTTCCCGAACCAGTTCCCGCGCATAGCGGAAGGCCGGCGTGTAGCGATAACTGAATCCGACCATCCCGCGTATCGGCTGCGCTTCGTACTGCTCAAGCAGAGCATCTGCCTCCTGTAAAATACGGGTAAACGGCTTTTCGGCGAGAAACGGCTTGCCTGCCTCCAGACAGGCGCGAATGATCGCTGCATGAATATGGTTCGGCGTCACGGAAACAATGGCATCGACGTCCGGGTCTGCGATCAGTTGTACAAAATCGGTATATCTTTTACCGGGCGCAATGCCGAGCGCATCGCCTTTTTCCGCCAGCGCCTGTTCATTCACATCGCTGACCGCAACAACCTCGTAACGGCCTTCCTCTGCCATCCAGCGAAGATGCGAATGCGCCATTCCGCCAAGACCGATCAATCCGATTCGATAGGTTTGCATCGTATCGTCTTCACTCCCTATTACTCTGTTTCTGTTAAGCAGGTTTTATTTCACGTTCTGGTAGCGATCGTACGCATCGCTGTAGATCTGAATCAGCTTCTGCAACCCCATGTCATTGAGCTGCTTAACGTAGGAGTCCCATTCCTCGTCGATACCGCCCTGCGTGATCCACTTTGCGCGAGTGCTCTTGATATAGCTTTCGATATCCGTCGTCAGCGTAGGCATCTCCTCATACTCCTCGACCGTGTACATCACGTCCGGGAACGGCTGCGTCACATAATCTTTGCCCAGGTTGTCAAGCTGCAGCTTCAGACCGTCGCCGGTAGCGGGATCCAGCTTGATTTTCTTTTCGAATTCGGGGCTTACGTACTTCGGACCGAAGTCCCGCAGAGAGCTGTCCCAATACCAAGCGTCGGCGCTTGTGCCTTCCGGCGGGTCCATCAACGAATAAGTGCCGTCATCGTTTTTGCTGATCGAAGTGCCGATGGCGCCCCAGAAGTTCTGAATGCTCGCTTCTCCGGTATAGAACTGGTCGGCCCAGCGTGCAGCTATCTCCGGATATTTACAAGCGGTCGTGATCAGCAGTTCGTTGCGGCGGAAGCTCAAGCCGTTCGGATCGCCGACCTGATATTTCTTCCCGTCCGGGCCGCTTATCGGTGCGATCGTCACATATTGCTTGCTCCAAGGGCCGAATACGGCATCCGGCGTCCACTGGTAGGAGAAGCCGACCAGCGCTGCGTCCGGATTTTGCCTTTTGGCCGTCAGCATCGTATTGTCCTGCGTAAACGTCTCCTTATCGATCAAGCCTTCCGAGTACAGCTTGTTCACCCAGGCGATGCCCGCCTTGTAGGCGTCCGAGGTCGGGATATATTCGAGCTTGCCGTCCTTGAGCATCATATGGTTGTTGCGAATATCGGTAATACCAAACGGTGCAAACAGATTCATATCGACATCCTTGGTATCGCTATACGGTATCTCGTCCAATACGCCGTTGTCATTGGGATCCTGTTCCTTGAACGCCTTGAGCACCTTGTACAGATCGTCGAGTGTCTCCGGCTCCTTCAGGCCCAGCTTATCCAGCCAGGCCTTATTGATTACCGGTTGTATGGAGGAATACGGGCGCGACGGCAGTCTGGCCGGCAGCGAGTAGACTTTGCCATCCGGGAACGTACTCAGCTTTTTCAGATCCGGCATTTCAGCCATCGCCGCTTTGAGATTCGGCATATACTGATCGATATAATCGTCGAGCGGGCGGAACAGACTAAGATTATTCATGATATCGGCATCGCCGAACGCCATGTCGCCGACGATGATATCCGGCATTTTTCCGCTCGCGAGCATGACGGATTTTTGCGTTTCCCAGTCGGTGTTAGAGATGACCTGCCAGTTGATCTTAACGTTCGAGTTTTTTTCCAGCTCCTGCAGCCACGCGTTTTTCGCGAAGGAATCGCCCATGTTGCCCCAGCGGATCGTCAGTGCATTCAGCGTTACGGTCTTATCGACGATCGGCAGGCCTTCTGGATGGAAGTTGTCGTTCGAAGCGCTGGCCGAGCTTTTCCCTGCATCGTTGGATGCTGTATTTTTCTCACCGCTATCGCTGCTGCAACCTGTTAGCACAGCCGTCCCCAATACGGAGACCAGAACCAAGCCGGACATCCATTTTTTCACCACTGTATAACTCCCCTTTGTACAAAATGAATTGCGTCTTCACAACAGGAATGACGTCACATAGCCTTGCCTTCCCCGCCGCTGCTTCGTCAGCTCTTCACGGCGCCAATCATCACCCCCTTATTGAAGTGCTTCTGCACGAACGGGTACAGGCACATGATCGGCAGCGTAGCGACGATGATGACCGAATAGCGAAGCAGATTGGCCAGCCGCAGCGCGATCTGGGCCGCCTCGCCCGTTCCGAGCGCATTCTGCATCTGATTCGTCACCAGAATATCCCGCAGGACCAGTTGGAGCGGATACAGATCGGGGGTCTGCAAATAAATCAGACCGTTAAAATATGAGTTCCATTGTCCGACCGCAAACCATAGCGCCAGCACGGAGATGATTGCCTTGGAAAGAGGCAGCACCATCTGAAAATAGAATCGTAAGTTCCCGCAGCCGTCAACCTGGGCAGCCTCCCACAAATCCTGCGGAATCCCTGTCTGGAAAAACGTCCGCGCCACAATGATATCGAAAACGGCAACAGAAAACGGCAGCACCATGACCCACACCGTATCGTACAGATGAAAATCGCGGATTGTCAGAAACGTAGGCACTAGCCCGCCGTTAAAGAACATCGTGAAAATAAAGAACAAGGATAAAAACTTGCGGCCGACTAGGTC
>PJUD01000536.1_pt1 | contig 17943 bp, 21 predicted proteins | sample 1512341 | NCBI WGS metagenome assembly PJUD01 (sample SAMN08177675, study PRJNA422409) | Feces metagenome, whole genome shotgun sequencing project. | isolation source: Chicken feces (3) enriched on wood chips: beechwood xylan treatment | host: Gallus gallus | place: USA: Madison | collected 2015-01-15 | reverse complement strand
CCGTTAGCAGCTTTGCCATGCCACCAGATATCGAAAAGTTCCTTTTCAAAATTAGAATCTAAAAATCCAGCCATTGAGCCAGCAATATTTATATCTGTCTCATCAGAAAGCTGGCCTAAAAGACAAGACTGCTTAAAACGCTTTTAAATTGCGCTAAAAATTTAGTGACAGCAACTAAATCATCAATCGATTTGTTGCGATCAATTTCAAAATTATAATTATTCGAATCTCTTAGCACACTGTGAACGTTAATATTTAGTTAAGAAGCTAGCCGGCCCTCTAAAAGATATGTTAAAATGACTCTATTGTTGTCTCCATAGTGCTCATTTAAAAATTGAAATTGTTCCAATTCTGTGTTATATCCTCCGAACTGACCTGTCTGATAATTTAATGATTGAAGTGACTGTGTATCCTTAAAAGATACAATGTAGTAGATTCCATCACCATTTACAGAATTAGCGGGGTTGTTTTCTAAATAACTACCACCTTGGCTTGTGTTATTCGGATTATAAAGAGTAGTTCCTCCTCCAGAAGTATTAAACTTACTCATGAAAAAACTTTCAAGATTGAGACCAGATCCATCCTGATTATTTTGAATATATTGGTATATTTCTTTTTGTATTAGAGACATACCTTGCGTAGGGTCTTAAGCGGTATAACCACTATATCCTTGTTGTGGATTTTGGCCATTATAGTTGTATGACCCACTCCCAGAACCATTATAATTGATTGGCTGATTGCCTTCATTAGTTCCGCTTCCTGGAAAACCACTATTGGAATCGCCATTTCCTCCAAAGCCATATCCGCTATAACTATTATGATGGCCATTAGAATAAACATCAACGGTAGGGATAACTATATGCCGTGCAGAATTGCTCATGGACGAATCCATTGGAGTAAATGTTCTTGTATTAAAATCATATCTTCCACTCGGGATATCGGTCAGGTCGCCATTGGCTAATTTATTCCAGATATCGTTAAATGATCCACCTCCTCCACCCGTTCCTCCCAGTGTATTGTGCAACTCGATCTCTCGCAATAGATTTAGCTCAGAAGACAGTACATCGAGCGTATATTTATTTATTTTCATAAAAATAGGACTATGGATTTAATAATTTTTACTAATTGGCTTTAAATTCAATAATTTTCATAAAACCCAAAAGAAATAAAATAACGCAATCGATTGTTCTATTTTTAATTCGTTAATAAAAAGCACTCCCGTAATAAATAAATTTAGACATGTGTTAACTTTCAAAAACTGCAATTCAAAGTTGGTGTAATTGAACACTACAGACCTCTTTTCAAAAAACTAGATAATTCACAATGAATTATCTACTTTTAAACAGAAGGAAAACGAATAAAAAGTTCATTTCAGCTTTATAACGAAAATACAATATTAACCTACATCCATGGCAAACGACACAAGTATTGAAAATACAACAACTCATTGATCTCGTAAATAATGATCCCAATGATCACCCGCTAAAAAAGATGGGATTGTTGTTTGCAACTGCTATGAACGACTGGCCGACGCAAGATCTAACCAACATCAATGAATTTGTACAAGAATTGCGCTATTATTTTGGCACACCACTTACCAAAGAGTCTATCCTAACTAAAACCACTAGTCTTTCTGATAAAGATGCGTGGCGGAAAGAATCTGCCTCTTCCCTATCAGAATTGCTTGATCTCGCTTAAACACAGTATCAAGAAAAAAATCTCGAATAACTCATTGAAGCGATGATCAAACTCTAACAAGAACCTCCAAAAATCGCTGATTCGATCAATCTTGTTGAAGAGTTTAGAGTATATGACGAAGAGTTGGATTTATTAGGCCGTGCTTCCGTGCGTAATGGTATATTTAATAATGATGTACGGCGGAATAGGTGGACTAACACGTAAATACAATGGATTAGAAAAATATCTAGAGAAGTCCGGCAATGCGACTGTAAAAAATACCGGCGTGACAGGGGCTTATTTTTGTGTTTGGTTGTTAGTTCAATACTTTTCACCGTAACGGATATATTGGTATTTAATAATATTGGTTCACTACAAGATAGCCAACTGACAAAGGTTCTATTAGGGATTTCCTTAATTCCACAATCTATTTTCACGCTAGCATTCGGTATACACTACGATAAATACCTTACTCAAATTATTTTACTTGAAATTGATTTAAAGACCCTTATGCCTTTAAATATAGTTGTAATTTTATGTTTTCATATAACTATTGTTCATCTAGCTTTTTTTCCTAGCGCTACGGGGTTTCCAGATGGGCTAGAATATTAAGGGCTTTGCCTGTAATGAAAAATTTGAGCGAAAGTTCACCCACTTCAGGTTTAAAGAACATCCTGGAGATCTATTCCGTGGTACATTGATTGTACCACTGCTCGATCCTTATAAAGACCATGAGAATTTTTGGATTTGGTTTCACCCTTGTTTTTAAACAAGTCAGGATGTAGCTGATTTAAATGATCTTTACAAGTATCTGGATGATGAATGGTTCGATGACGATGTAATGGAAACTGACGACTATAGGTATTATGGGTAATCTATCAGGATTGCTTCGAAAACTTTTATCATCTTATTTTGGAAGGAAAAATCGAATTACTAACAAGCCGCCTCAAAAAGATTTATGTAGGATAGCTCACCATTAAGATCGGACCGCCCCTGGGGACGAAAAGCAAAAGAGACTATCCTTTTGAGACAGCCTCATTTTTTCAGTTATTATCCTTCAATATTATCTTACTCCAATTTACTAATTATTCGGTCAGCCGCACTCTTTAGCGCTTGTGAAGCACGAGGATTTTCACGAATTAGCGTGGCAAATTCTACGCGTTGCTCATTACTAAGCTCGGAAATATCATCTGTATCAGGATTATCAATAACACGCTGGATTTCGGGATCAGATAGCGCCAATTGCATGAGCTCTGCTTCTAACATTTCTTCATTTGTAGCTACTCCCGATCTGAGCCCTAAAATCAAACGGATAAAAGGCAAAAAGACCGAATCTTTCTTTTCTTTTTTGTTTCTTAGAAATCCAACTTCTGGAACAGGAACTTTTAAGGCTTCCGAAGCCTGAAGTATACCATTCCCAAAGTAGTATTCATAGGACCCCTCAAATTTATCCATCTTTTTTAGTGCTGTCGAAAACAGCGCATTTCGGATAGCCTCCACGATCATATAGCGATCGGGAAGACTTTCCAACGCTTCATAATGTTTACAATAATATAGTGCAGCAGCAGATGCAATCTGCGGAGTCGCAGAAGAAGTACCGTTACCTCGGATACCGAAGAGATCTTTTTTCTTCCATATTGCCCACGGGACATTTGGTGTAAATGCTGCAATGGCGGTCCTCATGAGTGATTTAGGACCATGATTGCCTTCCATTAAAGAAAAACTTCCCTCTCCATCTGGCTTTGCGTAGGGAGAATAATCATAAGTAGCTCCACAGGCTGCTACAACGCGATTAAACCTCGCCGGAAAGACAAGCCGACGTGTAGGAAGTTTATTGTAATTATTTCCCGCTGCAGTAACAATGAATACACCTTGGTCATAGGCTTTATTCACAAGATCTGCCCATGCTTTGGATGCTAATCCACCCATGCTCATAGTCACAACATGAACTCTTGTTTCTTCTTTGCTATTTAATTCGTTGACAATATAATCGAGCGCTTTGACAAAACTTGAAGATTTAAAGAGCACGACAGATTTCGCGATCCTAATAGGTATAATTTCAATAGCTTCGCTGAGTCCAATATAGTCGTCAAACGTACTTATTCCGGCAATAGGCATTTTGCGCCCTGCCAAAATACTCAATGTACCTGTACCGTGACCTGGATTTTTCAACATGCCTTCTGTGAATCGATCTCTCGCATCGAAAAAATCTTCCCCATCAACAAAATTCCTACTTAATGATATATTGACAAGTTCTTTGGGAAAGGAATCGTGATCTTCATCGTAGCCCGTATCAAGATGAACTATTCTAATTTTTGCCTTCTTAGGCAACGAATACACCGCGTCTCTAGCAGCTTTTAGTTGGGAATAGTTTTCCGCCAAATGCCATACATTTTTTGATTCCTTTGGGAAAGGCCATTCGGCAATAAATTCATCATATTTTATTCCATCAATTTCATTTTCATTGGCCAACGATTCTGGTGGAATCTGTAAACTCACATTTATGTCAGGTTCAGCGAACGCTATATTATCATCCTTATCAAATAAAGCATGTGCCTGGTCCCACTCATTAGACTGGGGATCCTCGGAGTCCAAAAACTCTACAACTGTATCACTACCAGTGGCAATAGCCTTCACCCCATCGATGTTTCTCGTCCTCATAATTTCAGGAGAAACTTTAAATTGAACAATTAATTGATTGTGCATAATATGTGGATAATAGGTTAAAAATTATGAACTTTTACAACGGGCAAATGGATCGGCATAAAGTGTATAGGCCAGCCAAGTAGGGTTACCCTCTTCTTTAATAGCCAACCGCGCCTGACGAAATGCTTGACCAATAGTCATTCCGGTCGATAATAAACGATAAAATGAAATGGCAAATTTCATGGCACTTTCATCATGAATAGACCAATATGCACCAATAAATGCGCTAGCATTATTATCTATAAATTGCTTTGGCCAACCATTCAACCCTGTAAGCCCCATTCCGCCTTTCCCTGCTTGGCAAGCATTAAAAAAAACAATGGGATTAGATTTTCCTAGATTTTTCAATCCAGTAATATCATACGCACTAATGGGCTCGTTGCTCTCCAAAAGAATTGAATAATGATCAACATTTGTGGTATTAGCATCTGTCCCATGTCCTGAAAAATGCCAGGCACTAAATCCTCCTCTTTCGAAACTATCGACAACATCCCTATAATTAGCAGGTATTAAACTAAGTTTACCATCTCCTACGATTTTCTGAATTTCATTTTTTTCTTTTTCAACTAAAGCGAGTCCTGAATCAGAAGGAAAAATACCCGCCATATTTTCTAAGCTTAGCGATGAAGTAGTAAATGGTGTACTTTGAATCCAACGTGCAACATCATATTTTTCGCAGAGAAAAAAGCTCTCACTATTTTTCCCTTCTTGTTCAGAATACAGATAACACAGTTCCCATGGAATCCATGGTTCGTCAGAATTGATAACGACAGTACTTACCTCATCTTTGATCTCCCAAAATAAAGTTCTTAATGGTTCAGGAATTAACGATTTGTAAAGATTTGCTCCTTTTGCTTCCATTCTTTTAACTGCAGCAAGGCGCTGCTCTTTGGAGTCCAAAGGAATACGATCTATACCGTTAAAAAAATCCAAGAAATACGCCGCTGGATCGCTCTGCTGAAAATATGGTGTTTCAAAAGTTTTATAACATATATCCAATTCTTCCTTTGGCGAAAAGAGTAAATATTTTAATTTGAATCTACCGTTTTCGAAACACTCGTTTATGAATAATGTTAGATCTGGGCTTGTTAGAGCTGAAGGAGATATTTTTCCGGAAGAAACTTCGATATTAGAAACAATATCTGCATCCTCTTTGTCGATCAAAACCGTGTATACCTCACGAAAAATCGGCCGTCCGTCATGTAGTACCATCACACTAAATTTACCTTCGCCTATAGTCTTCGAAAGAAATTTAAAAATGAATGGTTTATTAATATTTTCGGAATTAACTTTTAAAGATTGAAAGCTTGTTCCTTCAATATCTAACCCAGATATTGCGTTCACAAAAATATCAATCACCCAATCGTCAGCTAACATTACGTCGCCTATACCTCCGGGTGTTTCAACCTGATCTAAAATAAAAGCTACATCAAAAACAGCACCTAATAATAGCTCACTTGGATATTCAATTTGAATGTCATAGGCTTTGGTCTCAGGTTTGCTTTCAAACGGTATGTTATCAGCATCAGTAATTTTCTCTCTTATTTGTGCAAAAATATTGTCTATTCTGGCGCTCCCACTTTTAAACCCACCACCGCCACCGAGACTATCAAAAGAAATATTATCTTCTGTATCATATTTTCCCAATATTGAATCTAACCCTAGGTACTCGTCCTTTCTATATTTCCGCCAAATATCTAAAATATGGTCTCGCTTCTGAAGATGATCATAATGAACGGGAACCCAGGTTTTGAGAAGAGATGTGATTTGTTCATCATTTAATCTCATAGCGTTATCTGGATTATTTTTATCCTCGTTGAAGAAATCTTTAAAAGATTGATCGGAAGGAATCCAAATTAACTCGAGCATTTCCCCCGCAGCGTAATCAAAAAATTCGTTGACAGTGGCGTTGATTTTATCGCTATCCCATATTGTAAACAGCTCTAAAATTTTCTCCGTATTGAAAAAAAATAGATGACCAAGCTCATATTCTATAAAAGGAATATTAGCACTATTCATCAACAATTCATAAAAAGAGTTCGCTGATTCAGCTTCGTCTACTGTATAAAATTTATGAACAGTAAAAAAATCTTTAAGTTGATCCTGTTTCATGGTTAATCTAAATGGCTACTATAAATATATAAAAATAACCTGTAAATCAATTCATTTAATATTTGGTTACATCAAAGTGGCACAAACTAATTTGCCAAGTTTATTAAAACAGAGTTTATGATCATATTCTTAAAATACAGGTGCCTTAATACGAATAGAAGATAAAGGCGGTAATAAATTTAAACCGCCTTTACTGGTTAAAATCACACTAATACTTTGTGGTGCATATCCTTTAAACCTTTCCTAATCCATAAAAATATGAGTTACTGATTCATTTTTGCGAATACAATCACCAAAGAATGTCGTCAGCAAAGTCAATTCCTCAGGTGATATCAATTTCATTACTTTGAAAACGAAATGTCCTTCAATATTTGCTGTTTTAGTGTCGACGACTACGCCGAGGACCTTGATCTCTCTTGACTTTCCATAAGCGTTGATTTCAAAATGAGAATTTGTAGTGGTAATTTTAGAATAATAATCAAAAAAATACTTCCGGACCCAGTTGAGCTCATCCTTTGTTTTTTCATTATTTTGTTCCGAGTCATATTTAAGCAGCTCATCGATATTTTCAGTTATCTTTTCCATCTTTTCAATATTTCCGTCCCTTGCCATAAGCATGGTCGAATAACCACTTTCTCCCCACTGGCTAGTCATAATGGGCATGTATTCGACAATAACATAACCTTTGTCTGCTTCGTAAATACCTTGAGCTGTTCTGTAATCGTTTCCGCCTGCATAACAGTTGAAATGTGCACCCTCCCGCGAGGTTTCTGTGTTGATTTCCAACACAAACTCGCTTTCGCCACTCGATTTAAATTTTATTGTAGCCATCTTCAAGCAATTTAAAGTAATTATAAACCTATCATTTTATTTATAGCGTCCTGACGTTCATTGTCAAATTTCTGTATTGCCTCATCAAATTTGAGTAAGGCCAAATTCCGGTTAGCGATTTGTGCATCAAGTTGAGTTTTCTGGCTTACATAGTCATTGTCGGTTTCAGGTACTTTATTAGCTTTCAGAATCAACAGAGCATCTGACAATTTTTTAATTTCAACATCATAATTATCAGCAAATTTTATCCTTTCTTCCGAAAGCTGTGTTCGGTAGCAATCAAACATCGCATTTGCAGGTTCAGCTAATTCCAGTTTCATTCTCTCCTTCATATTTCCTTGTTTTTCTGCTGCGTCTTCCTGTGCCGCCAAAGCAATCTTCTCCAGTTCTCCTGCTAGCTCCCTCCCTGCATCTTTTATAAACATAATTTTTATTGTAGGCAGGTTGAAAACAATCTCTTTAGTTTTCATCATGACTTCAGGAACACCAATAACAATTCGCTGCTCGTTGTTTGTAATCTCTGGAACTCCAAGTACAATCCTTGTCTCTCGGTTTTCCCATGTCGGCACATCAATGTAAGTCTTATCCCACCACCCGACCACTTGGGGCTGATCAAAACATACTTTACCAAATGGTGTTTTGTGACAGACGGTTTTCATCTCAACCTTTGTTTTCCAGATTGGAGGTCCTTCAACAGTCTTCATCACAAGCGTAGGTAAATCAAAGATGATATCAGTGTTTTTCATGGTTACAGAAGGGACCTTGAAGATCCAATCTTGATTTTTCATAGCGATCTCCGGCAAATCAAAAGATATTTTGTGCTGTTGGCTACCTATTTCAATGGTGAAAAAACTACCAATCTGCCTACCGATCTGTCCTCCGGCGAGTCCCCCCACAGGACCACCTAGCACACCTCCTATTACTGTTCCCGCAACTGCACCGACACCCTGAGCAAGATCATTTTCATTTTTAAATTCATCGTTCAGCTCCTCGGTTCTTGCCTCTGTTTTTCTAGCGATCTCTGCTAGCTCCTCTTTCAGTTGTACCTGAATTTTTTCCATTGCTTCGTTAAAAGCATTCTGTTGATTTTGACAATCCATAATAATAGTTTTTAATTAAAAATATGACTAGATAATGCGTGTAAACAACCTAATTACTCTCTTCGGTAAGGTGTGAGACACATTCTTAAAGTTGAATACGCGAACTGTTCATGAGCTAATAAGTAATATTCTGCAAAAATTGATCGGAAATTTAATATAGGTATTCACGAACATCACGTATGATAAGGCAATAAAATAAGAGTAAATTAAGAGTTATGGCACACTTCATAATACTCAAGTTTATAGGTCATTAGCTTATACTTAAGGTACAAAAATTATTAAATCTCTAAAAACTAAATTCTAATTAATTTTCAAATTGAGCTAGATCACCTATCATTTTCTCTTTGTGTCTCTCAACAAACATCATCTTTTCAATTGTTGTCATAGCTAATTTTTCAGTTAAATAGTAAAGCTAACTTACATATTTGATAAATAAAGGTAAATACCACAAATGGGGTATTTTTTAAATATTGACGTTTCTCGGCCATGTAAACAACTTTTACAATAGCCCTAATTCTGTTGATTTTTTAATTAAACTTGCAACGCTATGACAGCCTATTTTTCGAAATAGATTTTTACGATGTGTTCTACAGGTATTGGTTGTAATGCCTAGAGTTTCGGCAATTTTTTCGCTCGAAAATCCTTTTGCTATGTATCGTAGAATTTCGCACTCCCTTATAGTGAGTTTCATAACTGGGGAGCTAAACATTTTACTGTCATTTATGAATATCTGATGGAATTCATTATTTCCTCGGATTCCCATCACAGTTACAATATGATTATTGAGGTTGGTAATATGTTCTATATCCGTATGAATATTGAGGCTTTTGACCATTCGGAATTTACTGTCCACTACAATAGAGATAGATTGGTGATGAAATAACCGATATGAGCCGTTAGCCACACGCATACGAAAACAATAGCAGCATTTCAACGATTGAATATGCTGAATGCCGACACTAAGAATATGTCGATGTGCCGCTTCTTCTGCCCGAATCACAAAACCCATATCATCTGGATGAACCAATTCGACTATTTCATTTAATGTTTTAGGCATATCAGCTAGACCATGTGTTTTAAGGATATTCGGATGCTGGTTTGAAATCGCCTGACCAAGTATATCAATGGTATAGTAATAATAATTGCCTGTGAACAGAAAATCTGCTATTAAGTCTACTAAACTGAGCTGCTTTTCAACTCCTTTTTCGGGAGAAAATAGCTCAGGGTAATTGTCCCATGAAGTCACCAGTTGGTTTTCTTTATTTTCCATGATCCTAATGCTTATATTTTCCTATAGCAGTAAAGGTTTGTTTATCTGAACTTTCGTTTTTGTTTTTCGGTTTTTGTTGTAGTAACTGTAGCGCTGATGCTGTTCTTTTCTGCGATTCGATTCACCATGCTTGCAAGAACAGCCATTCGTTCGGGGCAGACAACAAAATTCCGGAGTCCTTCGCTGACCCAGGCACCCGCACAGCTGACACAAATTTCGATAAAGCCAAACGGTTTGTTGTCATGGCCGTAAAAGATAAGCAGATGCCGGGGTTCATAACATCCAGCAACTATCATTTCTTCAAAGAGCTGACTTTGATACAAGGTATACTGCCAATCGGCACATTGCGCAGAATCCAATTGTACCCGCCCAGAAACGCTATCGGCTGGAATATTTAACTGTCCTTTGGTCATCAGTCCGTTGGGATTTTTTTCAGCGTTAGGGCTCCATAATAAACGATTACTGTTGTAGAATAATAGTTCTACCCGTTCAGCCACTTCAAAAGGGTCAAATCCGGTAGTATCCCGCGTTTCAACGATGGGAGTAATTCGCGCTTTCTTCCCCTTGTATAGTGTTACCTTTTCCTGAGCGAATAAGCCCAGGAAAGATAATAGTAGGTATATTAAGATGGTGTAACGCATAAAATTTATATTCTTTATGCAAGATTATTCAAATGGATCTTTTTCTTTTGTGCATAAAATTCGAAGATGTTTAAATGTATTTACTAATTTGGGAACGTAAGTAGCTGGCAAATCGGATATTAAACCTATGCTATTATTATTCTTGTCTAATAAATTTCTCCATTCCTTCTCGTCTGGCGCATCTATTTTTTCAAAATCGAATAAATTAACAGAGATTATAGTATATTTTTCGTCTTTATTATAAATTCTGCCTTTATACATAGGAAAATGAGAGTAAAAAATAACTTTACCATTGGTTTTTATCCTTATTGAAAGTTACACTGAAAAATAAGTTGGAGAATAGAGTTCATTTTTTTGTTACTTTCTTTAATCAATTTGAATTATCTATTATCCTCTAATTTTTTAAGTCGGTCATTTATAGCGTTATTAGTACTATCTGCCATATGACTCATTCTATCTAAGCGTATACTTACGCTATCTATTTTGCTTTTGCTCGCAGTTATTTGGTTTGTTAGTTTTTCTAAAGAAGCATTAAGATCTGCAAAGTTTTGTTTATTGGCTATTTCGGCTTCTGTTTTAGATATCTCTGCGGCTTTGCATAAAATTGTTATAAATAGTTTTTGGTACATTTCCGCATTTAAAATCTGTCCAGGGAAACCGATCGATTTGCCCGTTTTGTCTTCTCTAATACTATCGATATTTAGGGTATTGATGTACATTTCGTTAAGGCGGTAAAGTGCATCAGCGGAAAAGATATTGGTAGCAGATTTTTTATTGAGTTGCATAGCAGTTTTAGCAATATCTATCGTCGCACTAGCATTAACTTTATCACTTACATCAGCATTGGCTACAATCTCTAAGGCCTTGCTAAAAATAGCATCTGGTGTATTTTCTGCAAGTACAGTATAATTTTGATCATTGGCGACAATTACTGTACTGCGTTTAGAGGCATCATAGAAAGAATTGAATACTGTATTGCCGTCATTATACCTTGATGCTCTTATCATAGTGGAAGACGTATTAGCATTGCGATGTGTCATGCCACCGCCTTGAAAAATGGAGCACCCACTTAGGAGGAACACACCCATTCCCAACATTGCTATGATCTTAATTGGATTTTTCATAACTATAATGTTTTTAAATGGTTAAAAGGTTTCTTGAATTTTGGGACGAATACTTGTCAAATGCTTCAATGCTTTTTCAATACGAGCACGAATATTCTCTTCCAATGGTGCTATGGCAAGCCAACTCAAATTTTCGAATTTCGTATTTCCATCATATGTGGTTTGACAAACTTTATCACTATATTTAAAATGCCCATTTTCATCAATACTGGAAATTGAGACTGGAAGGACTTCCTTCATGTTCTTTATTTCGTTAGCATAGTTTTTAAATTTAAAAACAAACACAATCTTATACTCATCCACACTCATCAATCTAATTTCAGTAAATCGCTCTGGATCATTATGCCTACCCATTATATTATTTGATAATTTTTCTTTCAACCAACCTATGGTCTCCTCTTTAGTCTGTGCTTGGCTCTGCATTGTAAATCCTAGAAATACAATAAAATATATTGATCTTAAAAATGTTTTCATCTGTTATTTTTCAATGGTCCTCTTCTGTTCTACTTTTTCGAAAAGAAAAAGTATTCACATAACGAATTGTATATCCTTCTTGCTTAAATTTGCCTATGATCTCGGTACGTTTTTCATCAATTTTGTCATAGCCATCCGTAAGTGTGCTGCCATGAAAGCCTATATAAGCGTTTGACCAATTGTAATAATCGTTGACGACCGTCTTTAGCTTTGCAGTCCACTGAAGCTGCAAATCATCACGATTTACATCGTAATAGATATCACTATTTATAACACCGTTTACAATATTGGAGACATAGAACAATTTATCCCCAGCTTTATAGGAATAACAAAAAGCGTAGACCGTTTCTTCCTTCTTCTGTGCATGGCTCTTAGCTACAAAGCCTATAAACAAGAAGATGCAAATCATCTTTGCCATAGTTTTCATAATCAATTTTTTAGTTAATACAGTACTACTAAGTTCCATATTTGACACACACGGGTAAATACCCCAAATGGGGTATTTTTAAAAAATCTATTGAGATGCAGGAGTTTTAAGGGAAGAGTTTGGTATATATGTATCGAACTGAGTGCCTATCGCTTAGAAGTAAGAAAATTATTAATCTTTTTGATCAGCGATGGGATGTTCTCATCGAGATACTGCCTTTCCATATGGCTATCCGTAGCAGTTTTAAGATCAGATTTGTATAGTACCAAAGACTGCAATATAAATTGAAATGAACGTGATAGGTGGGATAATTGACTGCGGTGAAAGACCTTGTCCAGCGCTTTTCCTTTGTTGATTAAGCTATCAAGCATAACGATCTTTTGTTGTATTGCCTGTTTCTTAGATAAGGATCTCTTAATGTCGAGCAGATAGGCCTTTTCAAACAGGAGACTATCTTTTGGCTGAGTCGTTTGGGCTGAAGCGAAATGTATCCATCCAAATAATAATAAAAACAAAATTACATACAATAGTTCCATAGACCCAATGCTAGAGTGGACGTTTCCGCATCTTATTGATCAATTTCAACAATGCATCTCGATTTTTGGCATCATGGTAAAATTTCGGCAGCTTTTCGAGCAAGGTAAAATGACTTCGTTCTTTATGTTCCCGTAATTTGGCAGAAATATAACTTTCTAAATAATCAAGATGCGCGTAATTATAGGCCCAAACAACATCATCTTTAAAGGTATGTACCAACCACAATTCTGCACTGAAATAAATATGTGCTGCCACCTCTATATGTCCTTTAATTCCAAACAACCGTGTCTCTGTTGTTTTTTCTTTGTTATAACCACATGATATACACTGCAACCTTGATTTTTTGTTCGCATAATCTACACTCGCCACAGCTTGTCTTCGACATGTCGGACAAACAACCAATACCTCTGTCCGAAAATCGGTCAACTTCTTGTTCTGATCATTAAAACGTTCAGTTCTCATTAAATTAATATATCATATCGAATACTAATTTACAGCAAAGCATTTGATAGCTATATACCCCAATTGAGGTATATTAAAATATTTTTTATATTTTAGTAACAATAATTAACCTATTTATTAAGCCACATTATTGACTACAGACCGAGCGCCTATGGAACCTAAGAAAAATCATCACCTCCTTGCCGATCTTTGGGAAAGTTATCCTGATGCACTGTCCAATAATTTTCAATCCGAAAAACCATATGGTATTTTTGATCACCTATCAGATATTCTGGCAGTTGGTCCATTTTACCATTATGTAATCAATATAGCTGACTATTCACTTTCTCATGTTTCTGAACATACGAAAAGTATTCATGGCATGCCTACTCAACCAACCACAATAAAAGAGATCATAGACCAGATACATCCGGAGGATCTGGAGTTTGTGCTGAAAGCAGAGGAAGCCACATTAGTCAAAATGAAGGAAATTGGATTTGAACATCAACTGTTTTTGAAAACGTCTTACTGCTTTCGCATGCGCGTTGCCAATGGCGATTATCACTTGTTTCATCATCAAGCTATACATCTTGCTAAGGATGATCTGGGACGTTTAACCTCTGCACTTAATATTCATACTGATGTACAGCACATTACCCAAAGTAATAATAAAATTGTGCTCGTTACCGGTATTGGTTCGCGTGATGATTATTGTCAGATCGACTTATCCAAACAGATTCCACAATTTGATATCCCTAAACTTTCCAAGCGCGAGATGGAAATCGTATCCTTGGTTGCCAAAGGGAACTCAAGCCCGCAGATTGCTGAAAAACTTTTTATCTCGCCAGATACCGTAAGGACACATCGGAAAAATCTATTTCGGAAAACGGGAACAAAAAGCGTAGGTGAATTTATCTGCAAATGTATCGAATGGGGTTTACTGCAGCTGATTTGTTTTTTCAATATAGGATTTTTCATATAAAAACGCGGTGGCCGAAAAATAGAAATGTTGTAAAAGAGCTAGAAGCATATTTAACAAAAGGCCGTAAATGTTGGCTACATGAAGGCCCCAGTCTATTGGTGAAGCAGAGATTTCATAAAGGATAAGCTGATAACCGCAACAGACAATAGTATTTGTAAAAATTTCTGATAAACGAAATACCTTTACCGTCAGTGAAACTCTATGAATATCGTTTTGAGGGAACAGAAAGATCAGCGATCAGTAGTTATTGTGAGCTGAAAGTTAACAAATTCTTTGTGAGTTAAATCATTCAGTGTCCTATGCGGTCTGTAATGATTATATTCCCTCCTGAAATGTTCAATCCTATGCTAGCATCTTCAAGCGACAGGAACCAGTTTACTGACAGAAATTCGTCTCTGAATTTACCATTGAAAGACTCCAGATATAGGTTGTCAGTGGTTTGCCGGGTCTGGAGAAATCCACTATTATCTGATTTTCGTAGGCCACCTATCTACATCGTTTGATATAAACTCACTGCCATTGTCACACTGGAATCTTTCCAGACCACAGCCTTCCACCAAACAGGCTTTGGTCAGTTCATCCACTACATCAGCAACTTTTAAAAGACTTCCCCACCAATAGAGCATGGCAGATTATACCACAGTTACCCAATATAGCTAAAATACGAAAACGCACGCCGTTAAACTGTCTCGCCGTATGCTTGATTTAATCTTTTACATATTTGTTATTGCTAATGAAATAAGATTGACTTGTTATCGTTTCAAATACTTTATTTTCCTATATAATATTTCCAGATAGGAGTTTAAAAAATAATGATGATTAATTATTAATCATCATGAGAAATTCTCGCTTATAAAACACAGTATAATTACTAGTAATTAATCTAAATTCGGAGATATTAAACTCGGTCATCGCTTTGTACAAGTCGATAGAGGAACTTTTCCCCACTTTATAACGCTCACTGATACCTTCATAATTAATTTTGTTTGCCTCATAAGTAGCTAGAATAGCTGATCTTTCTTCAATTGCTGCCTGATACTCTATCTCCCCTTGAGAAACGAACTGTAAACGCTCTCTTTTAATCTTCTCTTTTTCATAACGGAGACTCTGTTGATTTAATTTTGCATTCCTGATCGTAAACTTTGTCTTGAGACCATCAAATATTGGAATGGAAAGTGAGAGGCTGCCTGAGAGTGTCCTGTTTTGGTTAAACTGATTCCAAAAAGGGATGGTATTGCCTGTCAACAAATTCTGGCGCTGTGAAGAATAATTAGTTCCATAGCTTCCATTTAAAGTAATCGTCGGAAAATAGGTACTACGTGACAGCTTTACTTGTGCTTCCCCAATTTCTATTTGCTTATCTAAAATTTTTAGATATGGATCGGAACTTAAATGATAGATAGGCAATACAGAATTGACCAACAATTCTTTAGGAGCTAGCACCTCCAATTCTTCAGATAAATCCATTTCCAAAAGTTGCTTCAACTTCATTAAAGAAAGATCGAATGCATTTTTTGCCGTAACTACATTCAACTTATCATTGGCATATTTTGCTTTGGCTTGCGAATAATCTATCAGCGTACGCTTACCTACATCCATCAAAGTTTTCTCCTGCTGGAGCTGCTGTTCAGAGAACTTCAACTGACTTTTACCAGCCTCCCAAAGATCATGGTTAACAAGTACCTGGATGAAAATGGCTAATAACTGAAGCTCTAACTCTCGCATCAATCTTTTATTGTCTAATGCTGCGAGTTCGAGTTTTAATTGCTCGATCTTAATTCCACTTTGCTTTTGCCCACCTTGATAGAGTATAACACTGGTACCTAAATTACCAGTAGCATAGTTTGACCACTGGTTACCTGTAATAAGTTTGCCAGAGATCTGATCAAATACCATTCCCATTGTGTGTTGGTTATTAGTATTAAAAAAAAGATTGGGGTAAATTCCTCCCTTAGCAATTTCAACACCATTTTTAGCAATTTGCTCTCGTAGTTCTCCTTGTTTCAATGATATGCTATTGTCGTGCAGCAACTGCATCGCCTCTGTCAAGCTTATTTTTCTTTGCCCAAAAACGAAGGTACAAAAGCATCCAAATAGAAAGACAATAAATATAATCAACCCTTTCATCACTTCGAACGATCTATATATTTTAGATTATCAAAAAAGCGCTCAATAAGTCTTCGTTCTTTTGTAACGATCTCGGCAGAACCTTTGGCTTCAAATTTAAAGTCTAACTCACTCCCATAGTTTGTCGTCAGTCCGCTCGGAAAAATCAATGTTACCAAATAGGAATCAACTTTTGAACCATTACCCAATTCAAAAGGACTGGAAACAAGTGATATATTTTTAACTTTTGCCTCGATATGACCATACTCCATGTAGGGATAGTCAACCATTTTTACAATAACACGTTGGCCTACCTTGACCTTTCCCGCGCCGCTCACAGGTAACATTACTTTACCAACAGCATCGTGTTCTTTGGGAACTATTGAAAACAGTGGTTCTCCAGCCTGAATGAATTGATTATCGTTCCAGAACTTGAGAAATTGCGCTCTACCACCAATAGGTGATGTAATAAGATATTGCTTTTCCCACTGCGTAATTTTATCTTTCAGATTGTTATAAGAAGTAAGAAACTCAAGATCAAGCTGGAGTTCCAATCGCATAATTCAGATATTCATGATACATTTCTAAATCTGCTTTTCTTGGGGATGCGATTTTACCCAGATTACTATGATAATAGTAAAAGATATCGTAGTTAGTGGAAACAAAATTCCTATAAATAATATAGTGTTTGGTGGGCACTATGCCACAATTTATTTTGCTTTTGAGAAAATATGCGATCTCGGCATGAAATATCCAATTAAAATGGAATAAGGGTCTCTCTACTTCTCCAATCCATTCAATGATCTTATCTGCGTAATATTCGCTATATGCTTCCTTTCTCAAATCTGGTGAACCCGAAATACGAATTTCATTTACACCCTCATCGTTCTTGATACAACTCTCGTTTTCTTCAATATCAATAAAAGTTAACTGAAAATGATCTGGTTCACTGGATCTTGCAAAATCTCTTATTTGGTCAATATAAGTTCTAACTCCGGTTCCATGAGAAACCCTTTTTGAGTCAATGATATAAATATTCAAAATGAAGGGGTTATTATACTTTTTATGTTATTATTTCGGGATTGGTCAAGAGCATATCAATTAATACATTAATTGATATGCTCATTCATTACTAAAACTCAGATAAAGAATATTTTTCTTTTTATCAAAAAGAAAAATACCTTTTTCAGAAAATCCAAATTCAGTCTTACGGATTTCGATGCTATAATATAAATCCTCCAGCCTGATTCTTTTCAGCATTCTACTCAAAAAAATCTCCTGGTAAATACCATTTCCAAAAGCAATCCTAACAAGCTGTTTGTCTTGATCAAATATTAATACTTTGGACGGAATTTGGGCTCTACCAAAATTACCTGTTGTATCTATTGTCGCTTTTTGACATTTGATCCATCGAATATTTTTAACATAATCTAATGCTTCATTACTTCTCAATTTTATGGCGATACTAGATTCCCCTCTATTCTCATTGCCAAAAAACTTCCGATATTCATAAAT
>PJUD01000534.1_pt1 | contig 18007 bp, 16 predicted proteins | sample 1512341 | NCBI WGS metagenome assembly PJUD01 (sample SAMN08177675, study PRJNA422409) | Feces metagenome, whole genome shotgun sequencing project. | isolation source: Chicken feces (3) enriched on wood chips: beechwood xylan treatment | host: Gallus gallus | place: USA: Madison | collected 2015-01-15 | reverse complement strand
ATTCGGATTTCATTTGTAGCGCAGTATTAAGTTAAAAACAGTTGCTTAATTTTTTCGTATTGGAAGGAAATTCTTTATGAGAGATTGACTTCTCGACACTTTATTAAAAGAAATGATGCTATGTATAAATAGATTGATTTATTCGATAGTTTAGTAGATAAGTCTTCATTTTTAAGCTTCAAAGTAATTTTTTTTTTCAACTTTTTCTTCTCATGAAAAGAAAAAAAACCTGAAAAATCTCAAATTTCTCCAGAGCCTAGAATCTTCAAGAGTGTCAAAATCTGAAAAGAAAATTTTCTTAAAAAATCAACTCAATTTTTTCCAAAAATAAAAATCCATAAAAATTCAAAAAGAAAATTATTCTCATGATTCTGATCTCGAATTTTCAGAATTTCGAATCCTCACCCTCAAAGTTTCTCCTATTTTCCCTTTTTCTTCTTGGACTTTATTTTCTGATTTTTTTCTGATCTCATTTCAAATTTTATTTTTCCAAAAAAAAATTCAAGAAAATTCTTTCTTTTAATTTTTCTCCAAATATTTTTTTACAATTTTTTTCAAAAAAAAAATCTTCCTCCAAATCCTCTCTCACAAATTTCTAAAAAAGAACTGAACCCAGAACCATAAATCCCAGAAGATATGTTTTGGGATCTTTTCCTTTTAATAAACAAATTTTCCTTTTGATATTTTGGATTTTTTAATTTAAAATCAAAACTATACTTTAAACATTTCAATTTATCAAGCTATCCTAATAAATGAGTGTCGGCGTTCCTATTAAACTTTTACACGAATCTGAAAACCATATCGTCACTATTGAGCTTAAAACCGGAGAACTTTTCAGAGGTTATCTTACTGAAGCTGAAGTATATCGATTCCTCTTCAAGACTAATTTTTATTCAGGATACAATGAACTGCAGACTTGATAATGTTACTATGACCTCCAAGGACGGCAAAGTCTCAGTTTTCGAACAAGTATAGATCATCTATTGCTGTTAAGTAAATTTTCTGTAGGTATATCTCAGAGGAAGTCACATCAGATTTATTATTGTTCCCGATATGTTTAAGAATGCCCCTATGTTCAAGAGAGTTAAGGCTCAAGCTAAGGGCAAGAATTTACCTGCTATGAGACAAAAGGATATTCAAGCAAGAAGTAATAAATGCACTAGAGCGATATTAACAGCGTTTTTTAGGACAACTTAACACTTTGGCTAAAGGAAAGGCCCCCGGAGCCAAATAAGCTTTTTGAGATTTATTGAGTAAATAAGCACCTCTTTAAAACAGGCTTGTTTGTTGTATTATATAGAGGATCAGTTTCGCTAAATTCTAACAAATTTTCATGTTAAATATACTCCGCCTGCCAATAAACCTTTGACATTGCTGCATTGCACTCCCCTGCATCAAAAAAAAAGAAATAATGATGGAAATTTGAGAAATAAAAAACTCCTTTACATAATCAATAAAACCTCTCTCTTTGCATCAAGTTATATTTATCTCATTGAGTATGATTTAAGCTTTCAGTCAATATTCTGGGATTTCTCTGAAAAGATATTTGTCTATTTTCAAGATATTTTTCTTCTCAGAGAATGAGAATAGAGAAATCAATATTAAGAAAATGGTCTTTTCATGATGAATCTCTTTCAAAGAAAACAATGGACACTTTTCTCAATATTTATTTTTTCTTCTCAAAAAGTTTTTCATTTATGAAATCAGTTTGAAAAATTCATTTTTACAATTTTTCATTTCTGATCGATGCACACAACTTTCTCTTGGAGACTAATTTTACAAATCTTGAATAAGACCATAGTCTTCTCTGATAATAAAAGAATTTTTCCCTCAATAGTTATTTACTTTTTTTCTGAAAAAAATGTTTTGCGCAAAATTTTATCGACAGACTTTTAAATCAATATCTCCCACTTTTAAAACTTTCTATAGTTCCTTAAATACAAGCAGTAAGTGAAATCCCTTATTTCTATATCTTAACATCAAAAAGATGTTTTGGATAAACGTTCTTTGAGTACTTTATCAAATAATAAGATCAAAAGTCAAATTCTCAAAAGAAATTGGGTATTTATTGATCCTCAAAGGGTAATTTGTCTAATCATTCCAAAAAGGATGAAGCATTAATTCTTGTTGAACAAGCCAAGTAATATTCTCATCCCCCTAAAATCAATATCTTAAAATTTTTTCCATCAAGGATTTTAAATCATTCTTTTGATCAAACAACTTGTTTACTTGAAGCAATTATCTACAAGCTTGGTTATCAAAGAGAAGATAAAGTTTATTCTCAACTTCAGACAATTAAATCATCCATTTTTTAGGTCAGTGAAGCTCTGTCATATATATCAGAAGAAAGCCCGAATTATTTTATTGTCAAAACATATTTACAAGTAATTTTTTCCAAAAATAAAAATTTCACAATTAATTTAATACAGAGCCTTGTACAAATCATTTCAAAACTACAAAACAGTGAACAAGATCTTTATAAAATGGATAAAAAAGAAGTCAATAGAATCCTTGAAATTATGCAAGAAACTCTCAATTAATAAATCTTTTGTTTTATTGAAAAGAATTTTCAAAGCTCAGGAAAATGAGTTTAAGAGGAGGTATGGATAATACAATTTAGGAAAATTTTATTTTATAAAAATATATAAGAAATTCAAATATTCAGAAAAAATAATATTATTTCTCTTTTGTTGGGCTACTGCTCTGCAATTTCTCAAGTTTCTTGGTTTTATCTTCCAATAATGTCTCAAGAATCTTTTGTTTTGCCTTCATTTCTTCAATCTTAAAATAATGTTCTTGTTGAATTATTTCAATCTATAGGTATCTTTGTAAAGACCATTTTCATTTTTAAAAAATACTTCATTTCTTCTTTCTAATAATTTAGCTTTTAATCCTTTTGCTTCATCTTTTAACATTTCTTCCTCTTCATTCTATTTTATGTTTAGAAAAAAAGTATTACAAGAATAAATACGATAAAATCAAAATTAAATTCTTTAGCTTTCTTTTCATATGCTTGAATCTTCTTTTCTAATGCTGCTCTCCTATTATAATTTTTATTGAATATCCTCAACCCTTATCTCTACTTTTTCCAAATATTATGCTTTTTAGTAGCAATAGATTCATATTGTTCAGCAACTGGCAAATACTCCTGTAAAGTCTTTTCATATTGGTTCTTTAAATTCTTCAAACAATTGTCACAAAATCCCCTAGTCAATTTTTAGATCAGTGAACTCATCCTTCTTGGTTACTTGAATTTGGGTGCAGGTTTTCCACATTGACAAATTGAATTATACAACTCTTTCAGTTTACTATTGATTTTCACAGAAGGTAAAGTTATTCTATTTGTTCCTTCTTGCCCATGTGCTTTTTTGGACTCTTCAAAATTAGAATTATATGATTCCAATTTTTCGATCGCTTTCACTTTCTTTGTATAAATCACATTTGTTTTGCTCACATTAGTTCTCAAAACGAGATTCTCTTTTTCAAGATCTTTGATTCTTTGTTTCAAATTTTCAACAATTCCAAGATTCTTTGCAGTAGCTCCTTTTTGATTTTGTCCACCTTGAGTTAGATTTTGTCTTGATGCCTTGAAACTACCATCTTCTCCACCATCCTCTCCAAGGATCGAAGTATAACCAAAGAAGAAATTCACACGAACTCCATTCAAAACCACAGTTTTTATCACTTCTTGCTGGTTTACGAAAGCAATATCCGATAAATGAATCAAAGTTCGGCTCAAAAGAGCTTCACCTGAACCATAAGCTTCAACAATGAGTTTATTTGTCCAGTCATATGTTTGTATTTTAGGTTGGTTCAAAGCATCATCCAAAGATCTCTCCATGAAAACAAATGCTGCATTATCACCAATTTGCTTCTGTGCATCTGATATATAAACTTTTAAGCTGTTTATAGCACCAATTGGAGTAGTTTGTCTCAGAGATTCAACTTCAGAATTGAGCAATCTGACACTCAGGACACCTTCAGGAGAATCAATAAACTTGTTTGCCTTGAAAACAAAACGGAAATTAAAATCTAAATTTGTTGATCCAGATTTTTCTCCTATATTATCTTTCACCGAGACCTTTCTCTCAGTACCACAATTAGACTTCAATTTTATGATATTTCCTTCGTCATTTCCTTCAGTTCCATCTGAGGCTTTCAGAGTAAATTCTGTCTCAAAGATGATTGGCATATCTGATGCAAAAGTGCTTTCATTTCCATTGGCATCATATGTCTTGATGATTTTTCTCATGATTAATTTCACTTGTGTATCACCTTCTTCTTTTCTGATTTCAGCCAAATGTTCAAAGTATGTTCGATCCACAGTTATATCATTTCCTAAATTCAATACTTTATGTATCAATCCTTGTGGTGTCTGTATCTCCAAATCTGAATAAAAAGGTTATTATTTATACTACCTCATGTTCAAAGTACCATAATTTGCTTTTAAATCAGCTTTATCAATGGAATCAACTTTATATTTTGTCTTGATTCTCTGTAAAACAAAGACACCTGATGTGAACTCTCCAGTCATTTCTTCTTCAGCGAAAGTCATTGTTTCAAACTTTAAAAACAATGGAGCTTTTTCTGTCAAAATCTTATCACTCTTTATCGGAACTTGGAATGGCAAAAGAAGTGAATCAACTTCATCCATTATAGGAATTGAATCCATTGTAAAGATCTGATAATCAAGCACTTTTTGTTGATAAAGTAAACTTATGCTGCAACTTTCTTTTGGATGTGAAACTGTGAATTCAAAATGGCGATATTCAAGACTCTGTGGAACTGTAACAACTCCAACTCCTTCTTTTTTATGAGGAAGTTTAAACATTACAGTTGAAGATTCATCATCTTCAATCAAAACTTGCTTGTAAAATGCTTCAGTAAATAAAAAGTATTCCTTTGGACAATTGCTCTTCAAATCATATAATGTCGTTTCTGTATAATTAAACTTTATACTCTGTTGTACATCTGATATTCTCACTATTGAAATGTGTTAGTTTTATTCAGCCCTCCCTACCCGGTACCTTTGATTTCAAGATCATTAATATTAATATCTTTAGTGAAAATAGCACTAAGATTCATGATATCTTTAAGATTCAAGATAAATCTCTTGGGATATGGCATTTCAGAAAACATATTAGTTATTCTCTTTGGCCATATCAATTCTTTTGAAGTCTCAATATTCTTATCCATCAAGAAACAGGCCTCATGATATCTTGAAGCTTGCTCAAAACGCTCAGAGATATCATCAAAATCAAGACTGGTCAATTTAGTAAATAGATTCTGGTTTATTCCCACATTGATTGGCTTAAATTCAACTCTGACAACAGCCTCACCAAGGTTTTGGGAATGTCCATCAGTTCCAAAAGCAAAGATCTTCTCACTAAAATTCTGATCCAAATTGATATTTGCAAGTGGAAAGAAAGAATATCCTAGTAAAACTCCGTTCTGATGAACTTCAAGCACAATAGTCTCATTAGGCACGCTTGAATAAAAGAAAGCTCCATTTCTTTGATATGAAAAGTTGAGATTTTCTTTTTCAAGATTATTCTCATCATCTTCCAACTGATACAAAAAGTCTAACGTTCTCTTGACTTCTGGATTTGTTGTAGTCTGCAAAACCTGCAAAACTTGATCTGATTTCTTATTCACTAAACTCTGCATTTCCAAAGTATTTTCCTCATCATTAACAGCTTGCTTCGTAAACTCATTTTTCGTCCTTTCATATTCAAAATCCCACACATATTCGTTATTTCGTTTGTTCAACGAGTATGGTTGTATCGACCACTGAATATTACTTCCCAATTGTCTTAGAACTATATTCGGGTTGGTGATTGTCTCTTTGAAAAATGTTGTTGAAAGCACTCTAAAATCAAGATGGCCGATAAAATTCTTCATATATGGGCACTGTCTTGGAATTACTGAATATTCAACACCAAAATCTCCCAATAACTTCAGTTGGAAGCGTTTACCTCCTCCTAACATGACCTCCTTGAGAGAAATTGAAGATTCTCCAAGAGTTCTTGTTCCTTTCAAAGCTTTACTTTGTCCTTCAACAAACCATTCATATTCATATGCTAACAGCTAAATTGGTTAGTTAACTAAACAATTTTTCATTCAAGTTTACCTTGACTTTCAAGTTTCCAACATCGCTATCTGGAGAAACAAAGACATTTTTACGATATGTATTGGTTGGATCTTGAGTTGCGAATCTAAAGCTATAGCTTTGCCTGAGATACTCAAAAACAAGCTCAAATTCCACCATTGAAAATCCAATTGATCGCTTTTTCTTGACTGGTTTTTCAACTTTCTCAACAAGCTGGTCAATTTTAACAAGATAATGAATATCCAAATCGAATAGCAAAGGATTTTCTGCACTTAATGTTTCTTCAGGGGTAATATAGTAAGAAAATGCATCAAATATAAAATATATCTTCTTGTTATCTTCAGTCTTGAAAGTCAAAGAAAAGGTTTTTGGCTCAAATGGTGTCAGATTGAGATCTTTAAAGAACATCGAGTTATTCAGGGTCAATATGTTGTCAGCTTTGTGAATAACTAGTCGAAATCGAAGTTCAGTTTGAGGAACTGCTTTGACTTTGATGATAGTTCGAGGGTTTTCTTCTCTGAAAGGAAGTGAAGGATCATGTTTTAGAAATATCTGATATTGTGGGGCTTTATCATCGCCTTCAACTTCAATTGTTCGGAAAAATAAATAAAGAATCTCAAAATGGGACATTTTCAAAAGTCCAATAAAAATTTATGTATATTTTTCAAAAAATTAAGGAAGTTACTAAATTTTTTTTCAGATAATATCTTTATTCTCCCTTTCTTAAGAAAAAGATATTGAGAAGAAGAGAGTTAATTAAATTTTTTTGTTTGAATAAGTAAAAAGATCTTTTTCATTATAAAGCAAATTGTTTTCTTGTATTAACATAGAGCAATTGAATAAAGTAATACGAGATAACAAAAGTTTTTATGGGTATGGATGGGAATTAAAAAAAATCCGTGAAGAAATCTGCAATGAAAATGACTTCTCCCATTTCCTATTCTTCACTTTTCGAAAGATCATTCATTCTAGTTTTGTTCACTCTTGATCAATCCTCTCCATTTAACGTTAATGAGGACAAGAAGTTGAGCTCTCTAAAAGGATAAAAGTTAAAAACTCCTCACAATAAATATTTCTCACCTTAAGTCTTCTTCTAGCATTGAATTCCTTAATCTTGGCGGAGACAGTGGGCAAGTTCTTTCTGGGAGTAACATCACCAACAATCCAAGGGTGCTTAAGGATGCCATCGGCATTAAGTCTCTTGTAAGGGTCAACGACCAAGAGCTTCTTGATCAAATCCTTAGCATAATCAGAGATTTCATCCCATTGGGGAGAGGGGAATTCGTATTCACCCTTCTTGATGGCATCGAACAACTTTTCGTTGCTGTCTTCGAAGAAAGGAGGGAAACCGCAAAGCCTATATAAAAATTCAGCAACTCTTTCTTTATTTCTCAATCTTTACATGACGTAGATGATAACACCGATGCTCCAGTAATCAACAGCAATATCGTAACCCTTACCAGTCAAGATTTCAGGGGCTAAAATAACAATTAACGACCATCGTAAAACTCTCTCTTACCAACGTAGCCGGGAGTACCGCAAGCAGTGGTCATGAGATCGTTGTTAATGACCTTGGCAAGACCGAAATCGGTAATTTTAATGATGGAGTTGGGGTCAGTAGTGGCGTAAAGGAGATTTTCAGGCTTGAGAAAATTAGATTTTTAGGCTTTTTCAATGTTACCTTCAAATCTCTGTGAGCTATACCCATAGAGTGGCAGTATCTCATAGCATCGACAATAGGTCTGATGGTATCAGCAGCTTCCTTTTCACTGTAGTGTTCCTTTTCAACGATTCTGTCAAAGAGCTTTGAAAAATATTAATCATCTGTCTTTAGAAAGAAACCCTACTTCTCCTCCTGTCATGAGCTCCATAACCATATTGAATCTAGTCTTTTCATCGTAGATTTCGTGGAGTTTAACGATGTTGGGGTGATCAATCTATAAAAATTATGCTCATGCTCTTTTTACAAGATTCGTTACTTGACTCAAAATTTCGACTTCAGTTTGTAAAGCAAGCTGATCATCACTTTCAAGATTGGTCCTTTCCAAATAAGAAAATAAAGAAACTCTACAATTTACTTGTCGATAATCTTGACGGCGAATTCTTCGTTTGTGGACTTTTTAATACCTTTTCTGACAACAGCAAAACTTCCTCTAAAAAATTAGTTATTCTGTCTCCTTCAAAATGCTTGTACTCTCCCAAAACTTTATCAAGTTTGTAGTTGTCCTTAAGACTGCCGGTTTTATAAATAGAGGCGTTCATTCTTGAAGCGATTAAAGTTAGCTCGAATTAAATAAAATAATTATTTTGAGTTTCTCATTGCTTAAAAATAAGTCGGTTTTTAAAAATAATTTGCTCTCTTTGGGTTTAAATAAATCTTCAAACCTTCAATCAATTTAATTCCCGCACCAACTTCTATTATGTTGATTCTTGAGATTGAGATATTCCATGAAATATAAAGCAAACTTGAACTTCTTTGGAGAAAAAAGGAACCTCTCTCTTTAAAGAGTCGTTTCAAGATGAAGAAAAAGAGAAATATCCAATTCTAGGAATCATTATTTTAAGACAGAATCTTATTCAGAAAATCTATAACAACAATCTTCACATACAAAAATGAGAAGCAACCAAACACCTATAAATCTCTTTTTCAAATAAAATCATTAAATAATATTTCACAAAAAAAGGTCTAAATAAATAATCAATCAATAATTTTATTTTATGTTTCTTTCTTTGAAGAATAAAATATAAACGATTGATTGATGTGAAAACAGCTGAAGGATTTTTTCATTTAAAAACCACAACAAATGACTTCTTTGAAGTCAAAATCAAGCGAAGGTTTTGATAAAGCAAGATATTATTTAATGATTCTATTATTTTGCTGGAAAAAAACCCTCGAAAGATTTTTGTTTTCTAAAAATCAAATTACGAATCTTTGAAACCAAGGATTTTTAAACCTTCCAAAAATTGACAAAAATATGTAATCATTTTTGATAACAACAAGACTGCCCTTTGCAATCTCTTGCGCTAGCTTACATAAAAATATGAGAGGAATATTGGACCACAGGTAATAGAGAGAAAAAAATAATTATAGAAACAAATTGACATACGAGAATACTCTTTAGCTTAGCTTGGAGAATAATTTTTATTCATGAAATAATACATCAATATAATAAAAAATACAGAAATCAAGGGAAAATTTTTCAGCATCATTTACGATTTTCCTGATGTCTTTTCAGATCTTTTTTGGATATAGATTTCAATAAGCTTTTGATGACTTGGTGAAAACTCCTGAATAAATCTTTCAATTTGAACTTTATACATAAAGTGCAAATCTACAATGCTAAACACCACATTCTTTCTTACATCTGGATTATTATGATTTATTATCTATTTTTGATATAAATAAAAGTGAATTTCAAATCAAGATTACCTCTTTATAAACTTCAAAAAGAGCTGCAAGATAAGGTTCAAGTTCTTGATTGATATTTTTCAAGAAAATATTGGTGATTTGTTTGATGATGATTTGAATCACTGGATGATCTTCTCTTGATAAAATTCTCAACAAATAATTCAAATTTTCTTCTGGTTCACTCTGATTTAATGAGGTTTTAAATATATTATCAATTATTCCATGCGCCTAAGGTAATTAATGGACCATTCAGTTCTCATATCTTACTTTTTGAGGAGAATGATATAAAGATGCAATACCACAAATCAATTCTTCAATATTATCTTGGAGATCAATTTTCATGTTTAATAATTTATTCAAAATTGTCAATGTGAGTTCAATGACTGATAAATCTGTTTTTGAAGTCTGTGAAAATACTGTTGAAATGATATGCTGAAGTCTTCCTTCAATTAGATCTTTTGTTCTTGGATATTGGCTATAAAAAAAATTATTCCCACAAATCTCAAAATAAACTTACTCAATAGCTCTTTTAATTCCTTCAAGACTATTTAAATCAGGCTTTTCATCTTTTATTGATCGAGTTGACATTCCAGGTCCAGCTCCGACTCCTTTATTTGTACTAATACTTGTTGCTGTTGAAGGTTTTGACATGTAGTCATTTCTATCATCTCTTGGAGGCTTGGCAACAGATTTAGTGGTTCCTACGCTTGTCAAAGAAGGCTTAGGAGAATAGTCTGATTTTCTGTCTTCGATCTCCACAATCTGAATACTCTTCTTGACGCTTTCGTCCAAATCATAATCGTTATTCTCACCTTCATCTTCATCATCAAAATCAAATTTCATCAATTTCGTTTTGGGATTTGGAGTTTCTTCTCTGGGAATCATCACTGTCTTGGATTTCTGGTAATGCCTAGCGGGCGAATGTTGCTGCTGTTGTTGCTGTTGCTTTAACAATGAAGGCATTGGCTTTGGTTTTAAATATTGTGTTGATTGAAGATTGGGATTTGAAGCTGTATGTTTCAGATTCTTTGATAATCTATTGGGACTTCCTCCCATCTTTCTTGTTTCAGAAGCATAATTGGCAGTCAAAGAACTTGTATTGACTTCACTGTTGTCTAACAAAGAACTTGGGCTTCTGGAATCATTATTCACAAAAGAGTAGTTCGCTTTTTTGCTGGGAGAATCAATTGTCATCGTGTTGTTGAGTTTATAATGGTTTGTAATTTTGTTGGTCTTGGAGTTTCTTACTGGTGAAGATGACACTTCTGGAGTCTTTGGTCTTTCTCTTCCAATAGATTTATATGTCTTGACTTCACGCTCAATATCAGTTGAGTATTCATTGCATATTGATAACACTGTGGAGAGCATGAAGGCTTTTAAGCTCGCTAAAGCACCAATAGTCGATTCGGCATCAATATCTCTCATGTAATTTATCAAACTATAACAAGCAGGCAAAATTCTTTTTTGACCAACAAATTCGCTCATTATTGTTGCGACTTTTATCACGCATGATTTCACTGCTTGTACTGAACTGAAATAGTTATTACATCCTGGAGCAAGGACATTCATAAATTCCAATATGCTCAATTTATATGGTGCTTTATTTGAAAAATCAAGGGATTTCAAAAAGATTGGGAATAATTCATCTCCTTGATAGATCTTGTTGATCAAATTTAAAAGGAAATTTGTGCTTGCTGATACTTTATCTTTTCCATCAATCAAATTCATAAATAACTAATCAAGATGAGAAATAGTTTTTTCAAAAGAAATCTTACGAGAGGAATAACTTTATCCATGAAAGGTAAAACTTTAGGACTATAAGTTGTAAGAAGCCTGGAGAAAGAATCTTGACAAGCAACAACAACTTTATAATGAGGGTCATTGATATGTTTCACATGTGCAATAATCAGCATATTCATGAGAGAAGTGCTGACTTCTTCATCAGATGATAACTCAGTAATATACTCATTAACTTTCTCAAAAGAATTTGATCTTGTTGCCCAATTCTAAACAAAGTTTAATGAAAACAATATTCCCAAGATTCAAGGTTTACTTCATCATTAGTTTTTTCAAGAAGGAATTTTAAATCATCATCTTTAATATTTTGATAATAATCATAACCTGTTGTTGTAGTTGTTTTCTTCAAAATTGAACTATCAGTAAAGAGTTGACTAGATTCGCTCATATCATGGTTTCTAGGAGATAACTTGGACATGGGAGAAGGAGATTTTCTTGGACTTGGACTTTTTCTTCCACCTTTGGAAGAGGCAAAATTCATTGTATCATTACTTATTGTTTGGAAACTGCGAATTTTCACCACTTTGGGACTAGTATCAGGACTTTTATTATTCTCTGCTCTTGCATCTTTAGTTCTATTTCTACTTGCAATCACATCTGAACCTCGAATCTTTGGAGAAGCATCCAACAACTTTGAAGTTGAACCCATTTTGGCTGAAAGCGCAGTTTTGAGAATTTTTTTGGCATTATCAAGACCATCAATTTTCTCAGAAGAATATGTATATGCCGTGCTGTAAGTTTTTGCTGTATATTCTGGTCTTCCATTATCCACTTCTTCCTTTTTATTCGCTACTTTTCCTGACATGGCAGATGCTGGTCTTTGAGTTCCCTTATTGGGCTGGGATAACAGCATATTGGCATATGGCTTTTTCTTTGGACTCGTGACAGCCTTTCCATCACCAACTCCATCTTCAAAAAGAGCCTTTTGAACTGATAAATCGTATTTTGACAACATCTTTTCAGCTCTGGAAGGATATAATTCATTGTAAAGTTGGAAAGATTTTCGGGTAATTTGTCTGACATCTTTATTTGCATCCCCAATTACACTGCTTATAGCTCCTTCGATTATCGTTTGATATTTTTCAATGATATTTTGGTCATAAGTTTGAATGATGATCAGTAAATATTCAGCAATTCTGGTTCGAAGACTGGCATTTTTGCTGCTGAGCTCGTCAATTATTTTTGGGACGATTCTATGGCTCTTTACTTCTTCCATAAGAGCAATAATACATGCATGCCCTTGCTCAGCAGTTATTTTATTCGCACTATTCACAAGCTTTAACAAACATTCTTTTGAAACGATCTTGTCACAAAAATTCTCAAGTGACTCTCCTCCCATTTTTGCTGCAAGACAAACCAGAGTACATGCTTCTTTTGAAATCGCTGATCTCAGGTCATTAAGCTTGAAAATTAGCTCAAAATTATTTAAGTAATAGAATACTTGAGAGCTAATGTGTACGTAAAGCTTTGACATTAATGTAGGAAAATTTCCAAGATGACATGCTCCACCTACAATCAATCCCTGAAGTCGTTTGAGGGCTTTTAGACGTTTATTCCAATCAGCAGCTAGAATTATATTAATTTCCAAGCAAAAGTTGTTCTTTACATGTGCCATTTAGGACTGTGTTAAATGCATCAAACTCATTTGCCAATTCTTTCTCAGTATAAACAGGGACTTTCTCGATATTTGACCACTCTTCTTCGTTCATCAAGTATTTTTGATAAATAACACAAGTTAAATAAAAATTAAAACGATCCCTTGTTTCCTTCTTATAGAGAATTAATTAAATGATAAAACCAGCTGCTGATTGATAAAGAGTATTTTCTCTTCAAATCTTATTCATTCATTTCCTTTCCTTTCCTTAAATTGATCATTGGATAGTCAGGTCATTATTTTCAAAAGTTTTTCAAACTGATTAGACTTTGAAAATTGAAATTACTTTGTTAAGAGAAATTTTATCAATTCAGTCAGTTATTACTTGATTTTTTGTTGTTATTGATTTTTGAAAAAATACAACGAAATTTCAATAATATTTCATAAACATCAAAAAAATCATTTCACTATATCAATTTTATTTTTCAAGAGAAAACCCATACATTCTTTATTTGGCTAAAGAGCATAAAAATATAAATGAAGAAATCAAGATCAAAGGTATCTCAAAAATAATTTTAAGATTATTCAAAATTCTCCGAGAAAAATTAAAATATACAGAAAAAGCCTCCAAAAATAAACTTGAATCCTAAATATTCGGTCAGAAAAGTCCAAAATGGGTTTAAAAGCAAGTTTTTCAGGCAAGCCATATCAATATTATAATTCAAATACTAATCAAAGTATTTTACAAAATAGAGGTTGGAAACCATTTTGAGATTAGATAATTACTTTTATGGTTGATAATACAAGAGAGACTTGAACAACAGATAATAATAATGTAAGTATGGAAAAACAAGAGATTAACAATTGAGAACAGAAAAATATACAACAAATTAGACTTTGGGTTTCCACTAGTCTTCATAAATAATTATTAACATTTGGACATGACATATAAAAACAAAAAGTTGCATTATTATATTAATATGCTCAAGTTAGTTAATCTACTAATCTAACGATCAATAATACAAGCTTGGTTGTTGAATTCAGTTTATTGGAACTTTTCAGAAGTTGTACGTCTTAAGGAAATATTGTTGCCGTTTTCTTCGCCAAAGGGGAAGGTGAATGAATTATCTGTAAACAGGGTTGAGCTGAAGTTGGGATCTTCAATAAATGACTCATCTCTATTCTCTAACTTGAACCCATTCTAATAAAATTAGCCTTGAAATTCATCATTGAAAAAAATTACATTAGGCATGTCTTGATATAAATTTTGCATTTCATCTTCTTTATTTGGCTGTAAAAATGGTTTGGGGCTTGAAAAGATGTCGGTCTCGCCAAATCCATTATTATTATACTTATTTACAGTGGCTGATGTCGCGCCAAATAACGTTGAGTCTGGCTCATTCAAAGACATTATTCTGCTCAAACTTGGTTGTGCGGCAAGTTCAGCTTCCGTCTCCAAAGTACTGGGAACTTGCTTTATAGGGGTTTGATTCTGAGATCCATTTATTCCATTAGATTCGGTTTTTAACATTTTTGTAGGAAGCTCTATTAAAATTAATTAAGGCTGAAATTTTAATTAAATACCTTTTGCCTGAGGTTCTTCTAGAATGTTCTTTGCAAGAGGTCTCTTATTGTTTATTCTTTTTCCTCTCGTATTCTGCTCGACGACCACAGTTTGATTGAGGTTAGGTCTTCTGCGAGTTCCAACGGAACTGCTAGTCGCCAATTCCGTCTCTCTATTTGCTGTGCTAGGTCCTTTTTGTCCGGTCTTTTTTTGAGCCTCATTCTTTTGGTCTAACTCCTCCAATTTTTGGAGAACTTCCGATTTATCAAGGTTTGCGTAGTTTTCTAGCCACACGTAAGTCAACACACTCAAAAAATATATTCTCTACCTGAATTAGGAAGGGCTCTCTTCGCCATGAAGGAGTCAATGGGAATTTTGCCGTCCCCATTTTGCACCATAGAGCAGATAAACAACATCATCTTCTCCATTTTCTTTTCGTACTTTTCTTTGCTTTTTGTCAACTCGCCCCAAAGAACCTTGTTCTCTTCTGTCAACTTCTGATTTTGCGCATTCATTGTTTTCACGGTTTTTTCAAGTTCGCCTTGGCGCCCTTTCAAAACTCCAATCTCACTCGAAAATTGTTGTGTCTCTTTCTTGACTTTATTCAACTCTGACGTCCTGCTTGTCGACATAATGTGATCATAATTGTCGTGTGGCTCATGTGACTTTCGCTTTATCTGGGACAAGAGATTCCTGGAAAAAGTTAGATCTTCGTGAAAATCAACCTAAATTACCTTTGCCCCCTCTTGAAAAATTTGTGTCTGAACTCATTTTCATTATCTTCATGTCTGGTTTTGTGGAAGTCATACATATTAAGCTAAAATCTTAGACCATGGAATGCCAAGTTTGCTTACCTGTCGCACAAAAGAAGCAAAGTTATTATGCTTAAAGTACTTTGGAAGGATTTGTTCTGCAAACTCATTGATATTCTTCACAATGAATGCATTTCCTTCATTATTCCACGATATCAGGTGATTGTATTCAGGAACCTAATCAAATCAGATACACAATTGGCACAACGACATTACATCAAGGAATTCGTAAGTTTTTGTTAGAAACGCCGGGACGTTTCCATGTGATTTAGTTGGTCGACCCACTTTTCGCTTGTTATTTGCCTTTTTCATTGAATTTACTCCTTAAAATTAATTAAATTATAATTTTCTGACTGACAAATTTATATGTCTTAATTCGTCAGAATGTAACCAGATTTTTGATTTTTCTTGAAGGCAAAAAATCGATTAATTGTCGATTTTTCGCCTTCGTGAAAGTTCCTTCGGTTAACAACGCTTAAGATTAAAATTTTAATGTGTTCTTATACTGTTATCTTCTTTTAACTCACTTACTTACGTGTATATTTAGATCCCCTTTCAACGTTGTTTTGTTGATTAATTATTAATGATAACTCCCTCTTATTGTTAAATATATTATTTTCATATCAGTTTTTTCAATCAATATTATGATTAATCTGACCTTCATTCGAAAAATGAAGACTTTTTTTTTTATCATCAGAATCTCTCAATTTCTTCACTTTAACTCATTTGAGATATAAGATTAGATACTTTTATACTTCATAAGGCATCCATTAATTTATTAATTATTAAGGTAATTATAAATATATATTCAACTATGCAGTCTTATAGCATTCCTCATTTAGTGTTGAATACGATTATCTTTTCTTAAGAATTTCATGGAGACTTTGCCGGTGGTTTTCATGTATTTTTGAGCAAAATCAAAAGCGGGCAAAACGTGTTGTTCCCACAAAGTGGTATCATAATCAAATCCGTGGTTAGCTCCAGGAACGAGATCAAGAATGTAAGGAATACCATTCTTTTCAAGACTGTTGGCCAACATGATGGATTGAGAACAGGGGACAGTTGTATCAGCCAAGCCGTGACCCAAATAAGTCGCAGGATAGTCCTTATCAACATTTTCACTGGCAGACAAAGTTCTCAATTTTTCCATAATTTTGTCAGTGGGGAAATTGGGGTCATGAGTGACAGCCATCCAACCCATTTTGCGATTAACTTGAGCAGCACTGTAAAGTCCATATCTGGGGTCAGCACTTCCGGTTGAGTTATATTCACTAAGAACGGGAACGCTGAGCTTGTTGGCAGCAGCAGCGACCAAGGGGTCGACTGGAGTGGCGGGATTGTAAGCAAAAGGATCAGTCCAATTGGGGCGGCCAGAATAGAATCCAAGAACGACCTTAGGACGAGGAGAGAGCTTGTAGCCACTGACAGCAGCCAAACCACCACCAGCAGATTGTCCGAAAACGGTGACAAGATCAGGGTTGATTCTGGTATACTTGACAAGTTCAGTGCGGACCCAAGCATATGCATCTTGGATATCTTCAACGATGTCATCAAGGAAAACACCAGGAAGGAGACGATAATCGATGGAGACAAGGGCCCATCCTCTCTTCATGACTTCAGCGTACTCTTGGGCAGAGAAAGCTCCGTTCTTGCTACCACCAACATAGCCACCTCCGTGAATGGCAAAGAAGACAGGATATCCTCCAGCAGGAGCAGCAGTAGGGGGAGTGTAAACATCAAGCTCGATCTTAACGTCGCCTACAGTTTTGAAAGTGTAGGTTGTGACATTGTAAGCAGCAGCAGTGAGATAAACTGCACAAGCAAGAAGCAAAATATATTTCTTGATCATTTAAAATTAAATCTTCTAAATTTTCACCAAAATTATCTTCTTCAAGATATTATTATCATCATCATCTTCACGATATCAATTAAGGTTTACTTGAATTTTTTTTTCAACAAATTTTTTCATATTCTTCTGACTTAAACGAAGAAAAAAATTCAATTCGATATTTTAAAGTTCGATTTTTACTTAAAAACTGTTTTCCTCAGGAGAATCATGATATTCTCTTTATTGTTCGAATTTTTCTGATTTAATGACAAACAAGGAATTCTCTAGTTCGGACAAAATAATTCAAAAGGAATAAAGTCAAGATCAAGTCCAATATGCTTAAATTAGATTCAAGGTGTATAATTGCGGAATTTATTGAATATAAAATTCCCAATTTTAATGTATCTTCAAAGAAATTTATTTCTGTGAATATCGGCTCTTGGGGATTAAATCATTCAAGTTTAGACAGCGTTATCCCTTAATCTTAAATTTCCTGGATTTGTCCCTGATTATGAACCAAGTTTGAGGAAACAAAACATAATTTTGTACTTTTAAATTTTATATCTAACTCTCTTTATTATTTTTATCTCCTTTTGGCTTGAAAAAAAGTCACTTAGGCGCTCTTTCAAATTCCTAATCAGAGGAAAAATGCAACCAGTACGGTTTAAAAAGACAAATGATTAAAAGTGGGAAATGTCTATCCTGCTTCTTAAAATTTGCCTTAAATATTTGAATGCGAGACAAATTTTTGTCTTCAACCTTTTCCCAATTTGCCTGTATTTAGTCAACTTAAAAATAAAATTTTAATTCGGCATCTGATTGACAATCTAAAAACGAAGAAATCGAAAACAAAATTTTATTTTTCTTTGACTTCAATTCTTGTTAAAGATGTTT